>CEOP01202063.1_pt1 | contig 105143 bp, 97 predicted proteins | sample 361301 | NCBI WGS metagenome assembly CEOP01 (sample SAMEA2619548, study PRJEB7988) | marine metagenome | biome: marine biome (ENVO:00000447); feature: deep chlorophyll maximum layer (ENVO:xxxxxxxx); material: "saline water (ENVO:00002010), including plankton (ENVO:xxxxxxxx)" | depth 55 m
GCCGCCTCCGGATCTTCTACCGCCACCACCAGATCTTCTACCGCTACCGCCGGATCTGCCGCCACCGGATCTTCTACTCTCTCTAGGCCTTCCTCCACCACTTGAACGACTCATCGCCCTCCTTCCTCTTCTTCCTGATGAAGATCTATTAAAATGACGTCGTCGCCTAAAATAACCATATGGCCTGTAAAATGGGCGATAATACCAAGGTCCAGTGAAAGGAGGCATTCCTCCATAGCCGCCATATCCTTGATCTCCTCCTTGGAAACCTACTTGTTGGTCATAATTTGAGAAACGGACATAAATAAATGATATCAATAAAAATATTATCAATGATAACATGCAACAAAATAATTCATCAACAGTAAACTTATCAGGATGTATTTCAGCTGATTCGGAAGGATTTTCTGGATTAACATATACCTGAACTATGGATTCTATTGGGTATTGGCCTTCTATATCACTAATACAAGGAGTATTGGACGAAATGGATGAGGAAGAGAATGAGCCAGTATAACTTGTTTCCACTGCAGAACCAGAAGAATATGTATAAGAATAAAATAAATCAGCATAACATGAATAATATAGATAAATATCATAAGAATCTGCAGGAAATAGTAATATTTCATTCCAAACTGTTCCTGAAGGAGATCCATGAGAAATAGCAAAAACCTGATAGTCGGAATGATCATTTAAGTTTACTTCAATAGACACATTATCCCCTATTTGGAAATAAAATTCTATGTCTTCCAAACAAGGCCACTCCCCCGTTATTTCTGGAGTATATTGCCAATTAATATAAGAAATTCCATCTAAAGAATATGATAAATTTAGATCAGCATAACATACGAAATAATCATACCATTCGGTATATGTATCACAATATTCATCTCCATAATCATCATAGTAACAGTCCTCATACGTGTATGATCTTTGTGATACATCTTCGAACCACCCTGTTTCATTTTCTATAGTAGCATTTATTTCCATCCACTGAATGTCATCTGAACCAATCAATTTAGCATCAGTTAACTCCCAATCAACTTGATTAGTGAACTGATATGTCATCAATATTGATGATCCGATTGTCAATATTAGCGCGATAGTAACAAAAATTAATTCACCTGGAGATAACCAATTAGGTAGTGAAAAACTAGTTTGTTTTACAATTCCTTCGTCTTCTCCTGATTTTAAATTATTCAAATTGTTATTTCCCATTGGATTTTTTATTTTTGGAATGTTTGATGATTCTGAGTTAATTAAATTACCATCAGGTCCAACTTCAGGAATTCCTAAGCCCGGTCCATTTACGGCATCAGATGTAAGGTTTTGAAGCTGTGACATTTTTAATTTATGTTCCGCTTCTGCAATTTCTTCCTCTCTTTGTAGTCTTTTTTTCTCGGCCTCATCCAACAAATCATTAATTTCTTCTTTTGGAGATTTTTCTTCTTCATCGGCTGAATTCCACCATTTATCATCTTCCATAAGTATTCTCATTATTTGTTAAAATAGACATAGTATTTATGTATATTCAAAATTTTGAGATATCGGATATGAATAATTTATACATAGAACATAGACGCCAATTGTATGACACAAGATGAAAGATTACACTTTGACCCAAAAATGCTAGATATAATGGCCGAAGTATGCATTAAATTTGGCTTAAATCTACAAAATAAACAAGATTTAATTATTACTTCTACCGTAGAATCTTTGCCTCTTGTCAGAAGGATTGTAGAGGAGGCATATCGAGCAGGAGCAGGGGTTGTGACTACTCTATTATCAGACGAAGAAATAAGCCTGGCAAAGTACAGGTATGGTAATGAAGAAAGTTTCGATAGAGCTCCTGAATGGATGTTCAAGGGAATGGCAGAAGCGTTTGAGAATAATACTGCTCGTTTGGCAATTTCAGCTGATAATCCAATGTTATTGTCTGGTCAAAATCCAGAAAGAGTTTCGAGATTAGGTAAGGCGATGTCTATTGCATCTAAACCCGCCATGGAAAAAATAACAAATTTTGAAACTAATTGGAATATAGTATCATATCCAGGTAGTAAATGGGCCAAGCAAGTATTTCCAGAATTATCAGAAGAAGGTGCGGTTAAAAAACTAGCAGAGGCTATTTTTTCTGCTTCTAGAATTAATGGAAAAGATCCCATTGGCGAACTGAGAGCACATCATTCGAATCTCAAAAAGCGTCAAAAGTGGTTAAATGATTATTCATTTAAATCGTTACACTACACTGGACCTGGTACAGATTTAATTATTGGCTTAGCGGATGGGCATGCCTGGAAAGGAGGAGCAAGTATGGCCAAGAATGGAATTATTTGCTCACCGAATATACCAACTGAAGAAGTATTTACTACTCCTCACGCGGATCGTGTTGATGGTTATGTCAAAGCTACAAAACCGCTTGTTTATAGAGGCACATTGATTGAAGGTATTGAAGTACGGTTTGAAAAGGGGAAAATAGTAGAAGCAAGAACATCATTAGGAGAGGAAGTTTTTCTTCAGATGTTAGAAACTGACGATGGTTCTAGAAGGTTGGGGGAGGTAGCATTAGTACCTCATTCATCTCCAATCTCCCAATCTGGAATTCTATTCTATAACACACTATATGATGAAAATGCTGCATGTCATATTGCACTTGGGCAATGCTACTCAAAGTGTTTTACAGAAGAGATTAGTTTGGATAAGGAAGCTGTTAAGAAATCTGGTGGAAATAGTTCAATGATACACGTTGATTGGATGATTGGGTCAGGAGAACTCAATATAGATGGTATAACTCCTGATGGAGATATTGTACCAATTTTTAGGAATGGAGAATGGGTAGAAGAAATCTAGAAATATCATTATTCAATCTATTAATAATAATATCATTATGATATTATATGAATATATTTATAATATTCTTTTTATTGGAAGGCTTGAATATAACATGTCGGATGAAGTAATTAGGAAAGAAGAGATCATACAAGATATTGAAATAGGGAGCCTGAATGGTTTCGTTGGTTTAGCATTACATTTAGGATTAGGATTATTTAATTTAGTAATTTTAATTTCAGGGAGTTTAGCGGGTGCTTTAATAATAATCACTGGCCCATTGTGGATGGTATATACCAACAGTTATATGATTATTCAACCAAATGAAGCCAAAGCATTACAATTCTTCGGAAAATATAAGGGTACAGTTAGGGTAGAGGGTTTTAGATTTGTGATAAATCCACTATATCAAAAAACAGCTATATCTCTTCGTATTAGAAATTTTGAGTCTAACAAATTGAAAGTAAATGATGTAAACGCAAATCCTGTTGAAATTGCTGCTGTTGTTGTCTGGAGAGTTTTTGATGCGGCTGAAGCATTATTTGAAGTTGATAATTATAATAATTATGTTCAGATCCAAAGTGAAGCGGCACTGAGAGCAATGGCTACAAAATATCCATATGATATTATTGAAGATAAAGACATTGGAGGAATCGCTCTTTCTAGTCACCAAGAAGAAATTGCCATGGAGTTACAGAGTTCCGTAGAAGCAAGACTTAAGCGCGCAGGAATAGAAGTTTTGGAAGCACGTATCAGTCACTTGGCTTATTCTCAAGAGATTGCTCAAGCAATGCTACGCAGGCAACAAGCTAGTGCAGTTGTCGCAGCACGAAGTGAAATAGTAAAAGGTGCCGTTGGGATGGTAGAGTTAGCATTAGAGCAATTAAGTGAGAAAAATATTATTGAATTAGATGAAGAAAAGAAGGCTAGTATGGTCAGTAATTTATTGGTAGTACTTTGCTCTGAGACAGACACAACTCCTGTCGTAAATACCGGTACCTTATACTGATAATAATTATTTATTCTTTGTTTTTCCAGGAGAAATAGATAGATATGAGTAAAAAGAAATTTTTGACGCGTGTCGACTCTAGACTTTACGAAAGTATACGTAAATGGGCAGAAGATGATTTTAGATCCGTTAACGGACAAATTGAATTCTTGTTAAATAAATGCGTAAAAGAAAGAAAGCGCCTAGATAAATAGTATTTTAAATATCATAACCTCTTGATGGCATTATGAATGAAAAATTGATGCTCTTGCCTTTACTAGGACAAGTTTTACTAACATTCTATGTAGGAATTGTTGCGAGATTAAGAAGAGAAAAATCTGTCAAAGAAGGTTTCAACTGGAGATATTTTAAGACATTTGAAGGAGAAAAGCCACCAAGATTTGTCTTACAAGCAGACCAGCACCTAGTCAATCTTTTTGAGGCTCCTGTATTATTTTTTGCCGCAGGAATTTTAGCTATAACTTTAGAAACAGTTGACATCGTTATGCTAACTCTTGCCATATTTTATGTAATATCTAGAATTTGGCATGCTGGAATAACATTAACCAATAATAGGCTTTTGTGGAGGGCACGTGCATTCATATTATCTTGCTGGATCCTACTGATAATGTGGTTATGGCTTGTATATATTAATTTTTAACATAAACATTGATTGATAGCCAAAGACTATTACGGGTGAATGTGAAAATGCGTCAAGTGATAATTGTTGTACTAATTTCTTTAGTGCCTCTATGGACTGTGGAAGCATCTTTTTTGGGAACTGAAAACTCAATTATACAATCAGAAAAGGTAGTTACTGTGGACAGTACGAACTTTAGATTTTCTCCCTCAGAAATAACGCTTAATGAAGGAGAATCGGTTCGTTTTTTCTGGAGTGGAGAATTTTTAGGGCATAACGCTGTTGAAGAAAATGGTTTTTTTGATTCAGGAGATCCTGAAACAGATGTGGATTATACATTTAAATTTGAAATTGGAACTAATGGGACGTATACGTACGTATGTGAACCACATGAACAAATGGGGATGATAGGTACCATCATTGTGAAACCTATTATTGTCGATTCGGAAGAAGAAGAAGAAGAAGAAATGAAAAATGAAGCGATTCCAGGATTTTTGTTCTATAATGTTATTTTGGTATTAATATTAGTTTTAATAATAAAACCAAAGCGAGATGTATAACTTCAAAAACTCTAAAAATTTAGAAAGGAAGTTCTTTATCAAGCCGATTAGTCATTTCTAAATATCTATCAGTATGATCTGTATCTGGCATGTTAATTACAAATTGCCAATATCTCCAAGCGGCTATTGATAGGGTGGCTAAACGGTGTAAATAAGGTAATGCAGTAATCTCTTCCTCAGTTAATTTACGTATTGATTCGTAGCCTGCAAGTAAAGAAACCCAACGCTCAGAAACTGGCAGATTATTTTCCCACCCAAAGCCAACAAAGGTCATGACTAAATCAAATGCAAGGATATCATGACAAATTTCTTCAAAATCAAGTATTGATATAACTTCACTATTCGACCCCAAAACGTTATCAGGAAATAAATCCCCATGAATAATCCCTTTTGGAAGATTTACAATAAGGTTATTTAATTTTGTACTTTCAATTTTTAGCATAATAAGAAAATCAGTCCAATTATCCATTTCATCTGCTAAAATGAATAACTTCTGAAATAATTTATGGCCCATAGAAAACTCTTTTTTCAATTCTACAGGCGGTTTAATGAGATGTAAATTTGCCTGAATTTGACCAAGAGAATATAATGATGAGTGGTTTGATTTTAACCAATCTCCTTCAATAAATGGAAGTATGGTCCAAGCCATATTATTTTTTATGAAAAAGAATTTATTATTATTAAATTTAATTGGTTCCGGAGTAGGGACTCCATTTTTGGCCAAATAGGATGTCATATTAAGTAAATATTCTACCTCTTCTACAGATTGTTCATTCCATACTTTTAATACAAATTTATTATTATCGCTTAAATTCAATATATAATTTGAATTTGCCCATCCCCCTGCTAATCTCTGTATAGAAATTATATCAGAAAGATCAGTATAGCCAAGTACTTCAGAGGCATCTGCAAGTGAGACTTCTGTGTAAGCCATACAATTTTGCTGAAGTAAGTGCCTTTTTGTATTATCTGTTATTTTAATGAAAATATTAAATTATCATAGGTCATATAAGACATTATGGATGTCGACGAAGGAGGTACTGATAGTTCGATAGATCATTTATTAATGCAACGTGAAAAGTATGTTGGTAAAGCACTTTCAATAGCACACGAAAAGCCCCTACATATCATTAGAGGTGATATGCAATATCTGTATTCTGCTGACGGTGAAAAATATCTTGATTTAGTAAATAATGTCTGCCATGTTGGTCACTCTAACCCTAGAGTAGTCGAAGCGGGGCAACGACAAATGGCATTACTAAATACCAATACAAGATATATTTACAAGGTACTAACTCAATATATTGAAAGATTGGCCAGAACTCTTCCTTCTTCATTGAATGTAGGATACTTAGTAAATTCTGGCAGTGAAGCTAATGAATTAGCAGTACGTATTGCTAGGTCATTTACAGGTGAGAAAAATATGATTGTAATGGAAGGTGCGTACCATGGTCACACTACTATGTTGATTGATCTAAGTCCGTACAAATTTAGAGGCCCCGGCGGCAAGGGAAAATCACAACCTTGGGTACATGTAGTCCCTATCCCTGACGCCTACAGAAGAAAGGGTGAAAATTATGCCAAAGAATTTAAGAATGTTGTAGATGAATCTGGTTCAATAGCAGGTTTCATGGTAGAGTCTATGCTTTCCTGTGCAGGCCAAATACCACTACCTGATGGTTATTTAGCCTCTGCATTCAAACAGGTACGTGCCGCTGGAGGACTTTGTATTGTTGATGAAGTACAAGTTGGTTTTGGGCGCATAGGAACTCATATGTGGGCATTTGAAGAACAAGGTGTAGTGCCAGACATAGTAGTGATGGGAAAGCCAATAGGTAATGGTCATCCAATGGCTGCGGTTTTTACGACATCAGATATTTCTGCATCATTTGAAGAGATGGAATTTTTCTCTACTTTCGGAGGGAATCCTGTATCATGTGCCATTGGATTGTCCGTTTTAGATGTAATAGAAGAAAAAAAATTAATGCAGAATGCCGAAAAAATTGGTAATATTTTTATTGATGGATTACAAAAATTGAAAAAGAAGTATTCTTTAATCGGAGATATTAGGGGAAAGGGTTTATTTCTTGGCATTGAATTAGTCAGGAATAGAGATACCTTAGAACCTGCCATTTTTGAAGCTAAAGAAATAGTTAGAGAAATGCTGAAACATAATATTTTATTAAGCATAGATGGTCCATTAAAAAACGTAATAAAAATCAAGCCACCTATGGTGATTACAAAAGAAGATGCAATAAAAACCTTGGATTCATTTGATAAAGTATTATCTAAAATCGGAAGGAAAGGCCCCTAGCATCAATGGAGTAGAATTAGGAGATTTTAATTCTAAAAGTAACTTTGGACATCCATGAGTGCGTATGAAGCCTTGGTTGCTCTCTCCATGGGGATAGGTCTATCAGCGGCTGCAGGATTTAGAATATTTCTTCCTCCATTTCTACTTTCATTAGTCATAAAATTTGGAAACTTGGATCTTGAATTGGGAGGTACTTCTTTCGAATTTTTCGATAGTGAAATTACAATCTTTCTGCTAGGTGCAGCCGTAATAATCGAAACATTGGCATACTATATCCCTTGGGTAGATAATTTACTAGATGGTGTTGCCAGTCCGGCGGCAATAATAGCAGGAACAGGGATGACCGCAATGCTTCTTGGAGAAGAAATGAGTCCAATCCTGCAGTGGTCATTAGCAATTATAGCAGGAGGAGGAGTGTCTGCAGGAATTCAAGGAGCAACAGTTGTTACCAGAGGTACTTCCACAGTATTAACTGGAGGCGTTGGAAACCCTATAGTATCAACCATAGAAAATATTGCTGCCCTATTGTTTGCTTTATTTGCATTAATACTTCCATTTTTAGCAGCTTTTGGCGCAATCATAATATTGGTCATTACAACAAAGAAAGTAATAGACAGAGGAATAAGTAAACAGAATATAACATAAATACTGGATAAAAAATTTACATCACATCAGACAAATATAGAGATATTTTAATTTTACTCCACTAGAGAGAGTTAAACGAATGTAGTACTTCGGCATAATATGGCAAAACCGTGGGCTCCTTCCCATGTAAGCGAAGTTGCCAAAGGCATGGGAGTGAATAAACGAATTTCTGGAGAGGTCAAAAAAACATTGGTCGAATTATTAAAAATCGAACTGGATAGTATTACTGAAAAAATGGAGGAAAAAATAATATCAAATGATTCTAATAGAAAAACACTTGGAGATCCAGAACGTACTAGATTGAGCTATAGTAGAACTAGGGGCATGATGGTAGATAAAATCCAAAAATTAGAATCTGTCGGTAGTTCTGCCGTAGTTTCTGCCAATGAATCATTAGAAAAATATCTACAAAGATTATTATCCTATGCATCAGATTCTGCTGATTCTGATAAAATGGGTACTATCATGCAACGTCATCTAGAATATGCGCTCAAAATTATTGATAAAAGTAAAATAAATATTCAAAGTGATGAGATATTGGAAAAAAATTCCTTTATTAATGATTCTAGAGATAATATTACTCAAGAAGAAATAGTAACTCCAGGAGAAATTCTCTCAAAGGCAAACATTAGAATGATGGTTCGCAGTATTGAAAGAATGAAGATAGAAGAGGATGCAATAGAGGATTTATTACTAGTGTATTATGACCATGCCGCACAGTTACAAGAGGATTTTCAGAACATAGTAAATAAAGGTTCAATAGAAGAATTAGAAATTAATATGGAACGTAGTCGTACTCTGATGATGTTGGGATGGTTAAGGAGGATGTTGAAAGATGCGGCAAAGAATGCTAAATCAGATGGTTCGGCAAAAATATTACTTAAACATGTAATAAGAATAGACCCTTGGAAATAAATTAAATTAATAATAAAATCAAAGAAAGTATAATCAGTATTTTTGCTTTGGCATTAGTATGGCTGAAGGCAAAGATAAAACAAAAATGGCATTTAGATTCAATTCATCAAAGATAAAAATAGCGATTATTTTAACGACGTTGATGTTACCTTTAGGATACATAGGAATTGGTTATATGGTAGCTTCTGCTTCACTTTCGGTTAATCCTGGTTGCGGCATGTGGTCAAATAATACGCCAGATAATTGGACTACTGATGATGATTGGGAGAGTTTTGAACCATGGAATGATTCTGCTGAGAGAATAGATATTCGAAAAAATTTAGATGTATCTAATTATCAAATTGAATCATATGAAAATGTTAGTTTTTCACCGAGAGGAGATGGTGAAATAACTCTTAGAGGTTGGTATGTAGAAGTAGATGTTAATGCTCCTGTTGTTATTCTAACACACGGTATGCCAATGAATGGAAAATGTAAACCAGAGATGCTGTTGATGCAAGGATATTTGACAGAAGGGGGAATAAATACATTATCATTTGACCTTAGAAATTATGGTGAAAGTGATGTAGTGGATGATTACTTTGCAGTTGGACAAATTGAATATAAGGATATTTTGGGTGCTTATGACTGGCTAATATCTGAGAAAGAATACATACCAGGACAGGTGGGGATGTCTGCTTTTTCAGCAGGAGGAGGTGCAGCAATAGCATTTGCAGAAGAGCCAGGAATTGGAGCAATGTGGCTTGATAGTGCCGTATTAGATTTCCCACTATTAGTAAAAAATGAATTAGGAAGATTAGGATACCCTGAATTCTTTGCAGGCCCAGCAGTTAGAGTAGGCGGTTGGTTAATTGGAGTTGAATTAGATGCTCGGTCACCAATGGAGGCTGCAACGAATGCAGGAGATAGAGAAGTATTTCTAACTCATGGGAAAGAAGATCCAAGGGTTTCAATAATTCATTCTGAGAACTTTGAAGAAGAAATGAATAAAGAAAAAGGAAATGTAACTACATGGTATGTTAGTGAACGAGGTCACGTAGATGCAATATGGGGCGAATCTAGCGAATATAAATCAAAATTAGTATCCTTTTTTGAATTATCTTTAGATAAATGAAATATCAGAATATTATGAATTTTTAAAATTTATTTACTTCTTGATAACCAACGAATATACATTGGAGAATTAAGTTTAACTTTTCTAGTGCCTAAACGTGCATCCTTGTCTGGCCACAAAGACTCTAGTGCCCTAAAAGTAGGACAATGCCTGAATCCCAATGCGTGTAAATATTCATGATAAAGAACACTGGCTGCTAAACGTTCCCATTGGGGATCGGCCAATAAGTCAGGATGGATGTCTATTTTCCTGACATCATCTGGCCCTAATGTATTCTCATAGGGCCAGAAATCTTTTCCTCTTTCTATTATCTCACCTCTTTTATTCCTCCTTATCCATCTACTATTATTTTTAAATCTACAACATCCGAGCATTGTTTTATTGTTTTTTCTTAAATATCCAAGTGGTATTTGTTCTAATTTATCTATTTCAAAATTAGTTAATTCAGGGATTTTAAAAATTTTATCTATAACAAATCTGCCGAGATGAGGTAGTTGCATTGTATATCTGAACTGGTTCTTTCAATTAAATATGTAATGAAAATAGGACTTTTATCATAAATAAATACAAGGATTCATAATGAATAACAATTTAGTCGTACTCAAGGTAGTTAATTATGAGTGGACAAATAGCAAAAATTGGATTAGTAGCAAGTATGTTTTCGGTAGTAGGGTCGTTGTACCTATATTTTATCGGCGATGATGAGATGTTAGGAATATTTGTAGGTCTTTGGGCTCCAACATTGATACTAGCTAGTAACGAAATTGAAGCTTGGATGGAAGATAATTAAGGATAGAGTCGAGTTTTTTTCCATTCATTGTTTACTGATTGTAAAATTACTCTTTCATGTAATCTGCTAGGTCTTCCTGACCAATATTCTATTGATTCTACTAGAATTTTATATCCACCCCAATGATTCGGTAGTGGAATCTTTTTATCTTTGTATTTTCTTTCGGTAGATCTAAATTCTTCGTCGAGTACTTCTATAGATGCTAATTCTTTACTTTGAGTTGATGTATAGGCTGCTATCTGACTTAGTCTTGGTCGCGAAAAATGATAATCCGATACAACATCGCGTGCAAACTCAGAGGCTGTTCCTAAAATTCTGACTTGTTTTTCTAAGGGGGCCCAGAACATTGTTATTGCTACTTTTTTATTAATATCAATTTCCAAAGCCTTATCGCTGTTCAAATTAGTAAAAAAACCAATCTCAGTATCGTTTATGTGCTTTAATAAAACCATTCTACTTCTTGGTGCGCCATCAGAACCAACCGTTGAAAGGCACATTGCGTTCGCTTCGATCAAATTTTTTTGAATGGCTTCGTTAATCCAGTCTTTGAGTAAATCCAAAGGACCATCATCGTCCTGAATAACTATTCGGCCTCCATCTCTGTAATCAACTCTAATCTCTTTGACCATGAATAACCCTAAAGCCAACATTGTATAAAGTTGGGTTTTAAAATTTATAAAAAAAAAGATAATTAAATCATATATGATACAATTACTTATAACCCGGTGATTGATGGCATGGCCATGAACGGTACAATATCGTCAAAAATTAGCCTAAAAAAGAATGTTATAGTGCTGACCTTGGTTGGATTAGCATTAATGATTGTCCAGTCAGTAAATGCTGCAACAATCAATCCTGAAGTAACATATGATGGAGACACATTAGGAAGAGCAACTTTCTTCCTTTTCTTCATTGGATATATTTCAATGGGTGCTGCTTTCGTTTTCTTCATGAGTGAAAGAAACAATGTTGCTCCAGAATTCAGAACTACAATGACAATTTCTGCACTAATAGTAGGAATCGCAGCATTCCACTACTATTACATGCGCGGAGTATACATTGATACTGGCGCAGTAAGTACTGATTACAGATACATGGATTGGATCATTACAGTACCACTGATGGCTCTGAAATTCCCTTCACTTGTTGGAAAAGATGCGATTACCGACAATAAAGTGTTAGGACTCGGGTTTACAGGGGTATGTTTTGTTGGTGCTTTGATAATGATTTCATTCGGATATCTTGGAGAAACAGGAGTGATAAATGAAGCATTAGGTCTACTTCTTGGTGGAGTAGGATGGGCTATGATTATGGTAGCTACAGGATTACCATTTGGATTATATGATGGATTAGGAGTCGATAATAGTAAAATCAGAGAAGAATTAGTATGGAGTACAGATGCTCTAAGAACTTTCATTCTAGTTGGATGGGTCATTTATCCACTTGGTTACTTAGTTGGAACTGACATGGTCGATGCAGGAAGCGATGGAAAAGAGATTATGGCAATCCTATACAACATAGCTGATATGATTAACAAAATCGGATTCGGTATAGTAGCATGGATGGGTGCTAAGAAAGCATCATCAATGATGGCTTAAATCTAACAACAATATAGATTATGAACAGAAAAGGAAAATTCTCTGTCTTTAATTAGACAGGGAGTTTTTCTTTCATTTTTTAAAAACCTTTACTTTCAATTATGGATATAATAATAATATTTTTTGGAGTAATATTTGCTTCTGCTTTGACGGTCCCTGCTGGATTTGGATTGTCAACTATGTTGACTCCTATCGCGCTACTATTTATGAGCCCTCATGAGGCAGTAACGGTAGTCGCGATAGTACATGTAATTCATAATGGTGCGAAATATATCTCGTTGCGTGACTATGTAGATTTTAAAGCAGTAAAGCATTACGGTGTGTGGCTTATCATTGGATCAATACTAGGTGCAGTATTGAATAATAATGTTTCTCAAAAGCCATTATTAGCAGTAATAGGAATCTGCTTAGTGATATTACCCATTCTAACACTTAGTGAGCGTTGGACTAATTATAAGATACCTGAAGCCAATGATAGAATTGGAGGTTTTGGATCAGGATTTATGGGAGGTTTATCCGGACATCAGGGTGCCCTTAGAGCGATGTTTCTTACAAGAAGATTAAGAGATAAAATGAATTATGCCGCAACGGCTAGTATACTCGCTCTTTGTGTAGACTTATCAAGAATTCCAGTTTATTTATTTTTTAGGTATGATGATATTATGGAATATCTTGAGCTTACAATAATTTTAGTTATAGCAGCATTAATAGGAGTAAATATAGGTAAAAGATGGTTAGAATCTATGAAGAATATTTGGGTGCATAATCTAGTAATGTCTGGAATAATTAGTAGTGGAATATTTTATCTATTCCAATCTCTAAAATGAGTGAATAATTATATCAAATCTGGAAAAATACAACTATTAGGTCTTTTAAAAATATAATGCCTGTATTTTGAAACAATAATATAAACTGAATCTCTAAAAGGAAATGGTATAAGCCAAAAAATAGGAAATAAAATCCTATAGTGGAGTTTCATATAAAGTAAACATCTTATTCCGGCTGCTGATCTTATGTATGTTTTCCCATTTTTCACTAAATATACAGTATCTGCTTTTTGATGTTTTAAAGAGAATTGAGAAATAATTTTTTTGCCTTCTTCGGAATTATTGGCGATAAATTTTAATGATGATTTATTTTTAAGTCTAGGGTAAAGAAAAAGTGCAACATTTGAGCAAAGACCACAATCGCCATCCATTAATAAAATATCATCTCCAGGCATGTTATTCACCATTTATAGATTCAAGATTCCAAGTCTTTACCTTTACGCCTCGCGTCACGTGAACTAAATCCGGAGAAAGATAATTATTAATTCCTAAGTTAAAAAATTCTGTCAAAGAGTTCTTGGTGATTATCGCTTCCCCGTCATAGTATTCCCATGGATTATGTTGAGTATATGCCATGTATAATTTTTCTTTGTGTGAAACATATAAGCAATACCTCTCAAACAAGAAATATTCTAATGTGTCTTTTTCGGCTTTTCTTATATTACCTATTGATTTTGAACTACCTTTTAATTCTAAACCATCAGAGGTACGTTTTGAATGCCAAATATAATCTCCTTTAGAAAATTTAACATTTGCCTTTGCATATTTGTAGGGTAGCCCATACGCCCTGGGCGCGTAAGCACAAGTTATGTGACTTTGAGCATCCAGTGTTAAAAATAAAACTCCTGCCTTACCTTTTTTCTTCACGTATGTTCGAACATTGAATTCAGGGAATGTAGTGATGAATGGTAAATAAGGGAGAAAATACGGTCTCACTTTTTCCATAATAAATGGTATTGTGCCTACATACGCTTTCCCTTCAAAGGTATCTAATTCTAAATCCTTAGGAATATAAGGGCTTAACAATTCAGGATCAACTACCCAATGTAAGAAAGTCAGATTTATCCAATTTTGTCTCAATGACCATCTCCTCTTTGGCATAGGAAATGGAAGATGATCTGACTTCCACTCTACATTGGCCATAGTCATCCTTCAATAGTCACTAATAAAAACAATCACATAAAATGTCGTGATAAAAACTAAGACATAAATCATTTGTCGATGATCATGGGAGATAATAAGTGTGCTTATGAGGGTTGTAATGCACTCGAATTTAGAACTTCTAGATATTGTCTGAGACATAAAGATGGACCAAAAACTACCTTAATTAATGAAATTAATCAAGTAAAAAATGAAATATCAGAAGGAGTGAATATGACCAACACTTCTACGTTGAGTCATAATAATGTCATTTGGTTTCTAGCCGGTCTTTTTGCGGGGCCTTCATTTGCGATAATAATGGGAATCTTGTCAGAATTTTTATTCCAGATAGGTGGAGAATCTATTGCAGTTTTTACAATGTTTATAGTATTACCATTAGTTTACATAATTGGTATTGTATGGGGATTTAGAAGCAATGGACCTACTGGATTTTCATTTGGATTATTAGTAACACCATTAGTTTTCGGCCTATTTGTTTTGTTCCTTATTTACATTATTAGTGAAGAAGGTTTATTCATGTAAAATTAAATTTGAAAAATCATATTAACCATTTACAATAGGAGAAACTTTTTGACCAATTAATTCTATTGAATCCATTAACTGATTATGAGATAATTTAGCATTATCCATTTGGAATGAAAATCTTGATATTCCCCCTAATGATTCACTATGACGAAGTATTTTTTCAGCAACTTCTTGTGGACTTCCTATTGCGTATGCGCCTAAGGGCCCTGTTTGTTCATCGAATCTAGCACGAGTCACAGGAGGCCATCCTCTTTCTTTACCAATTCTAGTGAAAGTTTCTGCATATCCTGGAAAATAGATATCTCTGGCTTGTTGTGAGTTTTCTGCAACATAACCTAGAGAATGTAAACCAACTTTAAGATCTTCAGGACTATGGCCTGCTTTTTGACCGGCTTCTCTGTATAAATCTACTAATGGCTTGAAACGATGTGTTTCACCACCAATCACAGCAATCATCAGTGGTAGGCCTAATAATCCAGCACGAATGAATGATTGAGGAGTACCGCCTACGCCCAGCCAAACTGGTAACGGGTTTTTTAATGGCCTAGGATATATTTTTTGATTATGTAAAGACGGCCTAAATCTACCATTCCAATTTATTGTTTCATTATCTCTTATTGAGAGTAATAAATCTAATTTTTCTGAAAATATTTCATCATATTGATTAAGATTCAATCCAAATAGTGGGAAGGATTCTGTAAATGAACCACGTCCGACAACCATTTCTGCCCTACCATGTGACAACAAATCTAAGGTTGAGTAGTTCTGAAATGTTCTAACGGGGTCTGCAGCACTCAAAACTGTTACCGCACTTGTTAAAATAATATTTTTTGTACGTGCTGCGGCAGCTGAAAGAATCATATGAGGTGCTGAATCAAGAAATTCTTTTCGATAATGTTCTCCTATTCCAAAAACATCTAGGCCCATTTTATCGGCGTGTTCGATTCGTGCAAGAAGATCCTCTAGAGATCGTGCACTGTTTTCTGGCGTACTTTCAATATCGCCCATTTCAACGGCTGCGAAACTATCAACACCTATTTCCATAATAATCCGTAAAAACTGAGATATTAAAACTATTTAGTTAATTGATTTCTGTTTTGACAAATCCTCAAGAGATTTTAGTGCACAATTAACATGAATTGCAGAGCCTAATGGTAATGCATCTTCATCTACTTTGAACATAGGATGATGTACATCATAAATTGCATCTATTTCTGGATTACTTACTCCTAGAAATGCAAAACAACCTGGTACTTTTTGAGTATAATATGCAAAATCCTCACCTCCCATTATCGGCGGCATGTCTATTACTTTATCACTCCCTAATATTTCTTTACCCACTGATTTACCTAATTCCCAGCAACCTGCATCATTAATGGTTGGAGGGTAATCATGCCCCGGGAAAGTTACTTCTGCCTCACAACGGTTAGCAATTGCCACTGATTCAGATAATTCCTTTACTCTTTTTTGTAAATTTATTAGTCCTTCTAAAGTTAATGAACGAATAGTACCCTGTAATTCCATAGTTGATGGAATTACATTCCAAGCATCCCCTCCATTCATCATTGTTACACTAATCACTCCAGATTCGAGTGGATTTAATTCTCTTGAAATAATTGACTGTAGTTCTACTACGATTTTAGAAGCTGTAATTACCGGATCTATAGTATTATGAGGTGCGGCAGCATGGCCACCATTTCCTTTGACTAATATCTTCAATGAACCTGCAGATGCCAATAAAGTTCCTTCTCTTGATGCCATCATACCAGTAGGGAGTTGCCCTGCAACATGTAAGCCGAATATTTTCTGAACATCGGGGTTCATCAGAACTCCTTCATCTCTCATCATTTTTCCTCCTGCCCCTCCTTCTTCAGCGGGTTGGAAAATAAGTTTTACAGTGCCTTCGATATATTCTTCATTTTCCTTAAGAATTCGCGCAGCACCTAATAACATTGCAGTATGGCAATCATGACCACAGGCATGCATTTTACCATCTATTTCACTCTTAAATTCTACATCTGTCTCTTCATGTATTGGTAAAGCATCCATATCTGCCCTTAATGCTATACAAGGGCCATTTCCATTACCCAGAATCCCAACAACACCCGTTATTGCAATATCTTTCTGAAATGGAATCTCGAGTTCTTTTAGGGTATCTTGTACTAACTTACTAGTTTCAAACTCTTCATACATCAATTCAGGGCGTCTATGTATCTTCCTTCTCTTTTCGATAATCCATGACTTTATTTCATTACTCTTAGACAATATTTCGGAGCCCTGCATATATAATCTGAAGTAGTAGAGATATTAGACTTATCTTAAAAAATAATTAAAAAATAATATAATTTTTTTAAAATATAAACCGCAATCTTGAAATCTACAAGTTGACTAACTGAGATATGGCGAAAGAGGGCATGTACTACAGAATGATGGGTAATACTGGATTACAAGTTTCAGTACTATCTTATGGTTTTTGGGCAACTTATGGAGTTAAGAATAGTTTACTACAAGAAAAAGGCATTGAGATGGCAAAAAGATGTATGACAATCGCAAGAGATGCTGGTGTAAATTGTTTTGATCATGCAGAAGCATATGGTAATCCAAATGGAGAGGCAGAGAGATTATTCGGAATAGCCCTTTCAGAATTAAGAGAACAAGATCCAGAAAAATGGAGAAGGTCAGAATTAATAATTACTACAAAAATTTTCTGGGGAGGGAATGGAGTTAATGAATCTGGGTTATCTAGAAAACATATCTTAGAAGGTTTAGATGCAAGTCTAGAAAGATTACAACTTGATTATGTAGATATGGTATTCTGCCATAGGCCTGATCCACTTACTCCGACATCGACAGTGGTACGGGCGATGAATGATGCCGTTAGAAATGGTTGGGCCACATCATGGGGGACTTCAGAATGGTCTGCGGCCCAGATAATGGAGGCTATATGGTTCGCGAAATCAGAAGGTTTAGAACCTCCAATGTTCGAACAACCACAATATAACATGCTGCATAGATATCGTTTCGAAAGAGAATATTTTCCCCTATTCAAACCACCATATAATTATGGGACAACAATTTGGTCACCTTTGCGATCGGGTTTTCTTACCGGCAAGTATAATGATGGAATTCCCGAGGGTTCGAGACCAACTCAAGAAGGTTATGAATGGTTAATAGAAGATTTGGAAAATCGTAAGAAAGAAGGACAAATTGAAATTGTAAAAAAAATTTCTGATTATGCAAAAAATAAATTCAATTGCTCACCTGCACAATTGGCCTTGGCGTGGTGTCTAAAGAATCCTAATGTTAGTACAATACTTCTAGGTGCAACCAAACCAGAACAAATGGAGGAAAACCTAGGATGCATTAGTATCGCAAAAAAAATAACAGAGGAGCATATGAATCAAATAGATGCAATTCTTGGAAATAAACCTGAAGATTGGACCGGATATGGCGGCTCTGGTGCTCGCGAAATTCGAACATTATGAATAAAATACATAAAAAAATTTAAAATTTCTTAAATTATAGAATTTCATTTTCTATAATAAGGTCGTACTTGTAAGTGTCTAGTATACTAACCATGCTAAATAGCATACCGAAGCGCGCTTGGATTAGGGATGCTTCTTGGTTCTATTTTCAGACTTAGGAATTGGCCCTGATCTAGTACAAGCTTTAGATAAGCAAGGGATAGTAGAGCCATTTGAAGTTCAGACTGAATCTATACCTGATTCAATACTAGGGCATGATGTATGTTGTAGGGCTCCAACGGGTTCTGGTAAGACATTGGCATTTGGCTTACCTCTTCTTGCTCGTACGCAAAAAGCAAATAGAAAAAGACCCACCTCACTAATTTTAACCCCTACGAGAGAGTTAGCGGAGCAAATTTGTAGTGTCCTCAAACCCCTAGCAAAGGCGATAGGGGTAAATGTATTATCCGTCTATGGAGGAGTTTCTTATCGGAATCAGTTACGTGGACTCGAGGATGGCGTGGAGATACTTGTTGCTTGCCCGGGAAGGCTATTAGATTTGATTGAAAGGAGGGCTTTATCTCTTAATGATGTGAGTATAATAGTATTAGATGAAGCAGATAGAATGGCAGATATGGGGTTTATGGAGCCTGTATGTGAAATAATAGAAATGTGCTCAGAAAATCGTCAAACTATTCTATTTAGTGCTACTTTAGATGAAGATGTTATTGACATAGTTGAAACCTATCAAACAAATCCAATAACTATTGAAGTAGGACCAGAGGAAGTTAGTATTGAGAGTATGCAACATTATTTTTGGAAGGTTAAGAATCATAAAAGAGTTGAGGTTACCGCAGAAATCGTCAGAAAATCTGGAAGAAGTATTATTTTCTGTAGGACGAGGATGGGCGTCAATCGCCTAGAAGAAGAGCTCAGAGGAGAAGGGATATCTTGCACTCCGTTACATGGTGGCCTGAATCAAAATCAACGAGATAGGGCAATGCGTAAGTTTAGTACAAGTAGAACAATGGTGTTAATTGCAACTGATGTTGCTTCAAGAGGAATAGATGTTGAGGGCGTAAATTGCGTAATAAATTATGATCCACCAGAGAATGGAAAGGCGTATAAGCATCGAGGCGGAAGAACTGCCAGAGCAGGAACTAATGGTATTGTAGTATCTTATGTTCCTAAGTCAAAGGAAAGACTATACTCAAGGATACAAAAAGAAGTTGGCGTAAAATATAGATATACTCTTCCACAAGTAGAGGTACTTGAAGAAAACGAGTTTGAACTAATACCTCCTGAAAAGGGAGATCGGAGCGAACGAGGAGGGAGAAGAGGATCTGGAAGGAATAGAAATAGAGTATCAAGAAATAAAAGAAATTTTTCTTCCAGAGGAAAACAAAAAGAAAGACCTTCTAAAAGAAGAAATAATTCAAAAAGGGGAAAGAGAGACGAAAATGGAAGAGGAAATTCCGATGATAATTCAAAAAATAGCTCCCAAACACCAAGAGGAAGGAAGAGAGGAGAGGGGAGTGGGAATGGAAGAAAATATAACTCAAATCGAGGAAGGAGCAATGAAAAAAGAAGTGGGAGTATTAATGAAAATTCAAAAAATAACTCCCAAACACCAAGAGGCGGAAAGAGGGGTAAAGGGCAAAGTCCTTCAAGACCAAGGAATAGACGTAAAAAATCTAACTACAGATCTTAGCCTAAATAATATCTTCTATAAGTTGTATTTTCAATAATCTTTTAGATGCACTATAATTAATATTTTTGAATGCAACTTTTACTTGACCCCCTTCAAATGGCTCTTCAATAGTGGGTTGTCCACCTCTAAAAAGTCCCATTACCGTAGTGTAAGCGTCTACTCCAACATGTGCTTCAATATTATAAATTGCTGATTCGGCACCTTGGTCAGTTAAATCATCACCTTCTCCTCCGTGTAAAATAGTTCTTTGGATTCTTCTTTCTACACTTACGGTGATCTCTGAGCATGGTATTTCCATTTCAACTGTGGAATTACCTCTGACTTCTAGTAAAGAAGTTTCTCCTGCGTCTTTTATTGGGCCTTTTATCAATAATATTTGTGGGTTTTTCTTTGATATTTCTGTCATTTATTTCACCTTATTTCATTTCTAATTATTTAATACCGCATTTGTATTGAATGTATGGACTTCTACCAAAATTGTAATCTCTTCATCCTCATCTTGTGAGACTGGGCCTAATTGATCAACGGAATTAACATCTAACTCTACTTTGATCTCCAGTACTCCTTCTCCCCAACCATTAATCGTCCAAGGCATAAGTGCCTGAAACTCATTTGGGGCATCAGATGTTAGATTTTCACCTGTATATCCAGGATATATTTGAAGATCTAAATATATATTCTCACAACTACTATCTTGTCCAGATAGATTGTTACCTTGATAATTCCATTGGGCAGTTAAATCATTTACTTCTATGTCTCCTGCGATTGCATCACATTGAACTAAGGGGTCGGTAAGATCGGCCCCGTCACCCACTTCCGGAATTATAGTGATAAAAATTGCTCCGATATAGTAATCCTCTCTCACAGAAAAATCTTCCATAAAGAAATCAATTACTTTTACTTCTTCATCTTGCCAAACTTCTGTATGTTCGGCATTTAAGATTTCTATGTCAAATTCTATTGTCCAATCTTCTGGCATGGTTGCATCAACTGCATCATCATAGTAATTTTTATTCCAATCAAAGGCATGTAAGCTTCCTATTACAAAGAATAATGATACAAATATTGCATATATTACGTTTGACTCTCTCAATGAGAAAATTTCATTCAGTGCTTGATTAATATCTCCATTAAAAATATTTTTTTCTGTATCTTCGGACATTTAATTCACCTAACTATGAAGCCCCATAGAATCGAATAATACTGCTAGTAAAAGGCCGTATATGATTAATGATACTGTAGCGACTGAAAATATTGTGTATTCCATTTCATCAATTTTTGGATTATTTATATTCAATATTGACTCTATGGCACCTACTGAATTAGATTTATCTGTAATCATTTTATCCATAATTTTCTCCTCCCATCCGATGAAAAGAACTACCCCTCCGGCAAAAAGAGCAGAAGTTACCATTTCAGGAATTGGGAGAACAATTTGTATCATCTCGATTAAACTCGAAGTTGCAACAAGTAATAAAAGTAGTACCATTATTCTAGTTATAACTTTACTATGTTCAGATTCGGTGTCTACTATATTGTAGTTAAGAATTATGAACATGAAAATCAATGGCGCTACAAGATAAACCGCTATCTGATAAGTAAATGCAAACCAATCTATGAAACTTTGATCGAATGGTTCACAAATAGTATCCACGCATGAAGTAGCAGTTTCCATAACTACTAATGTTAGTAAGAACCACATTACTCCTACAATAAATATCATACCTACCAAAACTGTTATTCCATTTATTCCTTTGTAATAAGCACGCCATAGTTCACCAAAAAGTAATACTAGAAAAGACAACGCAGCCAAAGTCATACCAAGGGACGAGAATACAACGGTACTAATCTCAGATTGGGAAACAGTTCCCAAAAATACTTCATCTTCAACTATCCATCTTGATACGTAAACTTTGCTTAGGCCTGTTATATTTTGTAACCAGAAAATCATAAACTGAACTTTAAGTCCAAGAAGTAATAATAAAGCGACAGATGATACTTCTCTAGCCCTTTCTTCGGCATATTTAATTTCACCAATTAAGAATCTTAGATAGATTGGTACCCAAATAACATAACATAACCAATTTATTGTAGATTTAATATCTCTATTAGCAAATTCAGTAAATATATCTAAAGGAATGGTTATTACTCCTAAAATAATTATGAATGCTGTTGTAATTTTTAATGCATTATTTTTTTGTAGTATTGGATAAGGATATACCAAAGGCAGAGTAAAAGCAAGACACAAGAAAATTGAATCCATGGCCATCTCACTATACTTATACGATGAGTAGTATATTTCAGTATAAGCACCCTCAATGAAGTCTTGACCTGTGAAATCTTCAATTTTTAAATCGATTATAGTTGCAAAGGCATATTTCAATCCAAGAACAATCATCATCCAAGAGATTAAGTAGCCCGCAAATCTTTCGTTCCATTCTTTCTCAAGAGATCTTCGAACTAGTATTAATGCCATTACTCCGAGAGCAATGTGAACTACTGCTGCAACAGGTATCAACGCGTTGACAGCATCATCAGCCATAAACTCCCCCATGTATAATAATAGATAATCTTTGGTCCGTTTTAGATTAAATTGAGGTTTCAATAAACTATTAATTTTTAGAATAATAAATTATCATACACATAATTGAAATGCAAGACCATCTGCGACAACTATGTTAAATGTAGGAGATAAAGCACCTGATTTCACTTTAATGGCATATGATAGATCAATGGTAACTCTTAGTGAGCACACCGGGAACAGAATCATTCTGGCATTTTATCCGGCTGCATTTACTGGAGTATGTACTACTGAAATATGTACATTTTCTGATTCATTAACGAAACTTTCTGAATCAGATACGATAATATTTGGAATCTCTGCTGATAATGTATTTGCAAATAAGATATTTGCTGAACAAAATAATATCAAATTCCCATTATTGTGTGATGTTGAAAGAACTGCAATAAAAGCATATGGAGTCGATATTGAAAATTTTGGTGCACCCGGATACGTAGCGAGTCAGCGTTCTATATTTGTAATAGAAGAAGATGGTTCAATCGGATATGTTTGGATTGCAGAAAATCCTGGAATAGAGCCAAAATATTCAGAAGTTTTTGATTATATTAAATCTTAACTTATTTTCCTATTTTCCATTTTACACCCTCAGAGCTGTCTTCGACTGTAACATTCATGGAGCTTAATTGATTTCTTATTTCATCGGCTTTAATCCAGTCTTTCTCATCTCGAGCCTTCTGACGTAGCATTAGTAGTTCTTCAACTCTTGATAATAATTTATTTCGCATTATATCTGACTTTTTAGATAGTGAGTTTAGAACATTTTTATGTGGAAGAAGTCCCAAAATGTTGCCTGCAAACTCATCTAACCACCCCAAATAAGCCGGGATGTTTGTAATTTCATCATTTTTAGAAATTTCTTCATTGAGTTTTTTGACTACAGATTGCACCTCAACAAATGCTATTCTAGTATTAAAATCATCATTCATACCTTTAAAAAATCTTTCAGTAGCGGAGTTAAGAAAATTATTTTCATTCCAAACTCCTGATGTTGTAATCTTAGATGCCTCCAAATATGTATTTAATAGTTTATTATAATGTATTTGAGATTCTTCTAACATAGATTGATTAAATTCTATTGGCTGTCTGTAAGGAGCATTTAGTAAAGCATATCTAAGTGCTAAGGGTTCAACAGATTCGAAGGTTTCAGAAATCGTTGTAAAGTTACCTAATGACTTACTCATCTTTTCACCATCTACATTAATCATCCCATTGTGCAACCAATACTTTACGATGTGTTCTTTTCCTAAGCAGCATTCGGATTGAAAAATCTCCGCTTCATGATGAGGGAACATCAAATCTCTTCCTCCTCCATGAATATCAAAAGTTTCTCCAAGGTGTTTCAAAGACATTGCTGAACATTCAATATGCCATCCTGGTCTCCCATTGCCCCATGGACTAGGCCAATATGGCTCTCCCTCTTTGGCATTTTTCCAAAGAGCGAAATCTCTATGATCGCGCTTTCCATCTCCTGTTCCACTAACTCTTCCTCCTGCCCCCGACCGGACCATCTCAAGTGTTTGTCCTGTTAATTGACCATATTTCTCTGGTGCTGTATCTATCTCGAAGTATACTCCATCTTCGGAAAGATATGCATGTTTCTTGTTTATCAATACCGAAATCATATCAATTATTTCCGGAATTGTTTCTGTGACTTTTGAATATTTATCTGCACGTATTACATTCAATTCACTCATAACCTGAAAATAATTATCTATATTTCTATCTGAAATTTCTTTGAAATCTACATTTTCTTCTAAAGCCACTTTAATGATTTTATCATCTATATCTGTAAAGTTTGTTATATAAATAACATTGAAGCCTAATTTTCTAAACCATCTTGTGATTATATCAAAAGAAATAGCCTGCCGGGCGTGACCGAGATGGCTCGGAGAGTATGGAGTAATTCCACAAACGTAAATACTAACTTCACCTTCTACAATAGGTATGAATTTTTTCTTAATACGGGAGCGAGTGTCATATATTCTCAAAACCATATTTTCATTCCTGCCATAACCCATATATCTCAACGTCGTGCTGATTTGACCAATTCGGAATATAAAATATCGTGATTTTTTCCCATCCTCTCAGGATGCCACTGAACCCCCATGCAGAATTTCAAATCTGGCCTTTCAACTGCCTCTATAAGGCCGTCATGTTCAGCATTAGCTGTTACTATTAAGGAACCTGCATCTGATACTCCTTGATGATGTGTAGAGTTTACTGTTACTTTAGGGCCCATTAGTGAATAAATTTTTGAACCTTCATTCGTAGTTACCACATGTTCACTTGATTGGCCGTCATAACTTCCGTGACCTACATAATCTAGAGTATCATCCAAGTGTTGATGAAGATGGCCACCATGGATTACTGACAAAAGTTGCATCCCCCTACATACACATAACATTGGCATATTTCTATCTAATGCCTCTTGGATCAAAGCTCTCTCTGAAGCATCTTGTTCAGGATAATAGACAGCTGTATTTGTATATGGTTCTTCATGATACTCAGAAGGATTGATATCTGGGCCTCCTGCAATAACTATTCCATTTATTTTATCCATGACAGAGGTTGAAAAAGTTGAAGGAGGAATTAGTAATGCAATTCCTCCTGCACGCTCGATAGCAGAAGTATATGTTGAAGGTAAAATTGCTGCATCCATAGTCCATTTTGCAAATTTTGATTCCCTTATGCAACAAGTAACTCCAATAAGTGGCCTATCAAGTTCAGGACACATGTGCATCTGAAATTGTTTTCTAACTTAAATTCTCGCTATATTAATGAAAATATTCTATGGATAATTAATTTTGGACACATTTAGGGGAAAACTTGAGTTAGTACCTATCAGTTCATTTATTATGGAATGGTTTAATTTAGTGACAAAGGGATTTTTTAGTGGGGCTATAGTAGTAATTGTGAGTGAAGTTGCAAAAAAATCAGCAGTTTTTGGTGCATTATTGGCCTCTATCCCCTTAGTTAGTATATTATCATTAACATGGTTATATGAAGATACTAAAGATACTGCACAAGTTGCTGACTTCGCCGAAAGCATATTATGGTTAATTTTACCTTCAACATTATTATTCATACTACTTCCGTATTTACTTCGTAAAGGATGGTCTTTTGAAAATTCTATGATGGTGGGAATTTCTATGACTGTTTTAGCATATGGAATAGGCATCTATCTAGCATCTTCTTATGTTACTTCGGATTAAAATGCGATTTATTGAATAGTTTAATAAAAAAGAATACAAATCTGAGATTTATAATTGTAATTTAATTCTCATTGGCTTCTCTCATTTTCCTTGTGTAAATAAAAGATTGTATACAAGAATAAGTGAATACTCCGCCGACAATTAACATAATTAATTGCGCCAAAGTAGAGGCAGAGAAGTCAGAATCGATCACTCCCTTTATCGCCATTCCTCCTCCGAGAAAGGTCAAAAGGCCTACACTAACTGCTGCATGCATCCATTTATGATTATTTTCCGGCTGAATCTTAGCCATATATCCCAGAAATAACAATGGTATACCAAAAAATGATGGTATTAATGAAGTCACGCTAGTCATACCTGTGCCTAAATAAAACGATACCCCTTCAAGTATGAGTAATGAGCCGACAATCATTGTTAATTTTGGCATACTCTGATTTAAAAATTTAAATTCATTATCCATATTATTTCGAAGAGCCTCGAGTTTAAGATGCTACTCCTGTATTGATATCGATGCTTTTTGTATTTCTTCATCTTTGGAAACTATTTGCTCCCAAAGTAATTCTGCTATATCCTTAACGTCCATTTCGGAACCTACTGAATCTAAGCCATCCTTTACCATGATTGAACAGAATGGACACCCTATAGCAACTGTATCGCAACCTGTTGCAGCTATTTCTTCAGCCCTAATTTTGTTAACTCTCTTATCTGAATCTTCTTCCATCCACATTTGTGCACCTCCAGCACCACAACAGAAAGAGTCTTTGCCATGTCTTTCAACTTCCACATCAACACCACCCAACACTGCCCTTGGCTCTTCGACAATATCGCCCATTCTGCCAAGATAACAGGGATCATGATATGTTATGCTTTTTCCGTTTTTATCAAGTTCAGGTAATTTTCCTTCATCTTGTAATTTTGCCATTATTTCGGTATGATGGAAGACTTCTAATTCATCAGCCCCATAATCGCTATATTCTTTTCCTAATGTATGGAAACAGTGAGGGCATGATGCAACTATTCTTTTCACTCCTAACTCTTGAAATGTAGAAATATTTGTTTCTGCCAACATTTGAAATAAATATTCATTTCCAGCTCTTCTAGCTGGGTCTCCAGAGCATCCTTCTTGCATACCAAGTATCCCTACATCAAGACCTGCTTGTTTCATCAAAGAAATTGTTGCCCGAGCAACTTTTTGATTTCTTTCATCGAAGCTAGCAGCGCAACCAACAAAATAAATATACTCTGCAGGTTGGCCTACTTTAACGTCTAGATCAGCAGCCCAATCTGCCCTTTCATGGCTTCCGAAACCATATGGATTAGATGCCGCTTCAAGATTGCCCATTGCAACATTGAGTACTTCAGGGTACTCCATAGTCTCCATAACTGCATTGCGTCTTAAATCTGTAAGTTTTGGTACATGTTCTATGTATAATGGGCAAACATCCACACAAGCGTTGCAAGTAGTACATGCCCAAACAGCATCTTCGGTAATACGTTGCATCATTGTCTCTTCTGGTTGTCCACCGCTAAGCAATATTGGTGCATTCTCATTTGCGTAATCCCTTACGTCATGGATAATCTGCATTGGATTCAGGCTTTTACCGGAGGCATATGCGGGACAAACATCTTGACATCTAGCACATGAAGTACAGGACCAGCCATCTATTAATTGACGCCATGTGTACTGGCCATAAGAGCTAACTCCAAAGGAATCGATATCTAAATCATCTAGAGGGACTGCTTTACCGCTTTCGTCTAAAGCCAAAGGACGCATTTTACCCATTGGTTCTAAATCATGGAAAAAAACATTCGGAAATGCCATTACTAAATGCATATGTTTTGAAAGTGGAATCAAAATTAAAAATGTAAAAATTGCAAGCATGTGGGCCCAATATGATGCTATAGCAAAGGAATCTGAAAGGCCTAATGATTCGACCCAAACTCCAATTGGTTCCCAAGATATAGGATTTTCTTTTGATTCTATTATAAAGGATGTTGTCGTAATGGTCAATATTAAAATTAAAATAAAATTACCTTCTAGTTGAGATTTTCCCTTGAGTTTTTTAGGCGTAAAAACTACTCTCCTAATTAGTGCTGCAGAAGCCCCAATTAGTGCTAGTAAATATCCTAATTCAACTACTCCATTCCAGGGTCCAATAAATAATTCTGGTAATATATTATCTGAAAAGAAATTGGCAGTTGCGAGATCAAGCATATCCGATGCTAGCATTAAAAAACCCCAAAACATCAATACGTGCATCGTTCCTGCCACTCTGTCTCTTAGTACTTTTTTTTGCCCTAACCATCCTATCATTACTTCTTTTATTCTGACTCCCCATGAATCAAATCTATCATCTGATGATCCAAGCATGACTAAACGTATAGCTTTATTTAACTGAAACAAGAAAAAACTAGATGATAGCCCTCCTAAGATGATTAAAATGACCCATCCTGGAACTGGGCCATAGTTAATTAAAAGTGGATGTTCCATATACAATTCTCCTCAGATAGAGTTACTAATATTTGACCGTGAAGTGTATCAGATTTCAAATAATCGCTTCACTAATTTACAAATAATAGTTTCCCCAATGATAATCTTCCATATGCCATACGGAGTAGTATGATAGAAGCATTCGCGCCAGGCAAATGCATACTTTTTGGAGAACATGCAGTAGTATATGGCCATCCAGCAGTTGCTATGGCCATTGACCAAGGAGTACACGTTTCAATTAAAAAATCAGAGGAATGGCGGGTTGGAGGGGAAAAATTTGATCCGTCTAAACACCCACATATTTCGTATATTTTACATGAAATATTTTCTTATGATGGAGAGCCATTGGACATAAAGATAGAAAGTCAATTATTCTCTGCGGCTGGATTGGGATCTTCAGCGGCCTTGTCCAACGCTATAGGTGCTGCACTGCACAAGATGATTAAACCTAATGAAGAATTAGATATCGTTAAATTAGCTAAGTTAGGACATTCTGCCGAAGCAGCCGTACAAGAAGGTCGTGCTAGTCCGACCGATACTGCGGCAAGTGCACTAGGAGGATGTGTGGTCGTTTCTGGGGAGCCAGTAAAAGGTACTGAGCATATTTTTGATACTGAATTGATTACTCCTGAAGGAAAACGTTCTTGGTCAATTTTTAAATCAGCATTACCTGAAAAGAAAGAAGGAATATGGTTGATATTAGGATTTACAGGAGAAAGTTCCCCTACAGGAAAAATGGTTGCAGGAGTTGCGGACTTATTATCTCGAGTTCCTAGTAAAAAAAATGAAATGGACGCGATTAATGAAATTACTATTAAAGGACTTGATGCTTTATCAAGAGGTGATTTTGAAGCCGTTGGATTGGCGATGGATGAATGTCATAAACATCTTAGGAATCTTAATGTCAGTAGTGATTCTTTGGATAGATTAGTTGAAGCCGTTGGACCATACTCATTGGGTGCAAAAATGACTGGTGCAGGAGGAGGAGGATGTATGGTTGCAATATCTAGGGACCCTCAAAGAGTATCAGAACAGATTGAAATTGCCGGAGGAAAACCTATGATTTCAAGAATAGGGTCTAAAGGCGTTAAAATAATCTAAAAAATTGTTTTTTTGTATTTATTAATTATTTTATTCAAGCCCTAAATAAAATATCATTTATAAGTGACATTATGTGGGACCGGATATGCTTAGTGATGAAGAACGCTTAACTGTTGTAAATGTAGTAGCATCTACAAGAGTTGCAGAAGAACTAGATTTGCCAGATATTGCCATACAATTGAATTGTGAATATGAACCAGAACAATTTCCTGGAGTAGTTTATCGTGTCGTAGATCCGAAACTTGCAATACTTATGTTCCGATCTGGAAGAGCAGTTTGTACTGGAGGTAAAAATGAAGATAATATCCATACTGGAATTAAGCGTATGACTGAAGATCTAAAGGCTGCAGGAATTGACACATGGGATCTTAAAGACGTTGAAATAGAAGTTCAAAATATGGTTGCTACATACTCTCTATATTACCCAGAGGATTATGATCAAATAGCCGAGAGAGATGATATTAATTGTAAGCTAATAGTAAATGACGATGGAACTCTTAGAGCTGCAACAGACCAAGAAATAAAAGATGACGATCCAAGAATAAGAGGAGTTAAAGAAGGCGAGTTATTAGCGGGTTTGCCCAGAAAATTAAATTTGAATAATCTGACATTTCACCTTCCTTTTGACAAAGTTGAATATGAACCAGAGCAATTTCCAGGATTAATTTACAGATTAGATTATCCAAAAGTAGTATGTCTAATATTCGGTAGTGGAAAAATGGTAATTACAGGTGCTCGTCACAAGGATGAAATCTTAGAAGCAGTACAGTTTATTCAAGATGAATTAGCGGATTTACTCTATCAGTAGAAAACCAACTTTTATCCATAATGGCCATTGCATAGGGCTATGAGAAAAGTCGGAGGTAAAGCAATTTTACTTTCATTACTACTTTTCTCATCGATTTCATTGACTATGTTGTGTTCAGAAAATAAAAATTTAGAACATAATTTACAGTATAAAAACAATATTAGTTCGCAAACTGGGATAGTAGATGTGCAAAGCTGGCAATTGAATGATAATTGGATGTATGAAGGTTATCTTGATGTTGGAGATTTCATAACTTCATCAGGAGTTTCTACTAATATCGAGTATCTATCTGGGGCACTTGAAAAAACGGTTACTGAAATATATATATCAGAAATTGATAATCACTCTTCTATTACATACAAACTAGAATCAATAGGTAATTATGAGGCAAATAATGTTAACTTAGATGGCCAGAATGGCGATATAACTGTTGATATGCTTACAACAGAAATTATTCGTGCTTCCGATATGGCGGTTGTTTCACAGTCTGCAATCGTTGAAATAGTCTTTTGTGCCGATGTTCTATGGTTCTGCATAGATATTGATGTCGCAGAATTAAATGTAACAAATTCTTACTCTCCTGCTCTAGAAGGATTAGATTTTCCATTAAGTGTTGGTGAAACCTGGAGTGTAAATTACCATCAAGAAACAGAGTATAGTGGAGCGAGTAACTATGTAGATATTCCTGAAGATACAAATGATGAAAACTCATCAAGTTGGTCAGTTGTTTCTCAAGGTTATTCTGGAGTTAGTTACACTGGATGTTCTCAATCATATAATATTACCACCTATAATAGTGATGGAGAGGTTAGTGGATATAGGTGGTACTGTCCTGCCATAAAAGGAGATATCAAATCATCATTTACAGAGAGCATAGGATTTAATGCTGTACATGAATTGACCACTTATCAACCTAGTAACAGAGCGAACGTTATTGAAATAGATATCCAATACCCACTATCTCCTTTAGATACTGAAATATCTGCTTGGATTAACGTAACTAATCAAGGATTTCCTATTGCTAATCAGACAATGGAGTTTAGATATGAGATAGAAGATGAGATACGACAGATAGTTACTGATGAAAATGGAACTTGTCATTTGGAATTCAGTACTGGAAACTCAACAGATGATTCTATATCAAACAGTGATTTTGCTAGCCATGGAATAATTTCATGGATTAGTAATCAGAATGTAATAGGAGTTTCTTCATTAAGTATGGATTTAGATATCCATGAAGTGGATTTAGTAACTAGAAATGAAGGGGTCACCGTAGAAAGGACACGAGGCAATAATACAATTACTTTGGATTCCAGCATAGGATTTAATGCAATATCAGGAGATCATTTAGTTTTCTCTGTACCAGTTCTAAACAGAGGTTTGATTGATTCTCCACCTACTGAATTAAGAGTTGATTCACCAGATGGGAATACTGCTTTTACCTATGTTCCTTCACTAAGTAGCCTTGAAGAATCGAGAGTAGAGATTAACTGGACGGTTCCAGAAAATCAAATTTTTGGTTCTACTCATCTCGAATTCTTAGTAGATCCGGATGAAAATATTTCTGAAGATGGTAATAAGTCGAATAATCAGGGAATATTTTCAGTATACATAGGAGCTTTGCCAACAGCAATGTTATCTCTGCCTAGTGTTATCAATACTTTAGACGAGGTTGTAATAAGTGGCCTTTCATCTGTAGATCCTGATGGTGGAAATTATGTTTGTGAATTCGATATAGAAACCATAGGAGGTGGTTTCAATACTATTTTAGAAGATGACTGTGAATTAGAATGGTCATGGAATGATGATGGTAATTTTAGTATATATTTGACCATTATAGATGAAGAAAGTGATCAATCTTCAACAATAGCTTCTATAATTGTCCTCAATAGGCCTCCTGAGATAATACTTGCGTCAAATTATGATAGCATTCCAGTCCTTTCGGAAGTGACGTTTGAAATCACCGAAAGAAATGACCCAGATACACAGACCCCAAATTCTCCTGTTGACATACTTTGGAATAATACATCCTGTAAAGAAGGCCAGATAGGCCTTAAATGCACTGTGAATGTTGTTTCAGAAGGAGAGTTTTCGATTGGTGTATCTGCTACCGATGATGATGGTGAAACAGTATTTGCAACATATGCCATTGAAGTTACTAATATAGCTCCTTATAATGGACAAATAGAGGTTTACACAGGAACTCAAAAAATTACTCCAGATAATAGAGGAGTGTTTACTGCAGATGAGGGAGAAATATTAACCGTACGAGCGTGGGCAAGTGATTCCATTAATGATATCGATAGTTTACAGTTTTCATGGTCTCCAGATGCTGAAAACAATCCAGAAATTATTCATCGAAAACAAGGAAGTGAGAGTTTCATAAATCACACCTATAATTACAGTGGTCTTCAATTAGCAACTTTACAGATAGTTGATAATGATGGGGCACCATTAATTTTTGATAATGGAGAAGAAATCTTAATTATTCCGATTGAAATATTAAATATTAATCCATCAATAGTATCTCTCAACCAGAGGCTGCCAGTAGAAGAAGGAGAGGAGTTACTTTTCGAGATTGGAGTTTTCGATAGTTTTAATGATATTGCAGATTTGTACTCATGTTTTGATATTGATCCATTATTGGATTCTGATTCATCAGGCCAAACTAATGATGATTGCGATTACAATAGTAATTATTTATCGTACACTTGGGAGGATGCCAGTACAGTTCCAGAATATATCATATTCCATGTTACTGACGATGATGGTGCAACAGCAAGTATAGAAATAGAAATAGATGTTAGGAATGTCAGGCCTACTCCGGTAGCGACTACAGATGAAATAAATCCAGTTCAAGGCGGCATTATTTCATTGAGTGCTAATGGGACAGTGGATTCAGAATACGATATTGAAAATATGATTTATCATTGGGACATTGACATCTCAGTAGATTCTGATAATGACGGAGATCCATCAAATGATATTGATATGCAGGGAAGATGGGTGCAAGTTATTTATGAAACAGAAGGTAAGAAAAATGTTAAATTGACTGTTTATGATGAGTCGGAAAGTAATTCTGTTTACATGGTAGTTAATGTGGCTAAGTCTCCATTTGACTTTACAACTAGTGTTAAGCAAAATTCAGCATCTATTTTGCTAATTATTTTAATCGCTACAACAGGGACAATAATAATACTACGGAATAAAGAAAATAAAGAATCTGACGCTAGAGAGAAATCCACGGTTTCAATTGACCAATTATTTGATGAATCAAATAATGAGTTGGAAAAAGAAAAAATAATGTCAGAAAATAAAATTGAAAAAGGAAGTATAGAGATAATTACTGAAACTTCAAGTGTAATAAATTTAGAAGAACCGGAGAAAGATAAAATGACCATAAATGAGATTCTAAGTGAAGAAGACATCGAAGCACTCTTTGAGGAGTAGGCCTCCGGTATGACATGGTCAATCTCTTTCGACTTTTGGGTTTACCAAATCCCAATCCTTCAAATATGAATAAAGTCATAAGAAACTCAATTAAAGACAAATATGAATCGAAAAGCGATAATACCATGCTAATATTATCAGATCCACGTATATCTGAGAGAACTGAGCGACTTTTGGAGAAGCCAAATCGAAAAGTAATATACTTAAAACCTGACAATTTAAATCGCTTACAACTTACTGGAATGGGCCATGAATTATCGAAAGGAAATCTTATTTTGGTAGATTTGTCTGGTTTAATTCATATGCCCAGTCAAACAGCTAAATGTAATCGTGAAGTAAATCAGTTAGCAGAAAATAATGGAGTGACTGCATTCGCTTTGAATGATTCCGACACATTGATAATGATTCCAGGATCAAAAATGAGGATAGATACCAAGAAGCATAGGCTTGGACTATCTGAATTAAAAAAGGAATAAATTATTTTTTTTCTCCTGGTTTGTATGAGACATCTTTTTCTTCGAGCCATGAATCTAGTTCTTCGGACATAATTTCTTTAACAGTTATTCTCAAGAAATCCCTATAAGCAATCCATTTATCTATTTCTTTGGCGTCGATACCTCTTTCTTTTTTACGTGATATTGATGCATCAGAATAGGCAATACAATGCTTTAGAAAGGATGAAACTAATTCTCTTTTTTCTTCAATTTCCATCAAGCAACACCTAAATCCATGATTAGCTTTTCAACATGACCCTTTACTCTAACTCCATATTTTACCCAAGAAATTGAGCCATCTTTAGAAATAGCAAATGTTGATCTCAAGCATCCCATGTATTCTTTTCCATACATATTTTTCATTCTCCATGTGCCGTATAGTTTGTGAAGAATTGCGTCAGAATCAACAACTAAATCAAATGGCAATTCAAATTTATTAGTAAATTTTTCATGACTAGTGGCCGAATCTGTGGAAACTCCAATTACCTTCCAACCAGTTTCTTTAAATCTGGAAAAATTATCTCTAAAATCACATGCCTCAATAGTACAACCAGGTGTATTATCCCTAGGATAAAAATATAATATAACGCCTTCTCCTTGACTGATAATTTCAGATAAATTTATTTTTTCACCATTAGTAATTGTACATTCGAATCCAGGGGCTATATCTCCAATGGAAAGTTCTACTTCTTCTACCATGCTACTGCGTAACGGTCATTACACATGAAATCTAGTTTTTCCCGATCATTGAAGTTACAAGTACAGATGATGGAATTTTAGGAGGGTCGCTAAATCCAAAATTGATAGGTTCTGAGATTTTTGCTATATTGCCAAAGGATTTACCCCTATATTTGGCAGATGCATGTTTCACCCGTGAAATACTTCTTACCATATACCATTCTCTTCTATTGTCTTTTGTTTTTCCATACGTCTTTGTACCAAAAAACAAATTTGCGAAAAAATATTCAATATTTGAAATAAACCATCGGGGGCGATTAAACGGAATGGGAAAACTCCATCCCCATTCTATAAATATGGATATATCTTTACATTCAATCTCTATATTTTTTTTCTTTCTTTTAACATTTAATGGATTAATTATTACTTCTTCAAAGGAATAGATATTGGATACATAACTTGCGCAGTCTGATGAAGGAGAAATGAGTATTCTTTTTCCATCAGGCCTTGCCCACATTATATTGGTAAAACTCCCAAGAGGAGAATCTACCCAATCTCCGATGACTATTCTTTCTCCGGATGAGAAAGATGAAGCTGTTATTCTGCCTTTAAAAATATCCATATTTTCACTTTCTCGATTCTAAAATAATTTGTTTTTTTGATGCTGCCCATGAACATATGGGGCAATTACTCAAATCATGCCTCAAGGCTGGACAGTATTCCCTTCCAAAAAATATTATTTGTAAATGTCTTTTATTCCATGTATCTTCAGGGAATATTCTTTTCAAATCATATTCAGTTTGATTTACAGACTTTCCTTTTGTTAAGCCCCATCTCTTAGCTAATCTATGTATGTGCGTATCTACCGGAAATGCTGGTAAACCAAAAGCCTGTGACATTACCACGCCCGCAGTCTTATGGCCAACTCCTGCAAGAGACTCCAGAAAATTCCAATCGGGCTTTATTTCTCCTCCATATTCTATTATTTGTTTGGCCATTTTTTTCAAATTTTTTGCTTTAGTGGGTGCTAAACCAACTTCTCTAATTATACTTTGAATCTCACTCACTTCAAGAGAGTCCATTTTAAAGGGGTTATTAGCAACTTGGAACAACTTAGGAGTAACTTGATTGACTTTTTTATCAGTAGTTTGAGCAGAAAGCATTACTGCAACAAGAAGTGTATATTCATCCTTATGGTCCAAAGGTATTGGTTGTTCGGGATATAAATCATCCAATAATTTTCCTATTCTAATGGCCTTATCAATACGGCGCATCATTATTCCCTCTGATCATCTTTTAATCCCATAATAAAAGCAACTATTAGGCATAGAGCAGGTATTCCATAACAGGGACCATACATGAACTCTCCACCTTCGATTGAATCCGATGTTGTGCCTCCTAATGCGATGTAGGAAACTAGACCAAGTACCAAACTTGGTAATACAGCTACTCCCACAAATACAAGCCCGCGCGCTAATCCCATGCCTTCGACTAATGCTAATATTTGATGAAGGTTCGTTATTTGCCAAAGAGAATTTCGATCTCATCTCCAGACTTTGTATTCAGTACGTCTTTCGATTCTAGCCATCCTTTTCTGGCTATTTGAGTACCATACCAAACATCACTCAATCCGTTAGTGTCATGAGCATCAGGATTAATGCATATCGGGACTCCGATTTCTTTAGCATATTTACAAAATTTCCAATCTAAATCAAGACGGTACGGTGATGCATTGATTTCAACAGCTTTTAGAATTCCTTCCTCATTGAATTCAGCCATAGTACGTAAAATTGAATGCATATCCAGAGGGAATCCTTCTCTCCCTTGTAAAATCCTTCCTGTTGGATGTCCTAAAATTGTAAATGTGGGATCTTCGATGGCTTTTATTAATAATTCTGTATTTGTAGATTCATCTCTATTCCTCCAACTTCCTAGGGCATGAACGGAACCTATTACATGTGATAGAGAATTGCGGATTTCCAAAGGGTAGTCTAATTTACCATCCGATAGTATATCGCATTCAGAACCATGGAATAATCTAAAATTTATGTTTTCATCTAGAAAGTGCTTATTCAATTTATTAATCTCAATAGATTGATTGATTATTTCATCACTTGGGATTCCTATTTGCCTTCCTCCAATATTTAATGACTCTGAGTGATCTGCTATTCCCAAATACTCCCAACCTAGTTTTAAGGCGTAATTAGCCATTTCTTCCAATGTTGCAGCACCATCTGAAGATGTAGTATGATTATGAAATGCACCTTTTATATCATCTATCTTTATTAGATTTGGTAAAACACCTTGCAATGATGCTTCTATTTCTCCCATATCTTCACGTAATTCTGGCGCGACCCAATCCATGTCTAAATTCTTGTATATTTCTAATTCACTATTGCATATAAGTGTATTTTTGGCAGCTTCCATTCCTATTTTGTCACCTGCTTCCTTCTCTGAGAAAAGTCCAAACTCATTTAATCTCAGACCTTTATCAATTGCTCTTTGGCGCATACGTATGTTATGTTCTTTAGACCCTGTAAAGTAAGCCAAGGTAAAAGGAAAAGCTTCAGGGCTCACTATTCTAATTTGAGCATCGATTGTAGAATTAATTGATTTTTCTGAAATATTTTCCGAAAGACTGAAATCTAATTCCTTATTAATGATAGGTTCGGCTAACATTTCCGATTCCAGTATCAAACTAATTTTAGAAGTTCCTTGACCCTTAACATCGGCAATTCCTGAGAAATTCATTATTTGATTAATTATTTTTTCTTGATGTTCTATTTTAGCACTTAGAACTATGTCTAAATCGCCAATTGTTTCTCTCATTCGTCTAGCACTTCCCGCAAGTTGTGCTTTTAATACATTAGGGATTTGTGATATTTTATCTTCTAAAGAGCGTCCATAAGCTAGGCCAATATCCATCCTACTTCTGCCTTGATATCTACGGAGTAATTCAATACCTTCAAGATACTTTTCTTGACTTTTTACTCCAAAACCTTGCAAAGATGCTATTTTATTATTTTCACATGCTATTTTTAATTTCTTTAGAGAGTCTATATTCAATTCTTCATAAAGTAATCTGACTCTTTTTGGACCTAAACTAGGTATTCCTGTCATCTCGATAAGGCCTGGAGGTATTTTATCATATAACTCGCCAAGATTGCCCCATGAACCATTTAATACTGCTTCTGAGATTAGGCCACCAATGCCCTTTCCTATTCCTTTAATATCTGTAACTCTATTCTCTTTAACAACTATTAGTAAATCCTCTTCTAATGTGGCCAAGGCGCGACTTGCATTTTGATATGCTATTACTTTAAATCTATTAGCTCCATCTAATTCAAGTAACACTGCTATTTGATCAAAAGTATTCGCAATTTGTGTTTTCGACATAAATGGAGGGGAAGAACTTCGTGAACTAGGTAGAGTCCATCTCATAGTGTTCGCCATGAATTGAAGGGGGAGTCATGTAACTTCATCTTGCCCCCCTTCTGTTTCAAATTACCTCACTAATATAAACAAGTAAGGAGGCGTCCGGAAGGTATGGATTTAGTCAATGTAGTTGAGAATATCTCACTCAGTCTTTGTGGAATTTCTACTCTTCTTTGGATTTCAATTGGAACTTTATCTAGAACCAAAGGCGGGGAATTATTAGCTCAAAGAGCTATTATGATATTATGTTCAACTTCTGCAATATTTTTATTTCTCCTACACTACTTAGGTGGAGAATTATGGGAATCAAGAAATGCTGCTAGGCCATTAGCGGTAGTAGCAATAGTTGTAGCAATAACTGCATCACTTAACATAAAAGGAAAAGATGTGCAAGGTGAGACCAATCCTCATGAAATAATGAAAATGCGAAGAGAAGATAAATAGCCATTATTCGATCTCTACATTTAATTTATCATCAATAAATGAACGCATGTATGCAGGCAATTCACCATTCACGAAGATTACATCATTTACTTCTTCAAGTTTCATGAGAGAATAATATATTTGCATTGCAGTCATTGGTGTAGCAGAACAACCCGTACACCCTCCTTCTAATGATATCATAATCACTCCATCTGTAGTATCTAAAACATTTACTACGCCATCATGTGCATCAAGTATGGCTTGAACTGGCCCTACAGATTCCAGAATAACTTGTTTGTCTACCATTTGGTAATCTCCCTGTGCTGTGGAAGAGGGGTTAGGCTTTCAAACACTCCCCCTTACGATGTCCATGGTTGGCCGTATTCGGATACTACTGCTTGATCTATTGGTTGAAAGAGCAGAATTTGGACACGGTGGGAATCAGGAAGTAATAAGACCATTTTTGAAGAACGTGGATGTTGAAGTTTTACTATTGACTCCTCAGATGCAATCTTTTGAATCAGGAAATAAAACAGAAAGGACTTCTCAAATACCACTAAAAATTGAAGATGTGCCTAATTGGGATAATGAATATCCTTTTTGGCAGAGTAAGATAGTAGATATTGAATCTAAAAAAGTAAATTTTAACAGGATAATTATGCCAATGAATAGTGATGATTTTATTATGAGTGAATGGTTAAATAGTTTATCAATTGATGCTTTAGTGTGTTCAGGATCTAGAAGAAATGTTAGTATTTGGGAAGAATGGATGGGGCCAGCAGCGACTTTGATGAGAGTAACTGCTAAATCTGGTATTCCTACTTTGGGAATTTGTTTTGGACATCAACTATTATGTTATTCACTAGGTAGTGAAATAAAACGTGCTGATACTTTATCAAGTGGGATTTGGGAATTAAAATTAACTGAATTTGGGAATAATGATCCTTTGCTAACATCACATTTAACACCTGAATCTCAGATATTTGGCCTCTACACTCATCAAGATCATGTGGTCACTATACCAAAATCAAGTAAATTAGTAGGTATAGCTGATCATAATCTAATTACTGCAATAAGAGTATATGATGAATCCGATGGTCCACTACCTGCCTGGGGAATACAATTCCATCCAGAGGCTGCTAGAAAAAGAATAGAGCGTGCATATGAATGGGGGCACATAACTAAAGAAGAGTTTGTGTCATTCAAAGGAGAGCATGACGGCGCGAGTATTCTTTCATCTTTTGCTCGTATCGTATTAGAAAATACCACTTAATAGGTACCTAGTCATACTTATAATCAGGATTCCGGTTATAAGTAACTCTTTGGTCCGCGAGTCAGAAGGTAAACCCCATGAATGAAAATATACCATTATTTGCAGCGGCTGCAGGAATCTTAGGATTGTTAATTGCGTTCGTCTTATATAGAAAAGTGAATGAAGTAAAAATTGATAATAAGACAGTAGGAGATATAACTCAAGAAATTCAAGATGGAGCAATGGCTTTTCTGTATGCTGAATACAGGGTCTTGAGTATTTTTGTAGTAATTGTTGGTATATTACTATTTTTCCTAAATGATTTTGAAACATCGATAGCTTTCTTTGCAGGTGCTCTTGCATCAGTGTTGGCCGGATTTTCCGGCATGAGGGCAGCAACCTCTGCAAATGGTAGAACTGCTATGGCTGCTAAAAATGAGGGTCAGGCTGGAGCATTGGCTGTATCATACAATGGCGGAGCAGTAATGGGACTCTCAGTAGGAGGACTAGGATTACTAGGGATATCTTTGATAGCATTTTGGTTAGATGCCGCCAATCCTGATACAGAAAATCTATCAGCAGCAGCTGGATTTGGAATGGGTGCATCTTCAATAGCTCTTTTTGCCCGTGTTGGCGGAGGTATTTACACAAAGGCAGCAGATGTTGGGGCAGACTTAGTTGGTAAAGTAGAAGCTGGCATCCCAGAAGACGATCCGAGAAACCCAGGTGTAATTGCAGATAATGTTGGAGATAATGTCGGTGATGTCGCAGGAATGGGTGCAGATATTTTCGAATCATTTGTTGGATCAATTATTGCTGCAATGATTATTGCTAGTAATTCCGAAGAAATGACTGTTGATTATATTATAATGCCAATTATGCTTGGGTTAATAGGTTACTTAGCATCAATTATTGGTGTTTTCTCAATGACTTTCTTAAAAAATGGCTCCGATCCAGCCGCAGCTTTGAGGAATACGACATTTATTGCAGCAATTTTATTCTGGGCCGGTGGATATCTATCAATTACACAAGATTTGATGGATGTTGAGATGGGAGTAATGCATTCAGTAGTACTTGGGAGTATCGTAGGGATAATGATTGGTTTGGTTACAGAATACTATACTGGTATTGAACCTGTTTTTGGGATAAGAACTAGAGCAATTCCTCACATAGGAGAGATGTCAAAAACTGGTCCAGCGACAAACGCTATTGCTGGACTTTCAGTTGGAATGATGTCAACATTCCTTCCTATAATATTAATTTCTATAGGAATATTGGGTGCAAATGAATTCAATGGTGGCGGAGAAATGGGACTTTATGGTATTGCAATGGCTGCAATGGGGATGTTAGCAACTGTTGGAGTCACTATGACTGTAGATGCTTATGGCCCTGTGGCAGATAATGCAGGAGGAATAGCTGAAATGAGTGCCCTTGGAGATGACGTTAGGGCGATTACTGATGAGCTTGATTCGATAGGCAATACTACCGCTGCAGTTGGCAAGGGTTTTGCAATAGGCTCAGCCGCATTGACTGCACTTGCATTATTTGCAGCTTACACTGCAGCAATAGATGGAAATTTGGAACTTAACCTTACCAACCCAATGGTTGTAATTGGTCTACTAATTGGAGGAGGGTTGCCGTTCGTAGTAGCAGCTATGACCATGACATCCGTAGGTAAAGCGGCAGGAGACATGGTACTAGAAATAAGAAGGCAGTTTAAAGAAATACCTGGATTATTAGACGGAGTTGAGGGAGTAAAACCTGATTCAAAGAAATGTGTAGATATTTCAACACAGGCCGCGCTTAGAGAAATGGTTGGCCCAGGAGTTGTAGCAGTTTCTGCACCAGTCATAGTTGGGTTGGCACTAGGCTGGGACGCATTGGGAGGTCTTTTGGCTGGCTCACTTGTCACAGGTGTTTTGATGGCTTTATTCATGGCTAATGCAGGAGGTGCCTGGGACAATGCCAAGAAAGCTATTGAACAAGGACATATTTCAGGTGCAGTGAAAGGAGATTCTGCTCATGATGCAGCAGTAATTGGAGATACCATCGGAGATCCTTTCAAAGATACCTCAGGACCATCACTTAACATTCTCATTAAACTAATGTCAATAGTTGCCGTAGTACTTGCGGGAACTGGACAATTAAATGCTGAAGGATGGTTACTTGAGTTTTTGAATAATCTATAATTGAACCAATCACCGTTACACTCATACCAATGAGTGCTGTGCTACAGTCGTGGATAAGGTAATTTCATTTGTAATGGTAATTTTATTTTTTAGTACAATGTTATCAGGATGTACTGCTCTTGAAAATAATACAAATTCGAATTCCGATAATGTGATAGATGTCCCTACTTGGGAAATTGGAGAAAATTGGCTTTATACATTCACTACGCCAGAATACAGTGATGATACTGCTAAACTAGTCGTTGCTTCGGATAATGAAGAAGAAGGTACTGCATATATGTTAACAATCTCTAGTTTAACAGAAGCAAGAAGGCATGCTGTTTTGAATCATAATCCGTTTTTGGGAAGAATGACACATAGTGATTTAAGCACCTATGAAAATGGAGTTCCTCAATTAGTTATGGATTTCCCATTAGAATTAAGTAAGAGTTGGACTTATACTTTATTCGACATGGAATGGAATGCAAATGTAATATCAATAAATCAAAACATTGCCGTAATTCAAGCTTCCTCTGACGAAGGGTCAAAATTAGTATACTCTTATGATACAGAAATAGAATTCTTCAGAATGTTCACATGGACTGATAATGAAAATATTGAACAATTGAAGATGATTTTTGTAGAAAAGGGGGACATATATTCTGGAGATGTTTACTTCGTAAGAGGAGGAGATCTTTACTCCAACACATGGCAAAGTAACGGCCCTGATATAGAAATTGAAGATTCCTTTTTGGTTAGTAATCATCCAAATGATGGAGAGTGGGACGAAATGATTTACTTTTTAGATGCTGAATGTGGAAGTGGATCATCTTCTATTACATTGACACTTAGAGATCATTTATCTGCAACAGCTCTGTTTAGGGCTTATGGCCCAGGTTCAAGCGAGCTTGGAACTCTAGGGACTATTCCTTATCCTACTGAAGAATATACACTCACTGCAACATTAACAGGAGATAGTATGTTAAGATTAATATTTGCTGGCGGTATAACTCAATCTTGGACACTATGAGGGTTGAGGATGGAAGGTACACTAGTGATGCTACATGGCATGACCGGAAATGCGAATAAAATGCTTCCTTTGGCTAAAAAAATAGTCCCTGAAGGTTGGAAAATATTTTGTCCTGAAGCAATAATCCCTCATCCAACAAGAGGAGGTTACGCATGGTGGCTTAGAGATGAGTTTAATGACCCTTCAGGGCCCTTAAATCCGTTAAATGAGAGGGCAATGAAACAAGCCAATGAGTCCGTCACTAGAGTCATTCAAGAGTTACCTGAAGGACCTTTGATAGTTGGTGGATTTTCCCAAGGGGGCGCAATAGCCTCAATGATGTTAGAACGAAGTATTCAAGATAGGATAATAGGATTAGTCCTTATTGCCACCAAGACTGTAAATCCTGAAGGATTGGAATATGCTGTTTCTAAGATTTGGCCTAGGCCAATTATTTGGATGCATGGAGAAAAAGATCATTTAGTCCCTATTTCAGTAGGAAAGCAGCATAAAAATATTTTTAATGATGTTTCTTGGCCAATCACAGAATTTAAACATCATAAAGGACATATGATTGATATATCAAAAATAGATGAACTAATACAAGCAATTCAATTGATGGTTTAAACCACTGAATAAAATTTACCCCTAGTTTGACAAATATCCAATAACATCTAATGGTATCAATACTAATTTTTTGTGTGACCTAACTATCATACTGATAATAATTAAACTTAAAATTTATAGATTTTTCAAGTTATAAATAAGTAGATAGTCATTATATCCTAAATGAATATAATCTTTCATATAATGGCTTACATTCTTGATAAATTATTTCATTGGAATCGGATAAATTTATTTTACTTGTTTTGTAAGTTTTGAATGCAGTCGTTTTCCAAACCTCTTGGTACCAATGTTTTGACCAAATTCCATCACATTTTTTTGGTCCTTCCTTCCATGATAACATTGATTCATCAAATTTTATATCTAATTCTTTACATAATTTGGTAAGCATTAAAATAGGATCTTTCAATATATCTGAAGAATCTATAATTGTTACATTTTTACCTGTATTTTCGAGAATATATTCAAAAATCCTGATTTGTTCAATTAGGCCAGTTGAGTTTATATCAATATTGGATATTTTCTTAGACAGGGAAAGTATTACTTCTTTTGGGTCTCTTATAAGAATACAATTTTTGAGTTTGGAAATCCAAGAGATTGGCATTTCAGGGAGTAGATGATGCGCCATGTGTTTTTGGTAATGTATTTTTGCTCCATCGATATTACCATTACAGATTTCGTTAATTGTCTCATTAATATCCAAATTCTGATTATTGATTATTTCTAGCCTTCCGGGGTGTAAAACTCCAGTATTCAATAAATAATTTGGGTATAAAGGTTCATCAGTACAAATTGTATCTATTCTATTATTGAAAGAATACATTAAGGCTGTCGATATATTTCTTGGCCCGGACCACATAGCAATTCTATTATTTGACATGGCAAACTTCCTTAATCATCTCAACATATAATTTCTGTAATTTTTCAACCATCGGCCCCCTAGTGCCGTTGCCCATTATTTCATGATCAAAACTATTCACTGGTATTATACCAGCGAAGGTTCCTGTAACGAAAGCTTCATCTGCTGATTTGACATCATCAACAGTGAATTTTTTCTCAAAACAAGGAATTTGATTTTTTTTACAAATATTAATTATTTTTTTCCTAGTAATTCCATCAAGGCAGAAATCTCCCGTTGAAGTCCATACTTCTCCATCTTTTACCATAAAAAAATGTGTTGAGTTACATGTGCTTACATAGCCATCTACATCGAGCATCAGCCCTTCTTCGCCTCCTTTTTTTTCTGCGTCGATACAGGCTGCAATACAATTATGCTTAGAAAGACTATTGATTCTAGGATCTTGAGAGTTATGAGTGCCGCGTATTATATCTACAGTGACTAATGAAATACCGTTTCTGATAGGTTCCTTGTTAGCTTTTTTATATTCAGGTATAATTACCATAGTAGGAAGGCTTGAGATGATCCATGGGGCTTGATAAGGAGTTGGCTTTAAGCCGCGAGTGATAATTAATCTTATATGAACATCATCATACATTTTATTTGAATCGACAACATTTGTTATTTCTGATATAATTTCTTCCCTTGAGTATGGAATATTCAAAGATATACTTGAAGCTCCATGGAACAGACGATCTAAATGATCTTCTATGAAAACTAGAGTACCTTTGTGAAGTCTGAATGATTCCCAAATTCCATCACCCAAAAGAAATCCAGAATCAAAAACAGATATTTTGGCATCAGACCTTGTAAATAGTTTTTTATTTATCGAAATCAATACATTTTCATTTCGGACATCGTTAATATATTCATGCGTCCCCATATCCTATCGTAACTAAGTATTCTTTTCAAAGATATTTATTATTAAGAAATATGTTTTATGGAAAAAAAACTTGAACGTAAATAGATAAGTGGGATATATGACTGCTATGTCCGTTAGGCAATGATAAAGGTACTGAATAAGGAAATAATCATTTCTTTTTTTATAGTAATAAGTACTTTTACGGCAGGATGTTTAGAAGAAAACAAGTCACCTATTATGGATGAGATTCCAAATTGGGACAAAGATATGAATTATGTTGATGATCCAAGTAGTCACGAAGATTCCAGAAATTTTATAGTTGCAAACCCGATATATAATGAAACCTGGGGAAATTCTTCCTGGGCGGTTTTTGGAAATGAAGAAGGTGGAAATTGTTGTGAGCATTATTTGGCAGGTACTAAAGAAGGTTGGATGGTAAACTTTGGCGGTGAATATCCAACTTGGTCAGAAGATAGAGGGCATACATGGAATGAATATATACCAGGCGTGTTTTCTCAAATTGGATGTTTGGAACCGAAACCAACAGTGCCTGGGCAAGAAGGACTGGGGGAAGGAAGTATAGTACAGGCAACTAATGGTGATTTAATTTCAATGGGATGGTTTCCTTACCCAAGTACCAGTGGTGCCGACCAATTTTACGCATTCTTGTATGATGCAGATAGTCAAGAGTGGAATTGGTGTTTTAATAGAACTCCTGAACCATTTTATGATAGGTCATGGCAAGTTGAAGTGATTGGCCCCATTAATGGGGGACTATATGGAAATGGCGATTATGCTAGTATTGTGATATCAAATTTCTGGCATCAAGTACAGAACATTGGAGGGCAAATATCAACTGATGGTTTAAATTATGATTATTTTAGTTTCCCAGATAGAGATTCATCTCTAGACATAATTGAAGTTGATCTAACCGCCGAAATGTTGGGTGAAGAATGGGACTTTACAAAACCACATAAAGAAATGAGGGCTTTCCCTGTGCCTTCGGGGGGCCTTTATTTTCCAAATTATTTTGTAGATGGAAGTGATGCTTATGTCGATACATCACTTAATTGGTGGTCTGCGACAACACTCAATGGGTCCTCATTACCTTCTGAATATTGTGCAATTGATTCATCTACAGCATTACATTGTTTATCAGCAAGCGGTAGTATATTACAACATTTGATGTCTTGGGATGGAGGAGAAACATGGGAAAATAATACTTATGATTTACAAAACCATGCAAGTGGGATTGAAGAATGGGAGTTTCATTCAAATGGAGTTCATGACTTATTTGTATTGAATGTCAGATACCAGAGTATAGAGGGCCCTGATATAGATATAGCATGGCATGTGAGAGAATATTCTGAAAGTTTAATACCTGATACAAAAACATATCTTGGACAAGGAGATTTAGACTCAACCTCAGGGGCTGGTGCCGACATAAGATTTGACTTTGCTAGTATGGGAATTCTCCCTGATGGTGGTTCATTTATTGCCTATCATGATTCAACCGATCCAGATCCTTTGTTTGGTGTTGAAATGTTATTACCTGTGTCTTACAATATATGAGTATATTTTAGAAAAATGTTAATCTAAGATAATAAATATATTAGATATTTAATAAATTTAATTTATTATTCAGAGCAGAGGTAAAATCTTTTACTGATTTATTACAATTTTCTAGTTCTTCAGAAGATAAAATAATATGAAGGGAATCATTTGTTTTAACTAATACACAGGGGGTTTTATTTTCAGATGCAGCTATAACCTCCGCAGTCCTCTCATTTAGATGTAATAAATCGAATGGTATTGGTAATTCTTTAGAGAAAATTTTCCATTCTTTTTTCATGGTAATTTTGTTATGAGTGATATCGCATAATGAACAATGTACATTTCCGGCATATTTGCCAAAGATATATGCTAATTCTCCAACTAATCCGCCGTCAGCATGATAAATACCATAGAGCTTTTCTACGTCTTTCATAACAACTTCAAACTAGACCAACTTATGAAGTAGTGTTGAAGAAAATGTTAACATTATCGACACTAAACTTATCAGTTCCAGCAGGTATTTCACCTTCATTCAATGACGCGTGTCCTGCTCTTGTTTCATTTTGGACATGTTCCCAATCTAGATCATTAAGAACTAATCCTTTAATCCAAACTGATAGGTTAATCATAGCTTCAACATCAAGATTGAGTTCTTTTCTTTTTGATTGAATTCTTCTAATTATATCTCTAGCAAGTCCTTTTGATAATAGGTCTGAATCTGTGCCCATATCTAAAACAAGAGTTACGTCTCCATATTCTTCCCCGAATAAGGTAGAAGCAGAGAAATTTTCTTTTTCTACACGCTTTATCTCAATATCATCAATTGTGATATCGTAGCCTCCTAAGGCAGCTATTCCCGCCTCAATCTCCAAGAGTAAAGATTCTGGATCCGCATCATTCAATTGAGATAATACAAGAGGTAAATCGGACCGGCATTTTGAACCGAGTACTTTTCTATTTGGCATCAGTACTATCTTCTGAAATTTATCTAAATCGGACTCTCTAATTAAATTTTCAACATTTAATTCTTCTGAAAGAATATCAAAGAAGTCTGAAATATCAGGACCTCCGATAATCCATCCATTCCGGCAAGGAAGTCTTTGCCTTCTTTCGCTTTCTACTCTTATCCTTCGGCCTGACTCCGCTAAATCTCTGACGAGCTTCATTTGTTGTTCTAAATTATAATCTTGAGGCGGTAAATTACGGTCAACTAATTTAGAACCAACAGGCCAATCTGCAAGGTGTACTGATATCCCAGTTAAATCTCGATGTATTTTGTCTGCCATGAACGGTGAAATTGGCGACATTAAACGACAAACTATCAGTAATACTTCATGTAATGTATTTTGGCACGCTCTTTTATCATTACTGTCAACTTCATCCCAGAGGCGTCTTCTTGATCTGCGAACATACCAGTTTGATAGGTCATTAACGACAAAATTCTCTAATTCCCTGCCTGCCTTATGAAATTCCCAAGTATTGAAATTATCATGGAAAGAATCTGCTACATGACTGATTCGGGACAATATCCATCTATCCAAGGGACTTCTTAAATCAACAGAAATTTGACTTTTTTGTTGATTGGGATCGAAGCCATCTAATGCAGCATAATCAGAATGGAAGCGGTGTACGTTCCATAATGTCAAAAACATTTTTCCATAAGTTTCCCTAACTCCATTAGGATCAAAATTCATAGGATTCCATGGAGCACTTTGAGTTGCCATATACCATCTTATTGCATCTGCACCTTCTTTATTGAAATGATCCCATGGATTGACAACATTTCCTCTTGATTTACTCATTTTCTTGCCTTCATTATCCAAAATATGGCCTAATGATAAGCATCTTTTGTATGATATACTATCGAATACGGTAGTTGAAACGGCCAATAAAGAATAAAACCATCCTCTAGTTTGATCTACTGCTTCACAAATATAGTCGACAGGGAAACTACCTGAAAATTTTTCAGTATTTTCAAAGGGATAATGCCATTGAGCAAATGAAGCACAGCCCGAGTCGAACCAACAATCCATAACATATGGTTCACGTATCATTTCACCATTACAGTCATTATTAGTACAATTTAATTTGACATCATCGACATATGGCCGATGTAATTCTTTAGGGCTTGGAGAATTATCTGTTTTCAATAGGTTCATTTCCTCAACACTACCAATACAATGTTCATGTCCGCACTTAGGACAAATCCAAACAGGTATTGGAGTCCCCCAATACCGTTCTCTGCTAATTGCCCAGTCCTTTAGATTGCGTAACCATTCTCCAACTCTGCCTGAACCAGTCCATTCAGGAGCCCATTCTACTTGAGAATTATATTCGATTATTTCCTTTTTTACCGATGTCATTCGTACAAACCAACTATCCATTGCATAGTACAAAAGTGGATGGTCGGTCCTCCAACAATGCGGATAATCATGAGTATAGATATGTTCACGGTATAATTTATTTTCACTATGAAGAAGATCTATAATTATAGAGTCGCAATCTTTCACGTAACGTCCATCAAGTAAATTATGAGTACCCTTGATAAATTTACCATCCATTCCAACAGTATGTTGTGCAGGAAAGCCCATTTCCATTCCGAGATTGTAATCGTCTTCCCCATACATTACAGCAGTATGCACTACTCCGGTACCATCAGTAGTTGTTACAAAATCTGCAGGAACAATTGTCCAGGCAGTTTTTGAGCCTCTTCTTTCGATTGCATCTGCAAATAATGGATGATATGATTTACCGACTAAATCAGATCCAATAAATTCATCAATTATTTCCATATGGTGCCTCAGAACAACACCAAGTAAATCTTTTGCTAGAATTAATTCTTCACCAACCATGGTTTTCCCCCTTCCCTCCCATGAATTGGAAGGTTCTGATATTACTCGTACTCGACAATATGTAACATTAGGCCCAACTGCTAATCCAACATTTCCAGGAAGTGTCCATGGTGTTGTAGTCCATGCAAGCACTGAGGCGTCTTCATCAACTAATTTGAATTTAACAAAAACTGCAGGTTCTGAAACTTCCTTATATCCTTGAGAAACCTCATGAGTAGAATAACTAGTTCCCGTTTGGGGACAATAAGGTAATACTTTATGACCGCGGAATAATAATCCTTTATCGTGCATTTGTTTCAATGACCACCATGCTGATTCTATATATTCATCATGTAATGTGACATAGGGATTATCCATATCTACCCAGAATGCCATCCTTTCTGTCATTTCTCTCCAGCTTTCTTCATATTCCCAAACGCTTTCTTTACATTTTTGATTAAATTTTTCCATGCCATATTCTTCAATTGCTTCATTAGACATTAGATTTAATTTCTTTTGAACTTCAATTTCAACTGGAAGACCATGAGTGTCCCAACCACCTTTTCTCTCTACAACATGACCTTCCATAGCCTTCCATCTACAAACCATATCCTTGTACAATCTTGAAAGTACATGATGGATACCTGGTTTCCCATTTGCAGTAGGAGGCCCTTCAAGAAAGGTAAATGGAGAATTATCTAATTTACGATTTTCAATTGATTTTTCAAATGTTTTCTCAGATGACCAAGTTTTCATTAACGAAGTTTCAAGAGCGACTGGATCGAGTTCCCCGGGCGAATTTGGCACTACCATCTATGCGTCGGAACAAACTCGATGTATTGAATATACTCTTTAGAATGGAGAAGTGTATTTTAGTAGTATTCAATAAGGATGATGATTCAGGCTTAAATATGACTGAAACGACTAGCTTAGTGGTTGAAGGGATGACTTGTAATGGATGCTCAGAAAGAGTCAAAAATGCACTAGAAATTATCAAGGGAGTAATGAATGCAGATGTTTCACATGAGACAGGTTTTGCCATTGTCGAACATGAAAATGTATCAAAAGAGATTATGTCATCTGCTATACAATCAATAGGCTATACTGTCGATGGAAAAGGTGAAGATTTCCACTGGAGAGATAGTAGTGTTTGGAAGCAATCAGCTCACAATACAAAATGGTGTTTAGTTGGTTGTAGCATCGGCGATTTTGGGACTATAGCAGCATTTCAATTTATTCCATATCTCATCGCTCTTGAATGGAGTACCATGATGGTTATGGCATTAGCAATGTTTAACGGGATAATGACATCTATCGCTCTTGAAACATTCATATTATCTGCACAGATGGCTCTAAAGGAAGCCTTTAGAGTTGCAATAGGGATGTCCCTGATTTCTATGATATCAATGGAGGCTGCAATGAATCTCGTAGACTTTTTATTGACAGGCGGGGCCAAACTAACTTTGTGGGTTATTCTACCGATGCTAATAGCTGGTTTCTTAACACCTTGGCCATATAATTATTGGAGACTAAAGAAATATGGAGTATCTTGTCATTAGGGGGAATTTCTATACAAAATTGGGAAAAATTAGGAAATGAAATATCTAATTGGATTTTCGATTATGCTGAAAAAAACAATATATCTACTCTAGTTGTTGGTGTTTCGGGAGGGATTGATTCTGCAGTCACATCAACTCTTTGTGCAAAAACTGGATTAAATACCATAGTTATCAATATGCCAATTTATCAAACGGCATCGCAATTAAATCTCTCAAACCTTCACATTGAATGGCTAAAAGAAAAGTGGAATAATGTAGAAGGGCATATAATTGATTTATCCGAAGTATATGATTTGTTCACCACCAAACTTGATAATATTGGTACTTCAGAATTATCTTTAGCAAATTCTAGGGCTAGACTTAGAATGACTACTCTATATTCGTTAGCGGGGTCTAATAACGGTATTGTAGTAGGAACAGGAAATAAGGTTGAAGATTTTGGAGTAGGTTTTTACACAAAGTATGGAGATGGAGGCGTAGATATCTCACCTATTGCCGATCTATACAAATCAGAGGTTTATTTTTTAGCAGAATCGCTACAAATAATTCAACCTATTCAAGATGCTGCTCCTAATGACGGACTATGGCACGATAGTAGAACGGATGAAGATCAAATAGGAGCAACCTATGAAGAATTAGAATGGGCGATGGAAGAAGTAAAAAATGGTTTTAATTCAAAATATTCTACTAGGCAAAAAGAAGTAATGGATATTTATCTAAAAATGAATAAAAATAATCAACATAAAATGGTGCCAATACCTATCTTCAAAAGAACGATGAATTAAAATTTTACTTTTACTCAGAATCTAAGCATTTTGTATATGGTTCATGCATCGGAGGGAGAAATAAATCATTGCAATTTCTATACACGGTTGATAGCCCTAAGATAGAAGAAGAATCGAGAATTAAAGTAATCGGCGTAGTAGAAATTGGACTGGGAACATAGTCTTCTCCTGTTTGTGAAATAATCAATTGAATTCCGTCACCTTCAGGTACAATTACATCCATTCCAAAGAATTCCATCTTAGCAGTTACGGTTTCACCAGGAATTAAGGTTTGACCATCCTTTCCGCCTTCATGGAAACGTAAGTCCATAACTGCATGCCCAAGATGCATGCCATTACTAGACTGAACCATTTCAACAAATATATGGCCACTGGTAAATTGTGTGTTTACTTGAACATGGAATGTAGGAGTTCCAATTATACGTGTTTCTTCAGTGAATAATGGACAATCTATTGTCAAAGACGAGGTAGTTGTAACTACCTCGCCACCTGAAATTACAGAACAAATGTCCATATCATAGTAAATCCATTCTTGATTTTTTGGAGGATATTCTGATTCTACTCTCCAAGTGCCCATGTTGTCTTGGACCTCTGCTATTAACCTAGGTTGAGGTCCTTTAGATCTCAAATAATAATCAAACCATTCCAATAAATCATCTGCCCAGTCCCATCTCAAAGTGTAAGGAAATGCTTCTTGGCCTCTTCCACTAGACAATGATTCATGACCACTGATTCTATCTGGATAATCATGTCCCCATTGTCCATAAAGACCCTTTACATCGAAACCTGAATCAATTAGAATATTATGTGTTGGAAATGCCATATGAGGATCAACATTCCAATCTTGAATCCCATGGATGATATATACAGACCCATTGTAACTTTCTAAAGCCCGAGATAAAAATGTTCTTTCTTCCCAATAATCACTACCTGTCCACGCCAAATTATCCCCAGAAAGATATGCGGCAGGGCCTGCATAATATCCTTCTAAATATCCTTCACAAGCATTCTGTGAATCTTCAAGGTTTCCATCAAGTCCGAAGCTCCCATATACTCCATTATGCATTATTGCACCTCTTGCTTCCATGCTGCCATTACGCCACATAAGATCGTGTGCACCGATAAGTCCTGACATTGGAATAATTGTTTTTAGGTGTTCTGAACCCATTGCAGCAGCCTCCCATGGAGTAGAACCATCATATGATTTACCAATTATCCCAACAGCTCCGTTGGAAAATGGTGCTTTCCCTAGGTACTCGACTGCAGCATGGATTCCCTTTTGCTCGTCAAGGCCCATCAGATCCATGCAATGGTTTGATTCGCCAGTGCCAAAAACAGAAACTTGGGCAACACCAAATCCATGTGGTACAAAGTTCTCAATGAGGAAACGACCAAGCCTATCTGCTGGAGTTAATGCATCTACATCTCCATCATCATAATAAGGACCTATCTCGGCTATTATTGGGACTTTGCATTCTTCAAGAATGTCTGACGAATCCATATCGCAGCCTTCTATTTTAGGAAGCCATAGACCCAAATGAACTTGGGCATCTCCAGTCAATCCAGCTCCTCCATCTGCAATTGTGATTGCTGGGACTTCAACAAATATTGAACGTACATTATCTATTTGATATGAACCATTGATTGAAACCCGGCTAAAAACATCATCATTTCTATATATCAGATTTGAACGATCTTCAACGTCATTTAACCAATGATCGGAACTATTTTCTTCAACTATTTTTTTATCGTCACTGATACAACCACTAAAAGAAGAAATAAAAAATAAAAATACAAGAAATATACTCGTAAATTTATTAGACATATTTATCAAACCTGCGGTAAATGGAAGTTTTGTGGTTTGGCAATTCCTAAATCACTAGGTAAGTCAAGTTTTTTTTCTGGCAAAACAACTGGAATCATTTCCCTACCTATCAATGCAACTCTACTTTCTCTCCTGTCAGAAAGGACTTCGCGTCCCGTTAATGATGCTAATTTATCTGAAAATTCTAATATTTCTGGATGTGAGGGCATATTTTCAATAGTATGATTATTTTGACTCTTGCCGACATAAACATAACCCTTTGCTTCAATGAACATTGGATCTGCAATATTGTCTAACCTTGCATAATCTTCGTGATACCCTAATGATTCATTTTTTATTAGAGTGTGACGGCAAACTGTCCTTGTATCTAATGAAGGTAATAATTCCAAGGTTTGTTCCAATTTATTGAATGCTCCGGTATCAAATTTTGGTTTACAAATACGATCAAAAATTTCCTTATTGGGAGCATCAACACTGACATACAACTGAGTAGGTAATGTATCAAGATTTTCTATAACCTTTGGAAGGCTTCCATTGGTGACTAAAAATGTGGAAATACCATGATTATGGCAAATTTCTAAAAATTCACTTAATCTAGAATATAGAGTAGGTTCACCATTGAGAGATATGGCAACGTGTTTGGGATCTTGTGCATCTAACCATTTTTCTCTTGGGACACTTGGATGTCCTCCGAAACCAGTAAGTAACCTTCGATGTGCACGAACAGATTGAAGAAATAACTCATATGGATCGTCATCAATTTTGTTTAAACTATCAGAATGAGGCTCTCGCCAGCAATATGTACATGCCAAATTGCAAGTATCTACATTTGGAGCCATCTGCATACAACCATGACTTTCTATTCCATAGAATGTTCCTTTGTAGCACGACCTGTCGGCAGTAAGACTCTGTTTAGTCCAATGACATACTTTGACACCTCCATGTTCCCCTACAAGATGGTAGCTTTGTTTCGCTAAACGATTGGCTATTTGTGGTTCTATCTGGGTAATTGGGCTCTGCATGGTTAAGTCCTCCGACTCCGAAACCCACAGAGGGGGCGTGTCAGATGCTATCCCCAAAGACTGATTGGTCTTCAAAACTGCGATTGATATTAACCATATTTTATACCAGTACCATATGCAAAAACTTCTACAGCTCTAATTCCTTTTTTATTGGTTCCCGGAGACATTACTGCGGTATCTATTCTTACATTGATAACTTCATCCCAACCTTCTCTGATTGCTGTCTCCCTGAGTCTCTGCATAGACTCAGCTCTACCTGCAGAAATTACTTTTTGGAAAATATCTACAGATCCTCCAAATAAATTATTAATCCATGCAATTAATAGATGCCAATGACTAGGCCCATAAACTGCTCCAGACCAAACTATTCCAGCCTTATTTACATCTTTTCTATACCCTCCATCTACGGTTGAAAGTGGGTCTTTTCCTAGTTGGGAAAATATTTGAGATTCTCTTTCAGCAGTATTCAAAATCATATTATCTAATTTCTTACCACTGAATAAAAAAGCCCATAGAAGCATGGTTGGATATAATATAGCCCAAACCAAACCGAATATTGTTAATAAGAAGATAGGGGCTAGAAAACATATTCCTGACAAACCACTCTCTTCTGAATATCTATCTTGGGCAGAAACAGAAGAACTGATTAAAGTGGTTAGAATAACTACTGAAAGGACTAGAAGTCCATGCCTAGTATATCCTTTACTTTTCGTCATCATACTAAAAAACCCCGCTTTAATTATTCTACCTTTACAGCAGTACCATAAGCAAATAATTCAGCAGCCCCAGGGGTGACGGCTGAAGTGGCGAATCTAACATTAACAACAGCATTGGCCCCTCGTGCCATTGCATCTGAAACCAGACGGCTCATTGCTTCCTGACGTGATTCTTCAAGAAGATTCGTATATGCACGTAATTCTCCACCTACAATATTTTTTAGCCCCTGCAAAATATCTTTTCCAACATGTTTTGCTCTAACCGTAGAACCACTAACCACACCATAAGTATCAGTTATCACTTTTCCAGGAATCGTTTCTGTATTTACTACCATTATACCTTGCACTATGTTTACCATGGAAATAGCGGATAGGTTAATGTTCATTAATCTTGAGACGGCGGAGGTTTATGAAATCCTGAAGGAATATCAAATCTTGTTGGAGTTTTGGTTTTTGAATATATTAACGCAAGGAAAGCAAAGAGAATTGTATTACAAAATAGAATTTGACCAGCACTTATCAATAAACTTACTGATTCTATGAAATCTGGAATTTGCGTACCTCCTCCTTCATCACCAAAATCATAGTCAGGGTAAAGTCCAACATCCATATATAACATCGATACTAAGTGTATTTGACTAATAACATAAATAACGAACCATGTTGTTGATAATCTCAAACCTAAATCACGATTACCAGACCATAGTATTGGAATTGAGATTAATCCGATAAAGAATAATATAACTCCATAAATAACTGAATATTGTATCATATTCTCTAAACTATCAATATAATCAATTGTTTGTATCCAAAAATCCTCATTTATGGCCCATTCATCAATTTCTTCTTGGGTACCATTCTCTGGGTATTGCTCTATTTCATTATAGTCATCGGGTATTGCATCGAGCCACAATGGAGTTAAAACACCTGAAATGATTTGAAACAACATTCCAATACACATCACAGACATGAATATTGCTAAGCCCCTTAGCCACCACGGAGAAGGTTCTGGAAATGAATATGGAGATTCCTCATATGACATATTAAAGTTCTAATTGGGATACTATTTTAATTGTGACTGAAGAAAAATTATTCATCTATAATTATCCTTGGAATAGATCTAATCATTGTATGCATATATTGCCTAGAGGGATTTATAATGAACCCGTTACGAAGGAAATTTCTTCCTAAAATTATCCTATGCTTCATTTTTGAGCGATCTTGGAGACATATTTCCACCTGATAATCTCTGCCAGAAATTTCTAATTTTGTAATAATTACAGGCCTCAACGTCTCTTGACCACTGGTATCTCTAACATTCCTCCATTTTAGAATTTCCTTTTCTATAAATCTACCATTTTCTTTCAGTCTAAATTTAACATAACGAGAATTTATGCCCTCATCGGTTGTTACATCAATGGCGTGTAAAGTGTTAGACCAAGCTCCAGTATCAGTTTTTGCTTTTATTGGAGCTGCTTCCAAATCGGGCAAACATATCCACTCCCTCCAACCTATAATTACAAGACCATTTGGCATATGAAACAACACCTCCCGCTAAACCTTTATTTTTTAATGTCGTGTTTGATTAGAATTAGTAGTCCAAAGATAGAATTGTTCAAGTATAGGAGTTGAGGGCCATCTCTAATGGCAACAGGCAATATACCCGAAGCATTGACGTTCGATGACGTCCTGTTACTTCCTGCAGAATCGGCAGTATTACCCGCTGAAGTTAGTATTTCGACTAAGTTAACTAAAAATATTAATCTTAATATACCAATTATTTCTGCTGCGATGGATACCGTAACTGAATCACAGATGGCCATTGCAATGGCTCAAGCAGGAGGCATTGGAGTAATTCATAGAAATATGTCAATTGAAGAGCAGGTTAATGAAGTTATAAAGGTAAAAAGATTTGAATCTGGATTGATACTTGATCCAGTTACTGTCGCCATGGATATGACCATAGGAGAACTGAGGAGAATAAAATCCAAATATGGATTCTCTGGATTTCCTGTACTTGATGATGCTGGAAAACTAGTTGGATTGATCACAAATAGAGATATCAGATTTGTTGAGGATGAGTCTACAAAAGTCTCAGAAATGATGACGAAGAAGTTAGTAACCGTGCCAAAAGGAATGGATATGAAAAAGGCTCAAAAGATACTACACAAAAATCGTATTGAAAAATTAATAGTAGTTGACGAACATGGTAATTGCGCAGGTATGATTACTGTTAGAGATATTCAGATGAATCGTGATAATCCTAATTCATGTAGGGACAAAAGAGGTAGACTAAGAGTTGCTGGAGCCACAGGAACTGGCGAGAAAGGAATTGAAAGAGCAATGGCTTTGTATACTGCAGGTGCAGATGTTGTTGTTGTAGATACTGCACATGGACACTCGCATGGTGTTTTAGAAACTGTTAAAAAAATCAGAGAAATAGGCAAAGAAGGATTGCAAATAATTGCAGGTAATGTAGCAACTGGCGAAGCTGCTGCTGCTTTGATAGAGGCTGGCACAGATGCAGTTAAGGTTGGCATAGGACCTGGATCCATATGTACTACTAGAATTGTATCTGGAGTAGGAGTACCTCAATTAACTGCAGTAATGAATGCAGTAGAAGTATGCAAAAAACATGGAATACCAGTTATTGCCGATGGAGGAATAAAATACAGCGGAGATATTGCAAAAGCTATAGCTGCAGGTGCAGACTGTGTAATGGCCGGTTCCATACTTGCAGGAACTGACGAATCTCCCGGTGAAAATATACTTTACCAAGGCAGGTCATACAAGGTTTATCGAGGGATGGGGTCAGTAGGAGCAATGAGTAAAGGATCTCATGAAAGATATTTTCAATCAGAACAAGGAGATACAAGAAAATATGTGCCCGAGGGAATTGAGGGTAGAGTCCCTGCAAGAGGGCCTGTTGAAAATGTAATCTATCAATTGGTTGGAGGATTAAGGTCTTCAATGGGATACACGGGCAATAATGATATTAAAAAGATGAAAAAGAATTGTGAGTTTGTCAAAATAACAAATGCAGGCTTATCTGAAAGTCATGTCCATGATGTAGAAATAACAAGAGAAGCGCCTAATTACAGAAGATGATTATATGGAAAAAATAATCATTGGTGGAGGTTGTTTTTGGTGTACTGAGGGAGTCATGAGTGGATTGAAAGGAGTTTCAAAAGTAATACCAGGATATTGTGGAGGGCATGTAGAAAATCCAACCTATGAGCAGGTATGTAAAAAAAATACCGGACATGCAGAAGTAGTAGAGGTTACTTATGATTCTACAATAATTAATTTGAAGACAATATTAGAAATATTTTTTACTTCTCATGATCCAACACAGCTAGATAGGCAAGGTAATGATATTGGCCATCATTACAGAAGTATAATATTTTATAAAAATGAAGAAGAAAAAAGGATAGTAAATTTAGTAATTGATAACTTAAAAGATGTTTTTGATAATGAAATTGTAACTGAAATTGCACCAGAAAAGAAGTTTTATACTGCTGAGAAATACCATCATGATTATTATTTAAGAAATTCCTTTCAACCCTACTGTGCGATGATTATTACTCCAAAAATAAATAAAGTTAGGAAAAAATATCTTGATTTGTATTTACAATAAAAATCATTTTGAGAAAAATGATATTATCCTAAAAATAGTATATTGGAGTTATTTTTTAGGGCAACATTCAACAATCAAAGAAAAAACAAGCGAGCATGGGCCCTGACCAATCACAGGATGATGGTCCGGTAGATAGGGCTTGGGCAATACATGCTGCAATAATTGGTTTGAATACAGGTAACTTGCTATTCAGAGGTTTGGAGCTTGATCCACAAGATCCGGGCATAATTACTGTAGCATGCTTATCTTTGTTGGCTATTGCTTTACCATTTCAGGCCGTTTTCTTCTTAATAAATTCATATATTCAAGATTCCACCAATGTTCATGAAATAGAGTATCGCATGCTATTGAGAATTTCTTTAATATGTCAGACTGTATCTTATTTATCTCTAATTGGAATAGCCATATTAATGTTTGAAACACATTTGTATATTGGGCTATCATTCACCGTTGGAAGTATAGTCGCATTTTTCTTGGTTAGATCTGCACTTGCTCAAGTCGATATATTAGCCAAACTGTAACCTTCATAATTCTTTAGGCCTCAATATATCTTGCAGAATCCAAGATTCTTTTTTCTTTATTAAAAAAGCCATAGCAGAAGTTGGCATACGGTGCCATTTGCCTGTTAAGTGATTAATTAACAATTCACAACCGGGATTATGTCCTAAAATCATTGTAGTTTTATTTTCTTCGATTAATTGTAATTGATTGATTAATTCATTTATTGAGGCATGATAAATAGAAGGTTTGATTTCTATTTTTATACTACTTTCATCTAAATTCATCGAAGCCAGAGTTTCAATCGTACGTTTTGAACTACTCAAAAAAACTGTATCTGGTAACCAATTATTATTTACTAGTTCTTGATGCATTACTGGTGCATCTTTTTTTCCTCTCTTGTTAAGAGGGCGATCATGGTCGGGTAAATTTAGATTTTTCCAACTACTTTTTGAATGTCTCATTATTATTAATCTTGTAGACAGCATTACTCTTCCTCTAAATGACCAAAATTAGGTTCACGCTTATCCATAAAAGCAGATACTCCCTCCGCAAAATCGGCAGTAAGAGAGGAAGAAAGCATTAATGCTTGTTCAAATTCTAACTGTGTTTCAAAAAAAGTAGATGTTGATGCATCCAATAGTTGCTTGGTTGAGCGCCGGCTCAAGAAAGCCCATTTGCCCCAACTATTGGCTATTTCTATAGATTTTTTTATCAAGTCTTCTTCACTACAAACTTCATCTACAGCACCGTAATCCAATGCTAAACTACTATCCCATATCTCATTATTAAAGAAGAATTTTCTAGCGACCTGAGGGCCAACCAGCCTAGGAAGAAGCCAAGTAGTTCCTCCATCAGGAGATAATCCTAAAGAGAAAAAGGCTGCTGCTAATTTGGCATTTGTGGAAGAAATCCTATAATCCATAGCAAGAGCAAGTCCTAGTCCTCCACCTGCCGCTGCACCATTTATAGCACCAATAAAGACTGTAGGGGAAGCTCTTATCTTTAGTAATAAAGAGTGTAATGAAGTAGTCATTTGATTGACGATTTCCCCTATTTTTCCAGAGTCTATGGCATCCGCAAATTCATTAATTGGCCCACCTGCACTAAAAAATTTGCCATTACCAGTCAATATAATCGAAGAGCATGTATCATCATCCATTAGATTTTCAAGAGTCTGTACAATGATATCAAAATTTAATTTTGTAAAGGTATTCTTTGCTGCTTGGCTCGAGAGAGATACCAGGGCAATACCTTTCTCATATCTATCAACTGACAAAACCATGTCTTGGCGAAGGGTGTTTTCTATTTCAAATGCATGAATATGATAAGAAGTGGCACTCTCGTATAGTCATGCATGACCGCGAAGAGATATATATCAACGGAAAATGGATTAAAGCTTATGGTAAAGAAACAATTGAAGTCATCAATCCTTCAACTGAAGAAATTATTGGATCAGTTCCAGCTGGAAATAAAGAAGATATAGATAATGCGATAAAATCTGCCAAGGAAGCTTTTGTTACTTGGTCGAAAAGTGACATTGGAGATAGGATACAAATCTTAAATGCATTATCTGCATCTTTCAAAGAACGTGAAGAAGAGTTAGCTCAAATGATAACAGCAGAAGTAGGTACACCAATAGGATATTCACGTACTGCGATGGTCGGTACTCCAAGAGTAGTTGCCAGGTCTTATGCTAAAATTTTAGAAACATATAATTGGGAAGAAGAAATTAGGAATTCATTAATAATAAAAGAACCAATAGGCGTATGCGCATTTATTACTCCTTGGAATTTTCCTCTTCATCAGATAATTGGTAAAGTTGCACCTGCAATAGCTGCTGGTTGTACTATGATATTAAAGCCATCAAAAGAAGCCCCTTTAAGTGCTTTTATTCTTGCCGAAATTTTTGATGAAATAGGTCTTCCAAAAGGTGTTTTTAATCTAGTAACAGGTCATGGTTCTGAGATTGGAGAATATCTTGCTAGGCATGTGGATGTAGATATGATATCTTTTACTGGTTCTACAGGCGCAGGAATTGCAGTCAGCCACGCTGCCGCAGAAAGTGTGAAAAGAGTTACTTTAGAATTAGGAGGTAAAAGTGCAAATGTTGCTTTGGAAGATGCAGATCCTATTTTAGTTGCAAAAAAGGCAATTCAGGCTTGTCATCAAAATAGCGGACAAACCTGTTCTGCCCTTACAAGATTGATAATTCCAAAAATAATGGAAGAAGAAATTTGTAAATTAATTGTTGAAAGAAATAATAGTTACATAGTTGGAGATCCTTTGGATGAAAAAACACGTTGTGGGCCAATGGTCAGTGCTAAACAACAAATTAGTGTTACAAAATATATTCAAACTGGAATAGATGAGGGTGCAATCTTAATCTCTGGAGGAACTGGTATGCCAGAAGGTTTGTCCAGAGGTTATTATGTGAAACCAACAGTTTTTACCAATGTTACTAAAGATATGACAATATGGAGAGAAGAAATTTTTGGGCCGGTACTCGTCATAAAAACATATGAAAATGAGGAAGAGGCTCTAGAATTGGCTAACGATTCCATATATGGTTTATCTGGAGGAGTATGGTCAAGAAATGAGGAGCGAGCTTTGGAATTTGCAAAAAATATGAAAACAGGACAAATTAGTATTAATGGTGGATTCTTCAATGTAAGTGCTCCATTTGGCGGCTTTAAAGCATCAGGAAATGGGCGTGAACTAGGGATTCCTGGACTTGAAGAGTTTTTAGAAATAAAATCAATTCAGAGATAAAAAATGAAATGAATTATTCCCCACGCCACAATGGGTCCTTCCTCTCCAAGAATGCCTTGACTCCAATTTCTTTATCTTCGGTATCGAATAAAGCAACGAATTCAGATCTTTCAGCGAGAACTCCTTCAGTGAATGGTAAATCAAGAGAAGCGCGAATTACTCTTTTTGCAACTTTAATTGTATGGGGAGATTTTTTCGCTATTTCCTTAGCAAAATAAATGGTATATTCTGCTAATTCTTCTGATTTACAAACTGCATTCACAAGGCCTATTTTCAATGCTTCATCCGTACCTATCATATTACCGCTGAGTATTATCTCCATTGCTTTTCCATAACCCAATAATCTGCATAAGCGTTGAGTTCCTCCTCCTCCTGGTATTAATCCAAGATTTATCTCGGGTTGGCCAAACTTTGACTTTTCGGAAGCAAATCTAATGTCACAAGATAATGCTAATTCAGTTCCTCCTCCGAGTGCAAAACCATCTACCATTGCGATAGTTGGTTTTGATAAGTTCCATACCGCTTCCCACGCATTATCTTCAAAGAATGGCCTAACATCATCTGAATTTTTACCTTCAAACTCTGAGATATCGGCTCCTGCTGCAAACGAAGAAGGTTTTTGTTTCTCACTTTCTTGAACTGGAGGAGGGGGGGCACCACGTATAATCACAACTCTTACATTATCATCTGATTCTACTCTGATGCATTCTTTCTTTATTTCTTCATGGATTTTATTATTTAGAGCGTTGAGTTTATTTGGTCTATTGAGAGTCCAAATAGTAATTATTGCTCCTTTAGGGCTTGCATCTTCGACAGGAATATCTTCTACTAATAATACTTCTTCCATATACTTCGGAGTGTATCATGACCCTTCAATATACGGATGGATAGAATCAGTCTTCACTATATTTTACAGGAGGAGGATCGGGTAGTGGAGGAAGACCTGGTAGATCGGGCAGTGGAGGAAGACCTGGTGGATCGGGCAGTGGAGGAAGGCCTAGTGGATCAGGCAGTGGAGGAAAAATACTTTGATTATTATGTGGGATATTTAGAGGTATGCGCACCTTGAGAATTCGATGTTGATCAATACGAACATAAGATATTCCATGTGGTATCGTACTATCCACTTCTTCTGATTCTAACAAAATAGTCAGGCCGTGATTGGGGTCTTTCAATAATCCAGAGATATCTTCTCCATCTTCTTCAGCAGTCCAATGACTTGCTTTAGAGGCTTTTCTTTTTGCTAATTTCATCCTTCTTTCGATGGTTATTCGCTTTTTTAATTCCTGTCTTTTTAATCTCTTTTGACTGATAAATAAGTCAATTTCAGATTCCATTTCGGACTGTGCATCGATCGAAGCGACGTATGGCATTGCTATCTTGGCATCATTTGTATTACTTATTTCCTCAATTACTAATGATGATTTTGTAACTTCCAATAATTCTGGTTTAGACAATTCTCCTACGTTGGACCTACCACGGCTACGTTTTATTTTTTGATTTCGCCTGTCACTAGCACCCTCATTTTCTAGAACCGGGGGCGGTAATTCAATATTATCTTCAATCTGGGGTTTCTTAGTTCCCATATTTTCTTTTTGAAGTATTAGTGGCTTAATTGGAGAAGTTCCAGAGAATAGTAATAAAGAAGTTAATGATAAAAGAAAAATTCCACCTGCTATTTGAAACTCCAAACCTTCTTTAACTACATATATCAAATATATTGGAATACCAAATAATAATGATAATGAAGTAAGTAATTTTGTCATCGACGGCATAACACTCCCGAGACTGGACAGGAGCCACTAACTATTCACTTTGACGGATGTTTTAGAGAATCTAATAGTCCCCTTAGTGAATTACTACGGTGAGAGATAAGAGATTTTTCTATATTACTCATTTGAGAAAAAGTTGATCCATCCCCTTCAAGAGGAATAAAAATAGGATCATAACCAAAACCTCCTTCACCTAATTCTTTGTTAGAAATTGTACCTTTACATACGCCTGAAGATTTCCAAATTTTATTTTTCCATTGCAAAATTGTTACTGCCCTATATTCAGCAGAGCGATTAATAGAATTTGCTAGTAAATTTAGAATACCAGTCAAACCAATGGAATCATAAACAAATGATGAAAAAACGCCTGGAAAATCGCTAAATTTATCTATAAATAAACCAGAATCTTCAACCAAAATAGCATATTCTTCTAGATTATTATTTTTTAATAGTGACACGGCCTGTTTTAATTTTGAAACTGCGACAACTTCCAAATTATTTGATTGGGGTTCAATAAAATTAGGTAATTTACCATTTATTTTCAAGCCTTCGACAGAATAATCTAATTCATTAAACAATATTTTTGCTTCATTTATCTTATTTTGGTTACTTGTAACAAAAAGTATTTTCATAATTTCACCTATGCATGATAACGGACTCTTCCTCTAATTTCATTAAACCGGGAAATTACATCTTTTGCGGGAATTAAATTATTTTTTTGCGAGTCTATGGATAAATAACCTGCAATCATATCATTTACAGCATTTTCAAATTCAGAATGACTTGCAGTAAGGCATTCATTCAGAACTTGTAAGTCTAAACCCAAATGTTCAAGCTCAGGAAGTATTCTAGCCAGGCCAAAGTCGATTAGTGAAAGTTTACCATTATTATCAATAAGAACATTGTGAGTTGTCAAGTCTCCATGAGATATCCCAACTTCATGTAACTTCCTGATTATTTTTCCGAATGAATTAATTACACTAGTATTAGAATCTTCTTTACTATTCAAATAATCATATAAAGTAATTCCTTCAATTTTTGACATAAGAATCCAACCCTGTTCTAAGTCTAAATCTATCAAAGATGGAGAAGTTAAATTATGATATTGAAGTCTACCCAATACCCTTGCTTCTACAGATAATCTTTGACGAGTTAACTTACGGTCTAAATGAGGTGTGCGGTACCCTCTTGGATTCCTCATTTTTAATACTGCTGACTTTCCCATCCATGAACCTGAAGTTACAGTAGCTTCAGCGCCTTGATGAATCACTTTATGCGCAATCCACATTGGAGTATCGGCGGCTTCCACGTCTGTGGGATATGACATACCTTGAAAGCGGTTTCATTCAAGGAGGCTATGAAGAAGATGAGTATGGAGATGCCTGGTCCTCCTAAACAAAGGGGTATTATTGACTCTAAAATATATTCTGAGGCAGATATTTATGCAGAGGCGAAACGTTTGTACACTGTAATTCAACAAAAAGAAAGATGGAGTATTGATATGTGTAAAACCATAGCTCCCTTGACATTAGAAATAAATGATTTGAAAAATCAAAATGACGTTTTCATAATAGCTCATTCGTATCAAACTCCAGATATAATATATGGAGTAGCTGATGAAGTCTCAGATAGTTATTCGTTATCAAAAGCTGCAAGGGACGCTCCACAACAAACAATTCTATTTTCAAGTGTTAGGTTTATGGCTGAAACTGCTAAGATAGTTAGCCCCCATAAGACTGTTTTGCATCCATCACCTGATGCAGGTTGTTCATTGAGTGATGGGATTACTGGACAAGATGTAAGAAATTTGAAAGAAAGATATCCTAATATTCCAGTTGCATGTTATATCAACACTACAGCAGAAGTAAAGGCTGAATGTGATGTCTGTGTCACTAGTAGTAACTATCTTACTATATGTGAGAAACTACCAGGAGAAAAATTAATTTTTGTACCTGATAAATTTATGGGGAAGCATCTCCAAAAATCTCTTGAAGGGAAAAAGGAAGTTATTGTTTATGACGGAGAATGTGAAGTACATGCGGTTTTTACTGGAGAAAAGATAAGATCCTGGAGAGAGAGAATGAATCAACAGGGTATTGAATTAACTGTTTTAAGCCACCCGGAATGTGATTCAGATGTTTTAGAAGAAAGTGATGTTATTGGAAGTAGTGAATCTCTGATCAAAAGTGCTTTACTATTGTCTGCAGAGGGTAAAAAGGATATCATGCTCATAACAGAATGTGGTACAGCTGAGAGAATAATTGCAGAATCTGAAAATGATTTGAATTTGATTGGTGCTTGTGTAATGTGCAGACATATGAAAAAAACACAGCTCGAAGATATACTACAAGCATTAAGAAATCCAAACCCAGAACAAATAATAGAAATAGACCAAAATATCATAGATAAAGCAAGAATGAGTCTCGAAGAAATGTTTAGACTGGCTGAATAATCAACCATAATTCTCCTTTATTGATTGTGAAGCCCAAACAAATATCAAAGGAATTAGCATCAAAATTGCTGATTGTATTAATACAGAAGAATATGGACGGAAAACTTCCTCCAATGGATAAACTATAACTTCTAAATCTCCATTGCTTTTTTCATCAGTCCAAACTATACTATCTTCCAAAGCATGTGGTTGAAATTGATTTAAATCATCATATGTTAAACGTGTTGATTGGTTATTTGAGATATTGTATAACCAGACATCATTATTTTCGAATGATTGTTGATTCAATATGGTAGGATTCCAAGTAGGTATTTGCAAAAAAGCAATATTATTTTCATAGATACTAGGAGATGAAGATTGCCAAAGAGGATCGCCCAAAATACTTTGATTTCCAGTGAAAATATCGACTAAGACTAGTCTATCCATATATCCCAAATCTACCAATACTATCAGCCATTTTTTATCCATTATCAAATCTTTAATTGAAGAATTAGAATAATCTATCACTATGTCCTCGGACAGTAAGGTGACGTCAGATAAAAAGTCGATAGGATTGATTTCAATACTAGTTCTTAATTGAGAGTCAATAGAAGTAATATTCACAACAGGTCCTTCAGTAGAATTTGAAGACCATGCAATTAAATTATTAGATGCGGCTATATTTTTAAATGGGCCGTTTACTGCAGGAGAAGGAATAATCTCACCATTTTTATCTAGTAAAGTTAGAATATAATCATGAGATATTACTATTACTATTCCCTCGGAATTTGAACCTAGAGAGACATCATTTATGAGGTATTCAGGATAATATCGAGACAATGGTTGTAATATTTGGGCATCATCTTTGAATTCGAAAAAATCAATCCTATTCTGATTGAATAAAACAAAACCATCATCAGAAGTAGTAACACTTGGTAGACTATTCCATGGTTTAGTAGATACTGAATAATTTCTTAAAGAGGTAGTATTCCATGCTGCTATAGAAATAGTTTCATCAGGGAGTTCTTCTATGGTAACGAGCCATCCTCCAGAACCAGATGTGGAGGTAGGCCATTCTGAACCTTCTATTGGGAAATGCTGATGGGTCGCATCCCAAAGCAGAACACTGCCTGTTGAGATTAAAAGTGCAGCAATGAAAAGACTTGTTTGCTTCCTACCAGGTTCTTTGAAAGGTTCAAAAATATTCATTATTTCATGTAAAGTATTATTAAAAGATCTTTTTGGATCATCCAGAGCCCTAGCTAATCGATGAGAGAATCTTCTTTCATCAAAAATATCCCATAATTTTTTATGACTTCTTTCTGTCAATTTTACAGCAAAAATTGCAATTACCATCCCCCCTATTATGTCTACTAACCAATGAATTCCAAGATAAATTATAGCAATTGCAGTAAGTGAAATAAATATCAATAAAAAACCTCTGTATTTAATCCATCTACCATCATCATCCCATTTTTGCATGGTTAGCCATACTGCGAATGGCAACCCAATATGTAGGCTAGGCATACCGTTTGTGAATGGATCGATTCTAGTGAACCAATTATGTATTTCAGGAGTCAGGTCATATGCAATAGTTTCCATCAAAGGAATATAGTCACCAGTTACTCTTACATTGAAGAACAAATAGAATGGAATAGCGAGTATATATACCCAAAACATTGACAAACAGACACGATCCGCCATGTAACGGTCATCGAAATAAATAGGATATATAAGTGAAGAAAAAGTTACTGCCATAAATCCCATTACATAAAAGTGTGTCAATATTTCATCCATAATTGCCGAACGGAGGGCATCTTGTATCCACAGTACTATATCTCCTTCAACTGCGTAAACATATGGCGTCATGTCAATTCTAGTATTTGCCATTAAAGATCTATCCAAACCGTCAAATAAATCTTTCCAAATATATACTGAAAAAACTATTATGATATGTGCCCAATATCTTCTAAACATATCTATAAAACCATCAATGGTTATTTTAGCAAATACAGGCTTAAAAACTGGCATGAAAATAACACTCAAAAGGATTGCTCCTGTTACCCAAGTGATATATATTCCCGTCTCAGCAACCATGTTAGTAATACTTGGGAGTGGCTTTTATGAAATCAATTCGACCCATGATTATCAATAAATCAAGTGATTCTGAGTGATGGAGTAGAGTCTTCATCGAGTGAATTGGTAATATTTTCTACGATAATGTCGAAAGCTTGTGCTGTTTCACCTTTAGGTTCGGCAATTATTCTATGGACACCATCATCTCCACCCCTAACAATTCCTGGATCAAATGGTAAGGAACCCAAGTATGGTACAGATAATTCTTCTGCTGCGGAATGCCCTCCTCCTTTTTTGAATATATCAAGAGTAGTGGACCAGTTACCTTCCTCATCTGAAATACAATCTATTGGAATTCCTTCTGGGCCAAATAATGAAATTTTTGAATTTGGTTCGGATTTTCCTCTAATAGTATATCCACTCATATTTTCCACGACGCCCAATACTGGAACAGAAATTGTCTTTGCAAAGTTTATTGACTTACGACTATCCAAAAGAGCCACTTCCTGAGGAGTAGTTACTATTACTACACCATCTATTCCTGGTAGATGTTGACTTACGGTTAAAGGCTCATCACTAGTACCTGGAGGAAAATCAACAATTAACGCATCTAATTTACCCCATGCAACATCTCCAATGAATTGTTGAATTGCACCTAATTTTATTGGACCTCGCCATATCACTGGCTTATCCGGATCTTCTATTAAGAATGCCATTGAGATTACTTTGACACCATGAGGGCCTTTTGCAGGGAAAATTTGACCATCTTCTACATTTAAATCTGTATCATCTAATCCTAACATTTTTGGAATATTAGGGCCAGTGATATCAATATCCATTAACCCTACTTTCATTCCCTTTTTTGCTAATGATAATGCTAGTCCAGTAGCAACTGTAGATTTACCGACACCACCTTTTCCTGAAAGAACTAAAATTTTATGCTTAATATCATCACCTAATTTGGCAATACGCATCTTTCTTTGCATCTCCCTGTAAGCTTGTTCCATTTTGGATTTTTGCTCATTTGTAGCTTTATCTTGACCAGGTTTATCTTGACCTGCTCCTTTGTGGTGGCTTACTGGAGAATCTACCATGTTCAATGGCAGTGGTGGATGTACTTCAACTATATCCATAGAGATTTATACAAAATTAATATGTAATTTATAAAATATATAAAACATTTTAGTTAAGTTAATTAATTTGAAACTATACAATTTAATTGTGAAAGTTCTATTTGTTTGCGTTGGTAACACTTGTAGAAGCCAGATGGCAGAAGCAATAGCAATTGAATTAGGGCATGATGCGGCATCTGCAGGAACTCATCCGGGTGGAGAAATTGCTCCATATGCGATTGAAGTAGTTTCAGAATTAGGAATATCTCTCGAAAATCAATTTCCCAAATCAATAGAGGATATTGAAACAGAGGGTTTCGATAAAATTATTAGTATGGGTTGTGGAGTAAACTGTCCTAACTTAAACATATCAGAAGACTGGGGATTAGATGATCCACATGGCCTTGATATAGTTTTTTATCGAAAAACTAGAGATAAAATTTTAAAATTTCTATCTGAATTATAATATTGACTCACCGACGTATAGAAAAGTGAAATCCGTTTCCAACCTACTAAACGAGTGTAGTGTAGTGGTTATCACCGGGCGTTGCCAACGCCTGAACCCGGGTTCAAATCCCGGCACTCGTACCATTTTGTTTTAATATGTTATAATTTAGAATTACGTAGTAGGTAAAATGCCCCGCCTAAGCCCATAAACAGTAAAACGACCATAAAAAAAGAGACAATCGTTAATAAATTTTTAGATAACCATTTTTCAATACCAGAATCATCTGAGTAACCTTTTTCTAAAAATATAATATGATTCTGAGAATCTTGCGGGGTAGTAGAGAGATAATTATCAGTTGCACGTATTTGAACATTAAATTCTCCCTCAGATAGTGTATTTCGAACATCGAAAGAAATTGTAAAAATATTATCATTTGCAATTCTATCATCATTACTGCCATCATCAACTAATAATAACCATGTGTTTGAACTACCTATTGGAGCTAATCTGCCTATTTTTATCTGTGCTGATGAGATATCATCTACATCATTTATTAAGACTTCAAGAGTATGTTTTATGGGATCTCCTTGTTCAGGAATGAGGACTTTGCTGACTATTTTGCCATCTCTAAATATGGTAATATTATTTATTGAAGGTGAGTCGTTTAAGATTATTAATTTATTAGCATCTTTAAACTGATTGTTAGAATATATCTGAGAAGTTGTTCGAGATTCACCGACACCATCAGTGAGACGTATGTTTAATTCTTGTCCACCTGGAATAAAACTTTCAGGGAGGACAAAATCTCCAATCCAATTTTCTCCATTTAAATCAAGTGAAGTTAACCCCCCTCCATTTCCAAGTAAATCAATAACTACGGATTCAACTCCATGGCCATCACTTGCTTTTATGGTGACTGATACTTGTTCACCACGATAGGCTTGTTGTGGTGTAAAATCGATTGAAGACATTTTTGGAGCTTCATTTAGTACTAATATTGAAATATTCTGAGTGATGGTTGTCCATATATCCTGTATTGTAATAGGAACTTCAATAATTCCATATTGTAGGTCATTGTGAATTATTTCAGAGGTCCAAATACTATCTCTGATTATTAAATCACCATCTAATCCTGAATCAGAAAAATCAATTTGCCCCAGCCCCAATGCTGAGAAATCTCCTGTAACTGAAATTACATCCGTATCAGTATCATTAACTAGGATTTCAAGATGTGCTGCTCCTCCTTCGTTAAATAGGAAGCCTTCTCTAAACCTTACCGATGAGTCTAAAGAATTATCAATACTAGGAATTGTATTTTCATTAGAAGTAATTATAGAAGGATAAAGGATACTATCAATTAATTGGTATTCAAGAAATTGTATACTTTCATTATTATCATTATTTGTATCTCCAAAATCTACAGTTCGAGATACCTCATGCAATAAACCAGCAAGTAAACCCTCATTCACAACGCTACCATAAGCATTATTAGAATTGATATAATTACCTTCCCAGCGTGCTATGGAAACAGTATGAGAATCTATTACTACTGTATCTAAGTCAGTAACACTGACCTCAAGTGGTAGTTCCAAGTTTCCAATAAGAGTAAAATGATCACCTATTGATAATATTTCAGGACAGGTCCCTGTCTCTCTAGATATTGGATTAGAGAATATTGAATTAGATTGAGGAGGCTCTGGTTGAATAATTGTAGGGGAATTTAAAGGATATTCATAATTAACGGACCCATTGTCTTCTATATACTCATATTTTAGTATTCTATTATCCCAATCTTCCTGCGGTACTGTATATTCGTAAGTTAAATTATGTTCTGCATTAAAATCTTGATCTATTGGCCCTATCGGAGTGGCAGAGATATTAAACCAAAATTCATTTCTTATTTTATCTGCTTCAAAATACTCTCCGCTTTCATTTGCATATGCATCAGAATCTACAATATCCCTTACGAGTCCGAAACTGCCTTCGGCATCTCCAACATATGTTCCATCTACAATGATTGTGTCCGCTACAGTTTCTCCGCCTGATGATTCTACATGGATGATTGGAATAGTACCATTGACTTCGATATAAGGAGACTCTGATGCAATAAAATCAAAATTACCCGCACCTGACATTTTCATTGATTGATGTTCACGTATCCCATTCTCCCACTTTTCACTGAATAGGAAGTCATCTAATTCAAATGAAAATGATTCTCCGAAACCACTGATTCTGACTGAAACATTTGCTTCTATTTGAGTATCTTGTAGACGTCTAAGCCCATTTTCGTCCCATGTTTCATAATAGAATAATGCTATTTCACCAAATCCTCCTTCAGAGCTTACGTTGGAACCTCCATTGAACGAAAGCCATCCAGAAGCTTCAAGACGTATGCGTTCAGTAAAGGTTTTTTCTGACCATGAACGGATTATCAGGGCATCTTTGACTTCTGCACGGATAGATAATTGATCTTCATTTTCGACGTCTGTCAATATAATTGAGCCACTTCCTACCATTTCAAAATCTTGAGAAATTAACTCAGAGCCATCATAAGACTCATTTAACCAAACTTTACTCAAATTAAGAGAAAGAGTCGTTGTTCTCAAACCATCAGATAAATCTAATAATAATGAACCATTTCCTAGTTCATTTGATTCTAATAAAGAATTAGTTCTTTTTTGCCAGCCCCTTCCTTCAAATAGAATAGATTGGTTGGTATATTCTTCCCCTCCTTTTAATGACCAAATAGTTTCTCTTGTTACTTCATGATCGGAAATTGGTTGATTCCAATTGGTTATTGATAATTCCCTATTACATGAGGAATCACTAGTTTCGACAGTCAAAGATATAATATCGCCAAAAAGAGGTTGCGAATCTATGACTATGTCAATAACACCTCCTGCAATAACAGATGATGTGTCTTCAGGTGATAAAACATCCAATCCATCTCGTAAATGATTTGTTTGTACGGAAACACCACCGGGAGATGTTCCATTTTCATAAACTGGATCGAAATTAACGACATACCTGTGTATTATTTCCATACTGATATTAGAAATTGGACCGGTATTTTTAGTACCCCAATCTGCAACGATTTCACATGTTATTTCTGGATTTGAATCATCTCCGTAGGTAGTCAAAGGTGTTAGACTAAAAATAAGAATAATGAAAATTAATAGAGGTACTTTACGACTTTTCACAATACATGGATAGTCCATCATCCTTTGAATCAAACGGTATGATGCTCTTGATTAATTAGAATAGTGGTTCTTCATAATCATCATCAATTCCGGAACGTTCTCTCCATAATTCAGTTGGTACGTCATCATACACTCCTGCATAAGGGTCGTCATCAACTAAAGACTGTTGATTTTTTGCAGCCTCAGCGGCTGCAAGTGCAAAGGCTTCCGCACTAGCCTTAAATTTCCAATAATGAATTCTCCATTCTCTACCATCCCAAAGAGTAGTTTCCTCAGATTCTGTAGTCAATAAATCATAATCTTGTAGTTGATAAAAAAGATTCCTATCTGTTGGCTCTAAGGCGTTATCGATTATTCTATTAGAGAAACCAAAGAATCCCAATGCATGTTCCGCTATATTTTCTGCAACTACAGTTTCCATATCCATGTCAACTTTAGTCCTTATTGCTTGGGTTAATTGTGCCAGTGTTAGACCCATTACAATATCTCCTTACATCACATACGCGAAGGACTTCGTTATTTCAACCATCTCACTTAAAGTGTAATTTTAAGAATAAAATAATCCGAAGCCGTTAATCTTAAGATGCTCTCGCCCAGTTAATGAAAGACTTACAGAGGCCGAGATTTTTGGGTTTAGAGGAGGAAGAAAAGGGCCCCTATGATTTAGTAATATTGCCAATCCCATTTGAAATGACAGTAAGTTGGAATGAAGGCACATCCAATGGACCTAATTCATGTATTGAAGTTAGTTCTCAGGTAGAATTGTATGATCCGCTTCTGAATTCAGAAATTCCGTGCGGACTATCTTTTCATACGGCAGAAGAATGGTCATCAGAGGAGCCGACATTGAGAAAGCAATTAGATTCAATTCAAAAATATATCAAACCGTGGATTAATGGGGAGCAATTTCCAATAGTTTTAGGGGGCGAGCATGGAATTTTACTTCCCATCATAGAAGTCTTAAATGAACATCCAGAAGTTGAAAATTTAAATCAGGTTACTATAATACAAATTGATGCACATGCAGATCTAAGGGATACGCTAAATGGTGAAAAATTTTCACATGGTACTGTGATAAAAAGATGTTTGGATGCAGGAGTAGGTAAGGTTATTCAGATAGGCATAAGGGCGTATAGTGAAGAAGAAGCAAAAATAATTGATACTGATGATAGGATAGAAACCTGGCATGCTAGGGATATATTGGGCGTAATAGAGAGAGATACTGGTTGGCCCAAGTTAATGGAACGTATTACACAAATAGAAGGTCACGTTTGGCTTACTTTTGACATTGATGGCCTTGATGCTGGAATAGTTCCTTCCACAGGTACTCCAGTTCCAGGTGGCCTATCTTACTGGGCGGCAATTGAAATAATTGAGAAGATATTTACAACCAATAGTGCAAAGGTAATAGGCTCTGATATCAATGAAATTTTACCTGGAGGAGAAAATGGGTTGACGCAATTTAATGCTGCATTGATCACTACAAAAATAATTGCATGTCATATTTCAACACTCTAAGTAGAAGGATTCAACAAACGGATACGTGCCGCATAAGATATGCGTCGTACACTAACAATGGTACTAGTTTTAGTACTCGTTGCAAATACTACGATTCCGCGTATAAATGCACAACAGCCAGATATAATTCAGGAGCATTGGTACCATTCATATGCTACTCTAACTTTGGATGTTAATGAATGGGCAGATAATAATCCAGATATTGTTAAATTACTTAGTGTGGGTCAAACCGAGCTAGGAAGAGAAATTTGGATGTTACAGATTTCGGATTGGAGTCAGGAAAATAAATCTGATGGAATGGTAAAAGACGTAGCCTATATTGATGGTGGACATCATGGAAATGAACATCTAGGTACTGAACTTGCATTTCTTACTGCTGAATTTTACATAGAAGGATGGATAGAGGGAAATGCAGAAGTAATAGAAGTGCTAAGAAATACTGAGATACATATCCTAATTATGCTTAATGCAGATGGGAATGATTTTGATACTAGATGGAATGTAAATCAAGTAGATTTGAATCGTAATTATGAACATTACTGGAATACCTGTGATTCTACACAGCCCGGAAGTAGTGCCTTCAGTGAATCTGAGACTCTTGCAAATTCAATTTATATGAATACAGTAGTTCCTGATGCAGATTTGTATGTCACTATGCATACAGGTGTTTGGATAATGTTGTATCCGTGGGGAAAATGGCCTGAACAACCTTCAGACTGGGAGATGTTTCATTATATCAGGGATGACATAAATAATAATATCTCGGATATACCAATCCGCAATGCAAATCAAGGTCTTTATCCAAATTGTGGGACTAGTCGAGATTATGGTTATGGAGTTATGGGATATCCTACATTTACCTTCGAAACTGATGACGAGCAGTTTCTTCTTGGAACTGTAGAATCATTATCTGATAGACTCGATGAAGAACTAGATGTGATGAAATATTTGATTACGAATATATGGTACTGGCGTGCTCGTTTGATTATAGAAGATTTCAAAATTATAGGCGATGAAATAGAAGCACGTGTTGTTAATTTAGGCCATGCAAGTACCTCAAATGCTTCTTTCCATTATACTGATTCAAATGGTGATTTATTATGGCATTCAGAAACATTTGGAGTGAATGCAACCAATGAATCAATTGTAATTTTTGATTCTACTAATCTTAGTTTAGTTGATGATGGGTTTTGGAGTATTCACTACCAAAAGAGGGTAATTGATTCTTCTAAGTGGACTTCTGAACAATTTTCGGATGATCTAGTTATGGTTGATAAAGAAAATATTGGAGGTTTTTTGCCTTCACCTTCATGGATAATGAGTATAATTACAATCGTTGGCGTAGCATTAATAAAAAATGAAAAAGATGATTTAGGGCGATAAATAATATTATTTTTTACAAAAAAAATATTCTTATAATCAACTTTTGATAAGTAAATTTTCTATATTAGTAACTTATGGTATGTTTAGGAATAACTATGGAATGGAGAATAAATGAGTTTGGAGATGTTGGAATGCAATTAATATTACCGTTGTTTGAAGGAGTTTCAAAGGCACCTAACAAATCACTGGATGGTATGAATAGAAAACAACGTAGTTTAGTTAGATCCGCGATATCATCAAAGGATTTTGAAGGAAAAAGAGGTCAAAGATTATCTGTTTGGACTGAAGGATGTAGAGTATTACTAATTGGGCTCGGTGAAAAGGAAAAGCTTACTAGGAAATTAGTTAGGAATACTGGAGCAAGGACAATTGCAGTATTGTCAAAGAAAAAAGGAATAGACATAACCATTAGATTTACTTCTGGATGGAATGCGGAAAATATGCTATTATTTGCAGAGGGTATGATGTTAAGGGACTATAGTTTTGACAACCATAAAATAGTTGATGAAGATGAATGTCATGATTCTTGGAATGTAGATTTTCAGTCTAGTAATAGATATCAAGAATCATTAGAAAGTGGCTTGCAAAGAATAGGTTCTGTAGTTGGAGGAGTCCATCTTGCCAGAGACTTAGGGAATGAACCTGCCAATATATTATATCCGATGGAATTTGCCAATAGAGCAATTAAATGGGCATCAAATAAAGATAATGTATTAGTTGAAGTTTATGATTGGGATAAACTACAGGAATTAGGCATGGGTGGTTTAGTTAATGTTGGCAAAGGAAGTGAGAAAAAACCTTGTATGGTATTATTCACCCTCAATCCTGATGAAGATGTAGATATTCAGAGACCTTGTATAGTAGGCAAGGGAATTACATTTGATACCGGAGGAATCTCAATTAAGCCCACTAGTGGAATGTGGGATATGAAGTATGATATGTGCGGTGCTGCAACAGTATTCGGATTGATGGAGGCTCTTTGGTCTACTGGATGTAAGAAAAGAGTAAACGGAATAGCTTGCTTGGCGGAAAATATGCCGGGATCTGGTGCTTATCGGCCTGGTGATGTAATCCCGACTTACTCCGGAAAAACTATCGAAATATTTAGTACTGATGCGGAAGGAAGGAACGTATTGGCCGATGGTTTATGGAAAGCAGGAGAATTAAATCCAGAGTACATCATTGATTTGGCTACCTTAACTGGTGCCGTTGTGGTTGCCTTAGGAAATCAAATAACAGGAATGTGGAGTAATGATAACTCATTACAAAAAAGGCTAAAAGAAGCTGCGAGAATTGAAGGAGAGAGTATTTGGAGAATGCCGCTAAATTCAGATTTTGAAAAATATATGACAGATTCTGCATTCGCTGATGTAAGAAATGGTTCATCGGGAGGGAGGGCTGGTTCTTCGAACTCTGCTGCAGCTTTTCTAAAACAATTTGTTCCGAAAAGAAACTTTGACGAAAAGGAAAAACAGATACCTTGGGCTCATCTTGACATAGCAGGTACAGCATGGGGCCCAGGAGGGAAGGCTAAATCTGAATCTAGTAATCCACTATTTCGATTTGGGACATCAGGAGTGCATGTTAGAACACTACATAGGATGATTACAGAAGAGTAATCAGGAATCATCAGATTCTTCATCGGAATCAACTACTTCAAAGTCTGCCTCCACTACGCCATCTTCAGATTTTTCTTCTGAATCTTGCTCGGCCATTTCGGCGGCTGCCGCCTCGTAAATCTTTGTAGATAATCCGTGCATCAACTGTTCTATTTCTGCAAGTTTTGATTGTATTGCAGCATCGTCAATATCTTCTAATGGTATGGGTTCTTCATCCTTAACAATTAGAGATTCTAAATCATCTAATTTTTCTAATACTGGTTTTGTATCTTCCTCTGAAAGTTTTTCTCCCGTCTCTTCAATAGTCTTACGAGTCTGATATATTATGCTATCAGCCTGATTGCGAAGTTCTACTCTGGTCTTTCTTAATTTATCGGCCTCTGCAAATTCTTCTGCCTCAGAAATTTTTTGTTGGATTTCATCTTCAGACAAAGAAGTTTGACTTTCTATCTTTATTGATTGTTCAGTTCCGGTTCCAAGATCCTTCGCGGAAACATTAACTATTCCATTGGCATCTATATCAAAAGTTACTTCAATCTGTGGGACACCACGAGGAGATGGAGGGATTCCAACTAAGTGAAATTGACCTAGGGTGATATTATCTTTAGCAAATTCTCTCTCTCCTTGTAAAACATGAACTTCTACAGCAGGTTGGTTATCGGCTGCTGTGGAGAACGTTTCAGATTTGCGCGTAGGTATTGTGGTATTTCTCTCAATCATTGGGGTAGTTATTCCCCCTAGTGTTTCTATTCCTAAAGACAATGGAGTTACATCAAGCAGTAATACATCAGTAACTCCTTCATCACCAACAATTATCCCTGCTTGTAGTGTAGCCCCGACGGCTACTGCTTCATCAGGATTGATGCCTTTGAATGGGGCTTTACCTACTTCTTTCTCTATAGCAGATTGGACTGCAGGAACTCTAGTTGAACCACCTACAAGTATTACTTTATCTACATCTCCCCTTTTAACTCCAGAATCTTTCATTGCCCTTCTAGTAGGAGCCATAGTTCGCTCAATTAATTTACCGATTAATTTTTCAAAGTCTGACCTAGATAGAGGTAAATCTAGATGCTCTGGTTGACCATCTTTATTTTGAGTGATGAAAGGTAAATTAACTTGTGTTGATGCAGATGAAGATAATTCGATCTTAGCCTTTTCAGCGGCTTCCCTTAATCTGCTCATAGCTTGTAAATCTTTCTTCAAATCAATCCCAGTAGATTTTTTGAATTCAGAAACAAGCCAATCAACCACAACATGATCAAAGTCATCTCCTCCTAAACGATTATCTCCACTAGTTGCTTTTACCTCAATTTGTGGCTGTCCATCTACTTGGTATATTTCTAAAACTGAAACGTCAAAAGTACCTCCACCAAGGTCGTAGACCAATATTGTTTGATCATCGTCTTTATCAACACCATATGCTAAAGCAGCTGCTGTTGGTTCGTTTATTATCCTAAGAACTTCCAAGCCAGCAATTCTTCCAGCATCTTTTGTTGCTTGCCTTTGGGCGTCTGAGAAATAGGCAGGACATGTGATTACAGCCTGCTTTACTTCCCTTCCAAGATATTCTTCAGCATCTGCCTTTAATTTTTGTAAGATAAATGCAGAAACCTCCTGAGGAGAGTATTCGTCTTTGTCTATTTTTTGAGACCAATCCGTTCCCATTTCTCTCTTAACTGAAAGTATTGTTCGTTTTGAATTAGTAACAGCTTGTCTTTTTGCAGTAATACCTACCAAACGCTCACCATCTTTGGTGAAGGCCACTACACTGGGAGTAGTTCTTGAGCCTTCAGAATTGGGGATGACTACTGCCTGCCCTCCTTCTAGTGTAGCAACACAACTATTGGTCGTTCCTAAATCAATTCCTATTACTGGTCCACTCATTTTTTCATCTCCTTTTATTAAATATACATTGTTGAATTAATATCAAAAGTGACATCTAATATTCCATTATTAAATGTCCATTCAATAATTCGACTGGCTGGTTCTGGAAGGTTAAATTTTTTGAAAGGACGTAGTTGTGTAGTTTTCATAACTTGTAATAAACTACCTGCAGCCGCTAAATTAAGTTCCATAAGATTATCTTCTAAATCTGTATACTTGGATATGTCTACTGTAAGGTACATTCTATCTTCATGCACGTGAAAATTATCTTCATTGATTTCTTCTTCAAAAGATTCTTCATCATTTATTTCTGCCTTGACTTCGACTATTGGTTCATTTATTTTCGTATTTATTCCCATGTTCTTGAGTAAATCACCGAATCCATCTGTATTACCCATTTCCATCAAATGGTCCATCATCTTCTTAATATCTTGAGGGCCTAAATTGGCATCTAGTTTGTTGAAGTCCATTTTAACGTTAGAATTAGCCATATCCTTTGGATCCATGCCCATTTCTTCTAAACGATTTTTTAGTTGTTCCATTAATGACTTTAGCATATCATAATCTACATTCATACCCATTGAAGAGAATAATTTTGCCATCTCATTTAGCATATTTTCTTCCCATTCATCACTGTTTATATCTGACATGATATTTCACTACTTAACCTGTGGTTGTATAGTGGGAGATAAGAGAGGTATATTAATACGACGGTTTTAGGTACATATCAAAATTGTAGATAGAACAAGCGGATTAAAAACAAATTCTATCTTCGCGAGATACGAATGACTGAATCGGAACATGATATTGCATTGGAAGATACGGATCGTATCCAGGGCCATGCTGCATTAGTTAACAATGTGAAAGCTGCAGTAGCGCTTGCCGGAGCAGTAAGATCAACCCTAGGCCCACTCGGCCTAGATAAGATGTTAGTAGAAGACGGAGGAGATGTCCTAGTGACCAATGATGGAGTTACTGTTCTCGAGACTGCTAAGGTTGATCATCCAACTGCAAGATTGCTGATTTCAGCATCTTCTTTACAAGACAGATCTGCAAGGGACGGGACTACAACAACTATACTATTAACTTCTGAATTACTTCAAAATTCTCTTGAATTGGTTAGGATGGGGATTCATCCTTCAGTGATTTTAAACGGATATAATATAGCATTAGAAGAATCATTAGTTGAATTGAAAAGAATATCAAAGAAATCTGAACTACCAGAATCTGAATTGGCTATTGTCTCTACATCTTTGGCTGGAAAAGTTGAACTTGGTGCTTCAAAAATATTGACTTCATGTGCATTAGAAGCAGCTTCTGTATTAGTAGGTGAAGAAGGAGGAAATGATTTAGAAAGATTGAGGATAAAAAGACTCCAGGTCAATAATGGAGGAATAAAAGATTCACGATTAGTTCATGGATTAGTATTGGCAAAAACTAGGCTCGATAGTTCAACTCCTTCTTTCTCTAAAGATGGTAAAATTGCCATTATTGATGGAGAGTTTGAAAGTAAGAAAATAGAATTGGATGCTTCGATTGAGATAAGTGATACTGGCGCATTAAAAAGTTTTCATGATAGAAATATAAATAAATTACAAAATGTGGTTGAACACATTAAATCTCTAGGAGTAAATATCCTAATTGTCCGAGATGGTGTGGCCGAAGAAGCAGTTACACCTCTGAAGAATGCTGGAATTATTACATACAGAAGAATGGAAAGAACTGATATTGAATTACTATCAAAAATTACTGGAGCAAAACCAATAAGAAATCCACTAAAAATTAATGACATAGACATTGGAGATTATTCAAAACATTCCGAGGAGTTGATTGCTGGTGTGAAATATACAACCATAGAAGGTAAAAAAGGAGGAGGGATGACTTTTATCATTAATGGAACAACTCCTGAAATTAGAAGTGAAATTAAAAGAGTATTTGATGACGCTTTAGGGGTTGCTCATCGTTTGAAACGTGAATCTTGGATTTTACCAGGAGGAGGGGCTAGTCATACTCACCTTGCAAGACACCTACGGATGTATGCTACTAGTCAATCAGGAAGAGAACAATTGGCAATTGAGGCTTATGCCGCAGCACTTGAAATTATTCCAAGAGTTTTAGCAGAAAACTCAGGAATAGACCCCATAGATGCTTTATTATCACTCTCTGCCGCTCAAAATAATGATCCTGAAAATGGATCATGGATAGGTCTAGATGCAAAAACTGGTCAAAATATTTCAATGGAAATTGCCGGGATACTTGATCCTTTATTCGTAGCTAGACATGCCCTTTCAGGTGCGACTGAAGCTGTAAATAGTGTCCTTCGAATTGATGACGTACTGTGGGCCAAGCAGGATGCACAAACTCCAGATTGGCAAAATGAAATTGATGAGGATTAATTAGTCACTCAAACCTTCTATCATTGAATCAACAATTTTTCCAAGATTGAATTGAGAATTCCATTTCCAATCCTCCTTTGCCTGTGTGTCATCAATATAATCAGGCCATGAATCGGCATATATTTGTCTTTTATCTGGAATAAAGTTACATGTGAATCCATCTATTTTTTCTGCAATTGAGTCGGCTAATTGTTGTGCAGTAAATGAGAGTCCAGAAATATTATATCCTGCTCTTGAATTACCAATTTTGTTAATTGGTGCGTCCATTAATTCTAAAGTACCTCTTATTGCATCATCGATATACATCATTGGTAGTCTTGTATTAGGGCCGACAAAACAATCATAATGGCCTTTTTCAAGAGCTGCATGAAATATTTCCACCGCATAGTCAGTTGTCCCTCCGCCCGGAGGAGATTTCCAGGAAATTAAACCAGGATATCTTAGCCCTCGTGTGTCTATGCCGTAGTTATGCCAATACTCATTTGCTAAGTTTTCACCCATTACTTTTGTTTTACCATACATTGTTTTTGGATTAAGAGGAGTTATTTGTGGTGCTTTTTTAGGTGCATCTGGGCCAAAAACTGCTATGGATGATGGGGCATAAACTCTCAAATTATTATTTTTAGCGGTTTCTAAAACAGAAACGGTTCCTCCAACATTGATTTTTTTACATAATTCAGGTTTTTCTTCACCTGTAGCGGAAAGAATAGCGGCTAAATGATAAATTGCTTGAATATCATATTCTTTTACCATGTTATCCATTGAATCTGAATCGATAACACTTAGAATCTCAAATGGTCCATTTTCCACTCCTGGATTATCTTCTATTTTTCTGATATCAGTTGCCAAGATATTATCATTTCCATATTTTTTCCTAAGTTCTTCGACCAAATCGGTGCCAATTTGACCAAGGGCTCCTGTGACCATAATTTTACTTGGGCCCGGTACAGACATGGCCTTGGGTATAGTACTCGATAAATGAACCTAAAGTAACATCTTACAGTTTAATTTATGGCCAATGTTGATATGTCTAGTATATCCGCTTCGAAACCCGTTGATTACATGAAGTATGTCGTTGTCACCGGAGGGGTGCTATCAGGATTAGGCAAAGGAGTGACTGCAAGTAGTATCGGAGTGTTACTCAAATCTGCAGGATTGCGCGTTACTGCAGTCAAGATTGATCCTTATCTCAACAGCGATGCAGGAACTATGAGCCCCTTTGAGCATGGAGAAGTATTTGTGTTAGACGATGGAGGCGAGGCGGATCTTGATTTAGGAAATTATGAAAGATTTCTAGATATTGCGCTTTCAAAAGATAATAATATTACGACAGGTAAAGTTTATTCATCTGTAATCGAGAAAGAAAGGAGAGGCGATTACCTAGGTAAAACAGTTCAAGTTGTCCCTCATATTACCAATGAAATTCAAGAATGGATTGAAAATGTTGCGCATATATCAAGTGACGAGAAAGACAATCCTCCTGATGCATGCGTGATTGAGCTTGGAGGGACTGTTGGGGATATTGAGAGTGCTCCCTTTGTTGAGGCTTTGAGGCAGTTTCAATTTAGAGTAGGTAAAGAAAATATTTGTTTTGTACATGTAAGTTTAGTACCCGTAATGGGGCCTGTTGGAGAACAAAAAACAAAACCCACACAACACACTGTCAAAGAATTAAGGGGTTTGGGAATAATTCCAGATATCCTAGTATGCCGTTCAGAAGTTCCATTAGTTGATGAAACTCGTGAAAAACTAGCTGAATTTTGTCATGTTTCTCCAGAAGCAGTAGTATCTGCACATGATGTTGCTAATATTTACCATGTACCTATAATGATGAATAAGCAAGGAGTTAGCGAATTATTATCATCTAAACTAAGTTTCGATTTACCAAAAAATAGTAAGTTACTTGATGAATGGGAGATTATGGCAAATCATGTCAATTCTTTAGAAGAGGAAGTACATATAGCAATGGTTGGTAAGTATACTGGTCTCTCTGATTCGTATCTTAGCGTTACAAAAGCATTACAACATGCATCATATAGTGTTGGCAAAAAATTAATAATTGATTGGATAGAATCTGTTAATCTCGAAGAAAATATGAAATCATCCGATCTTTCTGCCTATGATAATTCATGGAGGTTACTAAAACAAGCAGATGGGGTTCTGGTTCCGGGAGGCTTTGGAGGTAGAGGTATTGAAGGAAAAATTAATGCCGCAAAATACGCTAGAGAGAATGATATTCCTTACCTTGGTGTTTGCTTAGGTTTACAGGTAGCAACGATAGAGTTTTGTAGAAATGTACTAGGAATAGATAATGCAAATTCAGCTGAATTTGATGATGATGATGAGAATCATGTTGTAGTTTTCATGCCTGAGATTTCAAAAACACATATGGGAGGTACGATGAGACTTGGTTCTAAGCCAACTCCTTTCCTTGTAGATGACTGTAAAGTTCGTAGATTATATCATGGTAAATCATATGTCGATGAAAGACACAGACATAGGTATGAAGTAAATCCAAAATTAATAGGAAGAATTGAATCTGCAGGATTGATTTTTGTTGGCAAAGATGAAACAGGACAGAGGTGTGAAATAATGGAATTAAATAATCATCCTTACTATGTTGGAACACAATACCATCCAGAATTTAAATCTAGGCCGAATAGACCTAGTCCTCCCTTTCTTGGATTATTGAAAGCAGCATGTGGCATTGAAATCTAATCTATAGATATAGGTAAGATTCTGGTTGTCCTATAACCTTGTAATACTTTCATATATTTTTTAGAGGAGAATTCAGAATCTAAATCCTCATCTCCTGTTTCAATTCTTAATCTTCTAACGGTCAATAACTTAGCAGGCGTAACAACTCCTAGAATATTATCTATGCCTATCTTTCTGATAACTGAATGTGATAATTGTAAATTTCCTCGACCTATTAAAAATCCTTGACCGCCCATAGGAGATAAAAGTGTAGTAATTTTTCCGGAATGTAAATTCAGATGCTTTAGAATACCTTGTTCATCTAAGTCAGTACCAACTAATTTTTCACCTATGGAAATATCTATTCCAAGCGTTGTTAGGTTAAAACCAATATATTCACCAATGGACTGTAAAGTTCCTCCAGAACCCCAAATTATCATAGTATCTTCTTTGACTAAAATTTCTTTAATGTGCTCGGCTAGACCTTCTATAATTTCTTCCTCACTACTAACTTCTACTCTTTGTTTTGATCCTTGCATCCACCGAGGACTAGATGGAGTATTTGCTTCTGCATAGTGCCTTACAATCCATTCTCCATTCCTATACCTTTCTTCATCTAAATCTAATACTTCTGTACTCGCAACCAACAAATCACCCCTTATCCATGCAGATAAGACCTCCGCAGCCGCTTTGGGACTTGCTGCAAATGAGCCAGAGTACATTTTTACCCCAGTAGGAACGCCTATCAACGGTAGTTTAGAATTGTCAAGTTTATCTAACTCGGCCACAATATCCCTAGTTGTACCATCACCTCCTGCATAAACTATCAGATCAACGCCATAATCTATGACTTTTCTTACAACTTCTTTAGTATCAGCGAAACTTGTTTCTCCATGAGATTCGTGTACTGTTTTTACAGAACCTACATCAATTTCCTTTGGCATCCAGTCAGTGCCCATTCTTCCCTTGCTTGTAACCCAAAAAATATCATATAAATCTGGTTTGTATAATGATGAGAAGTAGTTGAGAAAAGTTACTATTCTTGGTCCAGACCTATCATCAGCACCTAAGGAACGAGCTAAATCTGCTTTACCATCAGACCCTTTGAGGCCTAATTTTCCCCCTAATCCTGCGTCTGGATTTACGACAAGCCCTAGCCTCAGCATGAGGTCGGGTAGGGATGGACGTTATTATCGCTACATACCCGCTGGGCCAATACATGAGGGCAGTGGTAGCGCTTGGAGGGAACGCTCTTTTACGAAGAGGAGAAGATTTGACAGCGGAAAATCAGCGTAAAAATGTAAAAATAGCCGCTAAAGCACTTGCTCCTTTGGTAGGTAAATATCAACTAGTAATCACTCACGGTAATGGCCCTCAGGTTGGTCTTTTGTCACTTCAATCAGCTGCTTATACAGATGTTAAAGAATATCCATTGGATGTATTAGGAGCACAAACGGAAGGGATGATAGGTTATATGATTGAACAAGAGCTGGGAAATTTACTGCCCGTTGAAGTTCCATTTGCTACAATATTGACCATGGTAGAAGTCGACCCAGAAGATCCTGCATTCAAAAATCCAACCAAACCAATAGGCCCAATTTATGAAAAGGATGAAGCCCATAAGTTAGCAAAAGAAAACGGATGGACCATCAAGTCTGATGGCGATAAATGGCGAAGGTCAGTACCTTCTCCAATACCACAAAGAATTTTTGAGTTGCGACCAATACACTGGCTATTAGAAAAGGGGACTGTGGTAATCTGTGCTGGAGGTGGAGGAATACCTACTATGTATCAAAAAGATGGTAATTTGAAAGGAGTAGAGGTAGTCATTGATAAGGATAGAGCCAGCGCTTTACTTGCATCTCAATTAAATGCTAGAGTGCTTATTTTAGCCACAGATGCAGATGGTGTCTACTTAGATTGGGGCACAGATAAAGCACATAGATTAGGTACTGTAACTCCCGAACAGATGAAACAATATTCCTTCGAATCTGGGTCAATGGGACCAAAGGTAGAGGCTGCTTGTGAATTTGTAAATAAAACAGGAGAGCGGGCAGTCATAGGATCACTTTCTGAATTAGAAAAAATGATTTCTGGAGAAGCCGGAACACAATTTGTAATACGTTAATATGTACTTTTGATGTAATATTTTGTAAATGTCTTCATACGATAGATGTATCTCGGTAATACTGGAGAGATAGTCTTGTCACCATTAAAGATTGAAGTCGGAGATAATGAATTTCGTGAATACAATGCTGGCATAACTGCTGGTGATATAATCAAAGATATTCATGGGCGTAAATCTGGAGCGGTAGCTGTATTGATTGATGGCATTGAAATGGATATGTCAACAAAAGTAGAATCAGATTGTAAAATTGAAGCAATTGATGGAGAATCTGATGCAGGATTATATATTCTTAGACATTCTTGTGCTCACCTACTAGCACAGGCAGTTGTACGACTATTTCCTGATGCAAAACCAACAATAGGACCCCCTATAGAAAATGGATTCTATTATGATTTTTTTATGCAACCAGTTGGTGACGAAGATTTAAGAAAAATTGAAAATAAAATGAAAGAAATAATGAAAGAAAATATGCCAATAATCCGTGAAGAATATACCAATGAATCATTACGTGAATTGTTCTCTGATAATAAATTTAAAATGGAAATAATGGATGATAAGATAGGTCATGAGACAGGTTCAACTGCATATAGGCAAGGAGAATTTGTAGATTTATGCCGAGGCCCTCATGTAGAATATACCTCCAAAATAAGATGGTTCAAATTAACAAGTTCAAGTCAAGCATATTGGCGAGCAGATTCAAAAAGAGAGTCGTTAACTAGAATATATGGAATGTGTTATGCAACAAAAGAGGGATTGAAAAATAGAGAAAAACAATTACAGGAAGCAGCAAAACGCGATCATAAAAAAATTGGTAGAGAAATGGAATTATACATGATTGATGAAATGATAGGTAAAGGACTACCTGTATGGTTACCAAATGGAGAGATATTAAAATCATCTATTGAAAAATTTGCCCTAGAGACTGAAGAAGAATATGGTTATCAAAGAGTTACAACTCCGGTTTTGGCTAAAAAACAACTTTTTGAAACAAGTGGACACTTGCCCCATTATGCCGAAGGGATGTATCCTCCAATGGAAATGGACGATGGGACATATTACCTTAAAGCGATGAATTGTCCAATGCACCACCTAGTTTATCGAAATAAAAAACGTTCATACAGAGATTTACCATTGAGAATTGCAGAATATGGTACAGTTTATCGTAATGAAATGTCAGGTACGCTTGCAGGCCTTCTAAGAGTTAGAATGTTATCAATGAATGATGCACACATATACTGTACATTGGAACAAGTTGCTCAAGAATTCGCAAATAATATTAAAATGGTGCAAGATTATTACTCAGCATTTGGTTTTGATGATTATTATTTCAGACTTTCACTATGGGATCCAGAAAATACTGATAAATATATTGATCAGGCCAATAATTGGGAGAAAACTCAAAATCATCTTAGAGAAATATTAGATGATTTAGGAGTTCCATATGAAGAAAGCATAGGCGAAGCTGCATTCTATGGTCCGAAAGTAGATATTCAATTCACTACTATAATAGGAAGAGAAGAGTCTATGTCGACAATTCAACTTGATTTTGCTGCTAAAGAACGATTTAATCTGGAGTATACTGATGAAACTGGGGCCGATAATGGAGAAGTATTTGTTATACATCGTGCACCACTTTCAACACATGAAAGATTTGTAGCATTCTTAACGGAACACTGGGCAGGAAATTTTCCTACTTGGCTATCTCCTATTCAAGTACAGATAATTACTATTTCTGAAAAACATAAAGAATATGCAAAAGTAGTTTCACAGAAATTAATTAACTCTGGGATACGAGTAAAGAGTGATGATTCAGACAACACAATTGGTAAAAAAATTAGAATGCATAGAAAAATGCGTCCCGCTTACATGGCAATAATAGGAGATGAAGAATCTGAAAATATGACAATTTCTGTAAGAGCTAGGAATGGAGCACAAAGAAATGGGATAGGGCTTGAAGAATTTATACTAGAATTAGAGAAAGAAATCAATAATCGCCAAACCACATTGGACATAGTTCCAGAATAATAATGGTGTAATAATGATTGTTAATATTGCTGGATATAGATTTGTTAATATTGACAATCCTGAAGACATGAAAACCAAATTTCTAAGCAAATGTCTAGATTTGAATTTAAAGGGAACCATATATTTTAGTAATAATGGAATAAATTTTTTCATAGCAGGAGAACAATATTTAATTGATGAATACTTACAATTCATGGAACTTGATGAACGTTTAGGAGGCATTTCCCTAAAAATAAGTTATACAGAATATCAACCATTCCGTAGAATGATCGTTAAAAAGAAAAAAGAAATTATTGCTTTGGGAATTGATGAAGTCAGACCAGTTGAACATACGAGTCCATCGATTGATCCTAAAGAGTTAAAAAAATGGCTAGATGAAGAAAGAGATATACTACTTCTAGACACAAGGAATGACTATGAATTGAGAATAGGTACTTTTGAAAATGCAGTGGATTTGAACATTAAAACTTTTAGAGAGTTTCCAGCTGCTATTGAAAATCTAAAAGGAGATAAAACAAAACCAGTAGTGATGTTTTGTACAGGCGGAATACGTTGTGAAAAAGCCTCAGTTGTAATGGAAAATCAAGGATGGCAAAATGTCTTTCAATTGAATGGAGGCGTATTAAATTACTTTGAAGAGGTTGGAGGAAAGTATTGGAATGGTGATTGTTTTGTATTCGATCAAAGGGTTGCATTAAATTCAGAACTTGAAGAAACCGAGATTGAGATGTGTTTCATTTGCAGAGAACCTTTGTCCAAAGAAGAACAAGAATCTAAAGATTACAAAATTATGGAATATTGTCCATATTGTATAAATAAAAACAAGAAATGATTAAGAGTATTTATTTGGATTGTTTACTTGGAAAATACAATACATGACAGAAGAAACAGGTTTTGAGAATTTATCTCATGAAGAGATTGTCGAATCTATGCTAGTTTCGGCACGTTCGATAGTCAGAACATGCATGGAAATTAGAAATCATGAAGATGTCGTTATAATTACTGATACACATACTTCTGAGATAGGTAGGGCACTGTATGAAGCCGCAGCCGAAGTAACTGATAGAGTACTGCTCCTTATGATTCCTCCAGCATTCAAACCAGGCAATGAGCCACCCAGTCCAGTCGGGGACTTAATGCGAAAATCAAGAGTTGTTCTGATAGCAACTAGAGAATCTCTGACACATACAAAGGCGAGAATTAACGCCTCAAAATCCGGAGTGAGAATAGCATCTATGCCAGGAATAAGTAAAGAGATGTTCATAACGGGTGGAATTACTGCTGATTATAATGCATTACAAATTGAAATATCCGGAATGAATAATGTATTCAGAAGAAGAAGAGAAGTTCACGTTATGACTCCATCTGGTACTGATGTAAAATTTACAACTGGATCTAGATGGATCTTAGAAGATAATGGAATTTGTAATCGACCTGGACAAGTAACAAATCTACCTGCTGGAAGAATTTTTACAATGCCGAAAGAAGGTACAATGAATGGAAAGATAGTTTTTGATGGCTCATGGGAGGGAGAATTGTTGACTAAACCGGTTGAGATGAAAATAGTAAAGGGGAAAGTTACTGAGATATCTGGTTATGATGGTATTGAAGAAATAATTGAAAGTTTTAATATCCCGCCACATAGTAAAAGAGTTCTTGATTTGAATTTGAATAAAACTGTTGCAGAATTTGGATTTGGTATGAATTCAAGGGCAAAGGTCGTTGGGAATGTACTTGAAGATCAAGTGGTTAGAGGTAATTCATATTTTAGTTTTGGAGACAATACTGCACTTGGAGGAAGTTCAAATACAGGAATACAAAAAAGAGGAGTCGTAAAGAAAACCACAGTTCTATTAGAGGATATGGATTTAGTATTGGAAGGTAAAATAATAGCACGTAAAAGGAAATAATGGGAAATATGGTAGCTGTATTATGGTGTAATGGAGAAATTCCTTCGGATGATTTAGTAAAAAAAGTAGTAATAGAAGATAGTCGGATATTCGGGGTCGATGGGGGTGCAGAAAAAGCATTATCAATGGGTGTTCAAGTAGAAAAGGTATTAGGAGATTTAGACTCAATAAATCTTGATAATTGGAAAAAAAAGATTGAATATCTACCTAATCAGAACATTAGTGATTTTGGAAAATCGGTAAAATATCTTGTGGATGAAGGATTTACAAAAGTAGATGTCATAGGAATTGATGGCGGTAGTCCAGAACATTTACTGGGCATATGGGGGGTTTTGTCAGAAATAGAAGATGATATTGAGATAATTCTTCATCACGAGAATAGGACATCATATAGAATTCATCCTAACAATGGAGTTACTGAGAAATTTATTGAAAGGGATAAAAAATTTTCAATTTTTGCACTAACTCATTGTGAAAATGTACATCTGAGTGGTGCTCAATGGAATATAGAGGGTGAGAAATTATCACTTTCGAGTAGAGGCTTACATAATCTAGGAATTGGTGAAAAGGTTCGCATAGAAGCTGATGGAATTATCGTTTTGATAGTTTAAGGAAACCTATCAATCACTTTTGGGATTCATAGATAACATCATTGCAATTGGCTTAGTACGTGGATCACTTTCTAGAGTCAATTTCATTATTACAGCGAGTGGAACTCCTAATACCATGCCCAATACCCCCCATGCCCAGCCCCAAAATGCTACTAATAGTAACAAAACAATGGGTGAAATATCTAAACGTTTTCCAGCTATTTGAGGTTCGATTATTCCACCCCATAATTGTTGATTTGCTATTAGTAATATAATCAAAAATAATGCAGAGCTTGTTGAGAGTATGATTAAACCTAATACAATTGGGAATAGAAGTGATATTAATGCACCTACATAGGGGATAAAGTCCATCATAAAAGTAATACAAGCCCACAAAAACCAACCGGGAATTCCATAAGAATATAGAATCAGAGCAGCAAGAACAGCTTGTCCAAATGCAACAGAAGCCCTGGTAACGACATAAACATTGATTCCTTGTGATGATGAAGCGGCTAATGCAGTAATCCTTTCTACATCTGCAGGATAGGCTGCTTTGATGCGCTTAGGAAGAGTTTCAGCTTCTAAAATAATAAATAATAAAAATATCAATACTGTAACTAAACTGGCCGTAAAACTTGCTAAAGAACCAACTAGATTTGTTGCGAATGTTTCAATCTTCTCTACTGTAATTAGTCCAGTGACCTCCGCTGTATCAAAAGAAAACCCAAATATTGTACCATTGTCATCGAACCATGTTAGTTTTTTTCTTAATTCTTCAGAAAGATATGGGACTTCTTCAGTGAAAGATTGTAGATTTGAAAAAAGAACGTTAGAAACCACAAATAAAAACCCCATAATAATTCCTACAAGGGCACCATAAGCCATAAACGGATGTCCTCCGATTTTCTTTTCCAACCATTCAGCCGGAGGACGTATGAGGAAAAATAATAAAATAGCGACTACCAATGGTTGGAGTATTGATTCGAGGTGTACTATTGCAAGCACTGAAATTAATAACAAAATAGCGATATTAGAGGTAGTATTGAATTTTAGCTTACCTAATTTCATTTCTTCTGACATCTTATCAATACTCCCGAGTAAGACATTACCATCAAGTTTTTCGCCTACATCCGACTAATTGACTATGCTTTCATATAAATTTAAGAAGTCATTTGCATTTTTCTTAAAAGTGAATTTTTTACAAACTAAATTTCTTCCGGCCCTACCCTTTTCCAATAGTTTTGATTTGTCATTCAACTCAGAAAATATTACTTCGGACATTGAATTAATATCTCCCATAGTGAATAATGATCCTACAGAACTATCTACCATTTCGGGCAAGGGACCATGATTAACAGTAGCTACAGGAGTTCCTGAGGCCATTGATTCCAATGGTATTAGCCCTTGACCTTCATAATATGAAGGATATACTACAAGATCCGAAACTCGATATAATAATGCTAATTCATCGAACTTCATACTTGATTCAATGAATACAGATCCTTCTAGTCCTAATCGTTTAGCTTGCCTTAGTAATCTGGAACGAAGATTTCCACGACCAACTATTACTAGAATCGAATTTGGAGATTTTTTCTTGACTTTTGAAAATGATTGTAATAATAATCCAAATCCCTTTCTAGCTGCTAAACGACCAACTGCAAGCAATAAATGTGCATTTTTTTGAATATTGTATTTTTCACGTACTTTAGAATAAAGTATAAAATCATCCTCATTATCTTGCCTTAATGGGAAGAACATTTCAGTATCTACTCCCCAGTGAATAACTTTACAATCCCAATTATTTGGTGGGGAATATCTTTTTAGGAAATCTTCTTTTGTAGCATTTGAATTCGAAACACAAATATTAGAATAATTAATTGCAATATTTTCAAACTGTGCGTATCTTTTAGCAGTAAATCTCATAATAAGATCATTTGGATTTGCCCATACCGCAGATTCTTTATATTTTGAAGCGGTAAATAATCCATCTCTCTCACCGAGCCATGAGCCATGTAGAGAAGAAATTACAGGAGCAATAGTTTTCTTGCATTCATCAAATTGATTCTTATCCCATGAAATCATTGGACAATGTAAATGTACAACGTCTACAGATTTTACCGAGTTGATTTTTTTTAATTTTTTTAATGCGTATTTGCCGTATGAACGCGTAAATTCCATCGGTATTTTTTTCCAAGGAACTGTGAAAACTTCTACTCCATCAATTTTAGGGGGTTTGTTCATTCCATTTCTTGTAATGATTGAAATTGTATGCCCCATTTCTGCTAAAGCAGCAGATAAATGATACACTGTAGATCCCATTCCTCCCCATCTAGGTGGGTATTCAGCAGATAACATTGCAACATGCATAGTAGGACCTTACATGGCCCTAGTCGATAATCTTTGAAGATAATGTTGGTGATTTGGCAATAGTATCATTCAAAATAGACTTCTTCCTCGGGAGGTTGTTAATATGTCAGACTCATTACCTGTTCACGTTACTGTTGTGATTCCTACACGAAATGAAGAAGCTGCAATCATTGATACAATTAGGTCAGTACCAAATGATGGTTGGTGCGATAAACTTGATTTCTTAATTGTGGATGGTAATTCGACTGATGCTACCAGAGAATTAGCAGAAAAAGAAGGAGCAACGGTTTATCTTGAAAAAAGAAAAGGATATGGCCGTGCTTACAAAACTGGCTTTGCAATTGCCCCAGGAGAAATTATTGTTACTATGGATGCTGATTGTACATATCCCGGAGAAGAAGTACCTGGTTTAGTACGTAAATTATTAGATGATAATTTAGACTGGATTACTTGCGATCGTTTAACCAAAGCAGAAGATGGAGCGATGTCAGGAATGCATGGATTTGGAAATTGGACATTATCAACTACAGCTAGAATGTTATTTTGGTATGGGATTAAAGATTCACAAAGTGGTATGTGGGTTTTCAAGAAATCAATTTTTGATAATGTTAAGGTTAGACCGATGCATGATGGTATGCCCTTATCTCAAGAATTTAAAATAAGGGCTAGACGCTATCTTCCTTCAAATAAAACTCTGGAAATTAGTGTCCCCTATAGGGTTAGAGTTGGAGATGCCGAAATTAATACATGGGGAGATGGATTACTAAATCTAAGAAGATTATTCTGGTTAAGATTTGGATTATTTAGTAAAAGTACACCTTGGGGCAAAGAGGAAAATTAGTCTTCTTTTTTATCAAATTCGTCATCTAAATCTCTTGGAACAAATGCTGACCAAGACTCAATTAATTCAATATCTTTAGCAATTTGAATACGTCTGTTTTTGACATAAGAAATACCTAAGAGAGAGAAAATTATCATTGAAAAAATTAGAATAGGTAGCCCTGCACTAAATAACCAATCTAATGTATTTTCTTTATTTTGTTTTACTATAGGTATTGTTTCTACTTGAGATTGACTAACAAGATTCCCATCTAGAGCCCATATCTCGACTTTGACCCAGTTTCCTTCAGAAACAACCCAATTAGACCTATATGTCCAGATATCATCGCCTGCAACTTCATCACTACCTTCACCATCGTCTCTGAATATCATTACCTCAGAAATACCTCCGCTCAGCATTTCACCATTTACTTGATTTGTTGTACCATCAGAGTCATCTAGTGTAACATATATGTAAACTTCAGTAGGAACATTTACTTCAATTGAGTCTATTGAAATGATTAAATTATCAAGTTTTGGAAAGCTGGAGCCTACTGTTAGGTTAATTGAAGTAACATCTTGTGCCCCTCTTGAATCTTGGACAAGTAAATTTATTTGTATTGAACCTGGATTAAAATTAACAAATTCTTGTTGATTATTACTGATTATCGTACCATCATTTAGTGACCATTTGTATAATACAATATCATTATCAAAATCATAAGAAGATGAGGCATCAAGATTAACAGGTTCTCCCGGAGGAATATATTGGCCATCTACTAAATTCTTAATATCTGCCACAGGAGCAGATTCAAAAACTGTTATTTTTTGTGTATAAATTCTCTCCATACCATTTGAGTCAATTAATTTTATAGTTAGGATATGAATTCCTGCCAAAAGGTAATCATTGTACCAATATTCTGTAGTTTTATTTTCCAAAATAACACCCATCAAATCTGAGTGGATACTTACTAAAAATGAATTCCCATCCGGATCAAAAGAATCTCTAAAATCAAATAAAACAGGAGAATTAGAATTTACTTGGATATCGGGAACCGGTGAATCAAGAACCAATATAGGTGCAGATTCATTTATTATAATATTAACTGGGGAACTAACTATTTGCTGGCTACCATCATTTAATGAAAGAGTAATGTTATGATTTCCGGATGGCAATCGAGTCTCAAACTCCCAATCAGTACCAATTGGATCTACTAATTTATCGCTAACCCATAAAATACTAACTAGGTCTTCATTTTCTGATAATATTGGGTTACAGAGTAAATTACTTCCATTATTAATTAATTCTGAACATGTAAGATCCCAGTCTCCAGACCCCGTAGACTCAAATTTCAATAAATCACCAGATTCTGCCACAATGCCATTTAATGGCTGTGAAATTAATGCAACAGGAGGTGAATTTAATACTTCTAATTCTATTGAATAGCTAGTCCAAAGGCCGACATGATTAGGTAAATCATCACTAGCCCTCATGGTAATATTATGAGTCCCTTTTGAAAGATATCCTAGCCATTCAATTGTACTTGTTGATTCAAGTCCTGAATATAATAGACCATCTATGCTACTTAAGAATTCAAATTTCACATTGTCTCCTTCTGGATCAATAGTACTTTCTCCATTAAGTTTCACTAAATTAGAAGACAAGTTATCAACTCTAGATATTTGCATAATTGCAGATGGTAATTCATTGTATAATCTGACATTAAAGGTCCAGCTGCGACTTGGATTTATACCGTCTGAAGCAAATACTGTAACATTAAATTGGTCAGGTGCACCAATGAATGATCTAGAAATCTCTTCCGGGCAATTTGGCTCTTCTTGAATTTCAGATTCTTCATATGATGTTTCCAACCAACACCAAAGATCACCTTCTTCTGGATCATAAGTACCATCTAATAGAACACTAATATTTGCTGTTTGGCCGAGATAAAGAATTCCTAGATAATTGATTTTGGGCATAGTCTCAACAGAAAGTATAGGAGGTAAATTTACTAACTCGATCCTCCTTGTTTCGTTAACACATTGATTTTCAATATCGCATACTTCCAGGGTTATTTGGTGAACGCCATCAGATAGACATTGAGAAGCATCATTTGCAATTATGTAAGAATAATTACCTATATTTTCTCCATTTATACAAGAGAATGTAAATTCTCCGTCCAAATTACTTGACCATCTAAAAGTAATTTCATCTAAATCTAAATCCCAAGATTCGGTAGCATCAAAGATAACTATACTGGCACTAGAATATTGGAAATCATTTTCGGGAATCTCCCAAATTATGAAAGGTGCTTGATTTGAGATATCAAGCCTACAAATTACTAATTTATCTGAATCTAAAATAAATGAAGATGTATTATTTTGAATCCCATCATAATTACAACTAGAATTAACTGTGTTATCTGATTCCCATCCATTTTGAGAGGTCCATCTTTTCCCAATGAAAGGACCATAAAGATAGTTCCCTGAATATGGTTGAGTAGATGATAAATTATCTTCATATAAATCAAATGTTATGTTGACATCTGCATATGGAATATTCATTAAATGTTGATTAATTGTATGTACATCTATACTCCACATCATATCAAATATATTATTTTCATATAAAGAAGAAGGCGTCAAAATATCTAATGATGAAATCCATCTAATGTGATTATTATCTCCTAAAATAAATGAGTTTTGCATTGACGAATTTTGAAATAAATTCGTATGTGTGAAATTAACAAAACTATTATCTGAAGTTGGATTATTTGAGAAACAGTGAATACTAGTATTGGCAACCAGCAATTCAATATGATCTATTAAATCTAAACATCCATTTTCGCTACCATAAATTACACTATTAGACATTGAAGATTTGGATATTCCTTTAGCACTCCAGTAAATTCCACTATTAGAATCTGATATTTGTAAATCATTTATTTTTGCATCCACTTCTAACATTTTTAATGCATAATCAGAGGAATTAGAAAATATTATCACATCATCAAGTATAATATTACCAAAATAAGTAATATCTGAATTATCTATATTTAATGAAATTGGAGAAACTACGTCTCTAACTATTATATTTTTTAATTGTAAATCGATACTATTTTTTATAATAATGCCATGCTGATCTCCGATAGACGAGCAGACAAAACAACTAACATTTTTCCCACCACTCATTACGGTATTTGAATCATGGAAAAATATACCTGCACCATCTTCGGAGTCAGATTGATCGAAACCGTTTTCACTTGTATGGACATTAGAAAGTTCAACATTACTAGAGTCAAAAATATATACTCCATTTTTTGTATTATTATTACTCACTATTAAATCAACCCTAGGATGGAATTCTCGGAAATCTACACCATTGGCCCCATTCTCTGATGCAACCCAATTGTTACCTATTACTCCTCCTTTCATCATTAATATACCTGGGCCGATTGAATTATTTACGATTAAGTTGTTAATCACGGCTGGGCCTTTTGAGCCCCAACTTACACTTCTGAAAAATAATCCAGCACGATCATTAATTGGAGCAGAGAAAGATGTTTGTCCATTATTTAAGAAGGTAGCATTTTCTATTTTGGTAGAAGAGTCGGTCATATATGCCCTTAGCCCTACTGCGATATTATCTTCTATTACAGCACCATCTATATGGACTCCGCTCGTGTTAATATCGAATGCTGCATATCCTAACCCGGAGGTTTTTGCATTTGGACCTCCTGTACCTCTAAGTTCTAAATTTTCAAAAATGGCATTTGTAAGTAAATTTGAATATTGACTATGATTATATCGTTCAACCATTATTCCACGATATTGACTATTTTCTACAACTATGTCTGAAAAGGTTGGCCTAGTAGTCCAAGCCTCTGTTTGATGTCTGACAAATATACCATTATCACAGCGATTGATATTTGTATTTGTTAGTAACGGAATTGAGTCTTCGACCCAGACGCCTGCAGATACCGATAAAGTTGCACCGGAAATATTTGAAATGTTGATGTCAGAAAATAAACCTCCTGCTTTTCCCCAGAAATTCAAACCACGAGTGATTAATCCATCTATATTTGCACCATTTACAACTGGAGCGGATTCAAAACCAATAGATAGTCCTATTCCGTACCTCCAAGAAGATGAAAATCCATGTAAATCCTGACCACCTCCCTCAATAGTCAGATTTGTTATTATTGGTGAAGCACCATCAAATAAATCTACAGCTACACTATCCGCATTGATTATGATTAAATTAGTTATAATAGGATCGCTCCCATAAATGGTTATACCGTATTTTGCATCGTTAATTGTCAAATTATCAATTACAGAATTATGACTATTGCTGGTCACATTAAATACAATTCCATGATGATTTCCAGAACTAGCTTCTAATGTTACTGGAGCATTTTCTGTACCTTGGATACTTATTCTACCATCAATTACTATATTTTCTTCATCTCCCAAAACAATATTTGTTCCAGGTTGAACAATTAATATTTGACCAGTTTGGACATTGAAACCGTCTTGAAGAAATACTGACCCGGACCAAACTATAGTTGTTTTACTAGTCTGAGAAGCAGTAGTAGTAATGGTTCCAAGGCTTGAGGTAAAAATAATGAATACTAGAAAGATAGCACGCTTCTGAAAATGAGAGAAGTGTGCATCCATGAATTTGCGAGTCATTAGCACTATGTAATCCCTTACTTAGAGTGATGATTGATGTCTCATCAATCGTAGAAGTCATAAACACATGGCAAGGGCGAGTATTAGTGAAATCATGAGTACGGCTTTTGTTTTAATTAGAGCGACACCAGGAAGTGAACATTTAGTTTATCAAAAACTACTTGAAATTGAAGAAATTTCAGAAACGCATGTTTCTTATGGAGAATACGATTTAGTGGCTAGAATTGATTTTGAAGATGAACGTAAAATGGCTAAGACATTAATTGGTGTAATGAGGGCCATACCAGGAGTTCAACATACTGAGACTTTAATTGCAGTGGAGGCTCAATAATGGCAGTTGGATTTGTTTTGATAACAACTAATCCTGGAAAGGAGGTAGAAGTCAGAGAAGCTGTAAGTAAATTTGAAACCGTTGTTGGACAATGGATTGTTTTTGGTATGCATGATTTATTTGTTAAAATCGAAGCTGAAGAAGAGTCTGAATTAACAAGATGCATTATCCAAGATATAAGAAATATACCAGGAATTTCAGAAACGAGAACTTTAATTGGTGCTGAAATATAATTAGATTATTTTAGATATCATTCTTAATAATTCATTTGCTGCGTTATTGCATTCGGCTTTTCTAAATCTACCTAATGCTTCTCTCCAGTGTGATAGTCTCTTTTCTGGCTCCAATAATCCTTTCCAGAACCACTTTTGAGCAGATATTCTTCGATATGCAGCTATATCTTCTCGTAAAAATTTCTTAGAAATATTAGTATGTTTTTCAATTAACCAATTTGGGTAATTGGATCCTGATGCTTCTAAAGTTGCATGAATTAAACTGATTTTATCGAGTAAATCATTACAATTCTCAATCTCAATCTTTGCTGCTTCAATTGATTCTGAAGAAGCGGTATTGTTTTCTCTTACAGATAGGCGAGATCTTAAATCAAGAATCCTTAATCTTGGATGATTATGGCCTAATTGTGACTCTAATAAACTTCTTGAAGTCGCTGCAGTAGAAAGATCTTGTAATTCTGATGCGATTAAAAATTTTAAAAGATTTATTGATAGCATCGCAGGATTTTTTTGTTCTGAAGGTAAATCAGAAATATCTAAACTCCTAATTCTTTTGTTTATTTTTTCTGCTAAAGAAGAATTCATGGAACCAGGTAGTCTATCATCGTATAATCTGACAAGTGTAGAAATCTCATGCTTTATTCTCTGTATAGAATCAAGATCTTCTATTGCCTGTGAATCTAAATCTTCTGCAAGATTATGGTTCCCCTTGATTCTTGCAAGTCGGGCCTGGCGGAGTTTCTTTTTTGCGCCCTCTGGAAGCTCTCCAATATGTAAATCTGCAATTTCAGTTTCACCTCTCTCTAATGCTATATCAGATGCCATTTCTCTCAACAGACTATCATTACTAATTTCTATAGCCTGTTCCGCTATAATGGCCGCAGCTGCACTATCTTGGTTGATTATGTAAGAAAGATTGGTGATTAGCCATTCAGAGTCGATATCTTGACCAGACTCAAGTCGGAAATGTGCTTCCAACCTTTTTGCCCTATATCCTTCACGTTTAGCCCATTTTTTTGCCATTTTGGAATTTAGTGCATATGAACTTTCCAAAGAGTAGTTATTTCTTCTAACATTTCTTATTAGATGATGTGTTTCTAATTCATCACCAAACCACCTTAATATTGCTGAATTATCTAATTCACTGGTTCCTGAAGGATAGAATAATTCATCATAATTCAAAGGTATTGGAGATAAGCATAATTCATCTAAGGTTTCTAATCCTTCTTCACTTAGTCTTTTTAATACTGTAGATTTTACATATTCTTGAACTGCTTCAATTTTTTCCGGAATTTCTTCTTCTGGAGACCATAAGTGCAATGCTAATGGGTGCCCTCCTAATGATTTGGTAACTTTCAATGCAGATTCCTCATCTAAACCGCTTGGAAGAATGTTTCTCGCATCTTCATATGAGAGGCCATCTAATCTTATAGTTTCATAATTTGGTAAATCTTTGAATGGACTGGGTGCCCTTACCATAACTAAAACGGATGATTGAATATCAGATATTTCAGAAAGCAGAATTTCAATATTGTTAATATGTCTTTTATTTAATTCTTGAATTTCATCGATAATTAATAAAGTTCGTGAGGAGTCAATATTTGTCGCAATTGCTTCTGGTGACGACCAACCTGATTGACCCAACCACATTTCAGCTATTGATGAAATATCGGAATCGCCTCCACAGGATGCCCAACGTAAGACCCAACCTTTTGCCATTAGAGAATCTGCAACTCCTCGAGCGAGGCTTGTTTTACCTATTCCAGGAAGGCCATTGAGAAGCACATTTTTTCCATTTTCTAATAGATCAGTAATTTTCTTAATTTCCCTTTCCCTACCATGAAGGGTTGTCAAATTAGGAACTGGCCCGAAATTACGATATTTCCTAGATTTTGGTGTTTCACTGGCCAAAAGGGTTGATAATCCTTTGTTAGTTATATGAATAACTGTTCTTTTTCGTGAGCCAATGCCTGAAACACGTGCACTTCTTGATATTATAAAATTGTATTTTTCCAACGACGACAGCGGCGTATGTAAGGCAGATCTCACCACGCCTAATGATTCCGCGATCCCTGGAAGAGATTGTTCTCGGGGGATATCCCATTTATCATCTTCATTACCTTGAAATTTTGACAAATGGGCGAGTATTCTCAACTCTGCCCCTGTCAACATATGACATCGGAGAGGTCAAGGGTTCATGGGTATTAACCTACGGCGCATCACTGTAACATGCCAGTTGAACAGGCCAAATTGAATCTTCCAAGTAAATCTGGAGTCTATCTGTTTCGTAGAATGGATGGCAGAGTAATGTATGTTGGTAAAGCTACTAACTTACATTCAAGAGTACGTTCTTACTTCTCTACAAAACCCGATAGGAAAATGATTCCGAGTCTTATTTTGGATTCTGACGATATCGAATACATAGTAACGCAGTCTCCTAGTGAGGCTCTTATATTAGAGAGACAATTAATTCGTAAGCATAAACCAAGATATAATTCCAGATTAAAAGATGACAAATCATATCCATTTATTTCTTTAACGAAGGAAGAATTTCCAAGAATTCGTTACACAAGATTTCCTTCTGATGGAGATTTAAGATGGGGGCCTTTTCCTGATGCTGGAGCAGCAAAAAGAGTAATTCAGTTACTTAGAAGCCAATTTGGAGTCAGAGACAAAGATTGTAATGGAAAGGATGGTTGTTTTTCGAAGCATATTGGACTATGTCGAGGCCCTTGTGTAGATCCAGATGGTTATCCAGAAATAGTAAATGCTGTAATTAGTGTACTGGATGGTAATGCAGGGACATTAATTAAATCTTTACAAGACGAGATGGATAAAGAATCAAAATCTCTAAGATATGAGAGGGCTGCAATAATCAGAGATATGATTGGAACAGTTCAAAGAACGATATCTCAACAAATTATCCATAGTCGTTTTTACCAAGATTGTGATGCTGTAGGATTTGCATCTAGAGAAGATACTGGGTCGGTAACAATATTACATGCTAAGAATGGTGTCATTCAGGGCCAGGTAGATTACCCATTAATTCATAGAGGAGATATTTCGGAATCTGTTGCATGTGTATTGTCGGAACATTATGCAAATAGAAAGCCACCACAAACGCTCCTAATCCCTTCTCCTTTAGGAGATTCAATGGAAAATTGGCTAGATAGCAAGAGAGAAGGGAAGATTAAGATAAGGATTCCAAAACGTGGGGAATTGGCTAAATTAAGGAGAATGGCTGATAAAAATGCAGAGATACATGTCTTAAGGCATCGAAAAATTAGTTCAGGAAGTCTAGAACAAAATGCTGCAAATGATTGTGCTAAATTACTAAAACTAGATTCAATGGATTATGTTGTATGTTTTGATATGGCCCAAATGTCTGGAGAGGAGCGAGTTGGGGCTTCTGTTGTGCTTCGCAAAGGAAGGCCAAATAAGAAAGAATATCGGACATATAGAGTCAAAACCGATGCTCTTGATGATTTGAGGATGATGTCGGAAGTAATTGAAAGATGGTTAAAAAGACAAGATGAATGGCCAGATTTATTACTTCTTGATGGAGGTAAAACACATCTAAAAACGATAATGAGTATGCTAAAGAAATATGATTTAGATAATCGTTTTCCTGTTGCAGCGTTGGCAAAGAAGGAAGAAACTCTTCACATGATAGATAGAGATCCGATAGTTTTGAATCGAAGTGGAAGAGTATTAGTGCATGCCAGAGATGAAGCCCATAGATTTGTCAATAAATATCATAGGAAGAGGAGAGGAAAGAAAACTCTTTTAGATCCTTTAGAAGAAATAGAAGGCCTGGGTGCAAAAAAAATACAATCTTTATTACGTCAATTTGGAGGAAGAAAAGGAATAGATTATGCGAGTATCGAGGAATTAATGACAGCCCCCGGGATAGGTAAATCGATGGCAGAAAAAATATATCAACATCTCAATGGGTGATTACATGAGCAGAATTAATCCTTATGAAAATTTATTACTCTCAATAACTAGATATTTAAAATTAAAAAAATATTCTTTGGGAGATATAGATAAATTACTAAAAGAAGTTCCTAAACGTTGGGAAAAATTCTCTGATGTAGTGCTTATTCCAAGTACATCATTCAGAGATCAAGAATGGGAAACTCATGAAGAAGAAATATGGAAAATCATTGCTGAATCTCTAGAAGTCAAAAGAGTTGGGAAAATTGGAGAAATTATTGGAGAAAAAAGAGAGTCGACAGTGGAAATTTTGTACGGAGATAATGATTGGGTTATTCGAAAAGAAAATGGAATAAAATATGGTTATCATTTGACTGAATGTATGTTCTCTTCTGGTAATATAAACGAAAGAAGAAGGATGGGTGAAATAATAACTAAAAATGAAATAGTTGTTGATTTGTTTTGTGGCATAGGATACTACACTTTACCAATATTAGTAAAGAATAATGTAAAACATATATATTCTTGTGAATGGAATAATAATGCAATAAATGCCTTGAAGTTTAATCTAGAAAATAATGATGTAACAGATAAATGTACAATAGTTGAAGGAGATAATAGATTAACCACAGATAAATTAGTAAATATTGCCGATAGGATACTTTTAGGTCTTCTTCCCTCAGCCGAGAATTCATATGATATTGCATTAAAATGTTTGAAAAATAGTGGAGGAATATTGCACATTCATGGGTTGGCACCATCCAATAATCATCAAAAACTAGTATCTGAAACAACAGAAAGGTTGGAAAA
>CEOP01122273.1_pt1 | contig 81243 bp, 68 predicted proteins | sample 361301 | NCBI WGS metagenome assembly CEOP01 (sample SAMEA2619548, study PRJEB7988) | marine metagenome | biome: marine biome (ENVO:00000447); feature: deep chlorophyll maximum layer (ENVO:xxxxxxxx); material: "saline water (ENVO:00002010), including plankton (ENVO:xxxxxxxx)" | depth 55 m
GGGGGTGGAGTTGCCTTTGGAGCAGGCGGAGGTGGAGGCGGGGGTGGATTGCCAGTCATCTTAACATCCTCTGGAAGTAGATGCTGCCTTTGAATAAATCGGGTCTTCTCTAATAAATTCATGCAGGAAATTTCAAAAGAGAATATATTGGTGTATTCCTTAGTAGATCTCTAGCACCTAAACCTTCTAATTCAATTATGAAAACAGTACCTATAACTTCTCCTCCTAATTTTTTACAGAGATCGATACAAGCAGATACAGTTCCTCCAGTGGCAAGAAGGTCGTCAATAATCAAAACTTTTTGACCTGGTAATATTGCATCTTCATGCATTTCTAAACTACCTGAGCCGTATTCAAGCGTGTATTCTATTTTTACTGTTTTTGAAGGAAGTTTTCCGGGTTTTCTTATTGGTACAAAGCTTTTGTTTAATCTTGTTGAAAGTAATGGGCCAAAGATAAACCCTCTAGCCTCTGGGCCAACTATAATATCTGGATACCATCCTAATTGCTCTAAGTCTGCCACGATTTTATCCATCAAGCCTGAAAGAAGTTTATGATTAGAAAGTATAGGAGTGATGTCTCTAAACATTATTCCTTCAATAGGAAAATTGGGTACAGTCCTTACCACATTAGCAAGCTCTTCTAGTATCCTATCTTTCAAAAAAATCACCATTAAGTTATAGAGTACCACAGATTTAAGAAATCAAAACTGTGGTACTTTATAGACTATAATATCCAAATCATAGGTTACTGAATAGATACTCAAATGTGGTTTCTTCTCCAGGTCCTAAGTAAAACATAACCATCAAGACGAATAGTGTTGCCATTACTCCGTTGATCTCTTGATACTTTCCTGCAACTAACTTAACCAATACATACGCTATTATTCCCCACGCGATACCTGCGGCAATAGAATATGCAAAAGGCATCAAAATCATTGTTATGAAAGCCGGTATAGCAACCTCGAGGTCTGACCAGTCAATATCTGCAGCCTGACGCATCATTAATGATCCTACAATTACTAATGCACATGCAGCCGCATATGTTGGTATTGCTTGGAATAAACCTGAAAGGAAAAGCCCGGAAAGGAATAAGACACCGCATGTTAATGCGACTAATCCTGTTTTTCCACCTTCTTCAACCCCTGCTGCCGATTCGATATATGTTGTTGTTGTACTTGTTCCAGTCATGGCACCAACCAGAGTCGCTGCAGCATCTGAAATGAATGCTTCATCGGAATTTTGTAATTCATCATTATCATCAACGTATCCAGCAGCTCTCCCCACTGAGTAAAGAGTTCCTGCTGTATCAAATATATCTACGAACAAGAATGTTATCATGACCAAGAGGAAATCTCCTAACGCCCATTCATAGGCTGCTCTTGTTTCATTTCCATCTGCATCAACTATAGCATCTAAGTCACCAAAACCATCTATGAATCCAAATAATGTTTCTTCAGGCAGTCCAGTAAAACCGATTATATCACCCAATTTTGGTGCTGTAGCTTCTGCTGAACCCCATCCTGCAGGAGCATGGAAAACGGTGAAATCTACTCCTGTATATGTAGCAAATCCAATTGTTTCCACCGGCGTCATGTCGACGTTTGATGTAAACAAAGCCCCTTCATAGAAAGTGTAAGTTGGGTCTGCGTTACCTAGCATATTATATGGATCTGAGACCCCTAAGGCCCAGCCTATTACAGACATTCCCAAAATACCCCAAACGATAGAGCCTGGTATTTTCCTTGCCATCATTGCTGCAATGGCCACAATTCCAATAATAGCCCATAATTCTCCTGATGTGTGTGTCCAAGAGGCTGTATCATCTAAGCCGACCAAGGTTACACCGTTGTTGACTATTATGCCAGTTTCCTCTAGGCCGATAATTGCCAAGAACATTCCAATTCCAGCACCTGTCGCTATCTTCAAATCTTGAGGTATAGAATTAATCATCTTCGTTCTCCATCCTATTTGAGGAAGAGATATGACCAAGAATAGTAATCCTTCAACAAATACGGCTGCCAAGGCTACTTCCCAAGGAATACCCATCTCCATTACAACTGTAAAGGCGAAGTATGCATTGAGCCCCATTCCTGGAGCCAATGCAAAAGGTAAATTAGCCCAAAGGCCCATTACAGTACAACCGATGAATGCTGCAATCGCGGTTGCAAAGAGTACATCATCAAAAGGCATTCCTGTTCCACTTAACATGGCAGGGTTTACCAATAAAATATATGCCATAGTCATGAAAGTAGTCAAACCTGCTCTCATTTCACTCTGCCAAGATACGCCTGCATCAGTTAATCCAAATCTTTCGTCCATTATTCTTTCTAATTCACTCATTATTCCACCTAGTTCCAAATATACTGGTGAGTCTAGACTCACCTAGTGTATCTGCTATGACAGACGGCATATGAACTTCCCTACTAAATCGTAGATTTTTAGGGGTTAACGATTTAAAAATAATGATTTGTTATTTTCTGGTAAATATACTTCAAATTCTTCTTTTAACTCCTTATTTAAGCAAGTAACCCCATCTTCAGGCGCATGGAATATTATGATTTCTTTAGGCGCGCATTCTTTGGCAAATTTAACAAGAGAAGGGCCATCTGCATGATTAGAAAGAGCATATTGATTGATTTCTAGATTTATCTCAGTCATCTTCCCATAAATTGAGAGTTTGCCTTCATCTAATAATTTACGGCCACCAGAACCCTCAGCCTGATAACCTGTTAATAAAATCGCATTGGATCTATTAGAGTTTAGGCGATTGAGATACCAAAGGGCCGGGCCGCCATCTAGCATTCCACTAGTAGTTACAATAACGTCGGCCTTCAGTGCTTTTTTTCTATCACTTTTACCATATACTCTCCTTGCCCACTTCCATGTTTTCAATAAATCTTTGAAATTGTTATTAAATTCGGGAAATTGTAACCAATCCTTAGTCAGTCTTGTTCCCATGCCGTCAAAATGGACATTAAGATGTGGAACATCTCGATTCAATATACGAAGGATGTCTTGACCTCGCCCGGAAGCAAAAGCTGGTACTAATGCAACTCCCCCACGATCTACAACTTCTTTTACTCTATCAACAAATCTTTTTTCCTCTTCAGACCTAGGTGGATGTTTGTGGCCCCCATATGTTCCTTCTAGGCAGAGAATGTCGCATTTTACTGGGCTTGCTCCTTTTACATTTGGACTGTCTCTTGTATCTATATCTCCCGTCCAGAGAATTGTTGTAGTGGGAGTAGTGATTTCTATCATTATTGCACCTGGCATATGTCCAGCTAAGTGAAATTTACATTTCCATTCTCCGATTTCAAACCATTCTCCGATTTTATGAGTCTCCCATGAATCTAATGCCAAATCTAGGTCTCTTTTATCCCATGAAAGTGGGTAGTTTTCTATGGAAGATACTTTGTAGGTATCTCTCCACATTATTTCTGAAACTTTTGCCGTTAATGAGGAGCCATGTAATGTAGTTCCATAAGCCCCCGCAAGCCATGGAACCATTCCAATATGGTCTATATGGCTATGTGTAATTATAGCATCTGATACCCTGGGACTTTCCGATGGATATTTTGGTGGCCTAGTTGGTGCCATACCGTAATCTATTAGTAATCTTGTACCAGTATTATCTTCTATGATACATCCTACATTACCAACTTCTTCGGCGCCACCTAGAAAATAAAATCTAATTCCTGAATCTATTTTTTCGCTGGGATATCCAGATGTTTTTCCGGGGGTATAGAGGACCATCGATATTGCGAAAATACATCTTCTTAATCAATAGATTGCTACTAATGTTCATTATTTTAAAGAAGAATGATGAAAGGTTGATGTATAATCATGGATTAGTCTAGGTGATGAGGGCCGAGGATGTTTGGGGGGCGAGATGGAGAAGTTGTGCGAATCCTTTGTCGCATAAGTTTATGCAAGTATCAACAAAAAAGCGAACATTAGTTATATTGGCTGCTGACCTAAATTCAATTGATTCACTGGTCGATTTGATTGAGTCTGTTGGACCGTATATATCGGCACTTAAGACTCATGTGGATATAGTTGATGAGTTCGATCATAAAAAGTGGGAAAGAGTGGTTAAAATTGCAAAAAAACACGATTTATTACTTTTTGAGGATAGAAAATTTGCTGATATAGGAAAGATTTCACAAAAACAGATGGGTGGTGTTTATGATATTAGAGCATGGGCAGATTTTGTAACTGCACACAGAATTTCAGGAAATGATATTGTAGATGGGATAGCTGCTGGATGGGCGGATGTGCGACGAATTGGGGGTATATTTTTACTTGCTCAAATGTCAAGTAGAGGAAATTTACTTACAGAACAATATACTCTTGAAACCATCAAAACTGGTATTGGTTCACCCCATGTTGTTGGATATATTGGTAATGGAAGTTCTCCAGAAGAAATAACACTCCTTAGGCAGAAGGCTGGAAAAAGTCAACTAATATGGACACCAGGAGTTAATATAGAAACATTGGAGGGCGATTTGGGACAAAGATATGGTCACCCATATGATGCTATCAAAGCTGGTTCAGATGGGGTTATTGTAGGCTCTGGCATATATGGTTCAGATGACCCTGTGTCCTCAGCAAAATTGTATGCAAAAGAAAGTTGGAGAGCACTAGTTGAGAGGGAGGACAATGGTTGAACAGGATACTGTTGGTTGGATTTGTTCTTTTTTTGTGATTGGATTTTTGGTTATTACTATAATCTATGAAGTTATCAAAAGATGGAGATTGTCTGTAAGATTAGTTGCTCTAGACGAAAGTCTTTTGCAAGATAGATCAATAATAGTAGAAGATTTGATAGATGCCCCACAGGACAGTAAAATAGTTCAAAAAATACCTGCATATCTAATCTCAGACGATGATTCATAAAGATTTACGATTTAATTCTGAAAGCATTTTTTTAGGTATCTGACTCTTTACATGTATTTTTTCCCCATTGGGATGATTGAATCTTAATTCTGTAGCATGAAGGCAAAGACGGTTGACACTTGTCTTACCTCTACCATATCTTGTATCTCCTAATACTGGACAATTGATCTTTGCCATGTGTAATCTAATTTGTGCTCTTCTTCCGGTATCTATTTTAATTCTGAGTAAACTATTGATTGGGCCTATTTCCTCAGTATACCAATTTGTTATTGCTTCTTTACCAGCTCTTTTGTTGCCAATTACTAGACGAACGCGTTTATCTTTTGTTTCCTGTATTCTTGAATTTTCTACACCTTTTTCTGTTGGAGGTTTTCCATGTACTACTGCATAATATATTCTTTCAATAGAACGATTTTTAAACTGATTTTGTAATATATCTCGGCATTCAGGAGACGTGGCAAATAACATACAACCGGAGGTTTCTCTATCCAAGCGGTGTACAAGATATATTCTTGTTTTCTTATTTTTCGAAGCCCAGTATGATACTCTATCATACATAGTATCTAATTCGCCTCTGTCGGTTGCTACAGAGAGAAGGTTTTCGGGTTTGTCAGCTACGATTAAAAAACTATCAGAATAAAGTATCACTGGTTCTGGTAATGAACTACTTTTTGAGCCAGGCTTTTGGTCACCGTCTGTTCTAGAAAGTACTGTCAGAACGGCCCCTTTAGTAATTTTCATATTTGACTTGTTTACTTTCTTACCATCTACAATTACACGCCCATAGTCAATCATTCTTCGAAGAGAATTCTTCTTTGCATTGGGGTGTAATAGCGACAATGTCTCAATTACAGTTGCTTCTTCTTCAACTGTAATGTTTGGGTCTGTCATGGTTATGGGAAATCGTCAAGCCATTCAAGTTTATTGATTAATATTATTTTTTTGAATTTATTTATCTCAACCATAACTATGTTTTACGAACATTATGCAATACGTGAGAATAGAATTGTAACTTCAAGGCTTCCGACCAAAGATCGCTAATGTGCCCACGAATCCTGGCCTGACGCCCACTCGTTGTGTTTCAACGTCAGTGAATCCAGCATCAATCATGCCTTTTTTCCATTGTTCTTCACTCAACATCGTCATATTTACATTGAGAGATTCGGGCCAGTCATGGCTTGCTGTATTTTCTAAATAATGGTCTACTCCTGCAATGAGAATTCCTTTGTTATTTAGCCATTCGTTGAAGAACTCTTGTAACATTTCTAATGGATTAGTCAAGTAATAAAGAAATTCCATTGAATGAATTAAATCAAATTTCTGTGAAGGCGCCCATCCAGGAAGTTTTGCTAGATGGAATTCCCCCCTGCCCTTATCTTTGGCCTTAACAATCATTTCAATAGAGCCGTCTATACCTACTACCTTACTACAATTATCGTATGATTGTAATTTACGACATACCCAACCATTACCGCAACCCACATCTATCGCTGAAAATGGGGTTGAGAGCATTGGAAGTACTATATTTAACATTTCATCGACTGAATTTGCATGGCCATTTTCCATCCCCTCATCTCTGTTTCTTAAAGCCCATTCTGAAAATATATCTGTGGGATCACGGGTTGTCATTACCGTTCCGATAGATATCTATTGCAAGAAGATTTTCATTTTAATTAACGATGTTTTTTTTAACATAATTCACAGCATTTCTGAAAATTTTCATGCCTTCTCCTTCGCCATGTTCTATATCTTCTCTTGTCCAAGTTGCCCCCAACCATGTTGAATGATTAGCTTCAGGATGAGGCATTAAACCGAATACTAATCCAGATGGATCGCAAACACCAGCAATATTTCTCCAACTTTGATTCGGAGAAATCGGGTATGGCAATACTTCATCTCTCGATGATGGATATTCGGTTGTGGGATCTATATACTTTACAACTAATTGCCCTAATTTACTCCACTCATCGAGGAGTTTTTTATCGGCAGTAACAAACTTACCTTCTCCATGGCGTACGGGTACTCTAATTCTTGTCATTCCTTTAGTCCAAATACAATTACTTTGTGAGTCAAATTCAAGTGTCACCCAACGATTTTCATAATGACCTGAGTCATTCAATGCCAGAGATGCTGTTTGAGTTAAACTAACATCCTCATCGCCTGGCAATAGCCCCATTTTAACTAATACTTGGAAACCATTACATATTCCAATTACTGGTTTACCTGACTTCACAAAATTTCTCACTTGTTCACGTAATCCAAATCTCAACCTATTACCCATTAATCTACCACTTCCTAGATGGTCACCAAATGAAAACCCCCCTGGTATCGCCATGATGTGATAATCGTTCAAGTTTAATTCTCCGTTCACTAGTCTGTTTACATGTATTTTACTTGCATCAGCCCCGGCCATTTCAAAGACGGCCATTGTTTCAGATTCACAATTTATGCCAAAACCTGAAAGAACTGCTACTTTTGGTATCATCAATTTCTACCTCCATTCAAAGTACTTTTCCAAGAGTCTTTCAATTCAGACATTGAAGCAGTCAATATCTGAACTTTTGAATTTGTAATTGATATCTCATCACCGGGTATTACTTTGCCTAAATAATTACATTCATTTCCCTGCATGGAATTTTCAAACATTTCAGAATTTTTAGGGTTTACACTTACTAAAATCCTGCCAAGGCTTTCACCAAATAGAGCGCCCCAGTTATCCAAATTAGCATCTGCATTAAACAAATCTGAAATATCTAAATCAACTCCTGAATCGCAACCGAAACAACATTCTGCTATTGCAGCTGCAAGTCCTGCATCGCTGCAATCATGAGCACTTGAAACTAATTCTTTTGACATGGCTTTGGTTAAACTACGGTAAAGAGATAAATTTCTAGAAGTGTTGATTTTTGGTACCTGTCCTCCAATTCCACTTTTCCCATTAGATTCGTCACGGAGCATAAAAGCTAATTCACTAGCGCCTAACTCTTGATGTGTTTCGCCCACGAGATATATCAAGTCGCCAACTTCTTTGAAGTCACTAGATACTGCTTTTCTGACGTCTGAATGATTACCGATTAAGCTGAATAAGAGTGTTGGAGGGACGCTGATCTTCTCGCCCCCTAATGTAGCATCATTTTTCATAGAATCTTTGCCACTTATACAAGGAAGGTTATAGGCTCTGCATACTTCATCTAATGCCCTATTGGCTCTCACTAATTGTGCTAATTTATAACGTCCATCAGGTGTTTTTACAGATTCTACAGGATCGGGCCAACAAAAGTTATCGAGCCCGGCGATTAAGTCTAAATCTACACCAACACAAACTGCATTTCGTAGCGCTTCATCTATACTTGCTGCGGCCATTGCGTAAGCATCTATATCAGAATATCTGGGAACTATTCCATTGGAAATTACGGCTCCTTGTGTTTTTCCTTGTATTGGAGCAATTACCGCTGCGTCTCCTGGGGCATCTTGATTTATGCCGCAAAATGGCTTAATTACGGTTTGTGCTATGACTTCGTGATCATAAGAACGAACCCACCATTCTTTACTTGCTACATTCGGCCTGGCCATAAGGCGCAGAAGGATTTCTCCCATCAGTTTGTGATTGGAAAGAGGAAATATAATCGGGCTGTGCTTAGGAGGTTTCCACTCTGATTCTAATTGTAATTGAGGGCAGCCATCATGAAGAAACGAAATAGGTAGATGGGCTACGATTTCTTCATCATACCGGACTACAAAGGCACCTGAATCAGTAAAGGTTCCGACTGCAGTTGCTTCTACTTCATGTAACTCTGCTAGTTTCTCAAAAGCCTGACAATCTTCAGGATCTATGCCTATGGTCATTCTTTCTTGCGATTCAGAGACAAGAATTTCCCACTTACTTAACCCGGATTGCTTCAAAGGTACTGCGGCAAGATCTAGTTCTGCTCCGCCAGTTAACTCGGCCAGTTCCCCTACACTACTGGACAGTCCTCCTGCGCCATTATCTGTGATGACTTGAATTAGTCCTAAATCTCTGGCTTCAAGCACCATATCAATCATTTTCTTTTGTGTGATTGGATCTCCTATTTGTACTGCTGAAGATGGGCTTGCTTCTGTTAATTCAAGACTGGAAAAGGTCGCACCGTGTATTCCATCACTACCAACTTTTCCACCAACCATGTAAATGATATTGCCTGGCTTTGGTGTTTTATCATGGCTTTCTCTACCATCTAATAATACTCTTGGCATTATACCTACTGTGCCACAATAAACTAGAGGTTTTCCTAGGTATCTTTCATCAAAAACTATTGCGCCATTTACTGTAGGTATACCTGATTCATTACCTCCTGCTCTGACTCCTGCATGAACTCCTCTGAAGACCCGCGAGGGGTGGAATAATCCTTCAGGGATGGTTCCAGAATAATCAGGTGGGCCGAAACAAAATACATCTGTATTTGCTATTGGTCTTGCACCGAGCCCAGTTCCTAAGATGTCTCGATTTACTCCTACTATACCAGTCATTGCGCCACCAAAAGGATCTAGTGCGCTAGGAGAATTATGTGTCTCTGCTTTTATACAAAGACTCCAATCATCATTCCAAGCAATAACTCCGGAATTATCATGAAATATGCTCAATAACCAGTCTACATCAGATTGAATATCCAATGTTGGTTTCATTATGTATGTCTTGAACAAGGAATCGATGTACGTATCTTCTCCTGTTTCTAGGTCGACATGATGGATTTTGGATGCAAATATTTTATGACAACAATGTTCGGACCATGTTTGAGCTAGACATTCTAATTCGGCATCAGTAGGAGCTTTTTCTGGTAATCCTAGTTTTTTCCTTTCTAAACGAATAATAGGGTCCCTATAATTTGCTTGAATAGCCTTCATTTCGATTAAATTTAAAGCTAAAAGTCCTTTTTCACTAATTTTTATTAAATCCTTATCGCTCACTTCAAGATCAATGATTTGCAAAGTCTGTTCTGTTAATGTTGTTAACTCGGGATAATCTAGTTCAGGCCAGTCAGAGATAAGACACGCATTTCTGTCGGAGACGCCAACCCTCTCAATCATAGGATTATAGATTTTTTTGACTATCTCACTAGCATCAATATTTGCTGGAATCCCCCAAAACATATATGTTCTCGAACATGAAATCTTCATATCTTTAGAGGAAGGAAACAGAGTAAGAAGCCCATCTAATGCTGCCTGTCCAGAATTATCTGTAACGCCAGGCTTGAAACCTACTTGGACTACTAAGTGAGGCTTTACAGGAAATATTTTATCTGAATTTAATAATAAGTCATTTGCTGAACCAAATTCAATTATAGGATCTGCAAATAAATCATACACTGATTTTTGAACTTCAAATTTGTTTAAAACCCCTCTAATGTCATATTTTGTAGATACTCTTACTTTTTCCACCTCAATTTGATGATCCATGAGTAACATATTTTTTATTGAATTACCTTTAGAATCAGGAAGTTCAGAAGATTCTTTTGTAGTTACTTCGACAAAATTTTCAGAAATAGGACTCCCGTCTCCCTCTCCCATATTATGAATGCCGAAGCAGACCGTCCTTGAATAAAGCGGCTTGAGGGACCCGTTTATTTCCATTGGAACCAGAATAGATTTTTATTAGTTTAAAATAATACTAATTTTTGACTTAATATCTATAAACTACCTGTGTCATAGATTCAATGAATATTAGCATGGATTATTTTATTTCCACTTTAATAACATGTTAAACTGTAATATATTGTTTCTAATAGAAATCAAGGGGATGGGGAAGATTGAGAGACATGACCTCTTCGGAAGAACGTGCCTAGACTTGAAGCCCACTCTTTTGTGGTTGATGAAGATCGCTGCTTTGGCTGTGCAGCTTGCGTCGCACTTTGTCCTGTTAATGCCTTGAGTCTGATTGATATCTTAGTATTTGTAGAGGAACCGACCTGTACGCATTGTAACCTATGTATTCCTGCCTGCCCAGTCCATGCTCTATCAATTAAGCCAAATGAGGATAAATAATATGAAAATTGCATTTTTAGATACAGATTTAGTTTCTTTATGTATGGCACATAAAATATTAGATAATTTAGAATGTGAAATTCATTTTTTTACAGAGTCTGCTGAATTAGGAATGTATGGCGAAGAACCGGGTTTGATAGATAATTGGCCTCTTCTCAATTCAAGTTGGATTTCCTCTATTTTTTCTCAAGAACCAAATTCGGATTCTACAGCGGTACGAAAATCTTGGTTGAAAAAAGCGATATCAATTTCTTTAGCAGATAGAAATTGTTTTTTTCATTTAAGGACTAGAATTACAAAAATTAATTCTAGGACGATTGAATTTGTTGGAGCTGGTTTTGCCGGGTCAGGCAATATATTTTTTAATCATATTTTAAATCAAGAAGTAACAAAATCTGAAAATTTATGGTATGGTGGAACTACCCTAGAAATCCCAAAAATTGATAACATACTCGTTGGAAAGCGCTCAGATTCAATAATTGAGATTTGGTCGGAAGATAAATTACCAACAAACATCAATTGGATACAACAAATGCAGTGGCAAGGAACAAATCCTAAAAATTCAATAGATTCTGAGATAAATATGGGTATGTTGAGAGGAGATGAATTTCTCAATTCTCATGTATTTTTAAAATAAAGAAGGGAATTTATTATGTCTGAAAAGCTGAAAATATTATCTCATATAGTTAAAAAAGATGGACAAACAAAACATGCAATACTTATTGATCCAGCAGATCAAACCCCAGATGTTGCTGCAAAACGGTGTCTTGCGGCAGTTAATGCTGGAAGTAGCATGATATTAATAGGAGGGTCTTCTAATACAGATACTAAAAATGTTGACGCTACTGTAATAGCGATTAAAGAAATGTTGGAATTAGTCACTTGGGCTAAAACACAAGATTCAATGAGAATGGATAATAACCTCATTCCTATTGTATTATTTCCACAAGGTGCAGCAGCACTATCTTCTACTGCCGACGCAGTTACTTTCATGATGCTCATGAATAGCACTAGTCCTAGATACCTAATAGAAGAACAAGTTATTGGGGCCCCTCTTATTAAAGAAAGTAATATTGAACCATTACCAATGGGTTACTTGGTTTGCGCTCCAGGGGGTAAAGTTGGAGAGGTAGGTAAGGCAGACCTGATACTAAAAGGTGACAGAAAAAGAGTAGAAGCATATGCATTAACTGCAGAATATTATGGATTTAAACTATTATATCTCGAAGCAGGAAGCGGAGCAAAAAACCCTGTAGATTCAGAATTAATTAAGGCTGCAAGGGAGGCCTGCGACCTTACAATTATTGTAGGGGGGGGAATAAGAGATGGTCATGCTGCTAAAAAAGCTGCAGACGCTGGAGCGGATTGGATAATAACCGGGAATCTTGCCGAAGAATATAATGACGCAGATGAATTACAAAGAGTTTTGACAGAATTTATCATACAAATGAATTCATAAACATTGAATAAATTAAATTCTTACAGCAGAGTTCAAGACCAACATACCACTCTGAATACGTGACACCCCCCTCATGCCCATGTTGTAACACAGAAATGGATGAAGATAATAATAATGAAATATTATTTTTATGTGATACCTGTCATGGAACTATGGCAAGTAATACTTGGATAGAAAAAAATCTAAAACCTGGAATAATTAAACGACTACAACTGCCTTTAGAGGAACCAATAGATGCTAAATTTTCCTGTCCAGTTTGTCCAGGAAAAATGAAAACATATTCTGTATCAATTCCATTAAATTCTTTTATCGAAGAACAAATCCAAATCGATAGGTGCGAACGCTGTAAATCAATATGGTTTGACAATAAAGAATTAAATCAAGTTCTTCCAGATGATATTGATTCTTTTGACGTCCCCTTCTCTAATGAAGAACCAATATTTACTAAAATCTTTACAAGTAAATTTTGGTTAGAAATGTTAAGATAAATTATTTTATGAAAACAGAAAGACATGTAAGCGAACCATCCGCTTCCATAATTGGAGCCATATCCACAGAAGTAATTGAAAAACTGTGATCTAATAATATCTGTCTTGTCTGTGGAAAGTCATTAGGGATTATTACTCTATTATTTGAATAACCTAAAACATTTGAAGCATAACTTTCTGAATTAGGTATTCTAATAATTTCGTCAACGAAACTAAAAGCATCTTCGTTAAGATGCCCCTCGGCCATAATCATTGTCCCAGGACGAGGAGTGGAACATACTGTTGTCAAGTGTAAAGTACTGTGAGGGATGTCAATAAATCTCACATCATAACCGTTTTCTTTAATCTCTTTTCCTAGAAATTCGGCACCGTGATTATTCGTTCGAGACGAAATACCAATTAGGAAGCAATCATCATAAAAAACAACATCGCCGCCATCTAATCTACAATTATTAGGCATTTTAATTATATCATAATCTTTTGATAAGTATTCTTTTACTGCAAGCTCTTCACCCACTCGTGATGGATGCCCCATGTTAGAAATAACAACTTTGTCATCAATCATTATTGCGGTATCTTCTACAAAACAACAATCTGGATGATCTGACATTTCGGGAAGTACAATTACATCTGTTCCATGGGCTTCTAATGCGGCAATATATGCTCTGTGTGACCCTAAAGCCAAATCCACATCAGGTGTGTTTTTGCCAAAATAGGTGGATACAGCCTTAGAATAACTAGAGGAAATAGATCTTGTTATCGCGCTTTTTTTTTCGCGGTCATATACGCCCGGCACAACATTCCGGCTACACATGGTTTGATAATACTTCGGAAAACGAATCAATATTACCTTAATATGTAAAAAATTTAATTACAGAAGACTAATCTATGTAATTTATAGTAATAAATACTACTGCCCTACTTTCTTTAGAGCCTCAACTAATTTTTCAATATGTCTTTCCATATCTATTATCAAAATCATTAATTCTTCTTCATTTTTCAATAAGTTTGAGTTTTCTAACTCTAAGCTCTTTATTTTATCCAAATTTAAATCAAGAGCTTCTCTACGAATTTTCTCATTCTGTAGTTGCTTCTCTAGTCTTAGTATTTTTGTTTTGGCAACTCTCAACTTTTCTTCATAGTCCATTACAACTGACCTATTTGCATCATCAGAATAATTCTTTAAACCATCACTATTTTGTTTTCTACTTTTTACTAATTCTAATTCTAAATTATTTGCCTCATCCCATAGAGTAATAATTTCTTCTACTAAACGATCTTGAGAAATATCTTTCAATCGTTCAGCCAAATCACTGTTCTCGGAAGGAGAAATATCTTTTCCTTCCTGATCCTCATTATACGATTCCATCTACTTTCATTAACTAAACTCGATAATACACATTTGAACCTTGAGTATATCTTTCTATCAAAACATCATTATTACATCTTATTTAATTTTTCCAAACTAATATAACACGGCGCTTTTATATCAAAACCTTTCTTCGCTCAAGATATGAAGGCGTATAGGGCTAAAGGAACATTTCGTAATGGCAAACACGACCAGGCATATACATTAGATATTGTAGCCAGTGATGAAGAAGACGCAAAACATCGTATATATTCGAATTTTGGAAGTAGACACAATGCATCACGTAGATTTATTCAAATAGACTCATTAGAATCAATAAATCCTGCTGATTCAACGGCGCCCGCGGTCATAGCTCATTTTAGGGAATAATAGCTATTTTTTCGTTAAATAATAAAAATTGTGATAGCATAGATAGGGCTAGGGGTCATATGAAAAAAGCTTTCATGCGCCAATATTGGCGTATACAACAGAGCCAAACACTCATTTCGATGGTTTTTTGGATCACCACCCTGACACTTCTAATGTGGCCTTATGTTAGTTGGCGTTTTACAAACAAGAATGACATTATAGGTATATCAACAACATATTGGGGTCTTCTTTCGATTGCCTTTGCAGTATTAATAGGGGTGTTGTTGTTAGGATGGACTTATGATGTGGTTCTAGGTTTGTGGCGTGAACATCTCACAGTTGTACAAGAAAGAAATCCTTTTACAACATACAAAATAAATGCCCCAGTGGGCCTAATTTTATCTCAGACCAATACTATATTAAGAAAAACCTCGGAGGATAATCCTGAAATTTTAAGACATTGTGATTTTATAGATAGGTGGCTTGAATGGAATGCAGACCAAGAAATATGGGCAAGAACAATGTCTTCATGGAAAGAAATAATTGGAGAAGAAGACCCCTATCTCTTTCATTTATCAGAAAAAGCACGTGAGAGACTGGAAGAAGCGGCAAAAGAAATACAAGATTTTTAATTATAAGGAGTCTTAATTTTTGAATCCAGAAAAAATTATTCATATTGCCGAGTTAGCAGGAAAGGCAATATTAGAAATATATCATCGAAGTGAAGAATTACAAGTTGAAAGAAAAGATGACAACTCTCCTTTAACTGAGGCAGATATAGCTGCTCACAATATAATTGTCCAAAATCTTCTAGACATTGATTCGATACCAATAGTTTCTGAAGAAGGAATAGAAGGCAATCCCCAAACAAGTAAATTATGTTGGTTAGTAGATCCATTAGACGGAACAAAGGAATTCATAAAGAGAAACGGAATGTTTACTGTAAATATAGCTCTTATGCAGAAAGAAAATGATTACTGGAAACCAATATTTGGAGTAGTCCACGCTCCTGTGACAAAAACAACATGGTTTGGAGGAGTTATGATTCCCGCGCAGCGAAGAGGCCCGTCGGGCTCAGGATTAATGATGGTAAAACCCTCTATTCCCCCATCACCTGTACGATTAGTAGCTAGTGGATCTCATCGAGGAATGCTTGATGAAAGTTTTGCGAATACTTTAGGTGAATATGACCTGGTAAGAATGGGCTCCTCTCTTAAGGCATGTATTGTAGCTGAAGGAAACGCAGACCTGTATCCAAGATTTGGCCCTACATCATGCTGGGATATAGCTGCTGCACATGCTATTGTAACAAGTGCAGGGGGGTTTGTTTTGGACCCCGAAGGAATTACACTTAATTATGATATTATTGAAAATATCTTAAATCCATATTTTCTAGTAGCCGCAGATGATAGATGGACAAAGAATTGGATTAAGCAAAATAATAATACAAATTGAACATATTTCCCGCTGATGTGAAATACGCAGCAATATTCCCGATACCAATGACGCACCTCGAGTCCCTTGAAGCTGAAGCGATTCACATCATGCGAGAGGTCGTCGCCGAAGCAGAAAATCCAGTCATGCTCTATTCAGTTGGAAAAGACTCTTCAGTGATGCTGCATCTTGCAATGAAAGCCTTCTATCCATCCAAACTCCCTTTCCCAATAATGCATATAGATACAACCTGGAAATTTTCAGAAATGATAGAATTTAGGGATAAAACTGCAGATGAACTAGGATTAGACCTGATTGTACATATCAATCCAGAAGGTCAAAAAATGAATATAAGCCCATTCACCCACGGATCTGCCAAACATACAGAAATTATGAAAACTGAAGGACTGAAACAAGCAATTGATAAATATCAATTTGACGTTGCATTTGGCGGTGCAAGGCGCGATGAAGAAAAATCAAGAGCAAAGGAAAGAATTTTCTCATTTAGATCTGAAAAGCATCGCTGGGATCCCAAAAAACAAAGACCTGAATTATGGAATATTTATAATTCCTTTAAAAACAAAGGAGAAACAATCCGAGTATTCCCTCTATCCAATTGGACAGAATTAGATATTTGGCAATATATACACCTTGAAAAAATACCTATAGTTCCTCTATATTTTTCTAAAGAAAGACCAGTAGTTGAAAGAAACGGAACTTTAATACTCGTAGATGATGATAGAATACCTTTCGAAAAAGGAGAAGAACCTATTATGAAGAGTGTCAGATTTCGTACTCTTGGCTGCTATCCACTTTCAGGTGCGGTGGAGTCAGAAGCAGACACCTTACCAGATATAATTCAGGAAATGCTGTTAACTACCACATCAGAACGCCAGGGACGAACTATTGATTTTGATACCAAATCATCAATGGAAAAGAAAAAACAGGAAGGTTATTTCTGATGGTGCATGTGGACGATTTAATAGCTGAAGATATCGATCTATACTTGAAAAAGCACGAAGAAAAAGATATTCTCAGATTCATTACTTGCGGTTCTGTAGATGATGGCAAATCAACCCTAATAGGTCGCATGCTTTATGAGTCTCATATGCTATTTGATGATCAATTATCTGCATTAAAAAAGGACTCAAAGAGTATGGGCACACAAGGCCAGAACATAGATTTTGCTCTATTAGTTGACGGGCTATCAGCAGAGAGAGAACAAGGTATAACTATAGATGTCGCCTATCGTTTTTTTTCTACAGAAAATAGAAAATATATTGTTGCAGATACGCCAGGACATGATGAATATACACGTAATATGGCCACTGGATCAACAACAGCAGATGCTGCCATAATTCTTGTTGATGCTAGAAATGGAATAATGACCCAAACAAAAAGACATTCTTTTATTGTTTCAATGGTGGGAGTTAAAAAAATAATATTGGCAATAAATAAACTAGATTTAGTAGACTACTCAAAACAAATATATGAAAATATAGTAAAAGATTACTCTAAATTTGCTGAAGAAGCATTAGAAATTGAAGAAATAACAGCAATACCAATTTCTGCTCTATTAGGTGATAATATTACTTCTAAGAGTGAAAATACACCATGGTATACGGGACCAACAATTATGAAATATTTAGAAACCGTCGAGGTTGAAGAAGCAGACTCCTCAGAACCATTTAGAATGCCAGTTCAATGGGTTAATAGGCCAAATTTAGATTTTCGAGGTTATTGCGGCTTGGTTGCAAGTGGAAACATAAAGATAGGAGATAAAATCAGAGTCCTACCAGGTGGAAAAAATTCAGAAATTAAATCAATTTTTTCGTATGATCAAGAACTACGTGAGGCTAAAGCCGGTAATTCAGTAACCATAACATTAAGTGATGAAATAGACGTTTCAAGAGGTAATATAATCGTTTCTGCTCATGAACCATGTGGTGAAGCAGATCAATTTCAAACCCGTATTCTTTGGATGAGTGATGAAACAATGAAACCAGGGAGACAGTATATATTCAAATCTAATACGCAAACTGCCCTATTAAACTTAGGGAAATTAAAACACCAAATAGATGTAAATACATTAAATGAATTACCAGCAAATGATCTAGGATTAAATCAAATTGCCGTCTGTAACATCTCTCTAAATAAAAGAATTGCTTTTGATTCTTACAGACAAAATAAAACTACTGGTGGCTTTATAATTATTGATAAATTATCCAATCATACTGTAGGGATGGGGCTTATTGATTTTGCCTTGAGGCGTTCAGACAACATACATTGGCAAAACATGGATATAACAAAGGAGCAACGCGCTCAACAAAAAAATCAATTACCAAAAATAATTTGGTTCACTGGGCTTTCAGGATCTGGAAAATCCTCTATAGCAAATATTCTAGAAAAGAAATTACATACAATGGGTCAACATACCATTACATTAGACGGTGATAATATAAGACATGGATTGAACAAGGATCTTGGTTTCACAGAAGCTGATAGAGTAGAAAATATTCGAAGAGTGGGAGAGGTTGCAAAGTTAATGGTAGATAGTGGCTTAATTTGTATAACTGCATTTATTTCTCCATTTGAATCTGAAAGAAGAATGATACGCTCCCTTGTCCAAGAAGGTGAATTTATAGAAATATTTGTGGATACTCCTTTGTCGATATGTGAAGAGAGAGATGTAAAAGGCCTTTATGCAAAAGCAAGATCAGGGAAGTTACCAAATTTTACAGGTATTTCTAGCCCATTTGAAAGCCCTCAAAATCCAGAAATTAGAATAGATACAACAAAAACATCTCCCGAATCTGCCGCAGATATTATTATTGATTTTTTGGTAAAAGAAGTTTTAAGGTAGTTTAATTGATATTATTTCCGACGGATTCATGAGAGCCGTTAAGTTCGCGTATCTCGATGACTACTACAGACAAGGCTGAATTGCAAAAAATTGCACAACAAGTCGAAATAAGTAGAGAGCGCTTACAGGCAATGGAACAGCAGATAAAAAGGTTAGAGGAAGTAAAATTAGAACAAAACCATGCATTACAAACATTAAATACGATTCCTAAAGATGGTGCTGAAGGAGTTATGATACCCTTGGGTTCAGGAGTTCAAATATTGGCTAATATCCCAAAAGACGCTGGTGCAGTTATTGATATTGGTAGCAGAGTTCAGGCAGAAAAAACTAGAGAAGAGGCTATTATGGTCTTGGATAAGAGAAATCAAGAACTAAATGGTATCATAGAAAAATTAAAATCTGAGTTTGATGTTTTAGAACAATACATTGTTTCATTAGCTCACCAATTTACCACAGGGGTAGAACAAATTCAAGAAAATAAAACTGAAATAACTGAGGATGAAAATAGTAAGAAAACATCACAAGCAACCATAAACCCTAGGAAAAGAAAAAAAAGAGGGACGGAATTAACACTAGATGATTGAGGTATTTTCAATGGGCTTATTTGACAGATTCAAAAAAAGAGTTAATGAACCCCTGATTAAAGATGAAATTACGGTGGATGAGGATTCTAAAGAGGCTATATTAGCAATCGCGCAGAGAGAGAGAAACCTGGTAAAAATTAAAAATAATAAACAAAAAAATAAGGAAAATAAATTAGAACCAATCACCTCGACAGAAGAAGAGTGGGACGATCCTGAGAATAATATAATTGCCAATCCTTTTTCCAATAAAACATCAAAAGAAAGGAAAAAACATCTAAGAGAAGAAAAAATAAAAAAGAATACCAAATTAAAACAGAAAAGTAAAACAAATGATGTGATGCATTCTACTACTGGAAGAGAATTAGTGAAAACAAACATATCTACATTTAACATAGATTTTTCTCAAGATGAAGTACAAAGAGGCGGTCGGATAATTAAAGGAGGACCTGTTTTAGAACAGATTTTAGAGGAATTAGAAGAAGATCTCCTATCCGCAGACATAGGCCATTCATCAGTATCAGAATTAATAACTCTTTTACGAATTCAATTGATAGGAGCCCGTATAAATAAAAAAATAAATTTAGAAGAATTAATAGAAAAGATTGTAAAAAACGCACTTATCTCATTGTTAGAAGCAGGATATTGGGATTTTGATAAAACAATACAAAATTTCGTATCTGACGAAACTCCAGTTACTATTATGATAGTTGGAGTGAATGGGACTGGAAAAACAACTACTGCAGCCAAAATAACAAATCGTTTAACAAATATTGGGTTTTCTGTTGTGCTAGCTGCGGCTGATACATTTAGGGCTGGTGCAATAGATCAATTATCATTGCATGCTCAAAAATTAAATGTTAGGTGTATTCAAAGCCAAAGAGGAGGAGATGCAGCAGCAGTTTCTAGAGATGCAATAGAGAGTGCTAGGGCGAAAGGAGAAGACATAGTGATAATCGATACTGCAGGGAGAATGCAAAACAAAACAAATCTTATGAATGAATTACAGAAGATACACAGAGTCACTAAACCACATCTTGTTTTATTCGTCGCCGACGCCCTGGCAGGAAACGATGCTGTATTGCAAGCAAAAGAATTTCAAAAAATATTATCATTTGATGGAGCAGTATTATCAAAACTAGATACGGATGCCCGGGGCGGGGCTGCACTTTCTATTGCACACGCGACTGGCCGACCAATAATACTAGCCGGTGTAGGACAAGAATACGAAGATTTAGAATTATTTAATCCTAAATGGCTATTAAATTCTATTTTAAACTAAATTTAATAGCGTAATATTGTAAATAAAGCCCGCTCTGAATCTATTATAATGACCAGCCAGAAACAGAAGATTGCGCTGATTGCAATTAATAATTCAATAACCGCAGGGAGAATAAATACCATAATGAAAGAAAAAGGGTGGTCATGCAAAAAAACATCCGATGGCGATAAAACTGTAGATCAATATGTCGAACATAATCCTGAAATTGTTTTTGTAAGCTTGGATTTAACATCTATGGATGGTCACATTACAGCTTTAGAAATTAGAGAAATAGATCCAAATGCCAGAATTATTTTTGTTTCAAGTAAAACGAGACTATCCAAAGCACAAGATGCTGCATACTCCGCGGGTGCAGTAGGAGTTCTGATTACTCCACTTACCAAATCTAAGATTAATGAAAAATGGAAAGATTTCTTCTCGGAAATTCCCGACGCCCCAGGATTAGACGATTTAGACGAGTTATATCCAGAACTTATTCATAAGGAAGAAACTACATTGCCCCCTCTCCCTCTCCCTGAATTAATTTTACCTCCAAAAAATATTACTTTTTCTGACGTTCCTAAAGAAAAAAAAGGAAAAAGAAAAATCACAAAAATAATTTTTATGTTACTTACAATATCTACCTTAATAGGGGTGATTTTTTACAGTGGATTGATAGATACAACTAGTATCTTACCCAAATAAAAAAAATTTAGAATATTTCCAGTATTCTTTTTGAAGCGGCAATAAGCAAAACCGCACATAAAACATATCTTATAGAATTCTGTTGTGCACTTTCTGAACCATATTTCGAACCAATATAACCTCCTAATAGCACCGCTATAGCAAATGGAACAATATTATCAAGACTAACAAGATGATTAGAAACAGTAGACCCCAAGATTCCTGCTGCAGAATTAAACCATATAAAAACCGCAGAAGTAGCAGCTGCTGTTTTAGGTTTAGCCCACCCTTTAATCACCAATATAGGAGATAACAAGACTCCGCCCCCAATTCCTACCAAACCACAAACCAATCCTATTACTCCCCCTATAATTAATGAAAGATAAATTTTAGGAATATTTCCCTCCGATTCTTTTTTTATATTTTTATTTTTTACAAGTTTCCAAGCTGCAAAGATCAAAAACAAGGAAAGAAGAAAATCATAATTACCTCCCTCTAATTTCAATGAACTAGCATAAAGTGTAAAGGGAATACTTGTTATTAAAAAGGGCCAACTCAGATTAAAATTGTGAAAACCTTCTTTTTTATAATTTAAAAATGCAACTCCTGCTACTATTATATTTAATGCCCAAGCATATTGTTTTAGCCATAAATCACCTTCATTGGCATAAATACTCAGAGATAAAATAGCCAAATATCCAGAAGCACCGCCGTGCCCGACAGAAGAATATAATAGAGACATTAAAAATAACCCTAATACTATTATCTCAAAACTCAACTCCATATCAATTGGTAAAGCAAGAGAACTTTAACAACTTCCTCCCCATATCAACACCATGGAAGGTGTAACAATAGAGGATGCCATTAGTATATCTTGTGAAACACCTCTAATTAGGAAATCAGAAATAGTTTCCTTGGATGATGCGATAGATAGGATATTAGCCATTGACATATATTCAAAAGTTAACGATCCACGTTTTGATAATTCTTCTATGGACGGTTGGGCTGTAAGGCTAGAAGATTGCCAAAATGTGGGTAGTAAATTAATAATAATTGGAACCAATCAAACTGGAAATTATAAATCCAATACAGTAAAATCCGGAGAGGCCTGTAGAATAATGACAGGTGCACCGATGCCTTATGGTGCAGACGCTATTGTAATAGTGGAAGATAGTGTAATAGATGGAAATTTTGTAATAATCAATGGCCCTGCAAGAAGAGAATATGTTCGTAAATGTGGAGAGAATATTTCTATAGGTCAAAAATCATTACTTGCGGGCACGTTATTAACTTCTTCTAAAATTTCTCTTTCTGCAACAATTGGTTACAGCGAATTGGAAGTAATATGTAAACCTAAGATTGCAATAATAAGTAATGGAGATGAATTAATTGAACCAGGACAGAAACTTCTCGATGGCCAAATTTACGAATCTAACTCCTTTGGTCTAGCAGCATTAGTCAAGAAAATTGGTTGCGAACCTGTTAGATTAGGAATAGTACATGATAACATGGAAGGATTAAGAAAATCATTGAATTTTGCTTCTAAAAACTGTGATGCTATATTGACTAGTGGAGGAGTAAGTATGGGCGAGTGGGATCTCGTAAGAAAAATAATGCAAGAAGAAGGAGAAATCAAATTTTGGAAAATAAAAATGAGACCTGGAGGCCCTCCATTATTTGGTAAATGGAAAAAAATACCTTTATTTGGCCTACCTGGAAACCCTGTGAGTAGCCATGTAGTTTTTACCATGGTTGTTTTTCCTTGGGTGTCTAATTCACTTGGTTACGACGAAAATCAGGGGCCGCGTTTAGCAGATAGAGTTAGCGTAATATCCAAATCACACATTAAAGGTGCACCAGGAAAAGTCTGTTTAAGAAGAATACAAATCAATAATGAGAAAGGCGTCTTACATGCAGATATAAAGACACACCAAGGTAGTGGAAACATCAATAGCATGGTTGTTCATAATGGACTATCCTTATTGCCTCCAGACAAAGATGCTAAACCAGGTGAAGAAATTGAAGCATTATGGTTAAGATGAATATATTCTTGTTTTAATTTTTCAACCATGAATTCAAGGGCTATCGTTGACCCGACCAGACATATTAGGGGGCATAATATGTCAGCAAACAGGAACCATTCCAATCAAGAAGGATGGATAGAGGTACGTGGCGCGAGGACACATAATCTCAAAGATATTGATGTTAACATACCTAGAGGAAAGTTTGTTGTCTTAACAGGCGTTTCGGGCTCGGGAAAATCATCCCTTGCGTTTGATACATTGTATGCAGAAGGGCAAAGAAGATATGTCGAAAGTTTAAGCTCCTACGCTCGTCAATTTTTAGGACAAATGAAAAAGCCAGATTGCGATTCGATTGAGGGCTTATCTCCTGCAATAAGTATAGATCAAAAACAAGGTAGCCATAATCCCCGGTCTACAGTAGCAACCGTTACGGAAATGATGGACTACATGCGTCTATTATGGGCTAGAGTAGGAATCCCTCATTGTCCAGAATGTGGAAAGGAAGTAGCAAGACGAACAATTCAGGAAATTGTAGACGATGTAATGTGGCGTTTTGAAAATCATGCTTTGGCAGTATGGAGCCCAACAATTCGTAACCGAAAAGGAACACATAATGATTTATTTAAGGCACTTGTTGAGCAGGGATATCTAGAAGGTAAAGTAAATGGCAGAGAAGTTAGTTTTGAAGCCCCCCCAACTCTAGAAAAGAATCTAAGGCATGATATAGATATTAGAATTGATAGATTAAAACTGTCTAGAGAAAACCGACAACGTTTGACCGAAGCAATTGATGCCGGCTTACGCTTAGGTGGGGGTACGGTAGCAGTAGAAAGTATAAAAATCAATATTCAAAATTCTAATAATAAAAAAATAATAAAATCGCATGCTCAGGAGGGAGAGACCATAGCTTATTCAGAAGAATTTGCATGCCCTGAACATGGAGCCTTTCTTCCAGAAATGTCTCCAAGAGTATTTTCATTCAATAATCCATTAGGGGCATGTCCAGCATGTCAAGGTCTGGGTGTCAGAAGAACTTTTTCAGCAGATTTAATAATTGATAAAATATCAACCGTAGAAGATGGGTGCATAATTCCCTTTCGCCGCTCAATGATGTCAGGTTGGTATAGAAAACAAATGATTCAAACATGTAATCATTATCAAATTCCAATTAATATTCCATTTAGAGAGTTAAATGAGGACTTTCAGGATATTCTAATGAACGGTTCAGGTAGCACATCAATAAAATTTGAATTTACATCTGATGGCGGATCATCTTATAAAATGTCTAAACCATGGGAAGGAGTTTATTCTAGATTAAACAGGACATATACAGATACAAGTTCAGATCGTACTAGATCACGACTCACTTCTTACATGACTGATGAACCTTGTTTAGACTGCAATGGACAAAAACTAAATTCAGCTGTAAGTGGAGTTATTGTTGGAGGGATTTCTTTACCAGAAATATCTGCCTGTAGCGTTCTTGAAGCTCTAGCAGTAGTTCAAAAATGGCGTGCAGAAGGTACAGAAGATACGTGGGAAAAATTAGGAAGGAAAAAACCGAACTCTTCTACAGTTCAAAAATCAATTAATTTAGACGACAAATCAATTTATATTGGTAATGATATTATTAAAGAGATAGAGTCAAGATTAAGATTCTTGGCATTAGTTGGCTTAGATTATCTGACACTAGATCGTCGCGCTAACACACTTTCAGGAGGAGAATCTCAAAGAATTAGGTTAGCTACTCAGATTGGCACAAGACTAACTGGTGTAATGTATGTTTTAGATGAGCCCAGTATAGGACTACACCCAAGAGATAATGGCCGATTATTAGAAACATTACGAGAACTAACTGATTTGGGTAATACCTTACTTGTAGTTGAGCATGATGAGGCCACAATGAGGCAGGCAGATTGGATAGTTGATATTGGTCCAGGAGCTGGTAAAGAAGGAGGGCAAATATTAGTTAGTGGCACCATCAACGAGTTATTAAAAAACAAGGAAAGTATTACCAGTGCTTACTTATCAGGTAGGTCCATTATCCCGCTACCAGACGATAGACACAAACCCAAAAGGAACCGTTGGATCAATATTAAAGGTGCAAAACAAAATAATTTACAAAACATCGATGTAAATATTCCATTAGGATGCTTGGTCGTATTTACCGGTGTTTCAGGCTCTGGAAAATCCTCTCTTGTTACTTCTACTTTAGCACCAGCACTACTCAGACAATTACATGGTTCAGATAATGCTCCAGGAACCCATGATAGCATCGAAGGCCTAGAAAATGTAGATAAGGCAATTGTGATAAATCAATCTCCCATTGGCCGTACGCCTAGATCAAATCCTGCAACATATACAGGTTTATTTACTCCAATTAGAGAATTATTTTCAAAAACTAATACCTCCAAGGAAAGAGGCTATGGCCCAGGTCAATTTTCTTTCAATGTCAAGGGAGGGAGATGCGAATCATGTAAGGGCGCAGGGTCATCTAAGTTGGAAATGAACTTTCTACCGGATGTTTGGGTTACATGTGATATCTGCAAAGGTAAAAGATATACACGAGAAACTTTAGAGGCTTTATGGAAAGGAAAAACAATACATGATGTCCTAGAAATGAATGTTGAAGAAGCATGTAATTTCTTTAAGAATCAAAAATCAATATATAGAATTTTATCTACTTTACAAGATGTGGGTCTAGGATATATACGACTTGGCCAACCTGCTACTACATTATCTGGCGGTGAAGCACAAAGAGTAAAATTAGCAACAGAATTACATAAAGTTCCTAGGAAGCATACATTATACATACTGGATGAACCAACAACCGGCTTATCGTTATCCGATGTACACCAATTGACTGATGTACTACTAAGATTAAGAAGAAACGGACATACTGTTATCGTAATAGAACATCACTTAGATGTCATAAAATGTGCAGATTGGGTAATAGATTTAGGGCCGGAAGGAGGCGAGAGAGGAGGTTGTATTGTAGCAGAAGGAACTCCTCAAGATATCTCAAAAAACAGTAATAGTTTTACTGGTAAGCATCTTATAAATTTAGTATAATTATGGCGGGCGCGGCAGGATTCGAACCCGCGGTCCCTGGCTTAGGAGGCCAGTGCATTATCCAGGCTATGCTACACGCCCATTCTTCCCAAGCCCCCCTTCTCAAGAAATGTATCGTTAAATATAACCTTTTTTAAATAATTTAGCCGATAGCATAAACTTTGTAATACTCTTCGAACAAATGTGAGTAAAGAGTCCGAACTACCGACTCCCTATGGCAATGGAAGTATTTATGGTGCAGGTAATCAAAACTCATTATACCGAAGAGTGAAGGCAAGAGATACTGGAAGAAAATTATGGACAAGAATTGCATCTTATCGAATTTTACAACAGATACGAATTTCCTTAACATTCATAGCCCCAATCTATGCAACTCTAAATTATTTTAATGTTACTGGGACAAATGTTAATATTAGTATATTTCTTTTTATCTTAATTTTTATGTTATTTATTCCTAGCTTTTTGGCAATAATATTTGCACAAATGTCTGCTAGAGATAGACTACAGCTAAAGACTGCAGATGGGAAAAAATCCATGAATTCCATACCAGGAACAGAGCGTATATTGAATACTTTGCGCGAAAGAAGAGTTTTAGAAACAACTAGGATATTAACTCCCTTATTCAGTGCTATTTTACTTTATTTCATTTCTTCATTTCAAACAGATATAATCTTAGGATCAATACTAAATACTTCTGCAATCGTTTTGGGGTTATTTTGTTTTCTAATATCCATTTCTCTCGACTCTACACAGGTCCCCATGAGGGATAACCAGTTCCCATTGTTATCCTTACACGCGCCAACATTACATCATAGTGCGCTTGAAAAGGTTATTACTGAAATATTGATAGCACATTTAGATCCTGAGACCGCATCTTATTTTGAAGAATGGGTCACCTCTTTGAAAAATAAAGTTAGAAGGCACATTAGTCCGGAAGAAGCAGTTGAATATTTACTTAGAACTTTACATTTAAACTCACTAAATTTATTAGATGAAAACAGAATGTTTTCTGAAATAAAAAGAGTATTCAAAGTTTCAGCAGTAGATGATTTAAAATCAGATTCGAAATTTAATTTAAAATCCTTAAGAATTCTTCTTCAGCATACAAAAAGTTGGCAACCTTCTTTTTTTAGAGTAATTGATAGATTAGTAGGTGATGTTCAAAGGGGACACTCTTCTATTATAGAAGATAAATGGAGGATGGATTTAGAAATACCACCGCTAGCATCTGAAGGTCAGACTGACTTAATAGCCATGGTACATAATTTTTCAGGAAAAGAAAGAATAATAGAAATTGAAATAATTTCTGCTGAGGGTGCACCAACATCACAAGTAATAAGATTACAATCACCTTCTTCCAAGAGATTAAAGGCTTCTATAGATCTAAATAAGGATGATGAAGATCTTGTTGACGCACTAACTGAGAAATTAGATAACTGTGTTACGCTTTGGGTTGGCTTAGCATGGCCAAATACAGTATCAGGAAGCCGACCCGTTCAAATAAATTTAAATTTAGATAACGGAGAAACCTTGATTAGTACAGTAGTAAATACTGCGATTTCCGCAGGAGCTCATGCTGAAAGTGCTGGAAACAAAATGATTGATGCAGCATCTTCGGTCAGAGAATTAGCACTTAGTTTTGCAGAATAGTCCCCCTCAATTAAGATACTTCATGCGTCATGTTCATGACATTATTGTTACTGCGATAGCACATGGAGTCTTGGGAAGTGGTGGTTATCGGCGGAAATCCAGCCGCACTTCGTGCAGCCATAGCATCCGCAGATGAAGGTTCAAATACACTCCTAATCGATAGTGGGGGAATAGGCTCCAAACAAGGAAAACCATCTATTGCAGGTATTGCTGCTAGTGTGGGTGAGATTAACTCTTCAGCACATCGTGACGATACTATATTGGCTGGTGGTGAAAATACAGATATTATTTCTGCTGCAAGAGCTTGTGGTGAAGCGGTTTCAATAATTTCTGAATTAGAAAGATGGGGCTTAGTTTTTAGAAGGGATGAAGAAGGATTACCATATCGTTCGAATTCACCTGGCCATAGTAAAGCAAGATTAACGGGTTGTGGAGAGGCATCCGTAAGGGAAATCACTAGAGTTTTAGAAGAACAGATAATAAAAAGAAAAATAACTAGAAGATATGATTGCCAAATTACACGTCTTGTTTCAGATAATAAGCAAATAAGGGGACTTATTTATTTAGATATTATTTCAGGAGAAGTTAAATCAATACAGGCTAAATCAATAATACTTGCAACAGAAGGATATGAGGGACTGTGGAAATCTCCTATGGAAGGATCTGGAACAGGTCTAGCCTTAGCAATAAAATCTGGCATCAAACTCAAAGGTATGAATAATTTCCCAATACATCCTCTAATGATAAAGGATACTAATTTACATATTCCAATAGAAATTTTAGACGCCGGTGGCCAACTTAGAAAGCCAAACGGAGATGATGCACAGCCAAACGATGTCTTAGAAGAAAATTGTGTATTAGATTTAAGAAAAATGAATCAAAACGACAAAATATGGTTTGATAACACAATTTCAAACATTAAAAATAGAACAAATTTAGATATAAATGTTGATGTTATACCCGTTTCTTCTAGTGTAGTAACAACAGGTGGAATTCCTATTGATCCCGAAGGACGTGTCACATTAGATAAAGGAAAAATGTGGTTTACAGGGTTATTCGCTGCCGGACAATCTTCGAATAATGGAATGCATGGCAATGGACTATTGCCCGGTAATATGCTGTTAAACGATCTCTTTTCTGGTCAAATCGCAGGCTCAAATGCTTCTTCATGGGCAATAAAAGAAAAATTTTCAAATTCTTCCTTAATAAATTCTGAAGAAATAAAATATTTAGATGAAATAAAAAATATTCATAATCCTGGAGGTAAATCAGTAGGACAAGCCTCAACAATTTTAACATCTTTAGCAAATGATTTATTGATAGATTCCAGTCAATATTCTACCATCAATAAATCATTAAGTCGGTTACAGAAGCAGGGAATTAGATTGACAGATAAATCAAAAGTTGTGAATACAGAATTATTGACTGCCATTCAATTAAACCATTTAATGATGATATTAGAAGAAATACTTTTAGATAATTAGAAAGGATTGGGTAAATTGTCCGATGAAGAGACTATATTTTCCTTGATAATAGATGGCAAAATCCCCTCATATAAATTATATGAAGATGAATTAATAATAGCAATATTGGACATTAATCCATTTAGCCCAGGACATACACTGTTAATTCCGAAAGAAAAAGTTGTAACATTAGATAAATTATCTAGTAAATCTGCAGCGGCTGTTGGGAGAATGTTACCAAAACTGTCTAAAGCAATATTGGAAATTACGGGAGCAGAGGAATTTAATATATTACAAAATAATGGAATAAACGCTTTCCAATCTGTTTTCCATGTTCATTTTCATATCATTCCAAAATTTCCAGATGGTCGTGGTTTACAATTCCCATTCAAATCTACACCTATAGACCATGAAGAAGCGATAATAATGACTGAAAAAATTAATCAAATCATTATAAAAGGGCTATAGTCTAAACCACAAACCTGCTGAGATGACCATGGAGCATGAGTCAACACTTCCAAAAGATATTGCTCCTGAACTATCCAAAAGGGCAAAAAAAATTAATATGCACAAATTAGAATCTGTTCCTTGGGCACATGATGGTTCTCATCCTGGTTCCGCTTGGTTTTGGAAATTTATAACAACTATTCTCTTAGTTCCATGGTCATATTTATTTCGAAGAAAAGAAGTTGAAAAACCCCACCAAACAGATGGAGGAAGGCTATGTGTTGCTACCCATGTAAATGGTTTGGTCGATCCAATTTGCATCACAATGAGTAATCCAAAACAAAGAATGGTAACATTAGGTAGGCATGATTTGACCACATCTGTTCCCGTAATTAGTTGGATAGCAAGACGTATTGGTTCACAACCAGTGATTAGAAAGGCAGAACAAATAGAAGGAATCGCAGAAGCAGAATTTGCTCATCACCTTAACCAAAGAAGTATGCTTACCGTTGCCCATTCTCTATCAGGGGGATATTGTGCAATAATTATGCCAGAAGGAGTAGGCCACCAAGATTCTCAATTACGTCATCTCAGGACTGGCTCCATGAGGTCTGCAATAAACGCTGCTTCTATTGCAAAGGAACGTAATATACCTCCTCCAGTTTTTCAACCTATAGGATTACATTTTAGAGTTCATCATTGGTTTAGAACAGATTTATATCTTGAACAGGTAGAACCAGTATTAGTCCCACATAACCCAATTAAAGAAGATAGACAGAAATTGATGAAAGGCATCTGGGTCGAACCTCCTGAAGATTTAGTATTAAAATTAAGAGATGAGTTAACAAGAAAATTGGCACCAATATCAAGGGACGCTCCCGATTGGGAAACTTACAGATCATGGCAATTACTTGCCCATCTTGTTGCAATTAATAATGGTAAAAAATTATCAACATACAAAAAAGAAGTTCTTGCGACAAGGAATGTCAGAGAAAAAATTAGACAAAACAACTCTCCCATTTTACAAAAAAAAGCGATAAAGGCATCTAAAATTCTACACTCCTGCGACCTAGATGGCCGTATAATAAATAATGATTTAACAATAAGTAACAAACCAAACCTTATCAAAGGTATTTTTGGATTATTTATTATGATACTATGTTCTCCATTAACAGTATCTTCTACAGGAATTCAAGCCCTACTCGCGTGGTATTTGGGCAATAAAACAGACGAAGGAATAGATGCTAGAACCACATATCATATGATAGCAGCCATGATTTCTCCAATATCTATATGGCCTTTAGTTTCTCTAATTTATTTCATTATAATAGATAATATATTTTTTAATCTACCAGCTTTGTCTTTTCCATTTTTCTTAATATTTTCGATTTTTATTTATCATTATTGTAATCTTTTGTTTTTACAAGGCTATGATATGTGGGTTGATTTTAAATTCACACTGAATGGAAAAATTCTTAATCAATCAAAAGATGGTTCAGAATTAATCAAATTAATTGAAGAAATTAATACAAATTTAGACGTACTAAAATAGGATGCCCCATCCATGTCTTATTGTGAACGCACAAGACGCAATCAACGCTGTTAAAAATTGGCTCAAAAGTGAGAGCCTTGAATATAAAGAAATTAAAGACCATCAGGCCCTAATTCATTTACATTGTAAATACCCTCCTACACGTCAAGGACATGTTTTCAATATAGTAATCCCAAAAAGAAGAAATTTAATTTTAATATATACAGTTACCAGAGTAGACGAAGGACAACAAAAAATAATGATTGAACAATCAAAAAACGATTCAGAAGAATGGGAGCATTGGCTTCATAATACTCGTTTAGAACTAACAACTAGTGATTTAGATTGGGTTTTACATATAGGACATAAAGGGGATAAATCCGGCCCATTGCAAGCATTTAATTTATCTCGACCAGTGTGGTTTGATGGTCTTACTCAAAATGAATTTATGCATTCAATGCGTAAACTTTGGTTAACAAAACTATCATTAATACACCAAATAAAATATAACTTCGGTAAAGGAATTGGTAAACCAGGCCCAGTAGATGATTGGACCTCTAGAACTGCAAAGAAAGCAGCAGTAACAGAATCAGAAAAAACACAGATAGATACCGATGAATCGGGGGGTTTTGGTAAAGAATTTGACCCTTCAAAGTGGATTTAACTTTTAAAAAAACATAATAATTAGAATTATTAAATTGTGACCGCAAAGCGGTTCAGTTAAGTATCTGAAAATCCTCACGGAACTGATGGAAGCTAATTATGGAATTCGAAAAGTAGATTCTTTCAAGAAAAGGAACAGTATTACTTTAGTTTCTATAATGCTTTTGAGTTTGTTTGCAGCCATTGAAATACCTCCAGCCGAAGCAAGCGATGTCGTTTTAACAGATCCAATTCAAATTGTGAATAGCGGAACTCAATATAGCGATAGAATGATGGCAATATCTGGAGATTCTAATGGTAATATTCACTTAGTATTCAGTCGAAATACTCAACATCTATATTATCAAATGCAAGATCCAAGGGGTGAAACAGTAATTTCAGCTACCCAGATATCTAACCCAGGAAGCCATAGGGCCTGGCATCCAGATTTATCTGTTGATGATGATGATAAAGTACATGTTGTTTGGACAGATAAATCAGGTCAATATTCAATAATGTACACATTATTAGACCCATATTTAGACGATAGAGATGGAGGTTCAGCTTTAGATTCAGTAATTTCTGTAGTAAATGACTATGAAGTTGCCAATAATCCTCAAAATAGGGACTATCCCGCAATAGATGTAGATTCAAATAACAATCCTCATATTGTTTGGGAAGATGCGTTTGAACCCTTGGAAAAGTTCTATCAACAACCACAAATATATTACAAAATGCTAGAAATAGATTACGTTACTAGAGAGGCAATCATAGCCATTGATAGCACATTATTAACGCCTATATTAGGTCATAAAGGACATCCAGATATAGCGATAGATGTAGATGACTTTGTTCAAATTGTATGGGATGATACCAGAGGAGGTAAGGTAGAAATGGTTGTTCCAATTGATACATCAGGTTCTATGAATACGGAGTGGGCTGATATGTGTGTTGTTTTCTATGGAGGAAATTTTGCAAGTGGAGGTTCTTTTCCAGGCCTGAAACCACTATTGGAAAGTGCCAATATGAGTGTATATGAAACACTTTATGCATTAAGTGGTAATTGGCCTGCAGCATCACAAAGTGGTGCATGTGCGACGGCATATCAAACCGGAGGATCTGGTAGCCAAGGACCTAGAAGCACACCTTTAGGAGATAGTGAAACTTCAGGAGGAATTAGATACTTAGATGAAGTTGTATACAACAACGCTGCAGTAGATCTTCCTCAGGATGGAGGATATTTTAGTGAATTTTGGGGACCAGCGGCTACCTGGGCCTGTCTTTCATGGCATGATGCTAATGGAAATGTCCCTGGTAATCCTCCGACTCAGTTAGATCATAAGTGGAATCCTAACGCTACTAAAATAGTAATACCTATTTCCGATGAAGGACCTTATGGGGGTACTCCAATGGATAATGACGATACTGTAAGTATTTCCGAATCTCATGATGCCTGTGTTACGGCTGATATAGTACCGACACCCCTATGGGCAGGATCAGATACAGATGTAGGGTCATATATGATGGATCTAGCACAATGCCCAAATGGCTCTGGTCTTAATTCCAGAACGTGTAATGGCAACAACCTTAGATTAACAAACGCAGGTGGCCAGATGTATGGTTTTCCCACTTCTTCATCCAGTTCAGCAGAGTTAGAAATAATGGTCGAAGCAATGGTATATCTTTCAACAAACAACTCTAGAGAAATATATATGACAGTTTTAGATCCATTATCTTTGTTGGATAGACCCTGGCCAGGGTGGGTCAAGGGAGATTCAGGAACAGAAGTAGATTCTAACACCAATTCATACACTGAAGACCTAGGTCCATCAGAAGATATTTCTGGATATGGTCATCTAGTCGTCGTGAATGATACTCGAATTACACTTAATGATGCGTATAGCTTACATCCATCAATAGCACTAGATTCTACTGGCCTTACACATTTAGCATGGCAAGATGGACGAGCCTATGGCTTCGATATTGATGTTAATTATGAAATATATTATACGAGATTGAAATTAAGAGGTGCCGCTGAGTGGGATGGGGCAGCTGAAGGGTTACCTACATTTGGAATAAAACAAATTGCAGATGCAGCGATATCTGATGTAGAAGGGTTACAAGGTATTGATCCAAACCGCCCATTTGGTGCGAATTCTCATTTACCATCAATAATCACGGATTCTTTCGATAATGTTCATCTAGCATGGCTGGATAATTATAACGATACACAAGGTGAGACAGTAGTTTACACACGCCTAAATCATACAAATGATGACTACCCAGATGGTTTTCCTTTGAACTCTATTGCATCTTCAATATTTGATCCATGGACAATTATACCTGTAACTTCTTGGCAATCAGATAAATTAGGCCCAAATTCTCCTGCTACTCCAGACTTAGGGCAGACACCAGCATTTGCAAATGACTTAGGCAGTGGGGCTCATCTTGGGTGGTCCGACACAAACAAATGTAATGAAGAAAATAATGCTGGAAAATATACGTTGTGTTATGTACATGTCCTGACGGGATTAGTTGATATTTCTCTAGCATGCGATGAAAAGTTGATCGCAAATCCTAATTTAGAAGGACATTATTATGATTGTCCAGAAGAAACAGAGACATTCTATCATACAATATTCCCAGGCGAATTGACCACATATAATATGACAATCGCAAATCCTACTCCGGGTCCTGCTGAATTAGTTAAAGATACATTTACAGTAACTATGTCGGGCATTCCTCAAAATTGGAGTGCAACTTTATTTTATGCAACAAACAATACACCAATATTCGAATCCACTCCAGTACATTTGGAAGGGGGCGAAGTAGTTCCAATCTACATGAAGTTACGAGCTCCAACCATTTATCAAGCAAAGGAAGATGAATTAGCTCAAGTGAAAATAACTGCAGTTTCTTTCAAAGATGTAGCAATATTTAATGAAAAATTAACTTTAACATTGATGGATGTAGTACATGGTATTGAATTAGATACTAGCCATTATCAAGTAGATATTGAACAAGGTAGATCCGCAGTTTTCTCTGTTTCTGTAAAGAATACGGGCAATGTTTTTGATACGTTTGCATTCTACGATCCTTCTACATTAGAAGGACAAAATGAATGGGCATTACCATTCGGCTGGGGCATTGATTTTCCTACATCCTTATCATTAGATCCTTTACAATCTGTTACTAAGAATTTACAAGTAAGTGTCCCCACCTCTCAAGAGCCAGGAACTTTTGTAATCTATCTAAAAGGATGGTCAACGGGCGAACCAGTCTTATCAATAGATAGAGGAACATTTGATGTTCTGGAATTATGGATAAATGTATCAACAAGGACTACTGGAAACATTGTATTCTCTGTAGGAGATACCACACAATATGTTCTTCCAGGTGAATGTAGTGAGTTTGATATTGATGTTACTAAGCATTTTACTCCTGGGCACTTGGTATTCAATATTCCAGGGGCACCTCCGGATAAACCATCTAATTGGACAGAAGAAACTTGGAGATTTGATCACTGGACTGTCGATTTAGATTTTTCAAATGCACCGGGAGGAAACGGTCCAGCCGATGACGCCCCGAGATATTGGTCACAAATCAATACTCCATACACAGTTACTGCAGTAATGTGTGCTCCGTACAATGCAACTGCTGGATTGGGAGATTCCGTAGCAGTTAGGGCCCATTTAGATGGCCAACCAAAAATTAGAGATTCTGTTGTAATTTTGACCAATGTGATTCAAAGATACGATCTTGAAGCAACAGTTCCAGAAACTATCTTGGATCTTTATCCAGGCCAGCCTTATCAAATGAACACTACTATTGAAAATCTTGGAAATGGACCAGATAGGTTCGATGTTACAATAGAGTCTATCACAGATTCCGATGGCAATTCACACGTATGGGATATTGAGATTCCACGGATATTATTTGGAGAATTAGATAGAGACGAAATCGGAGAATACCCAATAATTATCAATGTTCCAGAAAAAACTCTAGCGGGTCAATATACTGTTAATTTTAACATATACAGTGAGGAGGAATACGAAGGTAGTAAATTGAGAGACGTTATTTCATTAAAAATTAACATCATTGAATTCCATGATATGAGAATAACTTTAGATCCAAGTGTTGAAAGTAAAATCAAGACTACTGCTCCAAGTAGGATAGTTAGATTTACTTTGAATGTAACTAATTTTGGTAATGTTCCAGATCAGCCAACTATACACAATCATACAATAGATGCAGCTGGTGGCTGGGGTGTTATGCCAGGAATGAACACACTTTCAAATTGGGATATTAAATTTGCCCTTCTAGAAGGATTTGATACAGAGTACCCAGTAGAGAACTTGTGTTTGGGCCAAGCACCAGATTTTCTAACACTATCAGAACCAATACCGTCTGAAGGATGCTACCTCTCTGCTCAAACAGGGGCGCTTACTTTACCTATGATGGAAGCTTATACTACACTCCAAATTGTTGCTATTGTTTCTATAGCTCCTGATGCTGCGTTACAAAATAGAGAAATAGGAATTAAGACGGTATCAATGTTCGGATCATCCCAAAACAATGGAGATTATGATGAAACACCAGGATGGGAAGACTCTTGTACTTTGGATACGAATAAAGATGGCATACCAGACAATTATCGTCCAAATTGCGATACCAATGAACAAATATTAGAACTACGTTTAAGGGCACCGGACTTAGAAATTCTAGAAGTTACTACAGGGGCTAAAAAAGGGTCTATAGGTGAAATGCTTTCTGTTAGTGTAAAGATTGTCAATCGAGGGAACGCACACGCCACAGATGTTAACGTAATACTTTGTAAAGACCAATCTCCAAACAATATAAAGAAAAATGGCTGTGATGAGAATAACATAGTATACAGACAAATTATCAAAGCAATAATGCCCATTGGAGATGGGGGATTAGAAAATCCTGATCCTATAACTCTCCTGTATATGGTTGAGGCTGGTAATCATGATATTGTTGTAGTAGTAGATTCGGATAATGATATCGTCGAGACTGATGAAACAAATAATATCATGAGAATACCAGGAGGAGAATTAAGCTCAACATTTGGAACAGGGGATGTAATAATTGATGTAGTAGCACGGTATTCCGTCCCAACCATCATATTAGGTGCAACATTTTCACTGATTGGTGTAGCTGGATATGTGATGTATGGTAGAAGATTAGATGCGTTACAAGCATTTGCTGAAAAGACAAGTCTGATGTCAAAGAATGACGATGATGACATAGTCTTCTAATTATTTTGCCAACCACCATGGTAATGGTGTGCCTTTTTTGGCAGCAACAAAATTTCCTTTGCTCGCTGCAAAATCTCTCAGTAAACGTTCACGTAGATTGTCCATCATTTCTTCAGCATCCATTGACTGTATTCTAAGGCCATGAGAAAATAAATCCAAATCCAACGGCCTTCTTGGTTGGTTCATTATTGCATGGGCCAATCTTCTTTCCTCATAAGAATCAGAATGTTCAGAAACACTAGAGGACACTTTCTTCTTAACTTGTTGTTGCATTGCAATAACCGCATCACGTTGAGTATCAATTTTTTCTAATGCCAGATCTAATTCACCTAAAACACCCATCGCTTCGCCCAGATCTATTTTTCTTCTAGTACCTAATTTCCTTACCACACCTTCTAATTCCACTGGAAGTTTGTTAGAAAGTTTCATTGCCCCTCCTCTTGGTATTTTTCTGTGTTCAGTACGAAATAGATCAGGACCTAAATCTAATCTTAAAGAAAATGATTGTTCTACCTTATACATTTTTTTTGGAGGACCTCCTTTTTCTGAAGCAACTATTTCTGAATTCACAAAATCCGCCTTTTCTAAGACCTTTAGATGTTTTACTACAGCCTGCTGACTAACGCCAATCAATTCAGAAATTTGTAAAGGATAGTGAGGCTCTTTGACAAGAAGCATCAATATTTGCCTCCTTGTAGTGTTTTCTAATATAGATAAAACCTCATCAAACCCCGCCATCTACTTACCAACCCGTGGTTGGGTAGTGGGAGGTATTCTAAAAACCCAATCATTATTATTGGTTATCCCAATCTTCCCAAAAATCATCTTTACTATCACTAATTTTTACTTTTTGAGATACTTCCAAATCAGTTTTTATAAAAGGATCTGGTATTTTCTTTGTATCCGTTATAATTTTTATATTTTCATTTTCCTTATCAATATAAAACTCATTAGATATTGTTTTCAATCGAATGTTCTTCTTTCGTCGCCAGCCTATGATTAATATCAAAAGTCCTATTATAGCCAGAGGTATACCAAAACAAAAACCACAAGTCAATGCTATGAAACTAGGATTACTAAACATCTCTATTTGATTTGATGTTTCATCAATCAACCAAAGTGTAGTATTTCCTTGATTATACAAAATATATTGCTCTTTTTCGGGATTTTCATAGACCTTAACAGTTTCATAAATAGTACCATCTACACCAGTTCTTGGGAAATCATACCACGCAGCATCTCTTCCTTCAATTTCTTTTCCAGAGCTATTAATTAATTTTAATTCTGCTAATTCATTATTTTTATCGACACGAAGAGCAACATACATTCCCATTTTTTCTAATTCCACTGACTGACTTGAGTTGGGAGCCAGCTCTACTAAGTTATTATTTTCTGGATCTAATATTTCTATCATCTCATCTTCTGCATAAAAATATGACAATGTACCCATCAATAAGAAAATTAATGATATTGCCGTTAACCATTTACCCAATCTTAGCAAATTGCCACCTACGTCTATCCCAAGGGCTACTTCTGTATCAACCTTTTAATTAATAATTTAGCCCTAAGGCTCCTAATTTTTCTGGCAAATAAGTATCCGTAACGAAATCTAATCCATACTTTGCCAGAGACTGCTGTTCGGCTTTTTTACCTATTTCTTGCATTAGATTAATCTGTTCTTTCCACCATCCTGTAGCAAATCTAGGATCAGATAGTTCAGACTCAAGTGCTCCTAAATCAGATTTTGTTAAATCATCACTTGGTAAATCATATGCTAAAATATCATCTGCTGTTATTCCTAAATATATCGCCTCATTAGTAGCTAAATATTCAGATATGTGTGCCGTTTTTATTGCACCATATGCTATACTAGCAAAGATTCTAAATGACCAAGGATCACAGTCAGCAAATACAAGTATTGGTTTCTTCCATTCATCACTCATTCTCTTCATAATTCGTCTAGTTGATCTTGCTGGTTGACCTTTGAGGTGTATTATCGCACATCTAGCTTCCTCATCAAACCCATTTTCTACCAGTCTATCAAACATCCCTCCCGTTTCAACCGCCATTACAAAATCAATATCTTGTTCTACTAATCTCAATTTTTCAGATTCTACGTTATATGGTACTCCATAGCCCGAGTCTCCAACATCATCTCTACAATTTATTCTCATCCATTCTCCTTTCCGATTCTTTTCTTCAAAGGTAACATTTCCAATTATTCTAGCACCATCTTCTTCAGGACGTAATTTAAAATCCTCTCTTATACATTTAGTAACTATCTCTAAATCTTCTGCAAGGTTATTACTCTCATTTTGGTTTCCAAATTTACCATTCCCCCATCCTTCTGAAATGTAATACATTTCTCTTAACGTTGATGATTTTCCAGAATTAATCATTTCCTCTATAAATTCTGTAATATGTAACGAGCGTAATAAAACCCTTGCAGAACTTAATGCTGTAGCATCCCTAGTACTTTTATTTTTACCATATTTGTAAACCTGTAGTTTTTTATCAAATTGTATATTTTTTTTGGTTCTAACTGGTAATGTCATTGCTGGGGGTTTCCCCTTCAACATTTTATCATGCATTTCAGCGGCTACACCATGTAATGCATCTATCACTTCTTGCTTACTTTTTGTTTCTCCTATTGTCATTATTCTACCTCCCAATCAGATAATGAAAGTTGCCCTTCTTTAGATTCTAAAATTGAAGATGTCATCTGATGATGTACGTTTTCTTCTGCCCTCTCTATTAAAGGCTCTAAATTTTCAGATTCTTTTAATATTTCTTCTTCTGCTAATACAAGTGCTTCAGATTTACGTATTTCATCAAGTAATGTCTCATCTATCCTTGTCGCACCTATTATTTCTCCATTCCCTCTAAAGAATATATCTGTATCGACCCATTCTCCTTTTGCCAATCCAGAAACCCCAAAGTCGACGGTTGTGCATGTACCGGGATTCAAAGTATCTAATCTCCACGCCCAAATCCCTTTTGCTTCTTTTCTTCCGCCCCGATTATTATCAACCAGTGCGGTATTTTTATTTTCAGGCCATTTAACAAGAATAGTATACGCTCTAGCGCGAGCAGTGTAATTGTATATTTTTATTGAACATGTTGCAACTTTACGATCCTTTTCCCATCCTAAAATTTCTTCACAAAATACAGCATTCATTATCTGAGTTATTACTGGCGCAAGATCCGGTTCTGGCCTAGAGAGTATTTCTGAACTTTTTTTCGCTATCTCAGGTAAGATTATGTTTACTAATTCGAACTTTTCTTTTGCCTTCTTACGTTGCGAACTCTTTTTTAGATGATTCTTTAATCCCCTTCCAACTTCTAATAATGCTTTCCTTATCTCTTCATGTACTTCTTCATTATCGGCCACCGCTTCTTTAGCCTCACTTGTAAATTGTACATTTGTTGAAGCGAGGTGTATCAGCAAGGCTGCTGGGCCTTTGGGGACTCCTCGCCCACCCGGATGATCAAGACCATATCTTTTCCAATCAACTGATTCGAGAGCCTTTGTTAATAGACAACCTCCTTGCTGATACATCAGGGGAACTCTATTTGCAAATCTTAATACTTCGATTGGACCTTCAGAACCAAGGTCACCTCCAAAAACTAACCCCACTTCTATCTGGAAAGGATTACCTTGACTGACGCTAGGATTTCTAGTGACTGTAGAAGCAAACCTGGAATCAATTGCTTTCGAAAGACCCTTTTTAATCAATAAATCATCTATTGGAGAAAGGCAGTCCATAGGCGGAGAAAGAAGTTTAACCTTTTGAAATGCGTTCAGCATTTCTTGAGCATCATCCGCCTTGATTCTTTTAGGTTCCCTCCCTTCATCTAATTTAGCATTTACAAGGATTTCTCTTGCCGCTCTCATACTTACACCAGAAAAATTGTGTCTTAAAAATGAAGTCATTCTTCTCTCATTAGACTCACGTAACATTCGTTGAAGAGTCCCTAGATGTATCCCATGAGGATGTGGTTTAATCTCAGAAACTACTCTTGGCAAACGCTCTGTTGTTCGCGGCCAATTTCCCTGATCTATTATATCGCCTTCTTTGTCACGTACTATTAATGATATACTTGCATGTGGATTCACTATAGAAGTCATTCTAAGATATTGATGAACAGATTGTTTTCCTTTCTGATATTTTCCTTTCATTATAGTTCTTATTCTTAATCCTTGATTTATTTCTTCACCCGTTCGTTCATCTATCCATAATTCTCTCTTTTCACCAGTCTTTATTGCTTTATTTTTCCTTGTATCCAGGCCCAATTCTACAAATACAGCCGAAGACTCACTTTTTATTTTAGATATTATATGTGTCTTAGATCCAGTAGTTAATTGACTATACATAACCACACCCGTTATGCCGATTCCCTGCTGACCACGAGTCTGCCTAATCGCATGAAATCTTGAACCTAATAGAAACTTCCCAAAAACGTCCTCAATTGCATTCCTTGGAATTCCAGGACCATTATCTTGGGTTATGAATTCTATTTTATCACCTTTTTGTTTATTTAATTCAACATGAATATTCGGTAATATTCTAGCTTCTTCACAAGCATCTAATGAGTTATCTACAGATTCTTTAACGGCAGTGATTATTGATCTCTGTAATGAATCAAACCCAAGGAAATGTTTATTTTTTTCAAAAAATTCACTTACAGCAATTTGCTTTTGTTTACTAGAAATTTCTTCTGCTTTATTCACATTCATTCCTCCATCAGGTCCTCCCAATACCCTGTTGGCACGGGGCCTGCTTATGGTTACACTAGCCAGAATGCAGACCCTCCTTAACTTTGCATGAAAATTATAACAATATATGCTGAAAATGATAGGTTTACAAAATTTTCAAATTTTGTTAATTAAAAATTCCAGGCTCCCATGAAGAAATTTTACCTGTAAAAGCACTAGTCATGACAGTGAGTGGACTCGCTAGATATAATTTTCCAGGACCAGACCTTCCTTGAAAATTACGATTAATCGCTGAAACTGTAACTTGTTCTGAATCATTACTTATTCCTGGCCCAGCCCCTATACAGGCCCCACATCCCGGGTCAATAATTTTTATTCCAGCCTTGTCAAATAATTCTGTCCATCCATTTTTAATAGACAACTCCTTTACAGATTTTGAGCCAAATTGGATATAGCACTCAACCCCCTCGGCAACCTTTAGTCCTGCAGAAAGAGCTGCTCTAGTGACCATTGCATAATATGCAAAATCATCATCTTTACCAGCGGTACAAGATCCTGCATAAGCAATATCTATTTTTACCTCTCCTAAATCATGTATAAACGCCCCATTTGTGGGATCAGATGGTATCCCCTCATCCGGATTTCCAGGATGAGCAACCATGGGCATAATCTCTGAAAGATTAATTATATGCGTACCTCCATCGTAAAATGCATTTTTATCGGGTAAAACAAAGCATTTTTTTATTTTTTCAGCGGTTAAATTACTTCTTCTTTCTAATAACCATTCTATTGTCAGCGAATCAGGTTCACAAATTCCAGTTTTAGCACTACACTCTGTAGCCATATTACAAAGTGTTGCTCTTTCATCCATTGAAAGACTCGCAAGTCCCGAACCACCAAATTCCATACTTCTATCTAAAGTTTCAGATTTCGATGCATATTTCCATAATATATGTAAAATAACATCTTTTGCTGTACAACCTGGATGTAAACTTCCTTCTAGCTCAAATCGAATACTTTCTGGAACTTTAACAAATGCGAACTGATTATGTATTAAATTTGCATATTCTGTAGACCCAACTCCGTATGTCAAAGCATTCGATGCACCTCCCATACAGGTATGCGAATCTGTTGCTTGAATAAAATCTCCAACATCAATAAACTCTTCTCGAGCAACTTGATGACAAATGCCAGGACTAATACCGCCTTCTGCCGAATAATCTCTAACACCAGTATGTCTCTGAAATATTTTTTGCATATTTCTCAACGTCTCAATCTTAGTAATATGAGGGCTAAATTTTGGAACGTTTGTTGCATAAAGTAAATGATCTTCAAAAACTGCAAATTTTACAGGGTTTGGAATTGAATAATTTTCACCATATTCATCTTTCAAAAAGGTATGAACCTGTGCGGTTGTGAATTCATGTGAATAACCTCCATCCACAGATGCTAGTATCGCATCTCCAGGTTTTACAAATTTAATATCTTTATTTTCTCCTATCATTTTTTTTGCAATTATTTTTTCTATCATTGTCATTGGCCTTTCTAGGGTTGTTGAATCAGGTAGTACAATTTCACCATTATTCAATTTTTTTGCGAAAGGCAAAATCCCTCCATTTTCTAAAATTAAACGTGTTATTGGATCATATTTTGATGTAAATTCTGATAAATCTATCGAATCTCCATTTTGTAATCTTTCCAAAATTGCATAATCTCCCATTAATTGACCTAAATTTATATTATTTCTTTCATGAATGGGTGCAAAAGATGCAGCAATCACCAATCTAATTCCCGACCATCTTTCACATTGTGGGGCAGTTTCTCTGCTTGAACCAGTACCTTTCCTATGTCCAGATACAATTACTTCAAAACCACCATCTATCAACGCTCGTTCTTCAAACACTCTTCTGCCAGAGTGCATTAAACCAGCATATGCATTTTCGGCAATCTTTGCAGGCTCATGATCAAAACACACCCATGCAGGAGTCATAACATCGGTATTAATATCGTCCAGTAGATCATCCACACCTAGATTTTCCATTTTAAGATTTAGACCCTCATACAGTTGTTTTGATATTAAATCTAAGTCTTTAGTCAAAAATAGAATTCTTTTACCCTTTGTAAGCGATATTTTTGGAGGTGGCCAATGTTCTAATTCTATTGTTCTCTCCTCCATGTTGTTTGGCATGGTCCCGGCCTATATCATAATTCTTGATAATCAAATTATTTTTTTATAAAAACAAGAAACAAAACTAATGATATATTTACTGTCAGACTTAAATATAATGCGCTTTCGGAGTATTTTATCTTTCCTAGGAAAGATGGATGTGATAACATGGCAAATGACCTAATTGAAGATACCGTAAAATGTACAGAATGTGCGAGCCGAAATTTAGTTAAAGACGAAAATAGAGGAGAACTCATTTGTCAGGATTGTGGACTTGTTTTAGAAGATAATGTAATTGATCAAGGAGCAGAGTGGAGAGTTTTTAGTCCAGAACAAGGAGATCAAAGAGCTCGTACCGGGGCGCCAATGACAGTTATGTTACATGACAAGGGACTTTCAACAGATATCGATTGGCAGAATAAAGACTATTCTGGAAAATCTATCTCGAGTCGATACAGAAGCCAATTTTATCGTATGAGAAAATGGCAAAAGAGATCCCGAGTAAGTAATGCAACCGAGAGAAATCTAGCTATGGCCCTTGCCGAACTGGATAGAATGGCAAGCCGTCTGGACTTACCAAAATCTATTCGAGAAGCGGCTGCTGTTAATTACAAGAAAGCAGTTGAAGCCAGATTGATTAGAGGTAGATCAATAGAAGGCGTAGCAGCCGCCAGCCTTTATGCAGCCTGCCGCCAATGCTCTAACCCGCGTACATTAGATGAGATCGGTGAAGCCAGTAGAACAGGAAGAAAAGAAATAGGTCGTACATACAGATTTATGGTCAGAGAATTAAAAATGAAAATTCCACCTACAAAACCGGAAGACTATATTCCTCGTTTCTGCTCTGGTTTAGACTTAGATGCCGAAGTACAAGCCAAAGCGTATGAATTGATTGCTGCTGCCCAAGAAAGAGAACTAACTAGTGGCAGAGGCCCAACAGGTATTGCTGCATCAATAATATACATTGCAAGCGTTTTATGCGGTAAAAGAAGAACTCAAAGAGAAGTTGCAGAGGTAGCTGGAGTTACTGAAGTAACAATACGAAACCGTTACAAAGAATTAATTCAAAACTTAAATATTGAATTAGAGATTTAATTTTGGTGTAATTCATGGTTCGCCGTGAATCTAATGTTTTGATTTGGGAGCATTGTACAGACCTGCTCACAAAATATGTAAAAAATTGTTTTAAACATGGTTTTTTACCGCATCCTCCTCTTGAACTACCAGATTTTCCTGCTCAATATCCTAAATCTGTGTCTATATTGTCTTCTCAGGTGTTGGGTTTATTTTCTGCAGATAAAGCAGGTTTTAATTATAAATTATCTGAAATAATAGAAATTTTAGAACCTAGTTATGTAAAGAGACATGTAGACCCTACTATTGAAAGAGAAAAATGGGCATTAAATAATATTGATGAAATATCAAGAAGAATAATAATTTTACAAATTAATGATTGGTTTAATTCTGCCCTTGATGAATATTCTCCAGATACAGATAGGTGGTATTTTGGAATTTCTATCTTAATAGGAATGTGCTATGAAAGCTCTAAAATATGTAAGGATTATTGTTTTAACTTTATTATTTCAATATCTATGGCCAGACCTCCAAACTTTAAACCTAAATCAAATCCAACAGGACCTCATCATATTGCTTGGGACTCATCAAAGGAATATACTGAATCTGAGGATTATATTCCTCATCCTTCTGGTATTTTGGCTGTGAATACTATTTTAGATTATATGTCACTATCTAATTCCGCCTCAAAAAACATTCTCCCTTATTGGATCCATAGTCTAAGTACATTCCCTTCTTTAACGGAACATTTAGATTTATTTTCAAGGATTGAATCAATTTTAGAGAATGTTACAGGAGAACTCGCAGAGTCATTGATAAATGCCACAGTACAATTAATGCCAGATTATCCTAGTCAATCAAAAAACATACTAACTACTATAGATTCAAATTCTAATTCCTCAATAAGGAGGAGCTTGGCTTCAGTTATACCAAAAATATATTCTCACGACCCTCATCTTACCCTTTCTATCTTAGATTTACTTCTGACCGACGTAGATCAAGAAACGTGTGTTATTGCAACCTCTGCTCTTGGATTCATAATTAGATTTAACCCGGAAGAGTATTATCTCAGAGCACCAATTGTAATTCAACATGGTAACCAAAAAGCGTTACAAATGTTGGTAAATAATAGTTTAATGGAATATCTAAATCAAGATATTACAGATAAAATTAATATTTTACCAGATTTATGGATTAATTCGAACGAATCAACTCGTTCAAAACTTGTTAGTTATATAGTAGAACAAGGGAAATTAGATTTACCTTCATACATCAAAACTGCAACAGAAATATTCGACGAAGATCAAAATTCATTTTTAGAACTTTATAGATGGGTTGGAATGCGAGATAATATTTTACAAGCAAAACTATCTGAAATAAACGCAAAAATATAACATTTTTAATTATCAAATATTTGCTTCATAAGCCTATAATCTAATTTATATTTATTTTCTAAGCTTGATACATCAGTACCTACAGACTCTTTTTTGACATATTTTATTAATTTACGAATTTCAAATTTCTTAAACATATTGATTATTCTCCATTTATCACCAAATGTCCCATGGCGGTCAACTTTAATTTTTTTCCATCCCAAATTATTTTCTAATTTTTCTTCTATGTTGTCGGTTTCTGTATTAATTAATATGTCAAATTTAGAAATATTCTTAATTGCATCACTATAATTTTCTTCATTTAAGTCTACATTCGGATATTCATCCATTCTAGAAAAAATTCTAACATAATAATTATCTGAGGTGAAAATATTAGGTCTTTTCATAAATTCAGAGATTTTTTTACTTTTAGTGTAACCAGAATAATAATCATAATTATGATTTGAAATAAGTCTTTTCTTTGGATCCCTAAAACAAGTGATTAATTTTACTCTAGAATCATCCGAAAGTATTTTGAAATCCGGAGCACCAAATTCTGAAGCAACAAATGTGACTCCTTCTTTTTCACACTTATCTATAAAATTTTTTAGTCCGATCTCATCATACTGCCATAGCGGCAATGTTTTTCCATTATTGTTTGCTGGATTAGCATTATTATTAGGATTATACAGTATTTCTTGATTTGCTTTGGCCATATTAATAATTACTGTTCCAGCAGCTTTGTGTAGATGTTGAAACCAAACTAAACGATACCCCCTAACATCCTGCATGATTACTTCACATCATAGCATACTTTTGATACAGACGGTCCTAGTCGCATATGATGTATGTGCTCCTTGGCACTCCTTTGAGGAATATTGTATGAATTTAATAGATGCATTTATTGTTGGAGTACCTAAATCAGGAACTACGTGGTTAGCAAATACATTAAATCAAAACCCTGTTCTAGAAATATCAGATCCAAAAGAACCAAATCTTATTGCATCTCACAAGGGAACATTCGATAGAATAAACGATTTACCTAACTGGAGTGAATATAACAAATATTTCAAAAATAACCTATTTCGTATAGATGCCTCAGTACATACATTTGCATGCCCGGTATCGCCAAAAAGAATAGCAGACAAATTACCTAATATGAAATTTATACTTTGTATAAGAGAACCAGTTTCTCGTACATTCAGTCATTGGAATATGGTTATTGATACGAAAGCAGATATACGTAATAGTACAAATTGGTCAGAATTTTCTATTGCTTGGGAAGATGATAGACTCAGAGATGATACATTATATGGTAAATCTATGAAAAGATGGCTAGAATATTTCCCTTTAGAAAATTTTCTTATCGTAGACTCTGCAAGAATGAAAATAGAACCTATACTAGTTTTAGATGAAATTGAACATTTCCTAAGTTTAGAATCATATAATTACAATATCGACTTATCTAAACACACCAATTCTGCTAAAAATCGTAAAAAACTTTCTACTATTGGTAAAATAGTTCAAAAATTATTTTCTCTTGTTCCAATATTCTTGAAAGGACCTTTAGTTACAAGGTTACAAGCTAAAGATATTAATATTTATACAAATTCTTTGATAAGTAAAGAAATAAAAATTAATAAAATAACTAATAGTAATTATAAAATATGCTCTGATATTGTGATTAAAGATCTAAAGCTATTTGAAGAAATAACTAACTTTTCTACCAAACATTGGATTGAGGAAATAGAATACCAAATAAATCAGTAACGACATATCCTCTTATTATCCATATGTTGTGAGACGTTACAGATATTATGCAAGCAATCACTGATGTTCCAAATTTATTATTGATAGGTGCACCTAAATCCGGGACTACATCTCTACTATCTTGGATTAGAGAACACCCAGAAGTATATCACCCATGGGGGCATATGCCAATTCCTAATTCTGAGAGTGGTTTTTTATTAGGTGGTTTTGCAGAATTTCCTTTTAGTCCATCGATACCGGTGGGAACATTGGTGTTACCCAATAATATAGATTTGGATAATTACAAAAATCAAAAATGGATAATAGATAAATCTCCCCAGCATCTTTATTCTGTTAACGCCCTTGATTATGTATCTAAATATCTTCCAAATAGTAAAGTAATAATTACTCTTAGAAACCCATATGATTTATTTATTTCATGGTATGGACAAATGAATAAAGGAATCAACTATAATACATCTTTTGAAGAATTAATAGATATGTTGGACAATTCGAATTGGAAGGCGAATATTCATAATCAAGACACATGGTCTTTCCTGACATATCCTAAATATTCCGAATCTGTAATGAAATGGATTGAAAACTTAGGGGAAGATAGAGTAAAGGTCATCAAACTCACTTCTATTGCAGGCAATTCTAGAGGGGTGCTTAATTCTATATGTGAATGGTTGGACATAGATCCACTCAAATTACCACAAAAATTAGCTGTAAATAACCAAGGAGGAAAATTGTCCAACAACCCTTTAAGAAAATTTTTACGACATCCACCTAATTTTATATTCAAACTGGCTAGATTATTTTTACCAAGTAGAAATTTCCGTAGAATAATTTTTGATCCGATCAGAAGAATGGGTTGGAAATATGTTCGCACTGAAAAGAAACATATATCTCCAGAAGTTGAAGAAAGAATAAGAACTATTTTTACAAAAGATATAGAATTCTTTGATAATATTGAAGAATATATTCCTTCCTCTGTATTAATAAATTAATTATAATCTCAATTCTTTTGCAACGTTATTAGGTTCACCAAAAGAGTTTTTCCTCACTAACCAAAATATAGCTAAAAGCCATGCTTTAGTCCATAATGCCCATGACTCAAACCTAGTAAGGGGTTTAACATTATTAGGGGATTGACGACTCCTTAGATTTCTTTGAAGCTTCCACAGATTCCCGTTCATCACGCTTCTTCTAGAAATCATTCCAGCCGCACTTTCTACGTATTTTTTTGGATTACACCTGTAAAGTAATTGCTCCGACCTAGGATATGGTGCATAACTACCCATTGAACCTAATGGTTCAGGGTGGTGCATTAGACATTCAGAAGACCATTTTATAGAGTAACCTGCATCTATAACTTTCCATGCTAAATTTGTATCTTCTCTGTGTAGATGGTATCTCTCGTCAAAACCATTTACCTTTTCTAAAGCCTCTCTTTTTATTATTAGATTAGCAGTTTTATAACGATCCCACTTGAATCTATTTGGAGGATTGAATGGAACTATATTCCCACTCTCATCTTCAGTAGTAATCGCCCCCTCAATTCCTCCAATATCATTATTTTCAAATATTTTTAATATTGTTTCAATCCAATTAGGAGAAGCAACACAGTCATCATCCATAAATGCTACAATATCTGCACTACCTCTTTTCCATCCTTTATTCCTAGTTATTGAAGGACCTAAATCAGTCTCGGAATCATCAATTACTTCAATCGACTGAGGGGTAACAGTTTGTCTTTTTAATGATTCTAAACATCTTTCTAAAGCCTCTGGCCTACGAAATGTAGGGATTACTACATCTACACCTTTAGCCATATATGCCTGTACATATCCTATCTTATTTAGATATGTACAGTTATATTTTTGATTTTATGAGCAGCCAGTAGTTTCACCACAAGAATCACACTTGAGACAGGTGCCATTACGACGCATTTGACTACTACCACAAGAGGCACATATATCTCCAGTATATCCTCTTTCTCTTGCTATTCTTCTTTCTCTCATATCACTATCTTCTAGATTTGATACTGAATCTAGAGTATATTGAACCTCTCTCTTTTCACCTTGATTTCTTACTAACCCAACATCACTCATTTCAGGTTTACTAATTGAGTAAGGATCAAAATCTGACTCTTCTACAGCAACATGAGCTAAATCATCTCTACCAGCATACTCAATTGCTAATTCTCTAAATATCCAATCCACTAAACTAGAAGTCATTTTGACTCGTCCACTACCACCTTCAACCATTCCACTAGGTTCGAACTTTTGGAAAGTAAATACTTTCACAAAGGCTTCAAGTGGTACTCCATGCTGTAATCCAATAGAAACTGCTATTGCAAATTGATTTAACATGGCCCTCCATGCAGCGCCTTCTTTGGAGGTTACTAGTATAATTTCTCCAAGTGCACCGTCAGGATATTCTCCTGTAATTAAACGAACACTATGACCTCCAATTCGGGCTTTTATATTGTCTCCTTTCTTTTTATTGGGGAGTTGTCTTCTTGTAGCAATATAATTAACCATTGATTGTGCTACAGGTTTTGCTTCAGTTTCTGGTAAAGGCAAGACTCTTACTACCTCTTCAACCATTTTTGTAACTATTAATTCTTCAACCTCCTCTTCTTCTTCTTCCATAGCACTGGAGTCAACTAATTGATTCATTAGTGGCTGAGACAGTTTAGAACAATCTCTGTAAACTGCACAAGCCTTATTCATTGTAGAATGGCTCAAGTCATATGCATCTCTTATTTCACTTACTGTTGAATCAGAAGGCATATTAATTGTTTTAGATATTGCTCCAGAGATAAATGGCTGCGCAGCAGCCATCATCATCACATGAGCTTTCCAATCAATAGATCTTTTACCATATTTACCACAAGGAGTTGCACAATCAAAAACAGCCAGATGTTCTTCTTTTAGCCCTGGTGCACCCTCTATCATATTATAGCCAAACACATAATCGTTAGCTGTATCAATTTCATCAGATGATAACCCTATATGAGATAATACATCGAAGAATGGATCATCATAATTTTCTTGACTCATCCCTAGTACTTTCTTACAAGTATCTTCGCCCAGTATCGTTGGAGAGAAAGCAGAACGAATATCGAATACATCACCAAAACTATCTTCCAATCTTTTTATTGTGACCGAATCTAATCCTATTTTGGTTAATTTTTGCGCAGAAAGATGAGGGCAGTTACTCAAGGTTTTTGTGCCCGTTATATATTCTTCAATCTCCTTCGTTTCTTTGTCACTGTAACCAAGCCTCTTCAATGCATTTGGTACTCCACTATTTACAATTCTGAGTGAACCTCCTCCAGCTAAAGTTTTATACTGAACCAAAGAAAATTGTGGTTCTACGCCAGTTGTATCTGCTCCCATTACTAATCCTATTGTACCTGTAGGGGCAATTACAGTCGTTTGTGCATTTCTGTATCCATGTTCTTCACCTTCTCTCAACGCAATATCCCATGCATTACGTGCAGCCTCTAACAGATCTTTAGGACATTTTTTGGCATCTATACTCATTGGCCTAACAGATAATCCTTCATACTCTCCATCATCTGTACCGTAAGCAGCTCTTCGATGATTACGCATAACTCTAAGCATGTGCTCTTTATTTCTATCATAATCGGGATAAGGCCCTAATATAGATGCCATCTCTGCACTAGTAGCATATGATTCTCCACACATAATCGCAGTCATTGCTCCACAAATAGCATACCCTCTTTCATCATCATATGGTATTCCCATGTGCATCAGCAAAGATCCAATATTACAATATCCCAAACCTAATGTTCGATAATCATAAGATCTTTGAGCAATTTCAGCAGAAGGGAACTGTGCCATCAAGACACTAACTTCTAATGTTGCAGTCCAAAGACGAACACTGTGGCGAAAATCTTCAATATTGAAAGATTGAGTCCCCATATTATAGTATTTTAAGAGATTTATACTTGCTAAATTACACGCTGTATCATCAAGGAACATATATTCAGAACAAGGATTGGAACCATTTATTTTACCTCCTTCTGGACACGTGTGCCATTCGTTAATTGTTGTATCAAATTGTACACCAGGATCTGCACACGCCCATGCAGTATATGCTACTTTATCCCATAATTCTCCTGCATCTAATATTTTACAAGGCTCTGGTTTACGTCCTTCTTCACTAGCTTTATCCAATTCAGTTCTGTAATAAAGATTCCAAGGTCCTTTGTTTTCTACTGCATCCATAAACTCGTTAGGAACTCTAACAGAATTGTTGCTATTTTGACCAGATACAGTCATGTATGCTTCTCCCTGCCAATCAGTATCTAGAACATCAAAATCAACACCCTTCCATCCTTGCTTTGCCAAATCAATAATCCTTTGAATATGTGGTTGAGGAACACTATCTTTTATTGCCTGCACCATGGCTTTTCTTAGAGATAAATTTGTATTTTGATTAAATCTTGTTGAATCATCATCATGTTCCCAAATCTTTTCCATAATGGCATTGGCATGCTTTTGTAATATGTTACTACCAATTACAAGTGCAGACACCTTTTCTTCCTCACTAGCTTTCCAATCAATATATTCTTCAATATCAGGATGATCTAGGTCAAGAGTAACCATTTTTGCCGCTCTACGTGTTGTCCCACCAGATTTTATAGCACCCGCCGCCCTATCTCCTATTTTTAGGAAAGATAGTAAACCAGAGGACTTCCCTCCTCCAGAAAGAGGCTCATCTTTTCCTCTAATACTAGAAAAATTAGATCCAGTTCCCGAACCATATTTGAAAAGTAAAGCCTCTCTGTTCCATAATCCCATAATAGAGCCAGTACCTCCTACTAATTCATCAGATACAGATTGAATAAAACAAGCATGAGGTTGAGGATGTTCATAAGCATTAGAAGATAAACACAACTCTCCTGTTGTAGGATCAATGTAATGATGTCCTTGGGCCGGACCTTCTATTCCGTATGCCCAGTGTAAACCAGTATTGAACCATTGAGGACTATTTGGTGCCGATCTTTGACTTGCTATTAGATAACACATCTCATCAAAGTATGCTAGAGCATCTGCTTCACTTGCAAAATATCCATATTTCCATCCCCAGTAGGTCCATGTCCCCGCAAGTCTCCTAAACAAGTCTCTTCCATCAGTTTCTCCACCCATTCTTTTTTCTTTATCTACAGTTTGAAGCTTTTCATGATCTGGTTCACTTCGTTGAAGCCATACAGGTACATCTTCCTCAGATACCTTTCGTAAATGTAGAGGGACGCCAGCTTTACGCAAATACTTCTGTGCTAGAACTTTTCCAGGTACTCCCGAAAAACCTGAAGGAAGTTTTACTCCTTGGATAGATTCAGCCATAGACCCATCAGGGTTCCTAATTTCCACATCCATCTCAATCCAATTAAATGAGCCAAAAGGATCTTCTCCTGCTGCAGTAAATCTTCTTTCAATTATCATTCCACTTTCTTCTTTTGATTTTGAATTGACCTTTTTTATTTTTGACTGCATTGTGTACTCCTCCTAATATTCGAATGTCTGATTTCTGCATTGCCCCACGTGCGGGGTTTTGTCTTCCTGATAGAGGGTGTTTAATGATTGAGGAAGAACATAGTCCAAATTGTACCATTATTGATATTTTTTTTACTTTTCCAAGTCCGCCGAATTATATTTTGTCAATTTTTAAATCCCAAGTCAATTTTATACCATAACCTGTCAACATTATACCAACAGAACAAAGCTTTTCATGGCTATATTCTATTATTCTTCTAACTAGCTCTTCTGCCACATTTCCCTCAATTACATATTTCATATGAATATTAGTAAAAACCCTAGGGGCCTCTTCTTTCCTTTCACCTTCTATTTCTATCCATGCAGCGTTTACATTTTTCATTCGTTCTTTCAGTCCACCAATAACATCAACGAATGAACAAGCAGCATGAGCGTGTAGTAGCATTTCCATGGGACTCGGATAATCTTCTCCATATATTCCAAATTTCTTACCTCCTTCGGTAATACCTTCCATTGTTTGACCTTCTACCCATCGGACCATCCCTCTCATAATTATGGCCAGTATAAACTAGGCCATGAGGGTTGGCTTCTTCAATGACGGGCTTGTGGCGTATATGAGATATATGACAGAGGGACTTAAAGTTACTATGCAAGATGGAAAACTAACAATTCCTAATACTCCGATTATTCATTACATTGAAGGCGATGGAATAGGCATAGACATCACTCCTGTGATGATTAATGTAGTTAATGCAGCAGTAGAAAAGGCATATTCAACTTCAAAAAAGATATATTGGCACGAAGTTTTAGCAGGACAAAAGGCATTTGATAAGACTGGAGAATGGCTTCCAGAAGAAACATTAGAATCAATGAAATCAGGGCTAGTTTCAATAAAAGGGCCACTTACAACACCCGTCGGAGGAGGAATTAGAAGTCTAAACGTTGCACTTCGACAAAAACTAGATCTTTTTGCATGTATTAGGCCGGTTAGATGGTATGCAGGTACACCAAGCCCCGTGAAGGCCCCTGAAGATGTTGATATGATCATTTTTCGTGAAAATAGTGAAGATGTATATGCCGGAATAGAATGGGAAGCTGGAAGTTCAGAAGTTAGAAAGGTTATACATTTCTTACAAGAAGAAATGGGTGTAGATAAAATAAGATTTCCAGAAACCAGTGGAATAGGGATAAAACCGATTAGTAAAGAAGGAACTTCTCGGATAGTTAGAGCAGCAATTAATTACGCAATTAATCAGGATAAAGATTCTGTTACTATAGTTCATAAAGGCAATATAATGAAATTTACAGAAGGTGGGTTTAGAGATTGGGGCTATAGTTTAGCCAAAGATGAATATGGTGCCATAGAAATAGATGGGGGCCCATGGTGTACCATAAAGAATCCAAAAACAGGAAATCAAATTATCATCAAAGACGTAATTGCAGATGCGATGCTTCAGCAAATTCTAACACGACCAAGAGAATATGGCGTTTTGACCACTATGAATCTTAATGGTGACTATATTTCAGATGCTTTAGCAGCACAAGTTGGCGGAATAGGAATCGCCCCAGGTGCAAATATTAACTATGATACTGGGATTTCAATTTTTGAAGCAACTCATGGCACTGCTCCCAAATATACTGGCCAGAATAAGGTTAATCCAGGATCATTAATTTTATCTGCTGAAATGATGCTTCGTCACATGGGTTGGGATGAAGCCGCCGATTTAATCGTCAAAGGTATGGAAGGCGCAATTTCTGCTAAAACTGTAACATATGATTTTGAAAGATTGATGGATGATGCAATATTACTCTCATGTTCCTCATTCGGGGACGCGATAATAACACATATGTAATCTAAAAATAATTATTGAATCTTTAACGTTTTTTTGAATCATTTTGTAACCATGAAGGTGCCCACCAATTTAGATTTCCCATCAGTCGCATCGTTGAAGGCACTACCAATGCACGAACAATAGTAGCATCTACTGCAACTCCTAAGGCTAACATGAAACCAAATTGTTTCATTAATGCGACAGAAGAAAGCCCAAAGGCCGAAAATACTGTTATCATGACTAAGGCTGCAGATGTAATGATTCTTCCACTCTTTTGTAGACCGACAGCAACTGCTTGGGTATTATCTTCTGTTCTTTCCCATTCTTCATGAATTCTAGATAGCATTAAGACTTCATAATCCATACTTAAGCCAAAAAGAATTGCAAAAATCATCACTGGCGTAGTTGGATCGATAGGTTGAGGTGTGAAATTTAATAATTCAGATCCATTACCTTCTTGAAAAATCCAAACCAAAACACCAAAAGATGCTGTGACTGATAAAATATTCATTATAAGCGCCTTAAATGGTAGAATTATTGATCTAACCTGTAGGAAAATTAGAATATAACTAGATATCAAAATGAATCCAATTGCTATTGGCATATTTTCCACTACAGCATCTAAAACATCTTGATTATATGCGGCTAAACCTGCTACATTTACGACGGCCGTACCTCCAAACTGAGATGATTTAGAATCTAGATTTCTTATCTCGTTAACTACATTTCTTGAACTTTCACTAGCTTGATCTCCATCTATTCCGACATGGACCACAATAACTCCATTGTTACCTATTGAACTGGCTCTATGAAATTCTCTTTGTAGGGACATCATTCTCTTTTCATCTTCGCTTAGGAGATTATCATTTGACTCATCCCAGAAACTTATTACATCTTCCAAAGTCATATTTGTATCAAAATATGCATAATTATAAACATAATTAGTTTTTTTAATCTGATTTATTTCAGTAGAAAAAGAATATAGATTTCGTATATTTTCCTCAGAGAACGGATCGGTATCATCTATTGTTTCAAATACTATTTGAACTGTATTTGCAATATCTTCTGGCCATCTTTCGTCTGTTATTTCCATGCCATTTCTTGCTTCATCATCGGGACTAAGTGCTTTCCAAGTTGTAATTCCCCATTCTGCACCTAAGAATGGTGAACCTGCAAGCATTAATACAATCACTGATGGTATTAGAACTGCAAAAGGGCGTTTCATTACATTATTTGCTACCCAAGTCCAAAAACCACTTTCAGAAACGGAATTAGTATTCGATAATGGCACTTTCAATGCATTAACTTTATCTCCGAGTAGAGATAATATAGCAGGCAGAAGTACTATAGAAGAGGTTAGTGCTACAAATGTCGCACAAATGCCTCCCCAACCTAGGGATGGTAAGCCTGTGTTATCAAAAAATAACATTCCCATTAACCCAGATATTACAGTCATACCTGAGAAAAATATTGCTCTTCCCGCAGTTGCACTTGTCATCGCGATCGCAGTTTTTCTATCGCGACCTCTTTCCAACTCTTCTCTAAATCTATTAACAATAAATAGCGAATAGTCAACACTAAGCCCAATTCCAAGAAGAGACACAATATTATTTGCGTATATTGTAATATCATCAAAAATATAAGTTAAGCCAGTAACTATACCTATAGCGGCAATCACAGTATATATTCCAGTCAATACTGGTAGTCCAGCAGCTACCAAACTACCGAATACAAATAGTAAAATGATTAACGTCAAAGGTGCTGATATCATTTCTGCTTCAATTAATTCTTCTTCTAAAGTAAGATCAAATGTAACATCAATAGCTAGATTACCAGTAACCCATTTCTCCATTCCAAATGGTGCCGATTCTGGCAAGATAATTTCATCTATCGTATCTTTTAAGAGAATTTTAGCATTTTCCCTATCTAAATTTATTTCAACTTTAATCCTAGACCAAGAACTATCTACCGTACTAATTAGTTCAGACTGATTAGCATCATTTGTTAACCATGGATAATGAAGAACAACAGTATCTACATCTGTAAAAACTTCTACAGTTTCTTCCATTGCATCTTTTACCTCTTCGTTACTGGAATTTTCACCGGGGTGATGAAATAAAACATAGAATGTTTCCTGAACTCCCTCCTCTTCCGAACTAAAGCCCAAAGTTATTGCATTCCATCCATGTACTGATTCTAAATCACCTTCCCCATAACCTTCGACATATTTGGGTTCTAGATTTATCGCTAGACTTGCAAGACTAGCACACAAGAGAATAGTCAGTACCAAAACTACTTTTGCATTATCATATACAAAGATACCAATCTTAAAATAAAGACGATCTTTTAAGATATCTGGGTCAGTAGTTCCTTCCATGTCCTCCCCGCGTATGAGAGAGGTATTTCAAATATCTATTAGATAGTTTAATCTTAATGTTTATAATACACTTAGTGTAAATATTATAACATGTTGTAATCAAATTCACTATTTTATTTATGTATTAAAAACCATACGGTATTGTACGGAGAAGAGAACCATGAATAAGAATACTTTTCAATCAACCGAATCAAAGGCAGTCATCGCTGGATATGTACGCTCACCTTTCACCCCAGCAAAAAGGGGTTCTTTAGCTAAAATAAGGCCCGATGATATCGCTACTTCAGTAGTTAATGGATTAATAGAAAATACAGGAATCGACCCATCATTAATTGAAGATTTGATAGTAGGTACAGCATTTCCTGAAGCAGAGCAAGGCTTTAATGTGGCAAGAATGATTATATTTCTAAGCGATTTACCAGAAACTGTACCAGGCGTAACAATAAATAGATTTTGCGGCTCTTCAATGCAGGCAATACACGATGCAGTTGGACGCATATCTATGGGCGCAGGACAGGCCTTTATCGCCGGTGGCGTAGAATCGATGACTAGAATACCGATGACCGGCTTCAATCCTATGCCTAATCCTAAACTTATCAGTGAATTCCCAGAGGCATTCACCTCCATGGGTATCACAGCAGAAAACCTAGCTAAAAAATATTCAATCGATCGGACTACTCAGGAAGAATTTGCCATAGAAAGTCAAAGAAAGGCTACCAGTTCAATGGAGAATGGTGCATTTACCGATGAAATAATACCAATAAATACAGAATCAGGGATTATAGAATCAGATGGTTGCATTAGATCTGAGACAAATTCTGAAACTCTCTCTAAATTGAAACCTGCATTTGACTCGAATGGATCTGTGACTGCTGGGACATCATCACCACTTACCGATGGTGCTGCTTTTGTTTTAATTTGTTCAGAAGAATTTGCGATAAATAATGATTTGAAACCACTTGCTAGAATATTAAGTACAGCGGTGTCTGGATGCTCTCCAGAAATAATGGGCATAGGGCCAGTAGATGCAACACGTAAATCCTTAGAAAGAGCTGGCTTATCTTTAGATGAAATAGGTATTATTGAGCTTAATGAAGCATTTGCTGCCCAGTCACTTGCAGTAATAGGCGAATTAGAATTAGATAAATCAAAAGTTAATATTGAGGGGGGTGCAATAGCATTGGGACATCCTCTTGGAGCAAGTGGAGCTAGAATTACAGGCAAGGCAGCCCAATTAATGAATAAGAATAACGAGAAATATGCACTTGCAACAATGTGCATAGGCGGCGGTCAAGGTATTGCCACGGTTTTAGAGAAAATATAAGGAAGTGAAAATATGCCTAAACCAATAAAAAAGGTAGCAGTTATTGGTAGTGGAGTAATGGGTTCAGGAATAGCCGCCCATTGTGCAAATGCCGGATGCGAAGTTCTCTTGCTTGACATTGTTCCGAATAATTCTTCTGATAGAAATATTATTGCAAAAGACGCAATTAAGAAAATGCATAAGTCTAATCCAGAAATGTTGATGGAAAAGAAAAATGCTAAATTAATAAGTCCAGGAAATATAGAAGATGATTTATCAAAATTGAAAGATTTTGATTGGGTAATTGAGGTAATTGTAGAAAATATAGAAATAAAGAGAAATTTATACAAGAATCTTGCAAATAATATAGGCCCTGAAACAATATTATCATCAAACACTTCTACAATACCACGCTCAGAACTTGTTTCAGGTATGACAAGTGACTTATCATCAAGATTTTTAATTACACACTTTTTTAATCCTCCAAGGTATTTACCATTGCTCGAAATAGTGAGTTCACAAAATGTAAATAATGAGGTTTTAGAAAGATTTTGTACTTTTGCAGATATTGATTTGGGCAAAAGAGTCACTATGTGTAATGATAGCCCGGGATTTATTGGTAATAGACTGGGAATTTATTTTATCCAACGCGCATACAAGGCAACTATTGACTACGACTTTTCTATTGAACAAGCAGACGCAATGCTAGGAAGACCAATAGGCTTACCAAAAACTGCTGTATTTGCATTAATGGATTTAGTAGGCATAGATCTAATTCCTCATGTTACAGGGAGTTTAGTTTCACATCTACCTCAAAATGACCCATTCCATCAAATCGCTGGAGCCGGAAAAGATGCAATAATTTCTATGATCGAAGAAGGATATACTGGCCGGAAGGGTAAGGGCGGCTTTTATCGTCTTAATGTAGAAGACGGAAAGAAAATAAAAGAAGCAAGAAATTTAGTTTCAGGTGAATACAAAAAAGCGAAACGTAAAGCAGGATTTCCATCTGCTAAAATGGGAAAGTTTGGATTGACTGCAATAATGAATTGTGACGACAAAGGTGCTGAGTTTGTAACAGATGTTCTACTCGACTCACTCTCTTATGCAGCATATATTGTTCCCGAGGTAAGTGATGATATTTTTGCAATAGATGGTGCTATGAAGGTTGGATACAATTGGAAAAAAGGACCTTTTGAAATGATGGATGAGATAGGACCAAAATATATCGTTGAAAGGCTAGAAGAATCTAATAAATCAATTCCACCTTTTCTATCTTTAGCATCTGAAAAGGGCACCTTCTATGGTATCGAATCTGGAGAAATTACTAGACTATCTCCTGAAGGAGAAATGATTATTGTTGAGAGAACAGAAGATAGCATAACAGTAGCCGATCTCAAGCGCCGTGGAAAGCCATTGAAGAAAAATAGCTCCGCCAGCATATGGGATATGGGAGATGAAGTTTTACTAGTGGAATATCATACCAAAATGAATGCTATGGATCCAATGAATATGGAAATGCTTCTTGATGCAGTAGATATGGCAGAAAGTGAGGATTGGAAAGGAGTTGTTATAGGAAACGATGCAGCGAATTTTTGCGCGGGTGCTAATTTGGGATTAGCATTATTTGCAGCTAATTTAGCAGCTTGGAAAGATTTAGATGATTTTATTGCCTTAGGTCAAGATACTTATCAGACATTAAAATATTCTGAAGTACCCATTGTAGCTGCCTCTACAGGCCTCTGTTTAGGCGGAGGGGCAGAAGTATTGATGCATTGTGATGCTGTTCAGGCGCATTCAGAGTCTTATGTAGGACTTGTAGAAGTAGGTGTAGGGATAATACCAGCATGGGGGGGATGTAAGGAATATTTGGGGCGTGTAAAAGAATTTGGCTTAGTCTCAAACGGCCCAATGGGTGCTGTTATGAAAGCATTCGAAGTAATAGGAACAGCTCAAGTAGCTAAATCGGCAAATCAAGCACGTTCTATGGGTTTCTTGGGGCCCAATGACCGCATAACAATGAATAGAGATAGGCTACTTTATGATGCTAAGAAAACACTTATTGAACTATCAGTAGAATATTCTCCTCCAGAACCAAGGACATACTCACTACCAGGGCCGTCAGGAAAAGCAGCATTAGAATTAGCTGTCAATGATCTTTTATTATCTGGTAAAGTAACTCCTCATGATGTTGTTGTAACAAATGCACTTGCAGGAATATTAACTGGTGGAGATACCGATATTACAGAATCAATAAATGAAGATGATATTCTAGTGATGGAAAAGAATGCAATAACAACATTAGCAAAAAATACTGATACTTTAGATAGAATGCAGCATATGCTTGAGACGGGTAAACCCCTAAGAAATTGAGGTGAGAGAGATGGTAGAATATAATGCTCCAAAAAGAGATTACGAATTCCTAATAAATGAAGTATTAGATGCAATACCAATAGTTCAAAATTTAGGCTATTCTGAATTTGATAGAGAATTTTTGTCTATGCTTACTGACGGTTGGGCTGAACATGCAAAAGAAGTTTGGCTACCTATTAATCAATTAGGCGACAGAGAAGGTTTGGAATTTAATGATGGTAAAATATTAATGCCTAAAGAATTTAAAGATGCATATAAAGAAAGTGTAGAGGCCGGATGGGTATCAACTTCATGCAAACCTGAGCATGGCGGAATGGGCGTTCCAATTTTCTTTCAAACTGTTATTTGGGCTGAATTTGGAACCTCTACTAATATGGCTTTGAGTGTATTGCCGGCACTTTCATTAGGAGTTTACGATGTATTGGCTGAACATGGAGAAAAGGAACTTATTGACTATTTTGCTACATATTTGGCCACAGGCAAATGGTCGGGTACAATGTGTCTCACTGAACCACATGCAGGCACCGATTTAGGGATGATATCAACAAAAGCAGTGCCTCAAAAAGACGGCACTTATCTAGTCTCAGGAACCAAGATTTTTATTACATATGGGGAACATGATATGACCGAAAATATTGTACATCTAGTGTTAGCTAAAACTCCGGATGCACCAGAAGGAACGAAAGGGATTTCTTTGTTCTTAGTTCCAAAATATATGCCTTCTGACTGGAATTCAGAAGGTCTTTCTCAACTATCTCACCAACTCAAATCACAGCATAATGGTGTAACTTGTTCTGGTAGTGAAGAAAAGATGGGAGTTCACGCCTCCCCCACATGTGTTATGAACTTCAATCAAAGTATTGGATGGAGAGTTGGCGATCTTTACAATGGAATGCCTTTGATGTTTGAAATGATGAATAGAGAAAGATTAGCTACCGGTATGATGGGTATAGGATTAGCCGAAATAGCATATCAGAATGCATTATCATGGTCTAAAGAAAGACGCCAGGGAAGAGATATTAAAGGCATGCAGGAACCAAATGAAGTAGCAGATAATATACTTGTACATCCGGATGTCCGTAGAATGCTATTGGAAGCCAAGGTCAATAATGAAGGATGTAGAGCTCTTGCGGCATGGACAGGAGTTCTACTTGACCAGTCTAACAGTGATGATAAGAAGGAAGCCGAAATGGCAACAGCATTAGTTGCCTTATTTACGCCGATCGTCAAAGCTCATTTTACAGATCTTGGTTGTGAAACCGCAAGTACCTGTATGCAGGTAATGGGAGGTGCAGGTTATTGTACAGAATACGGTGTAGAGCAATTCTATCGCGATGTACGAATATCAAAAATTTGGGAAGGTACCAATGGAATTCAGGCATTAGACCTAGCAGGAAGAAAGGTTACAGAAAATTTAGGCAAGAATCTAAGATATCTCTTATGGCCAATGACGGATTTTATCAATGAAAACAAACATATTAAAGAATTGGATGAATTTAATAAACCTCTTCATCAAGGCGTAAAAGGGTTACAAAAATTAACATTACTTATGATCGCTGAAGGACAAGGAAATCCTCATTTTCTTGCAGCAGGCGCTACAGATTATTGTAGATATTTTGGTAACGTATTACTCGCTTATATGTGGGCTAAAATGGCCAAGGTTTCAATAACAAAAAAAGGAGAACCGTACTATGATGCTAAAATTGCAAGTGCCCGTTTCTTTTTCAAAAAAATCTTTCCTGAGACAATAGGGCTTGCAGCAAAAATACAGGCAGGACATAAGACACTGATGGACTATCCTGTGGAGATGATGTGATGTTAGAGAAAGTAAGTCAAACACTCAGAATTAAATTTAGACGTGCTAGTAAAAGAGCACAGAATCTTTCCTCTAAACCTTCAAATGAATTTCTTCTAAAATTATATGCTTTATACAAGCAGGCAAATGAGGGAGATTGTGTTGGTAAGGCAAGTGGCGGAATAAGAGATAGAGCAAAATGGAAAGCTTGGAATTCAGTACATGGAACGTCAAAATTTGATGCAATGACTAAGTATTGTGAAGTAGTTGATAAATTAGTGAGCATGGATTAGTGATGATGGTGTCTATCGATCAAAAAAAATTACTCTCTGAATATAAAAAATTATTAAAAGGATTAAGATTTAGGTTTTTTACCGCACTTTCAATGCCAACTGCTTGGCTGGCAGGGTTAAAAATCATACAATTAGATAACAATCTTTGTGTAACCTCTTTACCAGGAGGGTGGAGATCTCAAAATCCATTTAAGACAATGTATTGGGCAGTACAAGGAATGGGTGCGGAATTAAGTACTGGAGCAGCCCCATTCGCAATATCAAAATCGATGTCTAAAAAACTTAGAATGTTTGTTATTGGTACTGAAGCAACATTTACCAAAAGAGCAAGAGGTAAAATTATTTTCACATGTAAGGATAATTCAAAAACTAGAGATGCAATTAAAGAAAGTATGCTTACTGGCAAAGCAGTGGAATGTGACTTGTCTTCAGTTGCAACAGACAAGTCCGGCGATATAGTTTCCGAATGGGTATTCAAGTGGAATTTTTTAGTAATTGAGGGAGAGTGATATATTGGTAACTACAAGACTGACTGAAGATATCGGTGTAAAGTATCCAATAATATGTGGTGCGATGTACCCCTGTTCTAACCCAGAATTAGTTGCTGCTGCTTCGGAAGGTGGAGGTATTGGCATTATACAACCTGTTTCATTGACAATGGTACATGGATTTGATAAGCCAAACCGTAAAGAAGGTCTTAGAGCAGGAATTAGATATATCCGAACGCTTACTGATAAACCCTTAGGATTTAACGCACTTATAGAAAAGGGAAGCGAGAAATATTTCAAACAAATGTCAGAATGGATTGATGTTGCTCTTGAGGAGGGCATCAGATTTTTTGTTACCTCACTAGGTAAACCTGATTGGGTCTGTAAAAAAGTTCATGCCGAAGGCGGTGTAGTTTACCATGATGTCACCAATAGAAAATGGGCAGAAAAGGGTAAGATGTGTGGTGTTGATGGATTAATATGTGTTAATGACAGAGCCGGAGGTCACTTAGGTGAATTAACTATGGAAGAAATTTATGATCAACTTGCAGACATGAACCTTCCGTTAATTTGTGCAGGAGGGATTGGCAGTGAAATTGAATTAAGAAAAGCATTACAAGTAGGATATGATGGAGTACAAATGGGTACAAGATTTATCGCCACATATGAATGCTCTACACCAGATGACTACAAGGATGCTATTGTCAAAGCGAAAGAAGATGATATTACTTGGACAACAAAATTAACTGGGGTTCCAATTTCAGTAATCAATAATAATAAGTTCAAACAACATAACTCATGGTTAGTGCGTACTCTTTTGAAAAGTAGATTAAAACATAGAGTTAGAGTTATTATAACTGGACTCTCTTTTTGGAGAATGAGGGCATTTTCCAAAGGGAAGAATAAATCATCTAAGGATTTATGGTCTGCAGGAAAGAGCGTTGAAACAGTAAATAGTATTGAATCAGCCAGAATTATCATGGAAAGATTGGGTCAATCTATTTGAAAGGAAATGTTATAGATGAATAATTTGAAACATAGCCGTACAGCCAGACTCAAAGCAGCAGTTTATCAAAAAACCCCAAAACCTCTTCTACCAAGTAAACCAAAAGTCCTAACTGCATTGATATTAATTCAACTAATGATGCTTAGTATTTTTCCAATATGGCGTACATATCGCATTTCCTGGGTTCTTTTTGGAGCCTCAATACCAATTGCAGGTTGGTTATTTATGAGATGGAGGATCTATTCTTCAGTTTTTATTACCCCTTCAAGAGAATTAACTAATATTACTGATGTCCGTTGGAAGCCATTTACATTTTTAGGTTGGGGAGAAGAGAAACTAAATGCACATTTTTTAGCATCAGAAAATAATAGTAAAGACGTAATATTGTATTTACACGGATACAATTCAAGTTTAGGTAGAGGAGAGTCAAGATGTCAACATATGAATACGTTGGGGCCAAATATTTTCAGTTTAGATCAGCGGGGATTTGGTGAACAAAAGGGAAAGTATGAGTGGACAATTCTAAAAGTAATAGCTGATATTGAATTGTTACTAGAGAAAATCCCCTCTGTTTTGGGATATATTCCAGAAAATTTATGGATCTATGGCCATTCTATGGGGGGTTTTCTTACAATTAGACTTTCATCACATTCTTCTGGGTGGTGGGATAAAGTCCTTAGAGGAATAATATTAGAATCCCCTGCGACGTCGTTCCCATTAGTTATAGAAAAAAAATTACCAGGAAGAGCAGTGATAGCTAATTCTTGGGTCAGGCATATTCTAAGAAGAGAATATCAACGCATACACCCCGATTTGAATGTAGGATATGCTAACGCACAAATTCCTTTTTGGGGCGTTCCTAATGTACCAATATTGGTTATCCAGGCAGGTAATGATGAAACACTGGGAAATGATCATTTCGAATTATTAAAAAAGCACTATGAAGATATATCTGAAATATTTGTTCTGGATTCTATGCCACATACATCGTCCATAGACACAATTGAGAGAAGAAAAATATTAGAAAAATGGTTTTTAAAGCAGATAAATTAAGATATTTTCTGTAAAACTCTTCTATTTAATTCCTGGGCATCACCCACAACTCCAAAACCATATTCTTCTTCTAGAGATCTTGAAATTAGTTTAAAATCACTATCTCTTGTTGCAATAATTACTTTCCCAATCTCTGGATTTATATTATTACATAATTCAGCAGCATAACGAATTATTTGCATATCTCCTCCTTCAGGATATATTTCAAGACCTTTTATTATACTTCTCCCTGAGTTATCACCTCTAGACATTTTCTGTTTAGTAATTTCATCAAATATATTTCTATGTTGTATCATGAAATCTTCTAATTGAATATTTTTCATTTTATCTTTATCTACTTTACACCCCCAATTTCCAAATTCTTCACATATTTTTTTAACTTTATTATCTAGTAATGTTTTAGTTATTTTTTCATTCCATTTATTCGAATCAATATATATTTTTTTTGAAAATAACTTTAACACATTTTCTGGAGTTTTAACTCTATTCATAAATTCTGATTTTATCATTGGAGGAATATTCATAAGCACTAAATTTTCCTTACCTCTCCTTCTTAACATCCAATGAAATGAACGTTCCACAGTCCAATTAAGGCTCCCAAAACTATCTCCCGTTAACTCTCTCAACAAATCATCTTTTAATGCATCAATTAAGATATTTGTATCGACAATTATTACAGGCTTAAGCGAAAGATTACGCAACGAACTCCTTTCTTTTATTGGAATAGATGTGCTATGTTGAACAAACATTGCACCTGCAACCCTTTCCAGTATTGTCTTTTCTCTTTCTGATAAATCTGAAGAAGACATGGCTCTTTCTAGTTTACGTAATCCTCTGATGGGAGCATAATCTGCTATTTGATTTGCTATTGATTGAATTTCATAAATATCTTTCTTATCTCTAGCCATCTCCTGTTCAAACTTCAGATCCAATTCAGACCTATGTGTATTATCTATTCTTTGTAATCCTCTTATAGCCGCCATTACTCGTCCCTGAAATGGAGATTTTGGTAGTGGAGGATCTAAGTCTTCTGGATATCTCATTAATAATTCTAAAACCTCTATTTGTGCGCTTCTATTTTCTTTAATATCTGATACTACTGTGCCTACTTCTTTTATAGCATATTCATGTAGTCGATTTCTTGCTTTATCTTTTTTATTTCCTAATTCATCGTTACAGACATTTAGATAAAGTTGAAATCTTTCGGTTACTGATGCTGTCAATGCAGGTTTTGAATTAATCAGGTTTACCGAATCACTCCATCCTCCTCCATGTGCATAGGAAATCAATGCTTTTCTCATTATTAATGCATATTGTTCGAAGTCATCCCTAACCTTTCTTGCCGCCTCTTGGTATTCTCTTGCCGCCTCTAAATGGTTACTCTGTGCACTTTGAATCGTGGCCTTCACAAGTTTAGATTCTAAACTATTATTATTATTTTTTCTATACCATTTTTCCAAAGGATTAATACCTTCCGCGATTATTTGCCCATGCTCCACAATCATCTCAATGATGAATTTTATACTTTGCAACGATATATTATCGTTATCTGTAATCAAATTTAATATTTGATTCGCATCTAATATTCGAGCAGGCATTCCACTTTCTATATCCATTGCTACTCTATTTAACAATAATGAATTAGTTAAAGATTGAAATAATTTTCTCTCTAAGTAAGTTAGTTTTGCAATTTTTATTGACCCCTCAAGACGCTCTATTGTTTTTGTTCTAACCATATTATCTCCTTCAGGAGACAAAGCCCTCCGTACTTCATTTAGTGCTAATAAACCCTCTGAATCTAACTTTTCATTTATAATACTAACATCATCGGGAATACCATCAAGTAGAGATATCAGTGCTTTAGAAGTATCGGAAAGAATTAATTCTTCGGGAGATTCTGAAATAGAGGCCAAGGCATTTTCTCTTAAATGAGATAATTCAGTAATAATATTTTTTGTATTTTTTGCATATATCATATGCCAAACTAATAAGACGCGCTCTGGGTATACCTTGGCCAGTGATTTATTTTCTATCAGAATTCTTGATAAATTTTCTATATCGGCTAATTCTGTAAAAATATCCAAACTATCACTCATATATCTTATTGTATCGGATTGTAAAACCCTTTTTGCTGCTTCAATCCGTGTTTCATTTTTACAAGATAAATTTTTTGCAACCATTAATAGTCCATCATCATCTAAATTATCCAAAGAAGAATTTATCATATTATCCATATTTTCTTCTGAATTTAATCTTAATGCTGTTCTAAGTTGTTCATTATTTACTATTTCTATTCCTTTTATAGCATTATGAGACTGTTTAATCTCTCCTGCCTCAAATAATTCATATGCTAGTTTCCAGGCAATAGAATCAGGTACAGTATTTTCTGATTCAGACAAAACCATTATTCCAAAACGTAAATCATCAATTGATAAATTTATATCAATACTTCCAATTTGTTTCCATGCAGTAGTTCTGATGGCAGCTGATAACAAATCTTCTCCCTCTATCCTTGCATCTTCTTCCCAATTATTCATATTGCCATTACGTAATTTTAATAGTCTGACTTGCTTCTTTGCTATATCCATAGTTGATTTATCAGATATATTTTCTAATACACTAATCGCATCTTTGTGTTTAGAGCATGCAAGCAGCATCCCTTCAATTAGTGCTATTTCTTTATGTTGATTTCTTAGAACTGGCTCCATCCATTTACTCCATTCTGAGAAACGAGGTTTATTTGCCATATCCTTTTTTATCTTCTGAATCACCTTTAATTGTTCAGTTTTTGCATTAAACGGTAAATTCATATCCAACCATGCCTTCATTTGCGTAGTATCTTCTGGATCAAAGTATGAATTTTCAATCCATATTGAAGAATCTTTCCTTATTATATTTTCTTGAGTAATTTTAAATCTACTAAGTTCTGCAAAAAGATTTGCCTCCTTTGCTAGTTTACTCCAGACTGGATGTATTCCTTTTTCACATGCTATCCTAAGTTTTTCTAACTCATCATCCCATTTTAAGTTCCATGACTTATCCATTTTTGTTTTTTGTGCGATTAAAACAGCCAATTTATAGCCATTGGATTCATTAGATGCAATTATTTCCAGTGGATGGGCTAAATTATCTTCAAAACTCCTCCTGAGCCCTTTTCCCCCACGTCTACCTATTTTTCTATTACGATTTGTACTTTTGTTTACGATTTTATCGCTTGTATTTTCATTAATCTCTGGTAAACTTTCTTTTTTAGCTGCCAATGCTACTAAAGCTCGCCATTCCTTGTTTAAAAGATCCCATGCAGATATCCGTTGGACCCTTTTCAATCTCCTTGTTTTATCATCGCCTGACTGAGATAATGAATCTAGACATTCAAGTAGATACTGTTCCATATGAAGCCAACTAACTACGGCCCTCTATCAATCGTACATCAATACATCGCCCATAAACACAATTTATTTCAACAGAGACCTCAAGTCATATGTCCCTCATCGAGTAACATGAACTTCATGTTGGGTGTTATTATTCTTCTTCACCCGATAGCCGCTTTAGTACTTATTTGGACATTCATGAAGCAACGAAAATGGAGACAAGATAAAAATTTTTTAAAAGAGCAAAAGTACCAATCTTCCTTTGAAAAACATAGACTAAACGGAGATAGACTGATGCTTGGAACAATATTTGTTATTCTGTTAGCAGTTGTTGCAGAAATTACTCGAGCATGGTTCGACAAGGTTGCAATCTTCACATATGTAATACCAAATAACTTTCATGCGTCAGGAGGATTATTAGGTTTATTATTAATGGGCATTCTTTGGAAATTAGGACATTCTTCAAATAATAAAAGAAAATTAGATTCTTTTTCAAAAACTAGAGATTTACATGGAAGACTCAGTGATGTGATGTCCATATTAATTATTATTCATGCATTTTTAGGGTTTCTATACCTTCTCCAAATCATTTAAATTGCTTCACTCCACATACGTTTCCATTCTTCTAAATTCTTTTCAATATCATCTAATTGTACATTATTATCACTTACTTTACCGTTTTTTATTGCCTTTATTCTACACCCACATGCATTAGCATGACCTCCTCCTTCAGAATCAAATCTTGTTGCCAACTTTGTTAAATCATAGATCCCTCCTTGCTTGTGTAAGAATGAATTGGTATAGAAGGAAGCCGAAACTGGGTATTTTGTATGGTCTTCAAAAGATGCTCCTACGTCTCCATGGATTATTATACACGCATCGCAAGCCTCACCAGCCATTGCTGTGACGCTATATCCATTTGACCGTATCCCAGATCCTTCAAAATTTACGATTGCTAATCTATTAACTATACTCATTTTTTCTATAATAATTTTTTTAATTTTTAATTGTTCTTTCCTTTTTTTAGCCAAATGAGGTATAATATCATAGTCTTCAAGAATAGTACTTATTGATTCTTTTTCTTTGAATGATTCTAGTATTTTTGCTGCAATTCTTGGGTCATCACCAATTATTCTTCCTAACCACAATACATTATTATCTGATAGATATTCTCCTTTAGTTATATTGCCGCTATCGAGTTTATCGACCCATATTAGTAAATCATCTAGATCGCTAAGATCTATTTTATTTGAGAAAATATTGTATGCTATTCTAGCTGCTGATAACGAATCTTCCCACATAATTATTCCTCCAAAATTTAAATTATTTTTTGGTTTATTGGACTGATGATGATCGATATTCAGTCCACATTTAGGATGATATGGTAAATCACATATTGCAGTAAATTCATCTATTATATTATCTAATATCCCGGAACGTAAATGGCCGGGTTGTGTAAAAACGACATCTGCTTCTTTCCAGAATCTCTTTAGTATAGCCCCAGTAACCACTCCATCGAGGTCCGTATCGGTTACTATGCGCCTTATATCCAATGAAAATATTTTATCATACATTTAATTCACCATTGCCTACATAATTTCCAATACTTTTTATGACGAATAACAAATTATATTTATATTTTTTATCATTGAGAGGAAATTACGATAGGCAAACACCACTACGGGATAATATGGAAACATCATGTGGCTTTATTTTAGTTAACTATGACAGCATACTCCTTCTTCAATATCCCCAAGGACATTGGAGTTTTCCAAAAGGTCATATTGAAGAACAAGATAAAAACCACCACGAAACTGCTATGAGAGAATTATCTGAAGAAACTGGTATAGAAAAGGTATTTATTCACGATGATTGGAATGCACATACGGAATATACTTTTACCCGTAAAGGAAAAGAAATATCTAAACAGGTATTCTGGTATTTGGCTGAGACAGAAGAATTAGATGTTAAATTATCTAATGAACATATCAATTATTTGTGGTTAAGTTTTGATGATACAGAAAAACAATTGACCTTTAGTCAAGAAAAAGATATAATCAATTCCTTACGTGCATACAGAATAAAGCACGATCTTAAAATTTAGTCATTTTTTGTTCTTAAACCAAGAGGAGTCCATAAAACCTCCTCTTCCTGACTTTTTGCACTTATCCATCGCCCCATCACAAACATCCAGTCTGATAGGCGATTTAAATAAGAAATTATTTCAATTCTAACCGAGCCTTCTCCTTCATTTTCTAACATTAAGCATGCAATTCTTTCGGCTCGCCTCGTAACCGTTCTTGAAACGTGTAAACTGGCTACTGGAGCGGACCCGGTTGGCATAATAAATGATTCAAGTGGTTCTACATCTTCTAACCACGAATCCATCTCTTCAACTAATTTATCTCCTTCCTTTTCTCCTATAAGTACCATCATCGAAGGAAGTTTTCCAGGAGTACATGCACACTCTCCTCCGATATCAAACAACTCTTGTTGGACCCGCCCCAAAACATTATCAATAGATATTTTATTTTCATTAGGTAAGCCATCAAACCTTTTTAGCTCCATTCTAACCATTCCAAGTTGTGAGTTTAATTCATCAATCGTACCATACATCTCTACTCTTGGGTTTCCTTTACCTACTCTAGAACCATCTAAAAGTGAAGTTTCTCCTTTATCGCCACCGCCAGTATGAACTTTTGTAATACGAACCATAAAACATCCGGAGGGCCACTATTATTTTGAATAGTTGGTATTAAAATCACACAGAAATTTCTTTTAATGAATTTTTAATTACCTCTGTCCAAGATTCGTCTAACGCCTCCCATCCTCCTTCCTTTTCCAATCCTAATAGGTGTTCTTCAGTTTTTTCTTCATTTCCAATTTTTTCATATATCAATAATAGAGCAGCATGACTCATTGTATTGAGCCATGGATCATTCATGTCCCATGATTTGTTGAAGTGTTCTATTGCACCATTTTTTCCATAAATTAAACCTCTTTTAATTTGCCTCAGGCCAGATTTAGACCAAGATATTCCGGGAACACCAACTACTAACCCCCTAAATGCTAGATAGATTTCTAACATCACAATAATAGAAGCAATTATGAAAGACATTATTTGTTCATTCATTGTTGAATTGACCCAATCAACAGTAAATAGATCAATTGTGCCTATACACAATAATATACCGGCAAATGGAGCTAAAATAACATCTTGTTTGGTAATTACCATATGCCTAACTCCGAAAATAACTCCAAAAGATCCAATAAAAACAGAGACCAAAGCAGGAAATTCTTCTATTGTTTCTCTAGGCGCCGTACCCGCAATAGCATAGATAATTCCCAAAAATATAATTAAAAAACTATATCTTCCTCCAATTTCAGGAAATGGTTGAAATTTACTATAATAAAGAATTACTCCACCAATAAAAAAATAAAAAAATATCCAAAAATTGAGTGAGATCATTCTTCAATCACATCTCCTTTCCATCCTGGACTCCAAAACTTATCATTATCTAACCATTCTAACCATTCTTCTGAATTAGACTTTAAGAGTCTAAAAGCTCTTCTATCTAAACCTTCAAGCAAAGAATCTGATACTTCACCTACTTTGTGAGCAGCAATCCATTCTACTTGCATTTCTCGAACTTTTATTTGACCTTCTGTGTAGTTATTGAATGACTTTTCACATATCTCTCTTAAATCCTGTATCCACATTCTTGCTCCACGCACATGAGGTTCTTCTACCAGGGGTTTTGGTTTGCGCCGACGGCGCCATCGACTCATAATGAACTACCGTAACAGCGCTCGGTCTTGATGCTTTGCGAAATCCTATTACACACTCCCTTCTGGGTATATTTATGGGAAGGATGATTGTTCATATTTATGGCAAACCTAAAGATAATAATTTAGCATCAATGATTTCTGAATATTCTAATCGTTTGGTTTCTCGAGGTATAACATTAAAAATTCATTCCGATAAAAAAGATAGTCATTATTATGAAAACAATCTTGCTACTCTTAAAGGAAATTTAATTATTTTAGATGAAAATGGAATTCAAAAAACAAGTAAGCAATTTTCTGATTTTATTTCAAACATATCTCTAAGTAATGAAACAGTAAATTTTGCCACAGGACCTCCTGATGGTTTCAGTGATTTGTTAAAAAATAAAGCAATTAAAATAATTTCACTTTCAAAAATGACATTTATTCACGAAATGGCATCATGTATACTATTGGAACAATTATACAGGGCCACTGAGATAATTAAAGGTAGTTCATATCATAGAGAATAACTATTAAATTTGATTAGTAGAGTTCGACATTATGTTTAAGGCATCGATTAATATGATATCATTATCCCAAAAAACTTCATTATTTTCACTAGATAATACTTCTTTTAATAATAATTTTGAAGCTCTTGAAACTTCATCTACAACAGTTACAGTGGCGTTCCTCGAACTTCTCGAAAGAGGATTTAAATCAATAACTAAAACTTCTTTACCAAGTGCAATAAGGGCCTCACATCTATCCCCATCTTCTAGAGGAACTAATACTGCATCTGCCTTCTCAATCCCTTCTAAAGAACACATTGATCTAGGACCATCTAGTCCAATAATTTTACCATGACATTCATCTCCTAATATCTTAACATTTTCAATATTTTTTGACCAGTCGCCTTCCCAATTTTCCGGGGGTTCTTCTTTAGAAATATCATATCTATATCTCCTCATTAACTGTAATAACTTTGATATCCTAATATCAGTTCTATAATATATGTTAATTTCAATAGGGCAGGAAAGCACTCCCGCAATTCTTATCAAATCTTTTCCTGCTAAAATTGCTGTATTACCATTCACAGATATAACAGGTCTTTTAGCCTTTTTTAACCTATTAGCAACTTCTTTTATTGCCCTTAGAGCAGATAAAGAGGTTTTTTCACCAAGAAGATAATCAAAAGCCTCGCCCCTTCCATGTGCAATCATTGCAGATTTTGCTAGGTAACCTTCTTCTGCAGCCTTGACCAATCTATTTCGTGAAATTAATGAATTATATCTAGGATGACTTTTTGGTATATCTGACATTAAGCTGACTCCCTATCTAATAACATCGATAAATCAAGAGGAGGAACGCCCCGATTTAATTTACTCGATGAAATAACTTCAATGTCAGTATCAGCCCAGTATTCTAAAGAATCAATATTAATACCTCCAGAGGCTTCTAAAATACAATATTTACGTAGATTTTCTTTCACTAACGCTTTTGATATTTGTTTAACTGTATCTATGCTAATATTATCTAGTAATAATACAATTTTACTTATTTTTTTACTAATATTTATTTTCTTTACCCAAGATTCTGCGACAATCATTGCCTCGTTTAGATTTTGTACCTCTACTACAATAAAATCGTGTATTTTTAGATCATCTATTTCATTAATGACTCTACCAATTGTATCAATATACAACTCTCCCTTTTTTTTCGATGCCGCAAAGTCATTTTCTTTTATCATAAGAGCATCGCCTCTATTCAGTCTATGTGTGTATCCTCCTCCAACATTGACTGCCCATTTATCCATTAATCCCCAGTCCGTTTTTCGTGTTGCTGCGATTTTTACATTCGGTAACCTTTCAACCCATTTCCTGGTATTAGTTGAAATTCCTGACATGTTTCCTAAAATATTCAATAGTATCCTTTCAATTTTTAAAATCTCTTTCGATATTCCAATTATTTCTAAAATTATCTGACCTTTTCTAATTTCACTACCCTCAGTCACATTCCAAATAACTCTACATTCAGAAAAATATAATTTTATCAATCTATTTACGATCGGTTTCCCACAAAAAATACCTCCTTCTTTACATACTACATACCCTTTAGATATAATTTCAGGACCCTCTCCTCCTCCTTGTTCATCAGACACCATCGCATTTATCCATCCATCCATTGATTTTTTGAATAATAATGTCGCCGTTCCATTTTCAATACCTCCTTCCCAAAGAAGATGTGAACGATCGTGGGGTATGTCTCCCATGTCATACCGTATCAAGCATCTAACTTGAATAGTACTAATTATCAATCAATAAAATGTATTATTTCTTTTCAATCACATCTAGGCTTGTATTGGCAGCCGAAAGGCAAACTAGAATGTCATCGATTGTAGATCTAATAGATTTTAAATTTGTGGAAGTAACTTTTATTTTTAATTCAGCAGAACCATCTAAATCTATTATTTCAGAAGAAAACGATTTCGGGTCATCAGGAGAAATTGCTGAAAGTAACAGTTCAGCGCGCCACTTTGGCCCATTCCAGACTATTTCGGCCTCTGTACTTGCCATGAACTCCGTACGTGTTACCTCTTTTGATTTGTACTGGTATTATATCAAACATCTGCGCGGGAACGAGTCATGGTGAGGGAACTCATTAGACTTGAAGAAGTACATCGTGCATTTGGTCCTCTGACTGTTTTAGAAGCCGTTAACCTACGTATCGACGAAGGCGACAGAATCGGTGTTGTTGGACACAATGGTGCAGGTAAAACTACATTATTACGTACCATAAGTAATCAGGACCATGATCTTGGTGATATTTCATTTGCAGCAGGTCTCCGTTTGGCATTTTTAACACAGATTAGAGATTTAGACGAAAATGCTACTTTAGGCGAAGAACTCAACAGACGCGGACGGCAATTCCAAGAGATTGAAGATGAAATATCTCAATTAGAAGAAAAAATGACAAATCCTTCTTTCTATGATGGAAATTGGCAACCTGATATGGATAGATACCAAGAATTACAAAGTCTCATGGCGCGTTCAGGAGGAGGGGACGTTGCAGGACACGCTCAAGAAATCTTGAAAGCTTTAGATTTAGCACACCATCCCTTAGACATTCAACTTTCTCTATTATCAGGGGGAGAACGGGCTAAAGTCGCACTTGCAAGACAACTTGTTGGTTTAAGTGAAATCGATGTCTTCTTCTTAGACGAACCAACTAATCACTTAGATTTACAGACTTTAAACTGGTTAGAGAACTTTCTAATTAAGTTCAAAGGAGCCCTTTTAATTGTAAGTCACGATAGGTACTTTTTAGATAGAGTTTGTAATAGCATCATAGAGGTACAAGATGCTCATACAAGAGGTTATAATGGCAACTATTCATCTTTTCTTAAACAAAAAGAACTTTTTTTACAAACCTTAAATGATCGAATTGAAAAAACTCAGAAAGAACTGAAAAGATTGAAAGGGGCCATGCAGTCCATGAAAAGCTCAAATAAATATGATAAATCAGTCTCCCAAAAACATGTAATGATATTGCGTACACAGCGTGAGTTGAATTGGTTAAGATCTATTAAACCAAACTTAAGAAAACCATTGAGATTTAATATGAAAGCAACAGAGAAAAGTAGTTTAGAGGTATTAGATTTCAAAAAAGCACACCTTTCCTTTGAAAGTTTATCGCGTCCAATAATTAGAGGCTTGGATATTGGTGTTAGAAGAGGGCAGAAAATTGGAATAATTGGTCCAAATGGAGCAGGAAAGACTACATTATTACGAATAATAAATGGAGAATTAAATCTAGATTCTGGTGAAATTGATATTCGTCCCGGAGTTCAAATAGGGTATTTTCATCAAGATCATAGATTACTGAATTTTAATTTAACGCCAATAGAACAAATTCAATTTTTAAAACCAAAGATGGAATATGCTTCTCTTAGGTCAATGTTAGGTCAGTTTCAATTTACTTCAGATATGGCAAAAACAAAACTTTCAAAATTAAGTGGTGGTGAAAGAGCCAGAGTGGCATTACTTTGCCTTCTTTTAGAGGAAAATAATATGCTCTTACTAGACGAACCAACTAACCATTTGGATACAGATGCCAAAGAAGCATTAGAAGAAGCCCTTATTGGTTATGATGGGGGAATAATAACGGTTAGTCACGATCGATATTTTCTAGACCAGGTATGTGATACAATATGGGAATTAAAAGGAGATGGGAGCTTATTTGTTTGGCCTGGAAATTATTCTGACTATATTAGGAGAAAAGAGAAACAAAATTAATTTAATAATTATTAAAAAATAAATAGATATTGGCTATTTATACACCCCAAAACCTATTTCCAACGATATTTTCATCATTTTCTTCAAAAGATTGGACTACTGTTCTTAGAAGATAATAAAGTACAGTAGCCATGATTGGAAGAAACCATGTATCTGATATTTCACCAAATGCTAGGCTATAATCATCACCTGATAATTCAGTTAATAGTACTTCAATTATAGCTCTAGAGACAGTATAAATAACTCCCCCGAGACCAAATAATAGTATACTTCTTCCTGTAAAAGTTCCTTCTTTCCATCTTAGCACACCCAAAGATAATGCAAAAGAAAAAGTAGATACAACTATCCAAGTTAGCGCTTGATCAAGTGCGATAACCCACACCGCAATATCTCTATTTACAGCGTCAAGATCAAATATATCAATACTAACATAACTTTCAGTAACATACTCATTTAATTCTGATGTAGATCCAGTAAGAACTTGCCAAACCGTAAGAACAGATAAGAGTACAGAGACAATTGCTAGACCCCACAATAAAGAAGACCATATGCCACCAGTTGCGCTTTCCCTCATATCATTGAGTAAACGATCTAATTGTTGTTCCCAACCAAGTCCTTTTGCTAATACCCATATACCGATTATTAGAGGCATTGCACCAATTAAAACACCTCCATTTGGAAGCATTAATCCAAGGCCAAGAAGCATCAAAAATATAGCAACTGGTACAAGTAATCTAGCCCTCCATCTCGGGTCTTCAACCGCTTTTATTATGTAGTAATAGGTACTCTCAATTCCTCTATTCTGTCTTACAATTATTTTTTCAATATGGTCCACTCTTATTCTTGAGGTTATAATCGGGAGTGATGCTTCATCATCAGCACCATCGGTTACAAGTACCGCTGAATCTGGTTGAAACTCTTTAATAACCTCTTCAAGTTGACTTGCTATAGCCCTATCACTTCGTGGACCAACCCTAACATCTCCTGTCAATATTGCAATTTCTAATTCATCATTTCCTTTTGCACTCTCTACCATTTTATCATGATGATGTAATGCACCCAAGATTGCGTTTGTATCGGATTCTTCTGGATCTGCAATGCCTAGTCGTAAAACAGCATTTAAAGCACTTTTTCTACCTATCACGGGCCCTCTAATGCCTGCTTTTACACCCAAATCATTATCCCTATCGACAGTCATAACTAAAGTTCTAACCATTTTATCCCTCCTTTATTTATATTTATTCATATCTAGACATTACCTATGAAGAATTGGACGTCTCAGCCTCGTCCTCTGCTCCCATATCCTTATTTTGATTCACACCTTCATTATATCTTCTTCTCTGTTTTGCTCTTAGATATTTTAAGGGGTGAGTCATCCATTCTTGGTCACAAAGTGTATCATCGCCTCTTTGTACCGGGCACCTAGCTCCTGTTTTCAACGCGGAACAACCATGAGGCGTATATTCTCTTTCATATATTTGATTTATCTGATATCCGCTTGTTTCTGCACTAAAGTCTGGTGCATTTGAGAAAAATCCTAAAACTTCTTCTTGAGAAAAACCCATAGACCTAGACATGGCTGCTAAGAAAACACGACCTGTATGATTTACATTAACCCCTTGATTCAATTCTGAAACTGCCAACTCAAAACAAGGCGGCCACTCATCTCTTTTTGCTGCACTTATTGGCATTTCTGCCTGAACTCTTTCTGAAAATAATCCAATTATTATTTCAACAGAAGAGGAAAACTGAGCAGCGAATTCATCATCCATTTTCTCCATTCTTTCTGAACAGGTTTTATTTAGATTTTCACGTATTCTTTCTTTTAAAATTCTCGAAGTCCGCTGTCTGCTAGTTTCTCCTGCTCCTGAATCCATACAAACCCATCCATCTTTTACTGATCTATTGATTAATCTCCAATAATTCCCAGATATTCTTGGACATAGTTCGATAAAATCACTCAAAGGAATCCAATAAATTGAAACACCAGTTTCATTTTTTTCTTCCCTTATTCCTGAAAGATAGGTTTTAGCTATTGACATAAAATTTCTATCATCCATTCCTAACAAATAATCTGCTCTACTAGATTCACCTTCAATCCATCTTCCCAGTAGTCTTTCATCAAATGAAGAACAAATAACTAACATTGCATGTAAAAACGATAAACTTTCTGTCATTCTTCCTATTTCAGTAGACAAATCGATTGTTTCTACTGATTTAAGTCCGCCTTTATGTGTTATACTTTCTACCAATCTAATACGACCTCTCGCCCGAATATCTTCAAGCCATGGCGCTTCTATTAGTTGCTCTATAGTTATATCATTATCTTTTAATAATTTTTTAACATAGTTTTTACTCTGTGGCAGAAATGCATATCTTGCCAGTAAACCTTCATCACCAATCTCAGGTAACTCAAGCGGCATAGGTGGCATGAAGGGTCTATGTACCCCTAGGGTTCTTCAATACTCACTATGCCCACCCAAATGGGAAAGGTCAATATGTCTCCATTCAAAGAAAGACCTGAACAGAATAATTATGAATTAATTAAAATTCAAGATGATATAAGAAAATATTTCGAATGGAGCTTGAGCGATGATGTAGAAAGCGCAAGAAAATTACTAGATAAAATTGATAGATCAAATGTCAATATCTGGTCTCCTGCTAATAGAGAAAACCATCTTCAGAATATCATTGAAAAATTATATTCAAATAAAAATAAAATAGTAATTATTGGTGCAGCTGTTACATCGTTAGAAATTATTGAACTTTTAAAAAGTAATAATTTTTTCATTCTAGCCGATGGTTCAGGTGCAGTATTTTCTACTTTATCCGACTCATTAGCAGAAGTTGCATGGTCTCGTTCCGTTTGTGTCGTAAGTGATGGCGATGGAGGATTGGGATTGGCTCATGCAATTCAAAACGAAATACCTGTAATACTTCATGCACATGGAGATAATATTTCTTCATGGAGTAAGGTTATTGACGACTCTATTTCAGATAATATTAAAATTAAATTAATCTTAACCCATCAATTACCTGAGAAAATTGATGGTATGTATAACTTTGGAGGTTTCACAGATGGGGATAGAGCAGTATGCTTTATCCGTTCGATTGGAATTCCGAAAGAAAGAATATTAATTATAGGGACAAGAACAGATATCGTA
>CEOP01048957.1_pt1 | contig 78594 bp, 75 predicted proteins | sample 361301 | NCBI WGS metagenome assembly CEOP01 (sample SAMEA2619548, study PRJEB7988) | marine metagenome | biome: marine biome (ENVO:00000447); feature: deep chlorophyll maximum layer (ENVO:xxxxxxxx); material: "saline water (ENVO:00002010), including plankton (ENVO:xxxxxxxx)" | depth 55 m
ATGGAAGTGAATTAAAAAATGAGTGAAGAAAAAGGAGTAATTTATCGCATCTCTGGGCCAGTAGTGACAGCAATAGGAATATCCCCAAGAATGTATGAAGTCGTACGCGTTGGAAATGAGGGTTTGATGGGAGAAGTAATCGAATTACATGGCGATCAGTCTGTGATTCAAGTTTATGAAGAAACATCAGGAGTTAGGCCAGGCGAGCCCGTGATAAGGACCGGGCAGACTCTGTCTGTTCAATTGGGACCTGGTCTTTTGACAAAAATATATGACGGCATTCAAAGACCTTTGCCAGAACTTGAGAAGACAATGGGAGTTTTTATCACAAGGGGTGTAGATGCTGATGGGCTCGATTTAGAAAAGAATTGGAATTTCAATCCAGTTGTAAAAGTTGGAGATAATGTTGCTTCAGGAGATGTAATAGGAACAGTGCAAGAAACTACTACTATTGAACATAGAGTAATGATTCCTCCTGGTATTTCAGGAGTTGTAAAAGAAATAAAATCTGGTGATTTTAATGTAACTCAAACAATATGCGTATTAGATGGCGGGGACGAAATAAAAATGATGCAGAAATGGCCAGTTAGGACTCCAAGACCTTTTACAAAGAAGCATGCTCCTGAAGTACCTTTACAAACAGGACAAAGAATTCTAGATTTCCTTTTTCCTTTGGCGAAAGGAGGTACTGCAGGTATTCCGGGACCTTTTGGTTCAGGAAAAACAGTTACTCAACAACAACTAGCAAAGTGGTCTGATGCAGACATCGTCGTTTACATTGGTTGTGGAGAGAGAGGTAATGAGATGACAGAAGTTCTTGATGAATTCCCTCATCTAATAGACCCTAAAACAGGTGAGGCTTTAATGAATAGGACCACTATGATTGCAAACACCTCTAACATGCCGGTTGCAGCTAGAGAAGCTTCAGTATATACTGGAATTACTATTGCTGAATATTTCCGAGACATGGGCTATGATGTCGCTCTAATGGCTGACTCTACGAGTCGTTGGGCAGAAGCAATGAGAGAAATTTCATCCAGACTCGAAGAGATGCCCGGTGAAGAAGGATATCCGGCCTATCTTTCTAGTCGTTTAGCAGAATTCTATGAAAGAGCAGGCCGTGTAGAAACACTTTCTGGCGGAGATGGTTCAGTTTCTGTAATAGGGGCTGTTTCACCTCCTGGAGGGGACATTTCCGAACCTGTAAGCCAAGGTACTTTACGTATTGTCAAAGTCTTTTGGGGCTTAGATGCCGGATTAGCACGCCAAAGACACTTCCCAGCAATTAATTGGCTTAATTCATATTCATTATATCCACCATCATTAGATCAATGGTATAGGGATAATATAAAAAGTGATTTTCCAGAAATTAGAACTCAGATAAGTTCACTTTTACAAGTAGAGGCAGAGTTACAAGAGATTGTACAACTGGTCGGTTCAGATGCACTTCCAGTGGATCAACAACTAACTCTCGAAGTTGCTCGTATGATTAGAGAATTTTTCTTACAGCAAAATGCTTTCCATGATGTTGACACATATAGTGACCTCAAACTTCAATATACTATGGCTAAAGCTATACTTTCTTTTCAAGAAGAATCCAAAAAAGCCCTTGCAGGTGGTTCCGCATTAGAAGATGTAGTGAATGTGCCTGCTAGGACCGATTTAATGAGAGGCAGATTTGAATCAGGATACGAAGACAGAATAGAAGAAATGTTAGATGATATGAGTAAACAAATTGCTGATACTATGGAGACTGATTAAGGAGTGGTATAAATGACTGGAAAAGAATATAGAACAATAACTGATGTAAAAGGACCTTTGGTGTTCCTAAATAAGACTGAACCTGTTGCCTTTGGAGAAATCGTCGAATTAAGACTTTCAGATGGTACATTGAAGAATGGACAAGTTCTTGATACCTCTGATGATCAAGTAATTGTACAAGTTTTTGAAGGAACTGCTTCAATAGATAAACAAACCGGCATTAAATTCCTTGGTGATGTTTTCAAATTACCTGTAAGTAAGGATATGATAGGTCGTATTTTAGATGGTGCAGGTAGGCCTAGAGACGGAGGACCTCCCATTGTTGCTGATGAAATGGCGGACATAATAGGTGCTGCTATAAATCCATATTCACGACAAAGCCCATCTTCTTTTATTCAGACGGGTATTTCGGCAATCGATGCCTGTACTTCATTGGTTAGAGGTCAAAAATTACCAATTTTTAGCGCATCCGGACTACCTCATAATGATATTGCATTACAAATCGCTAGACAAGCAAAACTAGTGGACAGCGATGATGATTTCGTAGTTGTATTCTGTGCAATGGGTATAACGGCAGAAGAATATAACTTCTTTGTCCATGATTTAGAGAGAACAGGGGCGCTTGAAAATGCCTGTTTATTCGTTAATTTGGCGGATGATCCAGCCGTTGAGAGATTAATTACTCCTAGATTAGCATTAACAGCTGCAGAATATCTTGCCTTTGAGCACGATTATCATGTTTTAGTAATTTATACTGATATGACGAACTATTGCGAATCATTACGTCAAATAGGTGCTGCTCGTGAAGAAGTTCCTGGTAGAAGAGGATATCCAGGATATATGTATACTGACTTAGCAATGCTGTACGAGCGTGCAGGATTGGTAAAGGGAAAGAAAGGCTCAATTACTCAATTCCCGATACTGACTATGCCTGGAGATGACATCACACATCCAATACCTGATCTTTCAGGATATATTACCGAAGGGCAAATTGTTATTTCTCGTGAATTACATCAGAAAGGAATTTATCCTCCGATAAATGTTCTTCCTTCGTTATCCAGGTTGATGAATGCGGGTATAGGCGATGGAAAGACACGTGAAGATCACAAATCTGTTTCTGACCAATTATATGCCGCTTATGCTCAAGGAAGAGAATTGAGAGGATTAGTCGCTATTGTAGGTGAAGATGCTCTTAATGAAAGAGATTTACAATTACTTAAGTTTGCAGATATTTTTGAGAATCAATTCCTTCGTCAAAGTAGAGATGAAGACAGAGACATAGGAAAAGGGACACTAGATTATGCATGGGAACTACTTTCTAATATAGACACAAAATATCTTGTTCGCCTGGATCAAAAGTGGATTGATAAATATCATCCAAATGATAAAAAGAATTAATCTATTTTTAAAAATATTATTGGAGATGAAAGATATGGCATTGGATATTAAGCCCACAAGATCCGAACTAATTAATTTAAAACGTAGAATTAAACAAACATCTAGTGGATATAATCTGCTAAAAATGAAAAGAGATGGTTTATTTTTTGAATTTAGAACATTATTGGCCGAAATGATTGCCGCAAAGGAAGAACTTGTAGGTACATATCGTGATGCCCTAAAATCAATCGCTCTTGCTTCTTCAATTGAAGGAGGACTTTCAGTTAAAAGTGCTGCAATAGCTGCAACATCCGGTCCGGAAGTAATGGTCTCAAGGAGAAATATTATGGGTGTTGTAGTTCCAAAGGTGGAAGGCACAAATCTAACTACTACTGTTGAAACTAGGCCTACGGGTATAATCGGCGGTTCTCCTTACATAGATGAAGCAGCAGATTCTTATTCCATATTAATTTCAAAAATTGTTAAAGCAGCCGAAATGGAGGCTACTTTGAAAAGATTATTAGAAGAGATAGAGGCAACCAAAAGAAGAGTAAATGCTTTGGAATTTGTTGTAATACCTGAGATGAAAGAAGCTCAAACCTTTATTCAATTACGTTTGGAAGAAATGGAAAGAGAAGAAACTTTCAGATTGAAACGTTTCAAGAATAAATAATCGAATAATATAGTTGTTCTTGGCGAGGTATCTTATTAGTCAACAATGACGGACAGTTGAGAGAGAGGATTTCTAATGGAAGATACTAATCCAATATCACTTGATACGGAAACGTGGAGCAATCAAGAATTAACTCAAGTCATAGCATCAAGATATTTTGTTTTGGGCCAAGAAACTAATCAACATTCTTCTTGGGAAATTAGTTATGTGAGTGAAATTGACGCCGCAAATTCACTATCTTTATTAAATAATCATCTAGAATCACTCGGCCTTATCGGAGTACTAAGTAACGACGACTTGCCGGTCCTAACCATAATTACGTTGCCCTCATCTTCTAGTGTCTCTAGTCGATGGCAACAAGTATCAATTTGGTTTTTAATGTCTATATTCTTAACTATTGTTGGCGCTGAGTGGTTTGGTAGGTACGATCAAAATAAGGGAATACTCAATAGCGATATTCTACAAGAATCATTGCTTTACTTTACCGTCCCTATAATAATTACGCTATTATTATGTAGTCATTTAAGATATTGGATTGCAAAATATAATTCAGTAGATAGTGGACATATAATTCCAATAATATTTCCCATATTGTATCCTATGTGGCCATTCGGTTTAACAGGAATTTTATCTCAGAAAAGGATGGATAATGTCCCTTTTCCAGATCGTAAAAAATTAGCTATTATTGAATCAATACTTCCTTTGTCTATATTCATTATAGGGTCATTATTCACTATAGTTGGCCTTAAAATAACCTCAAACGAACCACCAGAGTTAGAAACGTCACCTATAATATTTGAGGTAAATCAAATAACTCAGATAATATATTCATCACTATTTGATGATATAGAATTAAAATTACAATGGCTACATCCAATTGGAATAGCCGGAATAGGACTATCAATGATTGGTTGGATTCTTTTATTGCCAATTCCTGGATTCCCGGGCGATAGATTACTGTATTCTCTTTTCGGAACTTCTGAAATGTCTAAGGGTGAGTTACAAACATCATTATTTATTTCCTCTCTTACTATAATGATAATTATTTTCGCCTTTGTCAATTACCTTCCTTGGCTATTCCTAGTTGCATTTGCAACTTGGCAACGATTCAGTCCTGAGAATAATATCATCCCGTTTGTTGTCAATCAAAATATTGATTTAGGTAAGGATCTAAAATCAAAAATTACCATTATACTAGTATCTATATTGATTCTTGGCTTTCCTGGATTTAATCCTATTTCAGATTTAGAAGATTATGATTCAGGATTATCAACTAGCGATTGGATGGAAAATGCTGAAATACCTCAATTTGGTGAGACTAGCTTAGATTTTTTACTCCAACCAAATGGAATCATGCCAATTTCAGGGTTTTTACAGTTCAGTATTGAAGGTAGCCAATCAGAGTATTGGGAAATTAATTCAAGTTGTGGAGAAAATAACTCTTGTTATTTCAGTAATGTGACTCAAAATAGTAATCAATTAATCAATATAGGGGTAAAGGCTCCAAATTTTGTTTTTGAAGAAAAAATGTATTTGAGAATAGTTATTGATATTAATGATAATGAAAAGGAACATTTGATATTACTATATAATAGCGAATATTCTGGCCCAGAAAATGTATTTTGGACAATTTCTAGTGATAATAACAATCCCACAATCTGTACAAAAATAAATATCATTTCAGGAGATAGAGGTAACTTATCATTAACAAATCCATTTTGGAATTTTCAAAATTCCTCATTTGTGGAAGAAGGAATTAATGATTTATGTTTAATAGGTCATGAGGGAGCTTTATTTTCCTCAAACTCTACAGACGAGCAATTTCGTCATTATGGGCCATCTATTCAATTCAACAGGGAAAATAATACTACATTGGACTGGTGGATGCCTATTGAGAATACTGAACCTAATATTCTAATTTCAGGTACTGAATGGATAATACCTCCATGGATAAATTTACAAAATACTCAATATTCAATTGTTTATGGGTCCGATAATCCTGCATTTTGTAAGTCAAGTGATATAGTTACAGAAGTGAACGCAAATTGGACTCTACCACTGGAAGAATATACTCCAATAAAATTCTCAAAAGGGCCAGTAATTAATGGTACGATAATTGTTCCTTCTACCGGTTGGTTAATGTTATGCAATGAAAGCACCCCAGTCTCAAAATATATCATTAAAGAAGGATTAGATGTTATTATCAATCAGGACTCAATTAATAATAAAATAATTACTAATTCGTTTTCAATAATTAATAGAGAGAATTTTTCAATACCAATTTCTGTAGAGTGGTACGGAGATTCAGTAAATTATGGTGCCTGGGGCGTCCAAAATATTCCAGGATTTGTAGGGGCCGATGAACAAATAGAAATAACCATGGAAGAAAAAGTTGATTCTTCATTATACTATTCATCATGGATTTCAATCGATAAAGATAGCCTAACAATACACATTTCAGTCAGATGTCCATTATATGGGTGTTCATGATGAGAATTGCAATTTTAGGAATTGGTTCCATTGGAGGGATATTTCTCTCTTCTCTTGCCGATTCAAATGTTGAATTAATTGCCGTTTCTAGAGGTTTAAGGGCATCCCAAATATCTGAAACAGGAATTATCTTACATACACCAGAAGGTACTATTGAACATTTTCCGCCTGAATTATTTACAGTATTTAATAGCGATTCTGGGCCACTTCCATCATCATTGACTAAATCTTGTGATTTTGTCTTAATTTGTGGAAAAAGCTATTCTATGCCTGAGTTAGCACCATTGGCCCTTCAATTACTTTCCTCGGATGGAATGGCTATCAGTACGCAAAATGGCCTTGGCCATGCCGAATATCTTTCAAGTATGATAGGGAGAAATAAGGTATTAGGTTGTACTGTAACCCATGGTGCATGGAAAGATGCTGACTCATTTCATTGGGAAGGGAGGGGCGAGATAATCCTTGGTAACTTAGATGGAATAGAACCATCCAAAATGGTGTATGAATTTATTTCTTTGCTTGAAGAATCTAAACTTTCTCCAAAATGGAGTGAACAAATTATAAAAGAAATTTGGATTAAATTACTAATTAATATAGCGATTAATCCAATTTGTGCCATTACAGGTTTACGTAATGGAGAGATACTAATTCAAGAAGACCTTTGGAATCAATCTGAATCCTGTATGAATGAAGCATCAATCATTGCCCATGCTTCAGGAATTAATTTAAATGACGTAGATTTGACTAAAAAACTTCGCTCGATAGTTATCTCAACTGAAAAAAATCGTTGTTCAATGCTACAAGATATTATGTCTGGAAAAAGAACAGAAATTGACTCTCTTTGTGGAGTAATAATATCTAAAGGAGATTCTTTTGGAATACCAACTCCTTTAAATTCAATGCTATTTTCTATGATAAAAGGAATAGAAAAATCATCAAAAATTCAATAATTTTAATTTCGTTATTTCTGACATTTTGGGCAGAAAAATGTTGATCTATTTGACTGTACAATTCTCTTTATGGTGCCATTACAAGATTTCTTTTTACAGCCCTGCCCTTCTCTGCCATAGACTACAAATGAGTTAGGAAAATAACCTAAGGCATCATCTCCATCTACTCCTCTAAAGTCTTGAAGTGTTGATCCTCCAGCATCTATCGCTTCTATCATAACAGAATGAATCTCAAAAACTATTTTTTCTATCCTTTTACTTATTCCCTTTTTCAATACCAATGATTCTGCCTTTATTTTTGGTGATATTCCAGCTCTATTAAGTATCTCGCAAACATAGATATTTCCTAATCCAGCAACGATTTTTTGATCAAGTAATGCATTTTTTATCGGTATTCTTCTTTTTCTTAAATTATTTGAGAGTATTTCAGGTGTTAACGAGCCCGGCATTGGTTCCGGCCCAATATCCTTTAGTAATTTATGAGTTTCTTGTTCTTCAGTTTCAAATACATCCATTATTCCAAATCTTCTATGGTCTGAATATACTCCTTTGCCTCCATCATCAAGATATATTACCACCCAATCATGAGGTCCTGAACCACTACCAATCTCAGCGCCATGAATGAATCTACCTGGAACTCCTTTTTTACCATCTCCAATGAGTGTCCATCTTCCAGTCATCCCTAAATGACATAACCAAGTTTTACCTCCTGATAATCTAATTAACAAGTACTTAGCTCTTCTTTCAATTTTAATTATTTTTTTACCACTTAATGTTTTTTCAAACTTATCGGGAAATGGAAATCGTAAATTATCTCTTCTCAATTCAATATCTACAATAACTCTATTTTTTATATGTTTTTCAAGTCCTCTTCGCACAGTCTCGACTTCTGGCAACTCTGGCATAATTATCCGTTAAGGTACCACTCAATGATAATAACTGTTTCATAAATATTTCAACTTACAGAAAAATAACATGTGTTGCTCCTCCAATCCTTTTAAATCAATCATTTCAATAATATTTAGATTAGAATTATTTATTATTTCCATTGCTTTTTCGAATTTATTTTCAGTATTGCCATCTGACATCCTTTCACTTGCAGCCTTAAGGCTTAACAGGGCAACTCCATTGTCTTTAAGAAATACTTCAACTACCTTTACAAATGTTTTTGCTTGATCAGAAATACTTAAGTCTTGATGTAACCAATCTACTTTTTTATTAACAAAAGGAGAAATCTCTGATATGTTTCTTGCATCGCCTAAAACTGGAATTATCCCTGGTCTTATTTCCGATAAAGCAACTAACTCCCTCATCATTCTGGTTGATACATCAATTGCAATTATCTGCCCTTTGTGATGATTTCCAGAGCCACAAACGCAGTCATGGATATGGCTAACAGTTCCGCCTACTGAAGCCCCAAGGTAAAGACAACTTTGTCCAGGCAGAGGTATTAAATCAATAGGATTTAATTTTGTCCTGATTATCGAAGCTGCAATTTTAGATTTTTTTGCATCCCAAAGGCGCCATTCGTTACGTCCATCTCTTTTCCTACGTTCTTTCCTCACTGAAACTCCTTTCACTGCATTTCGTGTCCAAATATTCCTACCTTCTTTCCTTACTCCCCATCCTAAGGACTTCACTCTTCGCTTCATGGTTTCATTTCCTTTTGGGTGGTTTAGGAAATTTATTTATAATATTCTTAATATCCTCATTAATTTTAGATATTTCTACATCATTCCACCTTTCACCACCAAAGTGATCAACTCTAACTGCTATACTAGCCTTACCGGCAATAAATCTGGCTATCTTACCTCTTACCCATTTTGGTGATTTTCCTACCTGTGGTAATGAAAATAGTACAGATCCATGCTTAGGAGGTGATGCACCATTTCTATGAGCGGCCATTGCAGCATGGGCTCCGAGTACCTGTAATGATCCTGATGGCATTCTTGCTAATCGCCCCCTACTGCCTGCTAATACCAATAGTTTAGATGCACCCAAAGGACCTATAAGAGCAGAAAGAGAAGGCATGTATTCTAATGCCATAATTCTAATTGAATCTTCTTGTTCTTTCAGCCTTTTTGTCAATATAGATACAGATTCACAATGTCTTTTAAGGGCATTCCATTCAATTTCCGAAGGCTCAAATAATGGCTTAATAGTTCCTAACTTATCCGCTACAGAAGTGATAGATTCTGATTCAATAATTGATTCAATAATTTCCTTTCTTCTCGTATCTAAGTTTATTTCTGTTAAAAAAAGTCCCGCCCATTCAATACATCTGGACTCACTTGTTGTCCAATTAGATCTTATCTCATTTGCAGATGATACTAACATATCTAATCTCTTATCCATATCTTCAGAAGATTCAGCAACTTTCAACCTTGCAATTGCTATTACTGCTTCATCAAAGAGTATTTTTTCATCATTATTATATTTAGGCCAATCATAATCTTCCAAATGTCCTTCTGGATTAATCTCAACATCTCCAAATCTTTCATACAAAATCCTTGCTTCTGGACTCATCCTGCCTTTTTGTAATGCAATTAGTCTTCTTACTAAAGTCTGAACAGTCACATTGGAAGTCCAATATATTTCATCAATAACTAAGTCATCATCATCTATTAGTCGTGCCAATCTCCAGTCGTAGTTGATTCGCATACTCCTCCGAGGAGTTATAGCGCTTGAACGGTACGGAAGCATGTATATGGATGGAAGTAATGAATAAGGTATCCTTATTAGACCAATCATGGATATCAGGCTAATTGTGATTGTAGGAATTGGAGGCGCATCAGGAGCAATACTAAGATATATCGCACCCACATTTCTTCCAAATCAATATGGAATCTCAGATACAATGATTATCAATTTACTAGGTTCTTTATTTATAGGCTTATTATTTGGTGCAATTTCTAATGGTTTAGAAATTACTGAGGAAACAATAATTTTGATTGGAACAGGTTTTTTGGGAGCATTTACGACTATGTCCACATTTGCAATTGAAACAGTAGATTTAATTCAAGAAAATACATTTAGCGCCATATTATATGTTTTCATTACTATTTTTGGGAGTATTTTTCTTGCATGGGTTGGTTATTTTATGGCAACTAGTTTCATCTCATGACTATCAAAATAGCACTTTTAATAGAATCATTGAATAATAATCCCATAGACGGCGATATGGTTCTAGTAATCTAAAGGAGTTGAGATTCAGATGTTTTGTCCAATATGCGGTTCACTTTCATTTCCCGATTCAAAAAATAATATCAAGTGCCCGGATTATAAATGCGGTTATGAAGGGCCGTTAGCAGGTCCAGATGGAAAAGGAGGAAAATTCATTGATCCTATGTCTGGGGAAGAAATAGATCTTACAAATGCAACTGCAAAGAATGCAACCAAATCACTGAAACATTTGACCGAGGTAGTCGAAGAAGAAGTAGCACGAGGGACCTTGAGAGTTGGCGATTATATTTGCCCTAATCCAAAGTGTCAAAAAAATAGAGTATATGTATGGATGCAACAAACCAGATCCTCGGATGAACCAGAAACTAAAATGTGTACATGCGAAAGCTGCGGTAAAAGATGGCGCGAATATCAATGATTTTTCTAGCAAAATATTACGAACCATCAATAACCTCCTACTACGACGTCATGAAGTAAGGTGCGATGATGCTAAGAGTAACTGCTAAACAACAATTGATGCGAGAAATTGTAGAACTTCTTTCAGTTCTAACCGAAGAGGCAAAATTGGTATGGAGTGAAAAGGGCTTGCATGTTACCGTTGTTGATGGCTCACATGTCGCGCTACTTTCTGCTACAATTGCCGATGAATGTTTTGAAACATATGAAGTTGAGAAGGTAGAAATAGGTTTAGAATTAGGAAAAATGCGTGATTTATTGACTTTAGCAGGACCAAATGATTTAGTAGAATTAGATTATGACGATTCGTTTGGAGCAATCAATGTCAGAGTAGGAGAAGTTCATAGAATATTAAGAGGCGTAGATCCAGCAACCATGAACAATCCGAATATACCTAACCTAGAATTCAATCATAAAGCAACTGTTGGTTCAGATAGACTTTCCCGTTCTTTAAGAGCTGCTAAGTTTGTCGGCGAAATAGTAGATCTAAGTCTAGATCAGACACACATGACTGTTTCAATCACTGTTGAAGCAGGTGAAGGTGTTAATGTCAAATTTGAATCTGGAGAATTAACTGAATTAGTCTGCCCTTCACCGACTCAATCATCATATTCTTTACAGTTTTTAGATCCTCTTACGAGGAAATTAGCAGGAGGACTGACCGAGAACATAACTCTTGAATTTCAAGAAAAATATCCTCTCCGATTGACTTGGAACAGCAATCAAGGAGGCGCTAGGTGGACCTATTTCTTGGCCCCTCGAGTGACTAATGACCCGTGAACTCTTGAATGATTACTCTGTGGCCGTAACAGATGGATTACACCACCTGCGTAATTATTCCTAGTGTAGGAAATTCTATTGAGCTAGGATTCGCATTAGATAGCCTTCTTGCTCAAGAAAAACCACTGGATGAGATAATTGTTGTTGGCCCTACTAATGATTTAGCCCGTCAGGTAGCGCAAGAAAGAAAAATTCGCTATATTGATGATCAAGGAGCGAAGACTCGTGCTGATGCATGTAATGTTGCCATTAGAGAATCAGATTCCGACATTATCCTATTTACAGATGATGATGTTATCGCCCCTGCCGATTGGTCAAAATTGATTTTGAGATGGTTTTCTAGGGATGATGTTGCAGGAGTCGGAGGGCCTAATTACGCTCCAGTAAATGAATCTTCATTATGGCAAAAAGTTATTGATGTAACATTTTGTAGTACTGTTTTTACATCTGGGACAAATTATGGTAGGTCAGGCATTGAAGAATTGGAGGAGGTCGAACAATTGCCAGGAGTAAATAGCGCATATAGACGTTCTAAAATTGAAGAAATAGGGGGTTTTGATGAAGGATCAATAGGGGCCGAAGATGTCATCCTAGATTATAGAATAAGAAAAAATGGTAATAAACTATGGTCTGATAAATCAGCAATAATGTGGCACCGAAGGAGAAATATAACAAAAGTAAAGAAACAGATTAGAAATTATGGGCTTGTAAGAGCATTAGCAAGTTATCAATACCCCGAACTTCGTAAACCTTCCCATACTGCTGTGGCATTTTTTCCTTTACTTGTCTTTTCATGCTTATTATTTTCTATTTGGGGTATTCTCAATGGAGGAGTAGCTTGGCCAGAATTTTGGGACATCCGCCTCTCAACAGTTCCAATGGGCCTCCCTAGAGTTGGTGTACATTTATTTATTACATTAATTATTTTGTACAATCTCATCTCTTGGTTTGGTTCTTGGAAGGGAAAATCTCCTAGTAAATCACTGATAACAATATTCCTGTCTCCCATTGTAACCTTTATTCTTCATTGGAATTATGGCATTGGAATATTGACAGGTTGGTTAAGGATTTCAAGAGGAAATACAGGGTTACAGGTTGATGACAAAACACGTTAATTATTCTATTTCGTATTCAATACGTCCTCAATCATCCATGTTTTAGTAGGTGGTCGCCAAAAAATTATAGTTGAAAAACCAAAAAACAAACCGCCAAATAATAGATTTAACCATCCTTCATAAATATAATTAGAACTAGCATTAAAATAAGCCCAAATAAACGAAGGTATTATTCCTACCAAAATACAAATTAATATCTCTTCAGTAAAAATTTGTGTTTTATTCGATGATGATGGTAAAATGTTAATTTGTTGTTTAGTACTAATTTTTTTCTTATTCCTAACCAGCCTGTGATATTCTACTTCATCATTTTCTTTTTCAATTTGAATAATATTATTCTTTCCTGATTTCCATTCACAACCAAGTCTAAAAATCCAGTCGTCGGATATAAATGGACTTCCATCACATATTTTTCCCCAATAAGAATTATTAATCCTATCAGAAAATTCTTCAATTTCATTGTTTCCAAAGATTTTATTTTGATTTAACGCCAAGAACCATTCAGATTCCGAAGCAATTTCACAACCTTCCAAAAGTAATTTTTCACAAATTTCCTTTTTTAATGGATATTTACATATTTCAAATTGGTAATCTATCTTGACTTCATGCCGGGGTCCAATGCCTCCGAAAAGAATCGTTCTATTATTCGTTCCTAGTAATATTCTACCGGGATTTATTATTTCCCATTCAACATTCAATCATATCCCTCCTAGGAATCAATTTCTCCAGTTTGGATTAGCCATTGCGAAGCATAAACATTGTTATTTTCTATTAATTGATCATGTTCTCCGCGTTCTACGATGGCCCCGTCCACTAATGCAATTATTTCATCTGAGTTTCTTATTGTTGCCAGTCTATGAGCAACTGCAATGGTAATTCTTTTCTTGTCCGTATTGGGACCTCCAAATAGTGACTGTTGAATTCTTTTTTCAGTTTCAGCATCCAAAGCAGCACTTGCTTCATCAAGAATTAGTAAATCTGGATTATTAAGTAGGGCACGAGCAAGACTAATGCGTGCTCTTTGACCTCCTGACAACATCACCCCACGATCTCCTACCATTGTATCAATTCCATCTGGAAGTTTGGATATGAAATCCCATGCTCCTGCGGTTTCTAATGCAGATTTTATTTCATCATCATTCGCATCTCTTGCATACGATATATTTTCACGTAATGTGCCAAAGAAAAGGAATGGTTCTTGTGAGACAAATCCTATTCTTTCTCTAATTGATTTAATTGAATAATCATTAATATTTATTCCATTGATGAGAATTTCACCGCTTTGGGGCTCATAAAATCTTTCTATTAGTTTCAATATAGTACTTTTTCCTGCACCCGTATGCCCCATAACTCCAATAAAGTCACCAGAATTCGCTTTAAATGAAATTCCATTTAATACATTTGCTTCTGAAGTAGGGTATGAAAAAGATACATTCTCGAAGGAAATTGATGTTATCGAACCATCTAATTTTTTAGCTTCTTTTTTGTCATAAATTGAAGGTTCTAAATCAACGATTGCAAATACTCTTTTTGATGCAGCTTCTCCTTTTTGTAATTGATTTAATAATAATCCAAGTATGAACATAGGCATTGTCATTCTAGTTGAGATTAAAAGAAAAGTAACAAACTGCCCTACTGTTATTTCTCCGGAAGCCATCACCCAACCTCCGGCTGAAACAAGTAAACCAAAAGATAAACCAGCAACTACGTATATTCCGGGTATAAATCTATTTCTTACAAATGCTGCATCTATGGACTGGTCACGATAATCGCCACTTTGCCTGCCTATTCTTGAACTTTCAAAATTAGTTGCGTTGTAGGCTTGAACAACTGTAATTCCAGATAATACATTTTCCAATATCGCCACAATTCCTCCGGTACTTTCTCTAGTTTTCCTATATTTTCGCTGAACTCTTGTTGAAAACCAAATTACCATGGGGACTATCAAGGTCAAGGGTGCAAATAAAATCAGGGCTAATGTTGGGGACATCCAAAACATTATCCCAAAAGCCGTTGCAAAAGTCATTATTAATCTGATAATACTTGTGCTCGCATCTGATATTATATCTTCTAATTGTGCAACATCTGCGGAAAGAACTGACATCAAATTACCAGTTTGTCTTGTTTCAAAATAAGAAGCTTCCATATTCATAAGTGAATTTGTTGCATCCATTCTTATGTCATGTTGTGCCATATATGCAGTTGACTGCCACAATTGATTACTGAGGCCCTGAAAAAGTGCCAAAAATGTAAAACAAATAACAATTACAAATCCAAATCCAAACTCTATTGAGGACATTGGTCCAAACCCAGGAAAAATTTCTGAAGAAACGAATTCTTTGATAATATTATTTGTAAATGTACCATCTCTATAATAGTCAGCGGCCATCCCTATCGCTATAAATGGTATTAAATCAAAAGCTCTAGCTATTCCATTAGTAAAAATTCCTCCAAAAACCCTTTTCCAATATTTTCCAAGATATGGAACGATTCTCCATATTTTACGACCTACTACTTGTTTTTTATCATCGGAATCAGTCTGATCTTTACTTATTTCACTCCCGCTGAATCGAAAGTCGTCACCATCGTCGTCTGACATAACCTATCGGAGGGACAAGGGTGTTTCAATATGGTAGTAAATATGAACTCAAATTGGTGCGCCCGCTGGGATTTGAACCCAGGACATGAGGTTGGAAACCTCAGGTGATAACCCCTTCACCACAGGCGCGTAATTATTGCGGAGACATGACCTTTCAAAACTAATTCGGTCACATTTATTCAAATGCTAGATACATCTCGCAACTATTATGATGATTAGACAAAGGTTTGGAATTTTATTGATGATTATATTCCTCCCCATTAATGGTCCCTTACTTAGGATGTCTTTAAACGCGTTTAATTTATCACTTCCTTTTGGAGAATTTTCGTTTTTCACCCTTTGTATAATTATGTTTATGGTAGGTGGAATAATGACATTTACTCCAAAATTAAAGTTTGAATCTATGAGTAAATCACCTTAGGCCATCTCGAATGAATATTCTCCATTAATTCTATTATTTGATTATCTGAATAATCTAATTCCCACATTTTTTTACATAAATGTTGTGTTCTTTTAGGGACGGTTTTGGGTCCAAGAACAGCGCCTGGTCTTTTCACATCATCTAAGAAATCTGTTTCCATCCCCCAAATCGATTCCGACTCTTTCATTGTGTCAATTATTCTCTCTATACTCCCTTTTCCAACACTAATTGTTGAACTTATTCCACATGTAAATTCTGAATTCAAATCTGGAGGAGCGAAATGTCTAATCGTTTTTTCTTTGGGCATCCCTGTCATTTCACATAATTTTGATATATCCGCATAAGTTTCTTTACCATTATCTTCAACATGTAATTGTATACTGACTTTTTCTTTTGCTGTAATTTTCATAATCTCCAGTAATAATTGATTTGCATTTTCCCAAGTTTTCTTGTTTACTTGATAATGAGGCCTACCAACTTCTCCAAGACAAACTGCATGCCCATCGGAAATGAATTCTAATGCCAACTCAACTGCCTCTAAATGTAATTTTGTAGAATTTACATCTCCTAATGTTTTTATTTGTTTTTCCCAAGATACAGGATGAGGCCCTAATATTACTGAAACATCAATATCAAAGCTATTTCTTATCTCATTCGCCATTTCTACAGTATCTTGGTACAAAATTCGATATTCGCTAATTTTTCTTGGAAGATTATTAAAATCAGGTTTATGGACTAAATTTATCGCAGTTCCTCCTACTTTAACAAATTCTTCTATAGCTTTCAGGTATAAGTTTCTTCTGTCTAAATGGATATGCTGATCCATTATAGGGCCATACCAAAATCCATCTTCTAACATTTTTCTCAGGCCAGTGCTCCTTCTTCTTCAAGCAAATTTTTCCAATAACTGATGGCCATATCAATCACTCTCTTTGATTTTTGCCCTAAAACTATTCCTTTACCATTATTGAATAAAATTATTCTACACTCATGTCTTTTAGCATCTATTCTTATTGCACCAATCCTTTCGTCTAAAGTTACGTCGTTAAATCTTTCATTTGCCAAATCAAGTAAAACTGCTTTACCCAATGAAAACTCTCCTAATATTTCTCCAGTCTCTGATTTAAGTCCCTCATCAGACATTCCAATACTGAGGAGAAATTTCTGTGTAACTAATTTAGCAACTGCCTGTCTTGAGATGTTGTGTACAATAATGGAACCTAACTTATCTATAATTATAGTTGATTTTGGGTCTTCATTAGAAATTAATGAATATTCTCCTTCTTTCATCCCTCCTGGTAAATTCAAGACATCTTCGTGCATAACAGGTTTAGAAGGAGTGAATTTAAATGTTTGAGTTTTAATTTTCAAAAAATTTGGTTCGGAATTCATATTCTCACTCAATTTCCATTATTTCTATCTTACTACAGTTAATTATCGCGTCATAAAGTTGTTCAAGGTATGCTTGGTGGACTGGTACCAATAATATAACGTCCGAACTACCGCTTTCATCAAGTCTTCTATTTCTTAAATCGTTTAATGCACCTTTTATCCGGGCCGCATAACGTTCATCACGCTCTTTGATTAGATCTTCAGTCAATACTCTTTGTTCCTCAATCCACCAAGATGCACACGAGGCGGCTGCAGCTCCTATCTCGGAGTTTATTTTCTCAGATACTTCAACCATTTTTGAAGCTCTTAATCGATTTTTAGAATATCTTTTACTCTTATTAAGGACTTTAAGTAGATTGATTATTTTGACCTGATTATCTGCACATTTAGAATACCATTCTTCCCACTTCATATCAGTAATTTCAGGTATTATTGTATAAACAGGTTTTTTTCCTGAGTTTTCAGCATGTCTGAGTAATCTAATTGGTTCTGGATCCGGTATGCTTGGGCCATTAACTTCTAAGGTTTGTATATCTCTTAGCAAGAGCCCCATTGTTCCTCCTGATGCTAATACTGCTTGTACATTTATTCCTGGACTTTTAACTTCATCTTTTTCCTCTTCCTTAAGTATTGCAATATCATCTCTAGAATATAAAAGCGCTAAACCATCCCATTTTCTTATTCTAAGATTATTTGGCATAAGGATACATGGAAGATGAGGCCAAATAACTATTTTTCCTCCATTCGGATCCTCATAAGTGAGACACTCCCATTTTAATCTTGGTACCTCCATGGAGCTGCGAGGCGCTATCCCGAATCAATCATACCCCTGAAAACCATCAGATTTAATTAAATTTGATGTAGCATTCAAGGATGATGACGTATCATGGGGGTTCGATAGACCATGAATCACCCTCACTCTTTGGAGCCCGTCGTACTTTTGAATGAAGTTTTCCCTGGACATACTAATGCATTAAATACACTATTTGGAGGGCATCTGATGAGCATAATGGATACTAGCGCAGGAATGGTTGCTTCAAAGTTTGCCCATCGTGAATTTGTAACTATTTCTGTTGATGCACTCAAATTCCGTAAACCTGCTTTCCAAGGAGATATTATCAGAACAACTGCAAAAGTTGTTTGGACATCGCCTAGGACAGCAGGAATACATGTCACTTCTTGTAGAATGTCCAGATCAGAATGGCAAGGGGAGGAAATATGTTCAGGCTTTTTCTTCATGGTTGCTATTGATGAATCTATGAATGCAATAGAGATACCTCAATTTGAGCCTAATACGGATGAGGAAAAAGAATTATGGAATCAAGCTAAATCTGCTAGAGAAGCGATGAAATAAGTCATTATGACCATTCACTTGAACAAGTTAAACGTCACCCCGTTCTTATGTCCGTTCTGAATATTGCTCTAATTGGTTCTGAAGATTTTGCAAGAAGTTTGGCAAAAAAAAGTGATTCACGAGATATAGAATCTTATGTATTTAAAGAAGGATATGGCTCTGACGCAAACATACTATCTTTTTTGAGACCACTAAAATATCCAGATAGCATAAGGCCTCTACTATCCGTATTGAATGTTGCTAAGGCTGGAATCATTGAAATATCAAAATTAGATTCTTCATTAGGGGAAATTCTTGTTTCCTTTGCTTGCTCTGGAATAAAAAATGGAATAGCAATAATTAATCCTGAAGAAGGTAATTGGATAGATATAGATGAAATAAAAATCTATTTCTCACAACTGAATCTTGATTGGAAAATATATCAATCAATGCCAGAAATACATGAGTTAAGAGGTCTTTTGTTTGGGATGATGGATAATCATAAATCAAATGAAGAATTATTAATATTACCAATAGATCAACATTTTGTAGTTCAAGGTATAGGACTAGTGGGGATTGGCTATGTCCAATCTGGTCAAATAAAGAAACACGACACTATAGAAGTAATTTCCTTGGAGGAAAAAGGAATAATTAGAAGTTTACAAGTTATGGATGACGATGTTGAAATTGCACATTCAGGAGATAGAGTTGGGCTTGCTATTAGAAATTTACGTGAGGGGGCTTTACATAAAGGCTGTATAATAACCCATCCTGACTCCGAGGTAATGGAGAAGCATGATATCTCTTCTTTTAAATTGAATAAAGCACCTTTTCAGAAAAAACAAATTAAAAAAGATGATATCATTCATGCCTCAACAGACTTACAGTTCACCGTAGGAAGAGTTAGTAATATTGAAGAAGATAACTATCAAGTTCACTGGGAAAGTTCACTTTGGGTTCGTTCAAATCAAGAAACTGAAGTCATTCTAACACAGCTAGATGCAAAACCTATGAGAATTTTAGGGACAGCAAAAATATTAAAATCCGAGTAAATATTTTTCATTCAAAAATATGCCTAGTATCTAGTTATGTTTACATTCATTTTATACCATATGTACTATGCTGCGATATTCGGATGTATTCAGCTGGGCTTAATCGCCCAACTGGAGGAGGGGAGACCGAGTTACTCGGTAATCTTTCTCTTGTTGGGGTAAAAGGGGCATTTTGCGCAATCCTTTCCGATCGTGAATTAACTCTTGAAAGAAGTGATGGGAAGGGTTTGAGACTTTCATTGGCCGCTGTAAATAGAACTAGGCATTTAACAATACCACTACTACCTAATGGATTAGTCCCTCTTGGAGTAATTTCAATATTACTTGGAATAACGACAATTTCTTTTCCTTATGGCTTGGTCCCAATTTTACTAGGCTTTCTAGCTATTTCTCTAAATATATTTTCACGTCATTCAATAATTTCTATTGATACAAATTCTGGAGATAGACATCTAATCGCAGGAAGTGAAGGGTCGTTATTAAGATTAGCAACTATGATATCCAGATTAATACATGGCAGTACTATGAAAGAAGCCAGAGTAGGACTCGAAAATCTCGAGAAGGAAATGCCACTATTCCCTTCCTTCACATATGCCGGAGGGCAATTCACCAATCATGATAAGAATCTATTAACATACAATGATAAGTTATCCGAATCATCATTAAATGTAGGAATAGATACAATTAAAAATTCGAAAGTCTCTAATTTCCAAGATTTAAAATATGACACAAACCAATTTATTGATGAAAGTATTTTAACACAAAATATCCAAAAAACAGAAATAATCCCCAAAAAATCTGCATATGAAAGTGCTTGGAATACTCCGCCTCCTCCCTGGTACAAAGAGAAGGAAAAAGTAAGTGAAGATAATTTAAATTTATGCCCTGATAGTAAAAAAAATGAAACTAGAATGGACTCTGTTTTATCAGAGGCTGCAGGTCATTTGGATATGTTCGGTGGCGGACTAGATATGTTTGAAGAGGGAGGTTTATTTGATCAAGAAGTAAATGAGTATGATGAAAATCATATCTCTATTAAAGATACTTTTGATTCTGAACAAAGCAAAATTTCTTCGAATCAAATATCCAGTTCACAAATGATGAAAAAAGCATATGAAACTTATGGTCATCCGGTTTCAAATTATAAAGAATCATCTTATTTGCCTCAACCGACTGAGATTGCAGTTAGGGAAGAATGTAAGACTAGTATAGTAAAAGAAGCGAGAGCAAAACAAGAAATCAGGAACGATGATAATGAGCTAAATTATTCATATGAATCAACTAATCTTGATAGTTATCCATCACTAAAGAGAGCATTCAAAGGAAATAATAAAAATATCTCTCTAAAAAATAAATCACTAAGTATTTCATCAGTATTAATGAATAAATTACTACGTCCCTCAAATATTCCCTCAAAAAATAAAAACATAAATCAATCCAAAGATAATAGATTTCAAACCTCTCAATTTCTAAGATTAAGGAGTGATCAAGATCACCAATCAAATATTCAATCTAGAACAGTTAGGATAAAGAAAGATAATGAAAACAGTGATGCAATGCAAGTCATAAACTCAATAGTTACCAGAGTTTCTGAAGATAAACCCTCTAGAAGACAACTTTCCTTCAAACAAATGAGAAAAACATCATCTAGAGTCGAAGGCAATAAATTACCGGGAATAAGAAAATTAGGATAATCCAACAATCCTTCTATATTTATCTACTCTAGCATGATATTTTCCTTTTTGTAAATTTATTAAATTAATGGAACCCAATCCACCTATTATGAATGAAGAAGTAACTGTAGCATGAACTAATGCATTTCTCATTATTTCAATATCTTCCATAGCACCGACACACCCCACAATATTTGCCAAAAAAGTCCCTGCAAATGAATCTCCACATCCAGTTGGATCAATTACTTCCTTAGTAGGATATGAAGGGAGAGATATTGTACCACATGGGAGATAGGCTAATACTCCGCCACTCCCTCTTTTTATTATTAAACTTCTAGGACCTTTTCCTGCAGACTTTCCTCCATTCAAAACCTCTCCAGAAATTATTTTTTCCGCAGCTTTTGTTACAATATTCTCACCTGATATAGCGCAAACTTCCTCTTCATTAAGTATGGCTATATCTACTCTCCTTAGGGCCTCGGATAAAGCCTCAAACTCAGTATCAATCCACAGCATAAATGTATCTAAAACTGATATGTTAGGATTACACTCTCTGAGTATTTTTAGTTGAGATAAAGGATGCATATTCGCACAAAATAAAATATCTATATCATTCCAAAAATCAGGTATTTTTGGTTTAAAATCTCCTAAAACATTAATTTCTGTAGAAATCGTTTGGGCGTCATTCATTGTACCTTCATATTTTCCTGACCATCTGAAAGTTTTCCCAGACAGTTTTGATATTCCTTCTGTATTTATCCCCTTATCATTTAATAATTGTAAATCACTTTCTCGAAAATCCTTTCCAATTGGTCCAATTGCCCCTACTCTGGGCAACATCCCTGGCATCAATGGAAGGTGAAAAGCCGCAGAAATAGAAGAATGAATGGCAGAACCTCCTAATATATCCGCTCCGTAAGATGTAGGAGTTTGAATATGATCATATCCCATACTACCCACTATTACCAAATCTATTCCAAACCCTCCTTCATTAATTTAGGATGTTCTTCAAGATATTTAATAGTTATTTGCCTGTCATTAAAATCTTCTTCATTTAATATTTTTTTATGAAGTGGAATTAGAGTATCTACGCCTGTTAAAATTATCTCATCTATTGTAGAAGACATTTTCCTTATTGCTTGCTTTCTCGTTGGTGCCCAAACGATAACTTTGGCCAAGAGAGAATCAAATGACGCAGGTACATCATAGCCAGTGTGTACATGCGAATCTATTCTCACTCCATTACCTCCTGGCCAAATACATTCCCATATCCTGCCAGGTGAAGGCTCTAGGGTGAATGAATTTTCGGCATTTATACGTATTTCAATCGCGTGACCTGTTATTTTAATTTCATCCTGTGAAATATTAATTTCTTCACCAGAAGCCACTTTAATTCCTAATGATACCAAATCCTGTCCAACTATCATTTCCGTAACTGTATGTTCTACTTGTACTCTTGGATTAACCTCTAAGAAGTAAAAATTATCTTTCTCATCTCTTAAGAATTCGAAGGTAGCGAGTCCTTCATAACCGACTAATTTAGCTCCTTTAACTACTATTTCTCCCATTTTACTCCTGACCTCATCGTCAAGCCATGGGCCCTCTTCTAGTATTTTTTGATGCCTCCTTTGTATTGAACAAAATCGTTCGCCGAAGTGAATCGCATTTTTTCCATCACTTAACACTTGAAACTCAATATGTTGTGCACCTTCAATGAATTTCTCTATGAATACTCTATCGTCACCAAATGCCGATAAGGCCCTTCCTTGACATAAATTTAGAGCACTTTCAAAATTATCTTTACTATTTACAATTTGCATTCCTATGCCTCCTCCTCCTGCTGCGGCTTTGATTATAACAGGAAAACCAATCTGTCTTGCTATTTCCTCGGCTTCTTTAACGTTAGAAATTGGACTATCTGAGCCCTTCGCCACGGGCAGTCCTGCCTCAGCCATAATTTTTCTTGCAGAAATCTTATCTCCTAAGATTTTTAATACTTTAGAACTGGGGCCAATGAACTTGATTCCTTCTTCAGTTAACCTTCTAGCAAATGTAGGATTCTCTGCTAGAAAACCGTACCCCGGGTGTACAGCATCGGCTCCAAATTCTTTGGCTGATTTTACAATTGCTTCTATATCCAAATATGTCGCCAATGGATCATCCCGAGGAATATATATTCCTTCATCTGCTAATCTAACTGGTAATGATAAACGATCTTCCTTCCCATAAATAATAGCAACCTTGATGCCGAGAGAACGAAGTGACCTCATTATTCTTAGCGCAATTTCGCCTCTATTAGCAATTAGCACACGTCGAAACATTACACAACCTTTATTTTTTCCAATGGAAGACAGTCCTTAAAAATTCAGTATACATCTCTGAGATATCTTTTTTCAGTTTTCATCATTTTAGTCTCTACAAATTCAGTAGCCATTTCAATATTCATATTACCATGTTCAGAACATATTTTAATCAATGTCTTATGTACATCTTTTGCCATCCTTGATTTATCCCCACAAACATAGAAGTAAGCTCCATTATCTATCCATTCCCATATTTTTTCTCCATTTTTTTCCATTAAATGTTGGACATATACTTTTTCAGAACCAGTTCGTGACCATGCTAAATCATGTTTATTCAAAATCCCCTTCTTTTTCCAGTCTTCCATTTCTTCCTTGTAGTAATATTCATCTTCAGTCCAATCACCAAAAAACAACCAATTTTTTCCGGTTGCATCATCAATTTCTCTTTGCTCCAAGAATGCTCTAAAAGGGGCGATACCTGTGCCCGGCCCGACCATTATGATATCTTTTGTTTTATCTTCAGGCAATACAAAAGATCTGGTTGGCGACATAAATATGCCAATATCTGTATCTTTTACATCACACATATCTGATAAAAATCCAGTACACAAACCAGCTTTATTTCTGCCATGATGGGAATATCTTACTATTCCTACAGTAAGGTGAACAGTTCCTGGTTCAAATTCTGGACTACTTGCAATTGAATAAAGTCTTGGTTTTAATCTATCCATACCTTCAATTAATTGTTGTGCATTTAAGTTTATATTTCCAAAATCTGCATATGCATCAATATAATCTCTTGACCACATATAATCCTCCATTGATTCAGAATCAGATGATAATTCTTTCCATAATGCTAAACTGGGGTCAGAGACTGAACCAATTTCTTCATATCCTTTTGGTATATCATTATCTATCCCAGTACCTTTCCAGTCTAACATCAATTCTCCGGTATCTTCCGATATTCTTTTCCTCTTAATTATCTTAATTTCAACTTCTTCTGTTCCGCTATCTAGATATTCGCCCAATTTCATAATCCATTTTTTTGATATTCTATGAACTTCGTAACGGCTTGTCAAGGCTTCTTTCAAGCTACATTCACCTAGATGTGTCTCTACTTTTTCATCACCTGAAAAATTGTACAAAGTCAAAATATCTTCAACTAAATTAGGATGACAAAGAGGTATTACTCCTAACGCATCACCTGCCTTGTATTCTAAACCGGAATCTCCTAAATCAAAGACAATATGTCTAGTTTCTTTTCCTGAACCCTCTCGATTTAAAATAAAATTCTGTGTTAAATTTGATGAATAAGGTTTTTTTGCACTCCAATCAGACATGTTACCAACTCAGTATGTATTGACGGAAAGAACCTTGCTTATGAATAAATGCTGAACCAAATCTGTCTAAGCAGTATATCTATCAAGGCAACCCTTCTCGAGGTATTGTAATGACGGAAGTATTATTCCTAGGCACAGGTAATGCCTTTTCACCTCCAGGTAGGCTCCATGCTCTAGCTTTACTCGATAGAAAAGTTTTGATCGATGCCCCTCCAACTTTACTTACTCAGTTAAGAAAATATTCTATACACCCCTCAGAAATAAATCATTTATTGTTCACGCACTGGCATGCCGATCATATGTTTGGATTTCCATTTTTAATGCTAGAAAGAGAATGGATGCCCTATAATTCTGGAGACAAAAAACCTCTAAATGTTTATTCTAGAAATGGAGGAAAAGAAATATTATCACATCTTTGTAAAATAGGATTTCCAGGTAGTCTTGAGACTTCATTAAATAATGGAGTCATTTGGAATAATGAAAAAGAAAATATGCTAAAAGGAACGGATTGGAAATTTTACAGGTTCCCTGTATCTCATACTCCTGAAACGGACCCCCATGGCTATGAATTGATACATTCAACAGGATTCACGATACTCCATTGCGGAGACTCTGGACCATGTCATACAATAGAAGAAAGGGCAGTTAATGCCAATGTAGTGATATTAGAAATGGGTGTTCCAGATTTTGTCTCTAGTCCAAACCATCATAACCCATCTGATGTTATTGAATTTTCAAAAAGACATCCCAAAGTAAAAGTTCTAGTTACTCATAATTTTTCTCATTCCTCGGGTAACTCTGGAGGTTTTGAAATACCAAATCTACCAGATGATATTCACCAATTAGAAGATGGAGATATATTGAAAATTATTGATAAGAAAAAATTTAAAATAAATAGAATAACCAAATAATTTATAGAAATTTTATCTTAATTAAACTATCAAAAATAAAATCTTTTCTTTGAGTCTTAAGACACCCTTATTATCTTTGACTTATTCGCCGAAAGATATATGCTAGTGCGCCTTTAACTCGTAGGTTAAATTAGTGCTTTAGTATGTATTATTTTGGGTGTTGTTTGATAATGGACGGGAATATTTTTGAGAAAATTCTTGGCCAACAAAGTTTATTCATGAATAGAAAAATATTTGATCATGGTTTTGAACCATCCCGACTCCCTCACAGGGAAAATGAAATCAATTCTTTAGTCAAAAACCTTGTTGATGCACTAAATGGCCACATACCTTCAAACATGCTACTCTATGGAGTTCCTGGAGCAGGCAAAACAGTTGTTACTAGATATGTACTGAGACAGTTGAGAGAAAAAGGTAACGAACTCAATAAAAAGGTACAAGCCTATGAGATAAACTGTAGAAGTGTCGATACCAAATATCGTGTCGTACAGTATCTTGCTTCAGAACTTCATGAAAGAGGTGATGTCGTTGTTCCCTTCACTGGTTGGCCTACAGACCGTGTTTTAGAAACTTTAGTCAGTAGAATGGATAGAATTGGAGGGGTCCATATTATAGTACTTGATGAGATAGATAACTTAGTTTCAAGAGCAGGAGATGGCCTACTTTATAATTTAACGAATCTAAATACTAGATTATCAAATTCCAGATGTTGTATAATAGGAATCAGTAATGATTTGAATTTCACACAACAATTAGATCCTAGAGTAATGTCTAGACTCAGTCAAGAAGATATTGTATTCCATCCTTATGGTGCTTCAGAAATAGAGAATATTTTATTAAAAAGGGTTGAAGATGGCCTAAAACAAGGAATCTTACAAGAAGGAGTAGTTAGCCTTTGTGCAGCTTTAGCAGCACAGGAACATGGAGATGCCAGGAGGGCACTTGATTTACTGAGAATTTCAGTTCAAAAAGCAGAACAAAATTCACAAGAAAAAGTAGAAACTAGACATGTCAAGATAGCCCAAAGTCAGTTGGAATATGATCAAGTTACTCCGGTCCTGAAAACTCTACCATTACATCAGAAACTAGTCTTGTTGTCTATATGCCTAAATGAAGATAATGGACTAAAAAATATCTCAACAGGAGATATTTATCGAACATATGCTGATGCTTGTATTATGATTCATGTTGAACCTTTGACTACTCGTAGGGTCTCTTCTTTACTAAATGAATTAGATACTTTGGGCCTTATTATTGCTAGAAATGTTAGTAAAGGAAGAGGAGGGAGAAGTAAACAAGTAAATTTAACAACTCCTAAAGCAGTAGATTGTATTTCCTTAATGAGTGAAAATGAACCACTGATAGAAGAAGCTGCTCTTGGCAAATATAAGCTTCAATCAAAACTATAGTAGTTTGTTTCTCCTCGATAATCATTATACCAAAAGGGCAATTCGAGGTAATTAATGAGTGACGATGCGCTTGAATGGAAGGCCTCCTTATCCAGGCCAAGTATGACTCTTTCTAGAATCTCAGTTTTACTAGGAATGTGGGCTTTAACTCTGAGTGTAGTCAATTTAACAATCGGGGCTTATTCTGGAAAAAAAGCTCTTTGGTCTGGATTTTTATTATCTGGAGACTCAAATACTAATTCCTCAGATTTAGTCATTGATGATGTATTATTCTTGATATTTGGTCTTTCTCTTTGCTACTTAGGAATAATGGGAATACGTAAATCACTAGGTGAAAACGATGGAATATTAGATTCAATGTTAACAGATATATCTTCTTTTGCAGGTAACTTATTTTCGGTAGACAATACTTTAATGAGATTAATAGGCTCATGGTTAATTGTAATCGGGCTTGTATTCTATCTTCTATGGAGTATTTTTAATGAAACATGGGTAGATCCTGGCGTTTATTCGGTAATGATATCGTTAGTTTCTTTCGGATATGGAATTCTAATCTTTTTAGATTCAGAATCTTAATATTCAACAAAATTCAAAACTAGATAATATATCCCTACATCTCTTTTTTGTATCTTCTTTTGTTATTCTTACTACTACTCCTTTTCCTGGTTGCCCATATACGACTATAGTCCCGAGAGGAGCAATTAAATGAATCATTAATGGTGCCAAATCTTCCTCACCATCAACGATAATCAAACTAGTTGATTTATTTCGAATCCACTCTTCTAATGACTTTTTACAAGTTTCAAATAATGATTTAGTCAACTCTCCCGCTGGATTGTAACATGTAAAATTATTATTATATTTTTTCGAATCAATATTTTCAGATTGTGCCCATCTTTCTCTTTTAGTTTTACCATCTATCCAGGCAATATCTGCACTACAACCTAAATTTTCCAAAGTTAACGTTGTTACGTCTCCTACAGAAATCAATGGAACATCCTCTTTTAGATATTTTTCAATCATAATTTTCATAGCATATTCATAATCTTTATCTTTCCCTTCTATCAATTCCCCAAATGGTTGTTTAAGCATTATTTCAGCTTCTTTTGTCATAATAAGTTTTTTAGAAATTACATCATTATTCTTTTTTTCAAAATAGGAAGATGTCCATATTTGACCTTCTCTGTTAATCTCGCCATTTCTTATTCTGGTGCTTGAAATGGGAAAGCCATCCCATGCATTTTCATGGTCAATTTTGATAATTTCTAAAATTTTTAAATTATTATTTTCTCTCATCTCATTAATTTCTAAACACATATCATAAGTTTCTAAAGTACATATTATGGCATTCGCTTTAGGATGATTTGGTGCAGGCCCATAATTATCTTCTAATATTCCAAATTCAATCCTATTCATCAACTCTTTACCTAAACTATTGATTATCTCATTTTTACGACTTTCCCAACTCATTACCATAGTATTATTTTTCCTGGCAATTTCATCAGAAATAATCCATATCTCAATTTTTTTACATTTTTCTAATGCACCATTTATTAATTTCTTATGCCCGGTATGAAATCTATCAAAAGTACCTCCTATAAGCCCCAAATTATGCATTTAAATCACTACAGATGCTTCATTATATTTTTGTGCCCCGAGGTGTAACGGCTACCTTCACAGTATTACTCTGGCGCCTGACCCACCTCGGGACGTCTGTCGGACTGTGTGGTAGTCCCTTGATTCATTCCTTTCAGTCCTCAGGGGACCTATCACAATCCGGCCACTTGTTTTGCTCCATAATTCATTCCTATACGGTCTTCATGGTCTTCGACAAGTGGTTTCCCAAACGTGGTACCATAATTCATTCTCTTCCTCCGGCGTGGTGGTTTCGTCATCATGGTGTTGCCGTTTGGGCATTTAATCCTCGACTACTTCATTCAAGAATGTCTCGGTCAATGGTAAAACAAAACTATCATCATATCATTATGCTTGTATCGTTGTAACCAGATAGTTTTTTAATTATTCTTTCTCCAACTTCTTTCTTCCCATCTAGTATTTCATCAATAGAAAAATAAGGCCATTTTTCCACAGGTTGTGCCAACCAACCAATCAAATTATGAGTTTTTCCGGGGAGAGGAGGGACATTCTTAATTGCATTATTTATGGAATTATATAAATCCAAAATAGAATCACTTATTATTGAATTTTTTATTTTTGATAATTCATTAATTATTCTAAAATCACATCCTGGATGGGGCTTTGATGACAAACCCGGAATAGGACTTTTTTCTCCTTTAGGTCTTAATATAGTGGAGCACCAGGGCAAATCAATACTCAGTAGCCATTTCAAATCATCATCTTTAATCGCCCTCAGCAATATTTCTTGAGACTCAATAGCCCACCAATCTGATGGCATAGTATTAACTATATGTCGTATTTCTACTTCATTTAATTTCTTTCCTTTCAATATCATATCTAACATATTTGACCATATTTTAACATCATTAATGTCATCTAAATATTTATTTTTATTTTTTATTTTATGCATCAACTCATCTATTTTAATTAGATCATCATTATTTTTAGAATATAACCAATATACTCCCTTAATCGTATCCAAAGATTTAATTGGTGGATTTTTTAACCAGGCTTCTATTGCCCAATCTAACATATCTAGATGTATATTATCTGGCAACCATGGCGCATTAGAAAGAAATTGTGCTGCAATCCAAGATACTCCTTTTGAAGCATTTTTTGATTCTATCACCGGCCTAGATCGCAGGAATATGTCTGGATCTTTTCTCAACTTAATCTTTAAATTCTTTGAATATAAATTAAGCACTGAATCTGGGGCCTCATTAGATACTTCGACAATTCTTTCTATTGGTAAAAAATCTAGGTTCAATAATGCTAGCCATTCTGGATCAATTCGCTTTCGTAATCTTTGCCATCTTGGCCATCTTCCTTTATCGGGAGATGCTATCCAAGCCGCTATTGGATATCTTGCTTCCATTTGATTTGCCCAACTCTCATCTCCAAGAGGATATTGCGAAATAGACGACATAACGACAGACTTATATTCTTCATCTAATTTTTCTTTTTCATAGTTATTTTCTATCTCAAATCCTAAAACTGTCCAAGGAGTGATATTTTCATTAACAGTTTTCTCTTCTATCAAATTCTGATATTCTACTTCTATGAGTTTGAAGGGTAACTTAACTCCACTTTTCGTTACAAACTCTAACCATGGCAAAGCTCTTTTCGTATCGACTCTTAGGGTATCAAAGTCATTGAAATATATATTTTCATCTCCTATTATCAATAATCTTAATTTATTACATAGAGATAATTTTAGCATTGTATTACTTGAAATAATCTCAGTTAAATCTATTACTAAGTCTAGATTTTTATCAACTGATATGCTCCATTGTATTATCGAATCTATTGCATTTTTACCTAGGCCACGAGTTTCTATTTCATTAGAGTATTTTTTATCATCAAAAATAACATTATTCCAGTCTTTTCTAAATTTTCTCCAGGTTGAGTCTGATGTCTTAATTCTTTTTTTTGTAGATATTTTTTCTTTCAGTGAAATTAATCTCTTTTTCTTTTCTTGACTAGATATTCTAGGATGGGCAATTTCAATCCAATAATCTAGAACTTTTATTGGATAAATACTTTGATTAGAATCTATTCCTCTTAAATCACCTATTACTATTGAGTTTCCTTTAGCGGTCCTCAGTAACATTGATTTGTACAAATTATCATTCATTAACGCCACTAGAGGATTTTTCGGCCTTATGTCAGGCGATAAATGATGACATACTCCTAATGTCCAATTTCCACGGTGATAACTATTTTCAGGTAAAGGTGGCTTAGGCCTAAAATCTGGAAGCTCAAACCATCGCCCTATGGGTATTGACATAACTTCTTCTTCATGTATCAATCTACCTCTTGCAATTCCTACAATTTGTGTACTATTAGAATATGATTCTATATTTTGGGGATCAATTAAGATTGGCCCTTCATCACTAATAATTCTTTTGTCCAAATCAAACCATGTCAAACCATCTTCATTTAATTTGGCCCAACTCCATGACACCCCTTTATTTCCTCTGGAATCTGGTAATTTATCTGGGACTAATATCAGTGGTTCTTCTGGTTGTTGTAGAAATGCAAATAATATATCCACTCCTTCTCGATATAATATGCAATATTTCCCTTTTTCATGAGGGAGAGGAAAAGCCTTTTCTATCTTAAACCATTCATCCATTTGCAGTAATTTTCTACCTTTTTCTGTTAGTCTTATTTTCGCCCCTCTGCTCCCCATTTCTAGATCACTAGATACTAATTTTTCTCTCCTCATTCTCTTAATCTCGGCTGAAGCATGAGGCATCCTCAATCCTACCAATTTAGCTAATTCGCTTACAGTCTCTTGTCTTTCAACTAGCCTATTCATCAATCTAAGTCTATACTTACTTCGTATCTTCTTTGGTGTATTTTCTGCACCTTCCAATTCAGAATTTTTGAAATCTAATGACACTATTGTACGCCTCCGAATCAATCTAAATAGAATATATGTATAAATTTATCTTTTATAATTACAATTAGTTACATATTTCCTGTGGAAATTATAATTACTATCTTACATTACTATTTTATCTACGTCTTTTCACTAAATTAACGAAACAATATGTAACCAAATATTGTAATATCATACATAACCATTATATTACCCCCCGCTCTCCTCTTAAACATCCTTCGATTGCGGGGAGTTTGTGAGTTGGCTGTTGATAATTATGGACATGAATAATATTCGTACATCTATCAAAAAGTACTTGACCAAAAAACCTAGAAACACCGCTGAAATAACCACATGGCTATCTAGTAAAAATATCTCTTCTAATCATGGAATAGTGGAGATTTTAGAATCAGATGCATCTATTGTTAGAATCGGTGTTGTCAGGAAAAGTGGCATGATTGATAAAAAACTACCACTTTCAGAATGGGCAACAGAAGAATGGGTACAATACCATAAAAGATCAGTAATATAAAGAGGAAATTAATATGAGAACTACAAGATTAAGGCAGAAAATAAAGAAATTTTTAGACTTCAAAGGCGAAGCAAATACTACAGAAATATTGGAACATGTAAATTCAACTATGAGACATGGCACTACTCCTCAGCAACTAGGAAATGTTCTTTCGAAAGATAAAGATATACTAAAAATATCTACCACTAAGAGAGGTGGAGCACTATCTGGAAGATATGAAATCTGCGTGTGGCAGCTTAGACCTGGAACATTTGATAATCAAAACTTAGGCCAGAAATAAATAATTTTTATTCCAATTCTAATTCCCACTTGCCGTATCTTGCCCTATGATTCATTTCTGCTCTTTTTATGAATGCATTTTGACTAGATTCGGGAGTTCCAACTGCCCATTCCTTCAATGCCGATGCCTGTAATGCTCTGCCGTATGAATATGATAATTCCCATGGATATTCTTTATTCATTTTATTCATTATATCCAAATGTGCTGTAGCGTCTTGATCACTCTGTCCTCCAGATAAGAATACTATGCCGGGTATTTCTTTAGGGACATTTTCAGTCAAGCATTGAATAGTCATTTCAGCAACTCTATTTCTATCTATTTGATTATTATTATTTTTTCCTGAAATTATCATATTAGGCTTTAATAATGCACCTGGCAAATATACTCCATTTTTTTCACATTCTGCAAATGTTATATCTAATACCTTTGACGTAACTTCCATACATTTTTCTGCACTATGAGTTCCATCCATTAAAACTTCAGGTTCTATGATTGGAACTAGTCCTTCTTCTTGGCAAATTCTAGCATATTTAGCCAGTGATTCGGCATTAGCCTTTATGCATCTTTCACTAGGATTGTCTTCATCAATTGAGATTACAGCCCTCCATTTGGTAAATCTCGCACCCATTTCAAAATATTCTTTACATCTTTTGCTTAAACCATCCAAACCTTCTGTTATTTTTTCTCCAAAACTACCTTCTAATTCTTTTGTTCCAGTGTCTACTTTAATACCAGGATAAACTCCTCTTTCTTTCAATGCAGTAGGTATGTCTACTCCATCATCCATCTTCTGTCTAATGGTTTCATCATAGAGTATAACTCCACTTATTGCCTTCTCATAATTTTTAGATGAAAATAAATTAACTCTATATTTTCTTCTATTTTCTTCTGTAGGTTCAATCCCAACGGACTCTAAGCGCTTTGACATTGTTCCATTACTTTCATCCGCAGCCAATATTCCTTTACCGGGTGAGACCAAATTATTTGCTATTTTTTCTAGATTTTTAATATCCATGGTATTCTCTAAAGGCCGCGAGTGCGATTAAGAAAATGAATCCATCGATATATTATCTCATATTTTTCTCTCTGATGTGATGAACTTATGTTCTTTATTCATTACATCAATAATTTCTGAATGGACAATTATTTTTTCTTTTCCAGACATATCGACTCCCTTGGTCCTCCCCTCACATACTCCAGTCCCAATAAAAATTGAATCATCCGAAGAACATAATTCATCCCTTTTCCATAATCTTTCAATGTCTCCCTCTATCATTTTCTCTGCTCTTTCTCTATGTCCTTCATTTTTAAAAATTAATCTTCCTTCAAATGGAGCATCGAGGCCCCTTAATGCGGTTGCAGTTATCACTCCTTCAGGAGCAGCACCAATTCCCATTAACATATCTATGTTCGATTTAGGATCGGCAGCATCCAGCGCTGCAGATATATCGCCATCACCAATTTTAACAATATTTACACTATATTCTTTTAATTCTTTAATTAATTGTTTATGCCTAGGCCTATCCATAACTACCACATTTAGTTCATTTGTTCTTTTGTCCAACTTTGCAGAAGCAGCCTCAATATTATAAGATACCCCTGCATCTAAACTTATTTCTCCGAGAAGCTCATTAGGTCCTGAGATTTTATCCATGTAACAATCCGGTGCATGGAGTAAAGTACCCCTCGGAGCTGCTGCTAATACAGCCATTGCATTTGGTAAATCTGATGCAACATGATTTGTACATTCTAAAGGGTCAACGGCGATATCTATTGATAAAGCTCCTAATTCTCCTTGCATAGAACCCAAAGATTCGCCTATCCATAGCATTGGTGCATCATCACGTTCTCCTTCTCCTATTGCTACTCTTCCATCAAATGGTACATTATCAAATACATTCCTCATAGCCTCTACTGCAGCTCCGTCTGCGGCTTTCCCATCTCCAAGGCCTATCCAAGATGCTGCTGCAATTGCTGCTGATTCTGTCGCATCAAGAAAATATTTCTCTAAACTGTTTGTGCTCATATGTCTTCGCAGAGCATGGAGGCATTCAATCATATGGTTGTTGTTTTATTTTTTCTAATATCTTTATTTCAGTTATTAGAGTATTTGGATATTGTCCATTAGAATCTTTCTCTACTGATTTTAACATATCCAAGGCACATAGTAAACCATTGCTAACTCCACACAATGCTTCCATCTCTACTCCTGTATTCCAATTAGAAATAACAGAAACTGTACACCTCAATCCATTTTCTTCTATTTTCCAATTAACATTAGAGGCTTCTATGGGAATATTGTGGCAATGAGGAATCATTCTTGAGGTTTCTTTTATTGCTTGTATGGCCGCAATCGTGGAAGCTTCTAGTACATTACCCTTTTTTATCTCTCCTTTTCTTACTTTGTCTATTGATATTTTGCTCAATATCAATAACCCAGTAGCTATTGCTTCTCTTCTAACTTTTGGTTTATTACTGATGTCTACTATTGCATCCATGATGTCACTCCAATAAGCCGACCATTAACTTAGTATTTTACTAATTATGTATTAAATTATTAATTTATAATGTGTGATCAACCCAAACCTTGCTTCCAAAACACTCCATCTTCTCTTACTTCTTTCTTCCAAAGAGGGGCCTGCCTTTTCAATTCGTCTATTAACCAACTACATGCAGCAAATCCTTCTTTCCTATGTGCAGAACCGACATGAATGCTCACAATTGGCTCCATCGGGTTAACTGTTCCAATCCTATGTGCCAAAGAAACAGAATTAACTCCAAATTTATTAATAGATTTTTCTGCAATCTCTCTAAGTACTTTAGATAATTTTTTATCCCATGAATCGAATACTAATTTTTCTACTTTAGCATATTCCTCTATGCCTCTAACAATTCCGGTAAATGATACTATACTACCGCAGTCTTCTTGATCGATTAATTCAAGTAATTTTTCTGGTTCTAATTTTTCACTCTCAACCGATATCACAACTTTTGACATATAACTCCCATTCAGCCCTTGGTCTTGAATACAACGGAAATAACCCAATATTGAAATTAAGTATAACACTCGCAAATACATGACCGACCAAGCCATACATATCTTGGGTGCTGGTTTATCGGGCCTCTCTGCTGCAATAGTCTTGGCAAATGCGGGCAAAAAAGTACATGTTTATGAGGTTAGGAAAGATAGCGGTGCGCGTTTTGATGGAGATTTCCAAGGAATTGAGAATTGGACGTCCTCTCCAGACTTTTTTGATGAGATGAAAAGTTGGGGTATAGATCCAAATTCGTTCAAATCAAATGAGTTCAATGTAGTCGATTTAGCACACCCTGATGATGTGATTACTCAACCCAAAACAGAAAATATAGCGTTTAGAGTTGTAGAAAGAGGGACGGATGAACACTGTATAGATCAAGGTCTAAAAAAACTTGCACTAGAGGCAGGTGCTACTATTCATTACGGTTCAAAAAAATCTCCAGAAGAATGTGATATAATTGCTGCAGGCCCAAAGGATTCAAGTGCTGTGGCATTTGGAGAAATATTCCACACCGATCATCCTAATCATGTTACACTACAACTGAACGATAAACTCGCCCCAGGGGCTTATTCTTATCTAATAATCATAGATGGAGTAGGTCTAATATGCACATGTCTTTGGCGTCAACAGAAAAGAAGTAGCCGTTATCTGAATGAAACTATTGCATGGTATGAAGAACATTACAAATTAAATAGAAAACCCATTAAAAGAGTCGGAGGAAAAGGAGATTTTTCATTACCAAATAAGTATTTTCATGAAGGCCGCTACTACGTCGGTGAAGCCGGCGGTCTACAAGATTTCATGTGGGGATTCGGAATGAGATATGCAATAACAAGTGGGACTCTCGCAGCCCATAGTATACTGGGAAAATGTGATTATGAAGCTGAAATACGCAAGCGTTTAATTCCTCTAGTAAAATCAAGTGCAATAAATCGTTTCTTACTTAATAGAGTTGGAAATAGGGGATTCAAATTAGCCGCTAGATATTGGATGTGGGATCAGAAAAGAAGAGGAGATGGTCTAGCATTCATGCGCCGTCTTTATGCCCCTAGTATATTTCGAAATATATTATGGCCAATTACTAAGTTAAGTATGTTAAAGCGAAAAAAATTGGATGATGGGCGAGTAGTAAGTAGGATGCCATTTAGGAAGGCATTAAAAAGAGATATTTGGGAACCAAGTGCTAAGGCTGTAAGTATCGGTAAACAATGGGATGATATAAGAAAATCCGGTGCTAAGACATCTTTCACGGAATCAGATAGCTAGAAGTATATCATTAACATCCGTTTGGTTGAAATAATCAATCATAATGCCATGGCCATGTCCTCTTGGCCCGAGCTTGAATCAATGCCCAATAATTTGGTAAACTATGGAGTAACTGATAATGGAATAGCCATAATTGAACTTATTTCGGATACTGATGGAAAACCTCTCTCTGAAGGTCGAACATCCGTCAATACCTACACTAGAGAAATGTGGGAAGACATCGATCAAGCAATTCTCAATGCTCGCTTCGATGGCGATGTTTCAGTTATACTTTTGATTGGGCATGGTGAAAAATTCTTTTCAGCAGGAGCAAGTATAAACTATCTAAACACATTGTCACCAAGATATAAATATTTTTTCTGCCTTCATGCCAATGAAACACTTTCAAGATTGGAACAAACGCCCAAATTAGTCATAGCAGCTCTAAATGGGCATACTGTAGGAGGAGGCTTAGAAATAGCAATGGCAGCAGATATTAGGATCGCTCATAAAGGAAATTTTCAAATTGGATTACCAGAAGTTTCTCTTGGTGTTTTAGCAGGTACTGGAGGGACTGCTAGACTTGCTCGTTTAGTAGGTAAAGCTAGAGCAATGGAAATAATGGTCACAGGACGCAAATTCTCCTTCGAAGAAGCAAGGGATATGGATTTAATTCATGATATTTATGATAGTGTAGGTTTGGATGATTTTAGAACAGATGTATTAGATTATGCAGGACAATTCACTCTACCCTTAGCAGCTGCAAAGGCAATAGGTAATATTAAACGCAGCGTCCAAAGTGGTATTGAGATACCATTGGAATATCATTTGGCTCTAGAAAGAGAATTACAATCAGACTTGTTTCAATCCGAAGACGCAAAAGAAGGAATCGCATCTTACGTTGAAAGAAGAACTCCTAGATTCAAAGGTAAGTAATTTTTTTAATATTGTTATTTTTAGATACATTTATTCATATACTAATTGTGTATCGGCATTTTATGGCAGATACAGAGATAGTAGAGAAATATGCTCCCAACTTTGAGGCTTGGGTTCAAGATTTCACAGAATGGCAAACAAGAATCGGTTTTGACCCTTCATGGTTAGGAGATTATAGATTCGATATTAAATTTGATTGGGATACCGCAGGAGATGTAATTGAGTTCGGTGATTTCGAAGGAATGCCAAAATGGGAAAGGCGAATGCAGATACCTCAACAAAATATTAGAGATGCCATAATCAGTATGATTAGTGTACAAGGAGATACCGAATTCGCGAGCGTTGAGCAGCAAAATCACTTACTCGCCACAGCCCCTACTGAATATGACATGAAATCTGCTTTGAGAATAATGTGCGAAGAACAAAGACATGGTTGGCAAATGGCGTATGTTTTGTGTACATATTTTGGTGAGCAAGGCGTCAGAGAAGCAGCAAAATTACTAGAAAGAAATGCCCAAGATGGAACAAGGATTTTAGGTTCATTCAACGCCCCAATCGATCATTGGCTAGATTTTTTCTGCTTCACACATTTTATAGATAGAGATGGAAAATATCAATTGAAAATGTTGAGTACCTCTTCATTCAAACCACTTGCAGCGTCTATGGGGCCTATGTTAAAAGAAGAATCATTCCACCTCGGGACTGGTGCTAATGGACTCAGGAGAATAGTTAAACAAGGCGTAATCCCTTGTGAATTACTACAAAAATATCTGAATAAATGGATCAGTACAGGTTTAGATTTGTTCGGAACTGATGATTCGACGAGCGCTCAATGGGCTTATGTTTACGGTGTTAAAGGCCGATATGACGAAAGAGAGAGCGATGTCGAAGCCGACAGAGCCCATTTAAATGAAGCAAGTAGAGAACTATATTTTCAAGAATTAAGAGCAGAGATGAGAAGGATAAGTGCTGTTAGAAAAGAAGGAGAACCTGATTTATTTATACCATCAGACAAGTTTAATCGTGGCATAGGAATGCATGCAGGAGAAAATTATACAATTGTTGGTGATAAATTCGAAGGAACAGATGAAGAATATCAAGACTATCTCGCAAGTGTACTTCCGACCGATGAGGATGAAGATAAATTAATTAATGATTATATGAAAAAAGATTGGATTCAATATCGAGAATGGAAAGGAAAATGATTAGGAAGGTATAAACATGCAACATTTATCTCTTCTTGCTTTTAATAAAAAGAAATGCGAACCATTTTTTGATAGATTGACTGAATTATTTTATTCACATCACCATTCTGATGCACAAAAACCAGATGAATATGAGCGTTTACTGTACATGGTGAAAAGACCATATGATGAGAATATGTTAGATATGGTCGACGAGTGGATGGGACTCGGACCGAGAGGTTGGAAGGAAGAAACAACACGTGAAATTAAATTAGCCCTATATGCTATCAAATATCCAGACACACTGTTATTAGACAGTTTTACAGAAAAAGCTAGGTCCGATTTAACAAGACTATCTTCCTATCTCCATTTCACTCATCATACCTATGCAATTTGGGATGAAGATACTAGAAAAGGGTTGTCTAAGTTAGGAATCAATATACCAGCTACAGAAGTTGCAGATCCATTTATCTATGGCGCGTATGTTAGTGCGATAGAACTTCTGAAAGATGTCGCACCATTTACTTGTTTCCTGGAGCATGATGTTCCTCGCCAAAGATTATTTCAAGCCGCACTAGCATCATTCGGACGTGAAGATTGAGAAAATCCTATTGACTAGTATACAAACCACTCTACATGGATATCAACAATGTTGCAGTGATAGGGGCCGGTACGATGGGGGCGGGAATAGCCCAAATATGCGCCCAAAGAGGTTGGAATACTAGACTTTTTGATACATACGAATCAAGTCTAAAAAATGCTATTATTAATATAAATACATTCTGGAATAAGGGTGTTTCATTAGGTAAAAATGACAAAGAACAGGTTAATAAATGGTCTAATAATTTAGAAATCTATACAGATATCTCTAAAGCGGTTTTTGCGGCTGACTTAGTAATTGAAGCGGTACCAGAGAAAATGAGTTTAAAAAAAGAAATATTTTTAAAATTAGATAAATTAACCACAGCAGAAACATTATTGGCAACCAACACGTCTAGTTTATCTATTTCGGAAATTGCAAATGTAACAAATAATCCTGGAAGAGTTATTGGTATGCATTTCTTTAATCCTGTCCCTATAATGAAATTATTAGAAATAATTAGGCATGATAAATGTACCGAAAAAACAATACGTGCTGCAGAATCAATAGGATCTGAACTAGGTAAAACTACAATCCTTGTCAATGATTTTCCAGGTTTTGCTACTAGTAGATTAGGGGTCGTATTAGGTAATGAAGCAATAAGAATGCTATCCGAGGGGGTGGCTTCGGCCAGTGATATAGATACTGCTATGATGCTCGGTTATAAACATCCAATCGGGCCCTTAGAATTGACAGATTTGGTAGGTTTGGATGTCAGAAGGGATATTCTAAATAACCTTGCAGAATCTTTAGCTGATGACTCTTATTTACCACACCCTCTTCTTAATAAATTAGTTAATGATGGAGAACTTGGTAGCAAGACAAGTATGGGGATATATGATTGGTCTAATGGTGTAAAATCTGATCGTAACGATTTATGAGGTGATTTTTCCTGACTCTAGCTGTAGAATTAATAGGCTTGTTAGCCGGTTTTTTAGGAGTAATTGCATGGATCCCGCAAATTCGGGAAGTATGGATTGAAAAATCTCATCAAGGTATCTCACTTCCTACTTTTTTCCTTGTAGCCTCTGCACTAATATTATGGTTGATATATGGAATATTAATCATGTCATATTCCATAATAATAGCCAATATAGCAGCTTTAATATGTATATTAATGGTAATATCGGGAGTTTTGAAGATAAGAAATCTTGAAAAACAAACTTAAATATTTGTTAATATTCTATGGAAATGATGAACTCCTTTTTCCATACTAGGAGAATATCTTCCTCGAATATATGAAGAACTACTCATCCCTATCTGTACCGCCTCTACAATATTTCGATCCTCTTTCTCGACTTTATCTAAATCTCCTCCTGCTCCCTCCTCAATTAATGATGGATTATCAATATACCTTTGGTAAATTATTTTAGTCCTATCTACTGATATAGGAATCACCAAATTTACAGATAATCCCCAAGGATAGAAGTTAAGCATCAAACCAGGAAATATCCAAAAATAATACGCTGCTATTCTTTTTCCAAAATCTTTTGAATTTTCTGGTATTTGGAAAGCATTTTCTCCCTCTTTAGCAATGCCTATTTGTAATACTCCTCCTTCAAATATTTCAGTTTCATAATCTTCATAACTCAGTATTTCATTCAAATCCGAATGAACATATGGTATGTGAAAACCCTCGAGATAATTATCAACATATAAGGCCCAATTAGCTTTAACATCATATTTTTTATAATAATTAGTGTCATGGGTAAAATCTTCTATTCTCATCCATCCTATTCTATCTTCTAAAACCTTAATCCAACTGGGTAATTTAGTTTTTTTTGTAGATGTAAATATTAGTCCCTTCCATCTTACGGTTGAAAAATCTATTAGATCATCCGAACCTCTAGGAAAATTTTTTACTTCCTCAAATTTAGGCATATTTTTAAAATTACCACTTAAATCAAATGTTCTACCATGGTAGTTACATCTCATAGTTTTGGAATTACTAGGTTCATTATTTATTATCATCCCTCTATGAGTACAAACATTTGAAAGAGATTTAATGACTTTTTCTCTAGTTAGTTGAATTGCTTCTCCCATGAGTTCCTTAGAATGTCTTATTGGAACAATATTATTTTCTGATAATTGATCTTCATGTGCAGAAAAATGCCACATATTTACTATTTTATTTTTGATATTTTCAAAAATATCTCTATCTACATAATATTCTGAGGGTATAGTTTCGGCAATTTGAATATCTTTGTTAATCAATTCCTCCATAACCTTCTATACGCCGTAGATGCATTCCGTTGTAGTTATTTCTGCCCCCAGCATATGTTGTGTAAATGATTCAATCCTATCGTTATTAACGCCCAAATCACTAATGCCGAGCCTAGATTTAGAATAAACATACATGACTACTTGATCTTCATTACAATGTAAATTAACCAAAAAATCATCTGGAAACTTCCAAACAAATGTCCTAAAAACAACATGTACTTGATCCGGCCATTCTTGTAAGACTTCTCCAGAATTTAAATCAATCCATTTTAATACTTCAAACATTACGTTACTCATATTAGATTCAAATCTAATTTCAGAAATTCCCTCACCTCTGTGAGGATTTGGTCCAATAAGTGTACAATTTTTCGATTTCTCCGGACATGCCTCTGGAAATTCTTCAGGCCCTATTATCCTATTCGGTGCAATAACTTGAATAGTTGCAATAATTATTATATAAACCACTATCACTGTTAATAAAATCTGCATTAAATTCTTCTTATATTCTTTTTTTAGCAATAATTTCACCCTTCGTAAACAATCACTTTTGTAGCACGCAAAATTCTATCATGTATCTTATATCCATCTTGGATGATTTGAAATATCTTTCCTGACTCTTCTTCATTTGTACAGGGCACTGAGGCTATTGCTTCCATGCAAGTTGGATCAAACTTATCTTCTATAATTTCTATTTTCTGTACTCCTTCAATACTTAATGCAGAATACATACTTTCAAGTGTCAATTTTACTCCTTCAACAATGGATTCTGATATTTCATTTTCTCCACTACTTTCTACGGCTTTACTAAGATTATCAATTATTGGTATCAGTCTAGATGCTAAATTAGCACTACCATACTTAACAGCATCATTCTTATCTCTTATCGATCTCTGTCTAATATTAACAACTTCTGCAGCAGAGTATTTTATTTCTTTTTCCAATTCATTAATTCTCAATTCCATTTCTTGAATGGGATCTTTAACCTCTACTTCTACTTCCTCTTCCTCGGAGATTATTTCTTCAGGTTCTTCGGACATATCGCGCCGTCTCCTGCATCATTCAAGAATCCAATGGCTACTATTCGACATAGAAGTATTCCCCATCTATCTTTTGTTCTCTATCTTTTCTACTACCTGGTTTATTTATTCTCGGCCTATGTGAATCATGATCCCTTCTGAATGTTACATCTACATCGGAAAGGAATTTATTCATCCCCTTTCTTAAATTTAAAGGCCCAACAGCATTTCCTTTTTTCCCTCCTTCTCCCTCAAATACAAGTAAAGAATCACTTACAATATCAATGAAATATATGTCATGATCAATAACTAATGCCGCCTTTTCATTACTTTCCATTGTTCTCCTTATTGCTTTAGCAGTTTCCATTCTTGCATTAGCATCGAGGTGTGCACTAGGTTCATCTAATAGGTAAAGATCCGCTTCTCTGCCCAAGCATATAGCTATACTTACTGCTTGTAATTCTCCTCCTGATAACCTTCTTGCCTGTAAATCTAATAATTGATCAACCTGTAAAGGCCTTATTACTTGTGTATGAAATTCTCCACTACGCCATTTCATACCTAACTCTGAATCAAGCCAATTTTGGACACTTCCTTCAAAATTAGTGCTAACATGTTGTTGTTTGTAAGAGATTTTAGCATCCATTGTACACCATCCTGAATCAGGCTCAAATTCTCCTGCAATCATTTTTACCATTGTAGTTTTACCGGTAGCGTTTGGTCCAACTACTCCTACAACTTCTGCACTTCTGACCTTTCCTTCTCCAGTTTTCAAATGAAAATCTCCAAGCTTTTTTTCCATATCGCCCCATGACAAAATTGGTTGGCCAACTTCTTCCCCTCGAACTCTTCCTCTAAGGAATTGAATTGGCTTATCTCGTATTCTAACATTTTCTTCTGGCAAATATCCATCAAGATATGCATTTATTGCAGTTCTCGTATTTCTGGGCTGAGTGAAAATACCATATGCAGCGCGTTCACCATAAACAATTTGTAATAAATCACACATAACATCTAGAATTGCCAAATCATGTTCAATAACTAATATCCTTTTTCCTCTTTCAACCAATCCTTGAATAATTTTTACAATTCTCATTCTTTCATAGATATCGAGATAAGACGACGGTTCGTCAAAGAAATATACATCAGCTTCTTTTAGAAGTGTTGCTGCAATTGCCACTCGCTGTAATTCGCCTCCTGATAATTTATCCAGTGTACGCTCAATTATTCCTTCAATCGCAAGGAGTTTTGTATACTTTTCAATCTCTCCTCTATCATCCACACGTTCCAATAATTCACTAACTTTACCCTCAAATATTTTTGGTAATTTATCTATATATTGAGGCTTAACTGCAATTTTAACTCCCTCTTCTGCGACTGTAGTTAAGTAATCTCTTAATTCTCCTCGTGGGAATGAACCAATTATCTCATCCCATTCTTTAATTTCAGTAGCCCATTCTCCAAGATTAGGCCTTAATGAGCCTGATAGAATATTTATTGCTGTGGATTTACCCATCCCATTAGGGCCTAGGATTCCTATTACTTGTTCTTCTCTCGGTGCGGGTAATCGAAAAAGTCCAAATCCATTTTCGCCATATCGATGCGTCAAATCTGTATCAAGCTCTTTTGGGAGATTAATTATTTTAACAGCATCACCTGGACATAATTTAGCGCGGGTGAAGCAAACCGGACAAGCTGTTTCTAAAATTCTAAATTTATTCTCTTCAAATTGAATACACTCTGCCCCACAAGAACCAGCGTATTTTAGTAAATAATTAAACGCTGGACTGTTAGGCTTACAACGCTCATCTAGTAGTACGGCTACTCTCATCTCATCCCTCCGTACGATTCACCACGCCTCTTGTATTTAGATAGAATCTATTCTCATATGTTAAACTGCCAAGAATCTGTACCTTATGTAAACATATCCTGCTAATAGAATTTTTTCAGTTTTAGATAGTTGAATTCTTTTAGAAAATACATCTCCGTCATTTTTCTTAATCTTCTTAAGAATTGAACTGTAGAAAGCTGCCATTGCTGCAGGAGAGTATCTAGAAGATTTATCCAGTAAAGGAAGTAGTTTGAAAGCTTTATCTCTATATTCATTAGCTCTTCGAATATAATTTTCTACGAAAGGTTTCCAACCAGGATGATTATTTATCTCATTGTTATATAATATATCATCCTCAGTAATTCCATACTTCGCTAAATCATCTAAAGGCAAATATATTCTATTTCTCTCAGCATCTTCTTTAACATCTCTAAGGATATTAACAAGTTGCATAAAAACTCCCCATGATTCAGCATATTCCTTCGCTTTTATATTATCATAACCATAAATTTCAATACAAACTAAGCCAACAGTAGATGCAACTCTATAGCAATAAGCATAGAGATCTTCAAATGTCACGTATCTGTTACTATGAAAATCATCTTCCATGCCGCTGACCATGTCATCAAGCAGTTGTTTTGGTATTCCAAAATTATTGACAGTGTCTTTTATTGCCATAAAAATAGGATCCGTCGAAGTAACATCTTGATATGCGGTTGATAATTTCTTTCTGTAGTAGAATAATTGTGACATTTTTTCATTATAAGAAACTCTATCTAAAACGGTATTTTTATTACTCAGATTAAATATATTATCTCGATATTCTATTGATTCTGGATCATCCGATGACCCACCAGGAAAAATATCTATGAAATCACCATCTGCTATATCATCCGCTCTTCGGCAAAATGCATAATATGCACAAATAGCTTTTCTTTCATAGTCTGGAAGATACTTAAACGAGTGATAAAAATTACCCGCTTCCCTACGTGTCAACTCTTCACAATAATCATATGCAGTAGAAATCATATTATTAGGTACCTGTGATTCTTCCCATATAGGGGCATCAATATATCTAAATGGATTTGTCAATTCACCTCTTGAGCCTATGACTCCCATGAAAATAGCCCCCTCTCGTATTGTTTCAAGGGCAGTTATGCTAATTGCGCGTGTTGCATCTTTTGTCATTTTTACTGCAGAACGAACGAGATCAATCCTTTTAACAGAGTTTTCTGAATCAATTAAAGAAACACTGTCATCATCTGGAAAGATTCCACTGCCGATGATTTCTGGAATCTGCTCTTCCCTCATAGTCTACGTATCAAGCGAGAACGATTCTTTCTTGAAGTTCACTATGGCTTGTTCTATTAAATATCTTCACTTTCTATAATTATATCATATTCTTTTTGAGTAAATTTAAACTTTTATTTTTCGATAAAGATGCAAATAATGCCCTTCTAAATATCTTCTTAATATCTTTTCTAGAAACTTTAATTCTGTTTTCACCATCTAAAACGTTATTTTCAGTTAACATTCTTAATGTTCTTTGCCCTATTAATATGGGTAAAAGACACGATAACCTTAATCTATATTCATTATTAGGCAACAAACTTACATAATCTATTGCATCTTTAAGATAGCCATAGGTTTTAGAGATGTATGAATCATAAAGTGGCCTAAATTCATTCATTTTTTTCATATCTAGTAAATCATCTGGAATCAAATTATATCTTAGCAATTCATCTTCCGGTATGTAGCAACGCCCGATTAAGATATCTTCTGGAATATCTCTTAGAATATTTATTAATTGTAACGCCTTACCAAATTTTATTCCCTTTTCAAATAATTTCTTTCTTAATTTTTCGTTAGTAACAAATTGGTGATCTATAGTCATATGTGTCCAAAATTCACCAACTGAACCAGCCACTGAGTAAGTATAATCGTCTAATTCCTTTTCACTCTTTAGTGCAATAATATTTTCCTTTGTGGGCATCCCAAATCTTTCTAAATCAAGTTTTTGACCTTTAATTATAATTTCTAAACACTGTCTAATTTTCATCCTATCTGAATCGCTTATTGAGTTTGATTTTTCTAAATAATCAATAGGAATATTGATATTTTTTAATAATTCTTTTTCTGCTAGATTCTCTTGAAGTGCCGATAAGTCTGTTAAATCAGGTATTTCTTTTGTTATATTTTGGATTCTATCATTATATTTACTAATCAAATAACTAAGGTTTTTTGGATCTCCAACCCTTGAATCTGCAATGGTATCAGAAATTCTTGCAAGTAAATATGTTAAACCTATTTGCTTACGCATTTTTTTCGGGAGAACATTCAATGTTAGATAGAATGATCTAGAAGTATCTTTTAGTAGAATATCTATCTTTCTTTCCAATTCATTCACCTCGTTCGGAACTTCATCATTTTATTTTTCTGAACAGGTCATATATCTAAGAATCTCCGCTTTGTTACCATCATTGATAAGTTATTCATGAATATTCTTTAACAAATTTCTATCTCAAGCCTGCTTCTTCAAGAGCCTTTACAAGTACATTGCCAATTTCCGAAGGGTCTCGGGCAACATGTATGCCCGCCCTTTCAAATGCCGCAAATTTTTCTTCTGCAGTACCCTTTCCTCCTGATATTATCGCTCCTGCATGCCCCATTCTTTTACCAGGAGGTGCAGTCGAACCAGCAACAAAACCAACTATTGGTTTACTCATATTTTTGGATGCCCATTCAGCAGCTTCTTCTTCCGCAGATCCTCCAATTTCACCAATTAGAACCACCGCTTCTGTCTGAGAATCATTTTCAAATGCTCGTAAACAATCAATAAACCCTGTTCCATTTATAGGATCGCCTCCTATGCCTACGCAAGTAGACTGTCCTTCTCCAACACTCATTGTTTGTGCAACCGCCTCATAAGTCAATGTACCGCTTTTTGACACAATACCAATCCTTCCCTTTGCATGGATGAACCCAGGCATAATGCCAACTTTACAACCTCCTTTTTCTCTTGGCGTTATTATTCCAGGGCAATTTGGGCCTATCAGCCTAACATCAGGGCACTTTTCGACATTTGCAACCGCATTAACCATGTCAAGAATCGGAATCCCTTCTGTAATGCAAACTACTAATCCTCCACCATTTGCTTGGAAGGCATTAGCAGCCTCAATTATTGCCGCAGATGCAAAACGAGCTGGGACATATATTACACTTACATTTGCATTAGTTTTTTGTATGGCTTCTTGCATGCTGTCATAAACAGAGATTTCTTTTCCTGAGAAATTTAGTGTTTGACCTCCCTTTCCAGGGGTGACTCCTCCTACCACGTCAGTGTCATAATCTATCATCCTAGTTCCATGGAATGTACCTTGATTTCCAGTAATTCCTTGTATCAAAATTTTACTATTTTCATCAATCCAAATTGACATTATTGAGCCCCCCTTGTTAATGAAACAATCTTTTCCGCCCCTTCAGCAAGAGTATCTGCAGTAAAAACATTCAAATCACTATTATTTAGAATATTTTTACCTTCAACATGATTTGTACCTGAAAATCTTACTACTAATGGAACATCTAAACCGATTTCTTTCGATGCCTTAATTACACTTTTTGCTACCATGTCACATTGTATGATGCCTCCAAAAATATTTACTAATATACCTTCAACATTTTCATCTTCTAGAATTATTTCAAAAGCTGCAGTGATTGATTCGCTAGTCGCTCCTCCTCCTATGTCTAAGAAATTCGCTGGCTCACTCCCATAAAGTTTTATCACATCCATTGAAGCCATTGCAAGTCCTGCTCCATTTACCAGACAACCTATATTACCATCTAATTTGACATATGATAAACCATACTTATCGGCTCTAATTTCTACTTCTTCTTCTTCAGATAAATCTCTTAATTCATCCCTCCATGGATGTCTAAATTCTGCACTATCATCAAAACTAACCTTTCCATCTAATGCAATAATTTCACCAGATGAATTCTTCACAAGTGGATTAATTTCTATCATTGAACAGTCTTTATCTAAAAACATAGAATATAATGAATTCACCATTTCGACCATCTCATCTTTAGATTCACCAGTAAGTCCTAGTGACTCAGAGAATCTTATAACTTCTTCATTCTTTAGACCTTCCAGCGGATCTGCCCATATTTTATGAATTGCCTCGGGATTTTTTTCTGCTACTTCTTCAATATCAACTCCTCCTTCAGTTGAACCCATTATTAATACTGATTTTGTATCCCGATCAATTAGAAGTGCTAGATAATACTCATGAGATATTTCACATCCAGATTCGATATATAGATTATTCACTATTTTCCCCTCTTCTCCTGTTTGCTTTGTTACTAACTTATTCCCGATTATAGATGATGCATATTTTCTGACTTCTTCTCTTGAGAATGCAATTTTTACTCCCCCTTCCATTATTTTTTCATTAGTATTTGGGTCATAAAGTACACCTTTCCCTCTTCCACCTGCATGAATCTGACTTTTTACCGCTACTATGGTCGATTCTAATTCATCATATGCTTGTAATGCTTCATTTAGATTTGTACAATGTAATCCTTTAACCACCTTAACGCCCGAGTCATTGAAAATGGCCTTTGCCTGATATTCGTGAATATTCATGCCATTCCCACACCCCTCTTGTCTTTGAAAGATACTGTATATAGTAGTGATATAGGTCAAACCAACGAAGAACTCAAAGAGTAATTAGTCTAGCACAAAGTATGGAAGTTATTGTATTAGTAGGAGGGTTTGGGACACGTCTACGACCTTGGACTGAAGATAGAGTTAAACCCTTACTTCCAATACTTGATAAAACATTATTGGAACGTGTTATAGAAGTAGTCCCAGAAGATTTAGTTTCAAGAGTAATCATCGCTGCAGGCCATGGTGTAAATCAAATTGAAAACTTCTTTGCAAATAATGATACCAATTATGAAGTAGTTATTTCAGTAGAAAAAGAGGCGTTGGGGACAGGAGGGGCCGTCGGATTAGCCGCCCAAAAACTGAAAGGAAAGGGGCCAGTATTGATTTTAAATGGCGATTTAATTTCAAGTGTTAACGTTCGTAGCCTATTAGAACATCACAATATAACTGGCGCCAGGGCAACATTATCTCTTTGGGAAGTAGAAGACCCAAGTCGCTTTGGAGTCTGCGATTTAGATGAGGAAGGCATGATAAGAAGATTCCAAGAAAAACCAGCCCCAGGAACGGAATTTTCCAACCTCATTAATGCTGGTTGTGTAGTAGTAAGTAGGGATTTGATTGAGAATTTTTCTAGTGATAAGCATAGTATGGAACGAGTAGTCTTCCCTCCTGTTGCCGAGTCTGGAGATATGGCAGGACTTGTTTTTTCAGGTTATTTCGTAGATGCAGGAACGCCTTCTTCTTACATTGAAGCAGCACAGACTTGTATTCAAAATAATAGATTTACTTCTGGAATTAGAGTTGCGGAATCATGGTATGGAGATGAAGTTTCAAATACTTCAAACTCTAATCGTTGCTCAATAGGAAGTAATGTAAATATCGAAGAATCAGCAACTTTACTAGACTGTGTTGTGTTAAAAAATGTTAAAATAGGCAAGGGTGTTAAATTGGAAAGATGCTTAATTGGCGAGGGGGCAATTATTTCTGATAATACAATCTTATCAGATGCAGTAGTAAATCATTATGCTATATTATAATGAATTACTCCCGGTATTGTCAAATTAGTTATCCTGTTCCGCAGTATATGGAAGAAAGACTGGTAGTGATTAATTTCAAAACTTATGAAGAAGCATTAGGCTTCTCTGCAGAGAAATTAGCAAGAATTATGAGTAATTTAGAAACGGAAATTAGACTCATAGCTGTAGTTTCTCCATTTGACCTTTCATCAGTAGTTAGTATAGCGCCAAATCTTGAAGTATGGACTCAACACTTAGATCCAATTTCATTTGGTTCGAATACAGGTTGGTTACATCCTGAAAATGCCATAGAAAGAGGTGCAAGTGGTACTTTAATAAATCATGCAGAACGCAAAGTGAGCATTGAACATATTGCCATGTTATTGGATCAAGTACCTGAGGACTTCACTGTCTGTGCTTGTGCCGCAAATATCAATGAGGCCGAAGCGATAAGTGCTTTGGAACCAACATTCGTTGCCGTTGAACCACCCGAATTGATAGGTGGAGATATTTCTGTAACTTCAGCAGATCCAAAAATTGTCTCCGGAACTGTAGCAGTTGTTAGAAAAATATCTAAAGATGTGCGTATATTATGTGGTGCAGGTGTGAAAAATGGTAATGACGTTGCTAAGGCAATAGAACTTGGGGCCTCGGGAGTTTTACTTGCTAGTGGAGTGACCAAATCATCTAACCCATCTAAATCGTTGCATGATTTACTTTCTAAAATATAATTTCTATTTTTATTTTATATATTTTCACCTCAATTTACATAAATAAACCGCAGCCCTTTTCTCTAACTCATTTATCCGTTGATGATTACAATGTCAGATGAGGGTGCGACTGAAATTCAAAAAGTGAAAAAGAAAAACTACCAAAAAGAACTTTTTAGATTACAATTGGAATTGATTAAATTACAAGAATGGGTCAAAGCTAAAGGACTCAAAGTTGTAGTAATATTTGAAGGAAGGGATGCAGCAGGAAAGGGTGGTGTAATAAAGAGAATAACTCAATATCTAAATCCTAGGGTTGTAAAAGTTGCAGCATTACCTGCGCCTACTGAAAGAGAGAAGACCGAATGGTATTTCCAGAGATATGTTGATCATTTACCAGCTGCAGGAGAAATTGTGTTATTTGATAGAAGTTGGTATAATCGTGCAGGTGTAGAACGCGTGATGGGTTTCTGTACAGATAAGGAATATGAAGGTTTTTTACGCGCCTGCCCTACCTTTGAAAGAATGCTGATTCGTTCAGATACCATTTTAATAAAATATTGGTTTTCAGTTTCAGACGAAGAACAATTGAAGAGATTCAAGGCTAGATTGGCAGAACCTCACAAGAGATGGAAATTAAGTCCAATGGATTTAGAATCTCTTACTAGGTGGGAGGATTATTCAGAAGCTAAGGATAATATGTTCGCATATACCGATACAAAGAGGTCACCATGGTATGTCGTTAATTCAGAAATCAAAAAACATGCTCATATAAATTGTATAAGTCATTTTTTATCTCTAATACCGTATGAAGATCTAACTCCAAAAGAAATAAAATTACCCAAAAGGAAAAAATCAACAGGATATATTCGCCCTCCGGAAGATGAGCAAACCTTTGTTCCTGATTTTCATCTTAAATTGTTGTGAAACTATGAAAATTTTATCTTCAATGATTGTTATTATCATACTTATCTCTAGTGGATGCTTAGGTATTTTCGAGGGTAATGTCGATAACGACAATGATGGTTTTTTGAATGTAATTGATGATTTTCCTAATGACCCAGAAGAATGGATTGATACCGATGGAGATGGTATTGGAAACAATGCAGACTTAGATGATGATAACGATGGTTTTACCGACTCTCTGGAATTTGATTGTATTTCCAATTCATTAAATAATTCCTCAAAACCAATAGATCTGGACAAAGATGGGATTTGTGATATATTAGATGGAGATATTGATGGCGATAACTTACCCAATATTTGGGAAATTAATAGAAACTTAAATCCCTTTGATGCCAATGATTCTATTCTATGCCATGGATATGCCGAATATTGTTTAAGAAGTTATGATAATTTCACCTTTCCAGAGACTCATAATGCTTATTCAGCCTTAGAAGACGGAGTATTCATGGGTGTAAATCATTATACTGGACTACAGGCACAATGGGATGGAGGAATCAGGGCTTTCATGGTTGACACACATCATGTTACAAGCGATAACACTGGCCCAGAAGATGTGAGATTCTGCCATGGTTCTCCTAACTCTTTTCCTCATCCCTGCTCATATTCTGAAATAGATGCGTTCGAGTGGCTTACACTTCTCAATTCATTAATGAATTCCAGTGGTAATAATTGTCCAATGTATTGTGGAGATGTTGTGACATTACTAATTGAAAATTATGTACCTGCAGAACATCTAAACAATCTCTTCAATAAAACTGGAATGTCCGATAGAATATACATACACAGTTTTGGAGACGTGTGGCCAGATATCGGCGACTTAATATTAAGTGGTAAAGATTTAGTCGTTTTTTGGGAACAAACAGGAAATCAACAATATCCTTGGTTACATGATTTTGGAGAATTTGGTTGGACTACTAATTACGGAGAAGATAATCAAGATGAAATGAAATGTACAATACATCGAGGTAACGGTTCTCAACCTGTTTGGCATCTCAATCATTGGTTAACAAGTATTTTCGGGGTAGCCGACCCTTCAAGAAGCAATGAAGTTAATGATTACTATTTCCTATTAAATAGATCATTAGAATGTTGGGAAATAATGGATAATCGTCCAACTTTTATTGCTGTAGATTATTGGGAAGACGGAGAAATAACCAACGTCACCATCACCTTAAACAAAATGGAACATTGGTCCTCAGAAATACCTCCACATCCTTAAGATTCCATAAGGATTGAAATAAACTAAATCATAAAGCAGATTATCTATTGACTCATCCGAATGTCCATGCAGAGGTGCGGTTCAAAGGAAGTCTCTGATGCTTTTGTCAATAATGAACAAATATATTTGATACTTGTACTTAGAAATTCAGATGACCCAGAGGTATCTCGTCTTGTCGCCTTAGCATCTAGTAAATCAATACCAATTAAAGAAGGCTCCGAAAGAGATATTTGGAGGATGGCTAGGGATAACAAAGGTGATAATAAACCCAAAATACTTGCTTTAGTTGGCAGAAATCCCTACGCAAGTATAGATGAAGTTTTTCAAACTGGTGGTATAATTTGGTTACTAGCTGGGGCCAAATACCCAGTTAATATTGGATTCACTATAAGGACCGCAGAAGTTAGTGGTGCTAATGCTGTATTTATTGATAGTAGCCTGAACAATAGCGAACGTAAGGGTGCATTACGTGCTTCGATGAAAGCACATCGTTTCATTCCATTACACTGGGCCGATGGTGTTTCGATAGTCGACAAAGCAAAAGATTTTGGTTACAGGATTATTTCTATAGAAGATGTAGGTTCCAAATCTCCTTGGGAAGTAGACTTTACTGGAAATGTATTATTAATAATCGGAGGAGAGAGAGCAGGAATTTCTCAATCAATTCTTGATAAATCTGATGTGATACTGAGAATCCCAATGACAGGTTTTGTTCCTTCCTTTAATTTACAAGCACCAATGGCAATTGTAGCCGCAGAAGCACAAAGGCAAAGATCTCCTTAAATTCAATTTTAACCCCTAGTTTCATGACCCTTAACCCAATCCTAGGTACATGGAAGTACCCACTGAACTCTTGTCTATGCTTCAAGGGGAACAAGGGCCAACTAAACAAAAAGCAGCCCGTCTGGTGATCGATCTTGCATCTACTGCAAACTCAAAACAATTTATCCGCTGCGATAATTCTCACGTTTCTGGTGTCAGTGTAATCACAGGTGGGCACGGTCTACGACGCTTTCTTTCAGATATTTCTGGCGACCCCCTGGGCAAAGTTGTTATTCCAACAACTCTAAACTCTGCTGGCTGTGATTTGGATAAATTAGAAGAAATGAATATTAATTATCCGGAATTTCTCAAATATCAGTTTGAAATTGTAGAGGCATATTCTGAATTAGGGATTGATGCTACACTTTCATGCACTCCATATGATAGAGGCATTGAATCCATTGAAGGGTTTGGTTCATGGGCAGAGTCAAATGCTGTTTGTTTCTCAAACTCATATACATCACTGATAACCAATCGTGAGTCTGGATTATCTGCTCTTGCTACAGCTCTGACTGGATGGGCACCATATTGGGGGCTACATATACCTGAAAATCGCATTCCAAATATATTTGTAAAGGTTGATTGCAATTTGTCCGATCCTACAGATTGGAGTATTCTGGGAGATTGGATAGGCAAACAAATAATGCCAGATTGGAAATTACCCTGGGGCCCTATGCCCTATATTGTTGGTTTACCCAAGAAAATCAATTTTGAGATGCGTAAAGCCCTCACTGCCGCAGCAGCAAATTATGGCTGCCCTATGTTATGGATTGATGACGGTACATCAGATTCACCTTATGTTGAGGAATATCAAGGTGAAATAACATTTGGAAAAGAAGAATTATCTCTAAGATATAGGGAACTTTCTCCTAAAGGAATTGTTGATTTAGTAGTTATAGGGTGCCCTCAGGCAAGTATTGGTGAAGCTAGATCTACGGCAGCAGCTGCACGTGCAAGGATGGAACTTGGAGAGAAAATAACTAATAAACGACTCTGGCTATTCACTAGCGGATATAATTATGAAATTCTAGAAGCAGATGGAACAATTGATATTTTAGAAGAAGCAGGAGCCTTAATTCTTAAAGATACATGTCCAGAAGTAACTCCTTACAATAGAGATAAATACAATCATTTATTGACAAATTCCCTGAAAGCAGAACATTATCTTACAAGTGGACTTAATCGAATGCCTACTAGCGTAGCTAAAATAGTGGATTGTGTAGCGCATGCATTCGATGACCAATTAACAATTGGGCCTCGTCCTATTTTAGATTCTAGAAAACCTAAGCCTATACTTTCAGGAAAAACCAAAAAAATCTCTTCAGTTGATATTTATGGAAAAGGAGTTCCAAGTCAATCAGACTGGAAAGTGTCCGGTAAAGCATTAGTTACAGATGTTCCCATAACATATCTTGGTTATGTAAATAGAGATACTGGGATAATAGAAGAACCAGGACACCCACTGGATGGAAATAAAATAAAAGATACAATTTTTATTTATCCAAAAGGATCTGGTTCCACAGTCGCTCCTTTTGTATTGATGGGGTTGATATATACAAATCAAGGCCCTAAGGCAATAGTAAACACTGATGTCTGCCCACTAACAATTCCTGCTATATCGCTATTAAATGTACCCTATGCTCATGGTTTTAGCACAGATCCTACACTTGAAGTAAATTCTGGCGATGAGGTCGAATTATCTCTTAGTGATGGAGTCACTAATCTAAAAATTATAAATAGAAATAGCGAGGATTGATGACTCTAAACCCTCACAGACAATACATGAGTACCCGCCCTACTCCTCAGCCTTGTCAAAAACATGATCATGGTAAATTTGAAATCTTAACCAGAGATGGTGCTGCTAGAATAGGTCGCTTACATACAAATCATGGAGTATTAAATACTCCAATGTTACTTCCAGTTGTAAATCCAAATATCAGGACTATTGAGCCTAGAGAAATGTGGGAAGAGTATGGTATAGAGGGATTAATAACAAATTCATATATAATCTGGAAACATAAAAAACTAAAAGAATCAGCTCTATCACTAGGAATTCATAATCTTTTAGATTTCCCAGGCGTTGTAGTAACTGATTCGGGAACTTTTCAATCGTACATATACGGAGATATTGAGGTTGGTGTTAGTGAAATTATTGAATTTCAAAAAAACATTGGTGTCGATATAGGTACCATGTTGGATGTTTTTGGGCGCCCGGATATGTCATTATCCGAACTTGAATACGCTGTTGATGAGACTGCTAGAAGGGCCCCAGAATCATTAGAAATAGCTGGAAATAATTTATTGTTAAATGGCCCTATACAAGGAGGTACTAATGAAAAATTACGTGCTAAATCTGCATCATTAATGTCTTCATTTAGTAGTCAATATCATAATTTCACCATACATCCTATCGGAGGAATAGTTCCTTTAATGGAAAAACAGATGTATAAGGAATTATTTCAAATATTATTAGCTTCGAAGTCTAATATTCCTTCAAACCGGCCCATCCACTTATTCGGTTGTGGTCATCCAATACTTTTTCCATTATCAATTGCATTGGGTGTTGATATTTTTGATAGTGCTGCATATGTATTATTCGCTCGCGATGATCGTTTTTTTACCCCAACAGGAACAGTCAAGTTACAAGAAATTAGAGAATGGCCTGTAAGCTCACGCGCTTTTTTCGGATTAACTCCTGAACAGGTCAAAAATATGGATAAAGAAGAAAGAACAAGTATATTATCCAGGCATAATCTAGAGATTACTCAGGCCGAGTTGGCCAAATGTAGGGAAGCAATAAGAAGTGGTAAAATTTGGCAATTAGCCGAAGAAAGAAGTCATAGTTCTCCACAATTACGTGTAGCATTCCTTTGGGTTTTAGAACAACTTGCATATCCGGATGAAGGGCCTATTGGAGATAGTATCCTAGATATAATATCTTCAACCAATCCCGTGAGGAAGGGAGGTGAAAATATTAGTCATGATATTGAACTACGGCCACACATATTACATTCACAGGCTCTTATTGCCACTAGATGGAAAATCCCAGGTTCTTGGTGGGATAATTCTAAATCCAGTCCAAAAAATCTAATTATTATTGAGAAATCATCACCTCCTTGGAGATTATCTTCATTAAATAGTATTATTTCCCATCTCATTGAAACGCCAAATTCCATACCTTTGATATTGACTCCTCTTGGAATAATTCCTTATTCACTTGAAGACTTATCTCCATGGTGCCATTTAGATGGAGATAATGATATGTGGAATATTGAATATGACGATAAGGAAATATTAGAATTTCTTTCTGAACTAAATCTTGAGAATATACCTTTTGTAAAGATTAAACCAGAATCTGATTTACATATAAACTCTGATTCTATATCAAAAATTAGAGAGTGGCTCGATAGATGTTCCATAGTAGATAAATTATCAGTATTATGTTCTATTAATCCCAATGATGGTTGTAAACTTACATCATCGATGACTAGTCGAAAATCCAATACCGATAGAATGGTAAATGTTTATTCCGAAGGATTACATATCTTATCTCCAAGACTTAATGATGGCGGAATTTCACTAACTCTAGAGGGTGCAAAGAAACTTTCAGATAATAGAATTCCTAATTCATTCGATGATCATGATATTAATTCTGAATTTTTGGGTTTGCCTAAAGTTTGTATTAATGATGATGCAAAGCCCTTTGTAGGAATAGGAAGAAATGTAATGCATGGATATATTTTAGCTGCGGATGGTCATATAATACCTGGTCAGCCATGTTTAATTGTTGATTCTGATGGTAAATTAATAGCACATGGAATCGCGTTAACCTCTTCAAAGGAGATGAATTCCTTCAAGAAGGGAATTGCAGTAAAAGTTAGAGATGGAGCTCTAAAAAATAATTTATAGTTTCTAATCACAAAGGGGATTGATTGAAAAGATTAACATCTGAACATAATATAATCGCGTACGGAGAGGACGTCTAAAATGCAGGATAATAAAGATAATAATTGGGTAATAGAGACTGAAAATCTCTGTAAGATGTACGGCCCACATCTAGCTCTAGATAATATCAATCTAAAGATTCCTCGTGGGGCTGTAGGTGTTCTTGGACCAAATGGTGCCGGAAAATCTACATTCTTCAAATGTATTTTAGGATTAATTAAAACAACTTCTGGTAGTGGAAGGGTTCTCGGTCATGATGTTAGATCAGAAGGAGAATTAATACGTTCTAAAATAGGATATATGCCCGAATATGATGCATTAGATCCCGGTTTAACCGCAATAGATCAAGTTAGATACTCTGGTGAAATATTAGGTATGAATACTGATGTAGCGACCCAAAGAGCACATGAAGTGTTAGAATATGTAGGTCTCAAAGATCAAAGATATAGGAAAATAGAAACTTTTAGTACTGGAATGAAACAAGCAACAAAATTAGCCTGTGCAATAATTCATGATCCTTTAATATTAATTTGTGATGAACCAACTAATGGTTTGGATAAAAGAGCTAGGAAATTTATGTTAGATACTTTAAGAAGAACTGCCAATGAAGGACAACGAACAGTTCTCATGAGTAGCCATGTTATGGAAGACGTCCAAGAAGTTTGTGAAAGTATTTTGATGATCTACAAGGGCAAAGTCGTTCTACAGAAGAGTTTAGGAGAATTAGTAGATCAAGTAGATAGAGAAATAGAAATGACCATCTGGGGCGGTGCTTCAAAATTACAAGAGGAATTAGAAAATAGAGGCTTCTCTGTCCGGCGATTAGGGAGAATACTCAGAGTTACTTTAATCGATGAAAATACAATTACTGGAATAATTAAAACAGTTGCAGATTGTAAAGTTCAAGTACGGCAATTAAAAGAATATACTCCTGATTTAGAAGATATTTTCCTTCTAATAATGGATAAGTTGGGGGCTGAAATAAAATTAACTTCTGACTTAATGACTTCTGAGCATGTTGGTGGGACTTAGTATGACTGATGATAATATAGATATTTTAGGTAAGCAAACTAGGATGGAGGTTGCTTATGGTTCTGGAGAGGGTGATGAACAATTGTCAGCAGTAGTTGCCAAAAAAGAAGCAACTCTAGGGACAATTTTTGACCAGTCATACAAACAATGGAATGGCATACTTGGCCCAAGATGGATGAGAAATTATTCAATATATAGACACCATGTTTATGGTATCTTTACTAGTAAAGGACACAGATATTATCATCCATTTGTAAGACTTACAATATTAGTCATATTTTTGGCTTCTTTAGCTCCTATTCCTATGCTTTTCTTATCATCCCTTCTTCCCGGCCAAGATGGTGATTTTTTATCTAAAATGTGGGGTGTAAATAGGTATAATCTTTGGGGGCAAGTACTGGGTTATTTTCCTCGTAATCTCTGTATGTGGCCATTATTAACCGCACTGGTTGTTGGTGGTATTATTTCTGACGATAGAAGAAATGGTACAAGTGCTTTATATTTCTCTAGACCCATAAATCGTTTTGACTACACTATTATGAAATATATCAGTGTTTTTGTAATTCTAGGGTTTGTAATTGTATTTTCATATTTTGCTTATTATACTACTGCTATAGTTTTTAGAGGGGAAAGTTGGGCATATTTGATAGATACCTTACCTATGTTCCTTAGTGGAATTATTGCTGGAATTATTTTAGTAATAACTTATTCATCCCTTGGCTTGGCGTTATCTAGTGTAAGTCAAAGCAGATTCTTTGCAGCAATTGGTTTTCTAAGTATAATCTATGGTACGAAAATTATCGCACTCCTAATTGAAATGCAATTTGATACAACAATAATGTATATTTTAAGTCCTTATGATTGCCTTGCTCATTTTGGTCAATTTTTACTTGGTTTAGAATTAAACTACCAACATCCTCTAGGATTTTCTATTATTTCATTAATCTCTATGAATATTATTTCTATTGGTATCTTGGTATCAAGAATTAGTTCTATGGAGGTGACAAGAGAATGAATAAAGTCAATACAAAATCTCCAGCAGTAATGTTAGATCACGTTTCTAAATGGTATGGCGAAGTTATAGGAATAAATGATATTTCTTTAGCCATTGAAGGGGGAGTTACTGGAATTCTTGGTTCCAATGGTGCAGGTAAGTCTACACTTTTCAAGATATTAATGGGACGCTTGAAACCAAGTCAAGGCACTGTCCGCTTGTTTGGTATCGATCCATGGAAAAGTACCACTCCATATCGTAGAATAGGCTACGTAAGTGAATCTGAGAAAATGTATGATTGGATGACATCTCTCGATTTTATCTCGACATTAGCAAGATTGCATGGGATGTCTAGGGAAGAAGCAGTAGATCGATCAAAGCATGTACTAAATTTTGTAGGCCTAGGAGACGTACATCATAAAGAAATAGGAAAATATAGTAAAGGCATGAGGCAACGAGTCAAAATAGCACATGCATTAGTACATAATCCTGATTTAATAATTCTTGATGAGCCTTTACATGGTTGTGACCCAATAGCGAGGACAAGTATAATGAATGTCATTAGAGAATTGGGAAAACAGGGAAAAACAGTTCTAGTTTCTAGCCATATCTTGGAAGAGATTGAGCGAATAACAGAACAAATAGTAATTTTACATAATGGAAAATTACTGGCCATTGGTAATTTACATGCTATCAGGGATTTACTCGATCAACACCCTCATAGAATTTTAATAAATTGTGAAAATCCTAGGGATTTGGCCGGCCTATTTATTAGTTCAGAACCGATATATGGAGTAAGATTTCCAGACGAAGGTCAATTGGAAATCCATACAAACAATTTATCAGCAGCACATGATGTATTGCCATCAATAATAGTAAAATCTAATCAGAAAATAACTTCTATAGAGAATCCAGATGATAATTTAAATTCTTTAATAGGCTATTTAATTGGAGGAATAAATCATGGATGATAAAGGACTATCTTTGAAAAAGACTGTTTGGTCCCAATTAGATAGAAAGGCAGGTGCGATAATCGAGCTAACTATTAGGCAATTAAGGCATAGATTATCTACTTGGGTAGTATTAAGCGTAGGTATATTATTGATGCTTTTATTATTGGCTTTTTATGTGGATTCAGTAAGAGATGGTTTTGAATCAATAGACAATGATGGAGACGCTGTAGATGAAGATAGAGATGGTTATCCACTCGGCCAAGAAATTAAGTACGGGCATAGTGATTTTGACTTTTCTCAGTATCCTGGAGTGGGAGAGTATATCCCAGTAGGATATATTGATTCCAATGATAGAATAAGGACAATTTCAGGAAATTATACTTGGTTCGGAATGGGTATACTAAATCCTACATGGATTAACACAAATTATACTGGTAATGAGTGGGAACCAATAATTAATTGGCAAAATGAATTATCAATGTGCCCGGAGGGTGAAGCCTTTGTTGATTGGTCTTGGGAGACTTACGGTTCTGCATGTATTTACGGAGATAGCGAATATGTATTTTGGGGAGAATTAAAGGCTTATGGATCAATTGAAGTCCCAGAGAATAGGTATCTCAATTGGGGTTTTTATACAGATTCATTTTATGTAGAACCAGATCCAATTTCAATGTATATCGATGAAGATGATATTGATTGGGATGGAAATTTTTTACAATCAAGTCAAGGTTTCGATGATGATGGGGATTGTATTAGAAAAAACTGGTCGGACAAATCTAACTATATTGATTATTCAGGAGAATATAACTTTGATAATGATTCGAATAATAATGGAATTATCTGTGACGTTAAATGGACCGTCGACAGCGAAGGAAATAGAATTATTGAGATATATGCAGATTCTAATGTAGATGAAGATCCGGATGATGAAAAATATCTGGGCGAATCTAGTCATAGGACTTTTATCATTGGAGTTGGAAAGATGGCTTTTGTTATTTTACTAGGATTATTTCTTCCTCTCTTCTTGGCTCTTGGATTAATAAGGGATGAAACTGAAAATGGAACTTTACACTATTTATTATCTAAACCCATACATCGTGGAGAATTCATTATTTACAGGTTATTGGGTTATCTTACAGTAACTGGAACTTATGTAATGCTCTTATCATTATTCATGGGTATTATTGCTTCTGTATTAGGTCCAGGAGATAGTATAATTAGGCTAAAAGATATACCTATATGGCTAGGAATCGGTTTTACAACGATACTAGTATTATGTGCTTATGGGGCGTTATTCAATACCTTAGCTCTCATTTCTCCTAAATATGGAATATATATTTGTATTTCTATTGGGGTTTGGGAATTTGTAATGGGAATTCTTACCATCGCTAATCCCAATTGGAATATATCTGCTATTTCAATTAATCATTGGGCACTTCAAATAATCGACTCAATTGTTTTATTAACATGGCCGGATACACTCCAATTACAGCAGATGTCACAGGCATTCAATCTAGAAAGTGGCTTAGATATATTTTGGAAACCTCCTGTCCATACACTTGGAACTTCAAATCCTTTGATTGCTATTCTTGTTAGTTTTACCATGCTGTTTTTATTCACAATCTCTATGTTAGGAGTAGGCCAATCTATATTTAAAAATAGAGAAATTATGTGAGGATTACGAATGATAAGAGGGATGAAGAAATTTGAGGGGGATTTCACTTCTTTGTGGAGACTTGATGTTTTACCTCCAATCCCACGCCTTTCATGGTGGTGGTGGTGGGTAATAATATATGTTCCAGATTCTGAAAATGTAGGGCGTTCCAAGCAACTCATGACCCTATGGTCTACTAAGGAAACACCTGCAATTAGGATGACCGGTTACTGGTGGTTGCCCGGCTCTAGAATGCATATAGATCAAGAGGGAGGCTTAGTTTTCCCGGGAATGGTTTGCTCTTGGTGGTATGATGGCAAAAAAATGTATGAACCATTGTTAATGAAAGAGTGTAGGATGGCAGCAATCAATGATCAACATTCATTATGGCCAAAAGAAGGATTAGGAGAAGGAGCAGGAGCTGTAATTCCACTATTGCAAGAAGATATATCATTTGGAATGAGTCCCGGCAATGATAAATTTTGGATGAATCTTGTCTCAGATAAAGAAGCAGTTAAACGTGGGGCTCCTTCAAATTTTGAGGCCGAACTTACTCCTTGGACCGGGCCACCTAGTACTCTTACTTACAAAAATAATATTATGGCAATGGATATGGGTTATGATATTTTAAGACTCCAAGGGACAAAATGTAAACTAATAGTTGATGGAGAAGAAATGCAAGGAACAGCATATTTTCAGAAAGTTTCAGTCCAAGCCCCTACTGTGCCTTGGTTTTGGGGAATGTTACATTTTGATGATGGATCTTATCTAGATTGGTTCCTGCCACACGTTTCCTTCTCTACTACTTCATTAGATTCGTCTCCATGGAGATTAAGGGATGCATTCCGTACTCCTTCCAATGGTGCTGGAATTTTTCATGATGCTAAAAGAGAAAGGTCTGAAACATTTGCTCGTTGTGAGGTTGAATTATCAAAATCAGATTCTAATCTAAAAGATGAAAATGGTAATCTTTTGCCAAGATTTAGAATAAGACTATGGAATGGAAGGACACAAATATCTATAGAAGTGAAGGCTGTAAGTAGAGCTAAATGGGTTTTCGATCAACCTACTAGGGCGGGTTTGGTAAGCCATCTTACGTACAATGAATATCCTTTGGAAGTCGAAAGAATTGCTATCTTGGATGAACACGGACTACGTTCTATCAAAGATTATTCTTGGATTCATGGAAATGCGGAACATACATGGGGACTTCTTCATTAATATTCACTACCAATTGTCCTTATACCCATAAATTCAGTAAGTAGCATACTCTCCCAGGATTGAAAATGATGTCGGACTATATTGAAGAATTCAAATCAAAAATTGACTCTAATTCAGTTAGGGTGATATTTCCTGAAATGACAGACTCTGAGGTCCCAGTTTGGCAAGGGGCTCCTTCTTTTCTTTCGATGGCGGATAAATATTTCTTAGCTATAATTATTTTTTTATCGCATACGGTTTTTTTTGCTGCAGAACAATTCGACTCACCAGAGGGAGAAGGCCAACTTTACTTTATTTTATCTTTAATTAGATCTTTAATAGATATTTCTGGTACAATGGGTTTTGTGATTGTAATGTTAATAATTGCAAAATTAAATCACTTTGCAAATTTCTCTACATCTGGTAAATGGACTACAACTTGGATAGTAATTTCTGCATTAATACCGTTTATTTGGTATGTCGCAGACATCGCTTCTTCTATATCTGGATTAATTGGTTCTAATTTTGAAAATCCTCTTCCAGACTGGAACTATTTCTGGTTTTTACCTTTAGGGATATTCTCAAGTTTAGTTATGATATCTCTGACCTTTATCTATCAACATTCATTTTATTACGCGATAACTGATAAAAGAATACATATCCGTAAAAGTTTCTTATTTATTGACGCAAGTGTACATGGAATATCTTTTGAAAAAATAGAAAATCTAAAAGCAAATCCTCCAATTATCGGTAGAATTTTTGGTTATGGCAACGTTCACATATTAACAGCTTCAGGTTTGGGCATACAACAAGAATCATTTGATTCAGGTCTAGCAGTACCTGCAGAAGTAACTCCAAATATGGAAAATAATCCATCATTGTCTATCTTTGGTTGGGTTACAAAACAACGCCGTAGAACATCAGTTGCTCAAGATCCTTCTGACTGTTTATATGGTATCAAAAGTCCAATGAAAATATATCGTTTGATTAATGAATTAATGGATGCAAATAACATTTCATCTGGAAATAATTCTGATTCTTTTTAAGTAAACAAACGTATCTTTCATAACCCAATGGCTTCTGACACGTCCCGAAGGTGACTATAATGCCCGAAGACGATATCTTAACCCAAGCAGCGCAAACTATTACACAAGGAAATTTTATGGGGGCAATGGAAATTTTTGAATCTTTCATATCTGCAAATCCAAATGACCCAGCCGGTTACCACGGATGGGCCGAAGCGGCAATGTTCGAAATACAAGAAAATGGAAATATGGACGATAAAGGAAATGATATAATCAATGAAGGTAAGATACAATCATATCTCAGAAAAGCAGCAGGATTAGATTCAGATAATGCCGAATATTTGGCTTCTTATGCAAATGCATTAATCGAATTCGATAGAGTCCCAATGGCAATCCGAGAATTTCAAAAGCTTAGGGCATTGGGAGAAAAATCAGAAGAAGTAGATGTATCTTTTCATCTTTATGAAGCTGCAAGAATGTTAATCGATTCAATAAACTTAAAGACAAATTTTGATAGAAGTGAAAAATTCGCTCAACAATATACTCCTGTAGCAATAGAATTTGCCATAATAGGCCTAGGTTTTTCTTCAGTAGAGGAAGCCATGGAATATATGTCATTAGGAGAATAAAGGAGGAAAGTAACTTGCCTAAAGGCAAGGTAATGATTGCTTTCGGATACCATGGAGATTCTTTCCATGGCTCTCAAATACAACCTGATATAAGGACAGTTGAAGGATCTCTAAAAAAAGCTCTAAAGAAACTAACTTGGTGGTCTGAGGGATGCTTGGAGATATGCAGTAGGACTGATGCTGGCGTTAGTGTACGAATGAATTTAGCATGTATAATTTTACCAAAATCATTAATTGATAAAATATCTCCTAGGTCTATGATTAGAGCAATAAACGATAATCTTCCTGTTGGTATGGTTGCGTGGCATGTCAAAGAAGTAACCTCCAATACACGGGCTAGAAAAGCGAATTTCAGACACTATCTATATCGCCTAGAAGCAGTTGAAGATTGGCCTTCAAATCCCAATGAAGAGCTTTTTAATCAGGCTTGTTCCCTCATAGAAGGTCGTCACGATTTTACTAATTTATGTAAAATTGAAGGAGATGTCAATCCGAATAGAGTAATAGACGAATGTTCTCCATGGTTGGATTCTAAAGGTGAAATAATTGGAGTATCAGTAAAAGCTAGAGCGTTTTTATGGAATCAAGTGAGAAGAATAGCCTCAGCAATATCTGGAGTGGTATCGGGTAGAATAAGTTTGGATCAATTAATGTCTGCCATGGAGAATCCGAATATTCCTGTAGATTTAGGAAGAGCCAATTCAGATGGTTTAATTTTGTGGTCCATCTCTCATGACGAATTCAATATCGTAGTTAATAAAAATACCATTAATGAAATAAATTTCACAAAAAGACCACAAGATCCCCGTGAATATATGCGCTGGCTTTCCTTAATGAGGCATGAAATGGCCGCATTTCTTGAGCGTGAGTGGTTGATAAGACTTAACTTAGAGTAATAAAAACATTATCTCCATTCTTACAAGGCATAGATTCACGTAAAAAAGATTTAGAAATAATTTCGGCAGTCTTCACATGTCTAGTTAAATCTGGAATCAATATTGCACATTCTATCCAATTTAATTTATCTGTCGAAATTTTCGCCTTAAATGCTGTTGCACCTCCAAAAGATTTCCCCTCTCTTTCAAAACCATGAATTCTCACAGACTCTGGAGAATTGTCTATATTTCCTTTTTCTAATCCAGATATTACTCTCAGTTTGTTATAATTTTCAATGTAACTATCAAATAAATCGACATTTAACGTTCCTGGCCATGCACTATTATCTAAAATAACTTTAAATTGATCTTGATAATGTTTTTGAGCCATAAAAATATGTGCTCGGCCAAGGCCGCTAGACACCGCGCCCTGCAAATCCATATGGGTGTCTGGAAAAACTCGTTCATAAGGTTCGGCATTATCTGTCAAAGTGTAAATACCTGTCCATCCTTTGCTACTTGCCATCCTAAACTTTGTAGAAATATACTTTCTTTTGAATATATGTTTGTTACCGGGTTGGTATGATTTAGATGGAAAAAAATTATTTCAGGATCATTGACATCTTTTCTTCCCAGCATTTCAATAGTTTTGGAAATAGGTGGATGTGGAATTTCTAAGATATTTCTATGCGATAATTCTTGAGAACTCCAAAACGTACCATCTATCAGTGCATAATCAATTTGCATTTCTTTAAACCATTCTCTGATTGTTTCTTTATTATATGCTCTAAGAGTTTCTGTCCAATTATCATGATCTGGTAAGAATAATAATATTTTTTTTGGCCCATGTATCAAAATAGCATGAGTGTCCCCTTCTTCATCTCTATGTGGGACCTTTAGAAATTCTAATTCAAAACCGCATTCTTTACTAGGGGAAAATAATAATCTATCTTTTATCTTTTTCACACTAAAAGGTAGTAAAATATTTCTTTTTTGTAAAACTTTTATACTTTTTTCACTAGCAAAAAGTGGTATTTTCTCCATTCCCATAACTTCTTTGCCAAATTGTCCTAATCCATCTATGTGCCCTAAATGTATATGAGTAAGACAAACGGTGTCGGGAATCTCGATATTTTCCAAACCTATCTTATCTGAATATATTTTCAATTGTTCAGATAGATTTCTCCCAGCCTCTATTAAGTGAAAACTACCATCAATACCATTTATCCCACATGATACAGGATTTCTTCTTAGATTATTATCCGTGTGTGCTGCAATACAGTTACTACAAGAACATCCTGCTTGAGGTATCCCTCCATCTTGTGCTGTTCCAAGAATCACTACTTCTATTTCTCCTCGGGACATGTTGATTGCAGGGGCAATACAGAAATTAAGTATATGCATTGTTTTCACCCATCTATCCGATGTAACAATGAACTATGCCTGTTAGTGGGGGCCATGGCAGCCGACATGTCCTGGATGCGCGAAAGATATCAATACCTTAAATCACAAGGATTAGACTGGAATCCTCCTACATTAGAATCAGCCAGTAAACCTAGATGCATGATAGATGGAAAAGAGATGATAATGCTTTCTGCGAATAATTATCTGAATCTTACTACTCATCCTAAAGTGGTTAAAGCATCTATTGACGCTATAAAAAAATATGGCGCAGGCTCCGGATCTGTTAGGGCTATTGCTGGAACATTGGATATACACTTAGAAGCCGAACAAATATGTGCAAAATTCAAAGAAGTAGAGTCTGCATTGATTTATTCTGCAGGCTATACTGTAAATGTTGGATTAATCCCAACTCTAGTTTCTGGTTCTAATGATGTAATAATTTCAGATGAATTGAATCACGGTTCAATTATTGATGGAGTCAGATTAACTAAAGCCTCTAGGTCAGTTTATTCACACAATGATATGGGAGAACTTGAAAATATACTTAAGAATAATAAAAATGCAGAAAGAAAATTGATTATAACAGATGGTGTTTTTAGTATGGATGGAGATATTGCACCTCTTGATAAAATAACTAACCTTGCTGAAGAGTACGATGCCATGATTTTTGTTGATGATTGTCATGGCGAAGGAGTCCTTGGCGGCGGCAGAGGAATTGTCTCTCATTTTGGATTACAAGGAAGAGTAAATTTTGAAGTGGGATCATACTCTAAAGCATTGGGCGTACAAGGAGGGATTCTTGCAGGTAGCGAGGATGTAAGGAGACATGCTCTAAATCATAGCCGTTCATGGTTATTATCTGGGAGTCAACCACCTGCAGTAGCGGCCGCACAAAAAGCATCGATAGAAGTCCTAATGTCTGAGCCAGAGCACGTTCAGAAATTATGGGATAATACTAATTATTTCAGAAAAAAACTTCAATCTCTTGGTTTTGATACCGGAGTTAGTGAAACTCCTATAATTCCTGTAATGTGTGGTGAAAGTAAAAAGGCACAAGAGATGTCTAAACAATTAAGAAATGAGGGTGTAATGGTCGGTGCCATAGTTTTTCCAATGGTTGCTACTGATAAAGCAAGAGTTCGAGCCCAAATGTCTGCTGGATTGAGTAAAGAAGATATCGACCTTGTATTAAGTTCATTCGAGAAATGCGGTAAAAAAATAGGATTAATATAATAATACTTATCATGTTATTTTCAAAGATTTCTTTTTTATCATTATTAGCGGAGAGGTTATGACCCTAACTCTCTCAGACATGACTCTGAGATTACATGTCCGAGGAAGATGAACTATTCACGATAACTGCCAAACATCTTGATTCAGGGATGAGAGGGATACCTGTTGGGACTTGTCAAACATCTTATGTCGATCCACTTGAAGGAGTTCATTATGTGGGATATCCTGTTGGTGATTTAGCGAATATGGAAGAAGAAGATGTAGTATTCTTATTGTTAAATAAACATCTTCCAACTGCCGAAGAATCAATCGCTTTTCGCAAGGAGCTGACCCATAGGGCCGAAGACATGCCAACAGGGGCATTGAGAGTCTTGGAATCACTAACTCCGGGCAGCGGTCATCCAATGGACTGGCTTTCCATAGGTATAATGGCTTTGGGGGCTGCTGAGACCACAGGAGATGTTAGGATCGACTCTATAAATTTGATAGCTAGGATGCCAGAACTTATGGCGCGTATATTCTTACTAAGGGGCGGTAGAAAGGAAAAATTAAGACCTAGAAAGCCGGAACTTGGACTAGTGGAAAACTTTGTACATATGCTTGGAATAGATGATGAGGAAGCAGAAAAGATGACACGTGTAATTAAATTCTTTTTCATACTTCATATGGATCATGGAGGAGGTAACTTGTCTACATTTTCGGGTAAAGCAGTAGCCTCTGGAAGGGCTTCAGTATATGCTTCTTTAGCAAGCGCTATGAATGCATTATCAGGACCATTGCACGGCAGAGCAAACCAATCTTGTTTGGAATTTGTCCAACGTATCGGCACCTCAGATCATGATGAAATTGAAAAGTTCGTTCGTTCGGAATTGGCTGCACGCAGACCGATTTATGGATTTGGACATGGCGTCTTGAGGGCTGAAGATCCCCGTGCTAGACTTTTACTTGAACTGGGTGAAAATGTTTGCCCTGATGATCCAAATTTTAAGATAGCAAAGGCATTGAGAGAAGTAGTCCCTGATATATTAAAAGAAATACCAAAAATAAGTAATCCATATCCTAATGTCGATTTAGCAAGTGGTAGTTTATTACACTCAGTTGGTTTCAGGAAACCTGATTATTATACAACTTTCTTTGGGTGGGCACGTGTTGCAGGAATATGTGCCCAAATAATGGATGAAAGAAAATCTAGAGATGGCAGGGGAGCACCAATTTATAGGCCTAAATATTTAGCAAAAAATCAACCAAAAAAGAGAATTTAGTTTCATTTACTATGAGTTTTCCCTGTCCCTCTGTGTCCAATTATCCTTGATACTTCCCAAGGCATATTTGTTGCAGTAGTTTCCATGAGTACGCTGTCTATTTTTCTTTCCCACGACCATTTCTTTCTCCAAGTATTTACAAAATTGATTCTTTCCTTATCTGTTAATTCATGCCAGGGCGTTACATCTCGTTTAAACTCTGAGATAATTGATTTATGTTCAATTTTTGCAGTATCATCTAATTCTTTTCTCTTATCAGGAGTTAGTGGTTGAGTGGCTGGTTTAGTCCAACGTGCATGGCCCGTATCAAGAGTTACTATATCAGGAGACAAATCATCAGTAATTCCAGTTAGGCCTGCATCCAGTAATAACCTCTCATATTTTGATTCACAAGGCCAAACATATACTGGATATCCTTTTCTATATTTATTTAATCTTTCCAATCCTTTACCTTTCAGCCCTACTGAAAGTCCTAAATTAATTTTACTTTCAACACCTTTTAGATATTGCAAGGAACAAGGCAACATTGGCGAACCTTCTTTTCTTTGTTTATTCATTATCCTAGGTAAAGAGTTAGATAAAAAAGAAGGTGCTGCTGTAATTCTCTGAGTAGTCCATGTCCCCCATTGTCTAAGATAAGGGCGCAATCTACTAAATCTCAATTTACTTTTTACTCTTTTAGCGGCAGAAATTATCTTGGGTTCAAATGAATATACTACAGTCCCACTACTTCCTAAATCAACTGCTTCAAGCTTATCTTCTAGATTCAATATCATCTTCATCATATGTTCTTCTCTAGATTTTCCTCCTATCCATCCTCCTGCTTTCCCGCTAGATGGGTGTGGAGGTTTCAACTCTATGCAAGAAAATGCTCCTTCTTCTGTCCATCGTTTGATAAAATCGGAATTTTTTAATAAATCATCAAACGGCTCAACATAGTCTGGTAATTCATCCATGGACATTGCTTCAGGGTAGTCGCCAAACTCTGTTTTTGAGTCATGATGTAGTACCAATTGTTCATCTTCAGTTAACCTAAGGTCAAATTCTACACCATCGCTAAGTTGAATACCATATGTTATCGCCTTAATCGTGTTCTCTCGAGGACGAACCCACTCTGCATAATTTCCCATGTTCAATGCGAATTGTGTTTGTACATAACTCTCATCATCAATTTCGTTAATTCGCCCCAATGATAAAACCCTAGTACATCTCCGAGGGAACAGGTGTTGGCATGTCAGAGACAGTAGAATTAGACCGAGAATCAAATCCACTAGCAGTCAGAGGTTACGCATATTATGATTGGGCTAAATCATCTTTTGAGACAAGCGTAACTGTTGCAGTACTTCCTTTATGGTTCGCTTATCTGTTTTTGAAAGCCAATGGTTTGACAACTACTATAGGTTCAATTGACTTTACTAGCGATGCCATTTGGTCTTTTTCTGTTTCAGGAGCAGCGCTCTTAGTCGCTCTTTTAAGCCCTTCATTTGGAGTAATTGCCGATCGTCGTGCAATTAAGATGTGGTGGTTAAAGATATTAACATACGTAGGTGCTGGTGGAACTGTATTACTAGCAGCTGCACCATTACTCCCAATTAGTACTCAATGGGTATGGCTAATGGTTATGTTTGTAATTGCGAATGTGGGTTTGAACGGGGCAAGTGTATTTTACAACTCACTTTTGCCGCATATGGGTACAGATGATGAAATGGATTCAATTTCAAATAAAGCATTTGCATACGGATACTTTGGCGGAGGGATACTATTAGCAATTCATTTGGTAATGACATTAATTCTTGTTGATTCGAATGGGGACATGTATTCATGGGTAATACCCTCAATATTAGCTTCATCTGGAGTTTGGTGGTATGGTTTTGCATTATTGACTTTCAAATGGGTCCCCGAACCCCCAATAGAAAACGAAATGGAAGCACTTTCTATCTCTGATTCTGCAAAATTAGCCTTCTCAGAAATTAGAAAAACTTTGAGCGAAATTCCAAAATTTAAAACTTTATTTATCTATATGCTTGCGTATTTTTTCTTTATCGATGGGATAAATACTGTTACTGCTTTAGGTGGGATATACGGGCCAGTAGTTCTTGGAATAACAACTACCTTTTTGATGGTGGCTATTTTGATGGTTCAAATCGTTGCAGCTCCATCTGCATTAGGTTTCACCAAACTCGCTGAAAGAATAGGGACAAAACAAGCACTCACAGTTTCTCTTGTAGGTTGGATAGTACTTTGTTTTGCAGCACTATCATTCGCCCCTCTTGAATTGGATAACCATAATGAGCATGATATAATGTATGAGTGGGATGAATCGTCAAATCAATATAGAGTTAGTGTTTCTAGTTCTGCACCTAGTCTGGCCCAAAAAATAGATTTTTCTGATTCTGAATTCGATGAACAAGAATGGGTTAGAAATCTAAAATCTTATCTTCCTATAATTCAAGATGAATTTGTGGTTGATTATGAATTATATGATTGGCAATGGGAGGAGAATAATGAGATATATCTTAAGACAGTTCCAGGTTCATATGATGAAATAATTAATACTGTTTTACCTACTTTTGAAAATACAAGATTCAGCGTTAGCATACAAAACGAAGATGGAGTTACATTCACCTCTAATGTAGGGATAGATCATCCTACGAATCTTGGCGATGGGGCATTGGATTTTATCCCAGAAACTGCTCGAACATATGTTTGGGCTCCTCTGGGGCTTAGTGTTGGCATTCAATTCATTATCCTCGGCGCATCAATGGGTTCGGTATTAGGTGGCTCTCAGGGGCTTGCAAGGAGTCTTTTCGGTCAGATGGTTCCAGAGACAAGGAGTGCAGAATTTTTTGGTTTCTTTGGTTTCTTTGGAAAGGTTGCGGCTTTACTAGGACCACTCATTTATGGAATTATGACAGTTCTATTTGATAGCCGAGTAGGAATTCTTAGTATAGCAATACTTATTTTAGCAGGTACAATAATATTGAGAGGTGTAGATGTTGATCAAGGTAGATTAGATGCACAAGCAGAAGATGCTCGTAATCGAGGGTTTAACTGATTTGATTATTTAGTGAATATTATTTTATCAATAACCAAAGATATCTCAAGTAAAATCAACATTGGGCCACCAACTAGGAATAATGATAATGGATCAGGAGGAGAAATCAATGCTCCAAATGAAAGTGCAAAAAACCATAAAAATCTTCTATTTTCTAATATAGACTCTTTTTTAATTATGTCTCCTCTAATTAATAATATAGTTACCAATGGTATCTGAAATCCTATTATTGAAGAAAAATATAACCCGGTAATGAAACCAATCCATGATTTCAAACGCCAAGTTGAAGATAATCCAGAATCTATAGCATCTTGAGATAAGTAGTCAAGCAAAATTGGAATTAATATCTCATGCGAGTAAATGATTCCTATTAGCCCTAGTATCAACGAAGTTAGTATAACTATCGCCGCATTTCCAATTTTCCTTTCCGAAAACTTAGCACCTTTCTTTCTGGTCATTTTTATAATTTTATGACTATTCCAAGAAATATCGGATATAAATACTAATATTAGTAATAGAAATCCTATTTGTGCACCCATTTGAAGTTGTAATAATACCACTTCCATGGGTTGTAAAATAATAATTTGAACGTTATTTGGTTTATATCCTTCAGAATTAAGAAACCACTCTATTATTTGTTCACTTACAGGATAACCTAGTAAAAAACCAATACTAAACACAGAAACAAAAACGTAAGCCCTATTTTGCAAATATTGCATAAAAGCCCTAATTTCTGCTCTAGGAATTAAATCGTTAAATTTATCTTCCATAGTTTCTATTCACACCCTTATTTTCTTATTTGCGTATTATTATTGATAATAAGTCTCCATCCTTCAAAGTATGGTCTAAACCAACACGTTGCCAATCAAATTTCGCACTCGGGCCTCTAACTCTAGCATATCTGAATTTTCTAACAAAATCCCTGTGTAATTTTACGCAAACATCTCTTACTGTCGAAGTATCTTTGACAATTAATGGTTCAATCATATCGGCTTCTTGACCTTGAGGCTTCAGATAAATTGACATAAAATGCAGATTATTATAGATAAAATCCTTCATACCCTCGATTCCAAAACCAGTTTTTGCAGAAACTTCTAACACAGGCCAACCCTCTGGCAAACTATCTCTTGCTTTCTTTAAATCCATCTCATTCGCTAAATCAACCTTATTTAGAACTACTACAGCATTGCTATATATCCTGTTTCCAGCTAAAGTATCAACTATATTATCATCGGTAACATTCGTTCTAAGAGTTACCGTAGCCGAAACAATTCCGAAACTTCTTACTATACCTTGTATCTCTTCATCTGTGAGATTTGTTTGTTTGACGGTTGATCTTACTACTATTCCCCCTCTATTTGTTCTCGTAATGAAGACTTGTGGAATAGGTTGATTCAATCTCAAACCACCTCTCCATAATTCATAATCAAGAATATTGAAGTGAGATTTTTGAAATGGATCTACAACATAAAGGACCATATCTGAACCTCTAATTACATTCAGTATTTCTCGACCTCTACCTTTCCCTTCAGAGGCGCCTTTGATTAGTCCAGGCAGATCCAAGATCTGTATTTTAGCTCCTTTATGTTCCATTAATCCAGGAATACACGTTAAAGTTGTGAATGCAAAATTACCAATATCCGATTCAACTTCAGTAAGTTGTGAGATGAGACTAGATTTTCCTACACTAGGAAAGCCCACTAAAGCTACAGATGCATCTCCAGATTTTTTAACTTCAAATCCTGGCCCTCCCCCACTAGCTTTTGCATGAGCTTGAGCCTTCTCTTTCCTTTCTCTCAAAGCAGCTATTTTAGCCTTTAATTTCCCTAGATGCCCTTGGGTTGCTTTATTCGACTTTGTTTTGGTAATTTCATCTTCCAATGACTTGATTTGCTCTTCAATGGTTGCCATTGTTTTCTCCCCTCTGTCACTAGTTCTATCCAGTTTCTTACAGTTTACATGCTTATCGCTAGGACACAGGTTATTGAATCCGGTGGCCAATTATATAACTTCCACAGTGAGTAAGGCTTATTCTACTTACGCGAAGAGGTATATACAGATGGCAGATGTTATACTCTATCTCGTTAATCGGAAATCATTTTCTTCAATGTTAAATTTCACAGTATCAGAGATAATTAATCAAATAGAAAACAAACAATTCAGTACCAAAAGACCAGAAATGATTTATGATTTTTATCGAGATTTTGATGTAGATATCGAAGGAGAAATTTTAGATTTATTTGATAAAAATGAATCTAACTTGGAAATCAATAATAAAATATCTAACCTCAATTCTGATTCAAAAAATGATTTAATTTTATTACTTGCTAAATGGTCATCAGTTGCCCAATGGAGTTGTTGGGATGCAAGATTATTTCTTTATGTAGAGCCATATTTGGAAAAGAATGTAAAAAATGTAGATGAATTTTTAGAGCCTGAATTATGGCATAACTTTCATCACCAAATGTCAATATTCGATCAACGTTCCTTTACTGAATCTGTAGTATTAGATTGGATGAACCGTAGAGAAAAACTAGGTGAGTCAATGGAGCCCTCAGAAGATCCAAAAATTTTACCAACTATGAATTCACATAACGAATTAAGTAAATTACTATTTAATTTTATTAAAAAATCATCGCATCCCGAGTTAGAATTAATGATAGGACGAGACTACTTAGATTCAGAATCATGGTATCTTGGAAGAAATAAGATTAGTAATTTTTGAGGTAATGATATGACAAAACTCCCCTTAATGCCCCCTCCATCTGAAAATATGATGTCACCAGGAGTGGTCGTATTAGGGCGATTCCAACCTCTTCATTTAGGGCATACTTTACTAATCAAAGCAGCCGAAGAATGGCGTGTAGAAAACTCCCCTGATTCACCACTTATCTTGTGTATAGGATCTTCAAATAGGCCCGAATCTATGGAAAATCCCTGGTCATATAAAGAAAGAGAGGCAATGATGGATGTATGGCTAAAAAGTCAAGAAGGTTTTAATAATGTTAAGATAGTTAGTATCCCTGATATTCAAAATCCTCCCAAATGGGTTTTACATGCAGAAAACTATCATGGTAAAAGTGGCTTCTTTTTCACCAGTGATATATCTTCTGCTGACCTTTACAATGATGCAGGATGGAGTACAATACTACATCCTTTAGAACAGAGAAATAAATTTGAAGGTTGGAGAGTAAGGGCTACAGCACTGATGTTATCTACGATAAATGATGATGTGGCAGTTCGGGCAGTTCTTTCCGTTTCAGTTCCTGAATCTGTAATTAATTATCTCATTGAAATAGATGGATTGAGAAGGCTAGCATTCTTAGTTGAGGGCGGAGAGCCTGTGGGATAATTTTTAATCTACCAAATAATTGCATTAGCACCCCATGCTAAGCCACCACCAAAGCCTACTGTAATTACTAAATCTCCTTCTTTTATTATCCCTTTTTTTACAGATTCTGCTAGAGCTATTGGGATACTCGCTGCAGCAGTATTTCCATATTTATCCAAATTTGTAAATACTTTATCCATCGGTAATCCAAGATTTAGCATTCCAGCTTCAATTATATTATAATTAGCCTGATGCGGAATTATCATGTCAATATCCTCTATTTCCATCTTAATTTTCATTAATACTTTCTTTACTGCCTGTGGAAAAGCATTAATGGCAAAATTCCATACTTCTCTGCCGTCCATATGAAAATACTGCTGACCTTCAACAAATTTGTCAGATGAAATGGAATTTTTAACCCCTCCAGCAGGTATCTGTATAACCTCTGCGCCAGAACCATCGGATTGCAGCCAACTGCCAATGATACCTTTCCCGTCTTCCACTTTTTGTAATATTGCTGCACCTGCTCCATCTCCAAATAAAACACAAGTAGCCCTATCATCCCAATTGACAATTCTACTATAGACTTCTGAACCTATTACTAATACATTGTCATATTCTGATGAAATCACAAATTTTGACCCTATCTCTAGAGCATGAATCCATCCTGAACAAACTGCATTAATGTCAAATGCAGCTGCTTTTCTACAGCCAAGTTTGTTCTGAATAATACTAGCAGTTGAAGGTAAAGGAACATCAGGACTACTAGTTGCAAGTATAATCAAATCTATGTCGCCAGACTCTATGTTTGCATCTTTCATAGCTTCTATAGAGGCCATTACTGCTAGGTCACTTGTACAAATATTATCATCTGCAATTCTTCTTTCTTTTATTCCTGTTTTATTAGTAATCCATTCATCACTGGTATCTACTATAGTTGACCAATCGTCATTTGTCATTATTTTTGGAGGAACATAAAATCCTAGCCCCACAATTCCTGCTGATGTCATATTTATCATCCTTTTAAGTTGTCATCAGAATTTCACTTTTAATCCATTATTTGTGTTTGATGCACACATTCATTAACTCTGAGAAGAAACCCAAACTCCATTTCCCCCCCTCTCTGCCTATGCCGCTGTCTTTTACTCCTCCAAAAGGAACTCTCAAATCCCTGTGCAACCAAGTATTAATCCAAATCATTCCTGTTTCAATTGACTCAGCCACTCTTCTTCCTTTTTCTATATCCTCTGTCCAAACACTTCCAGCTAGACCATATTTTGTATTATTAACCATTTTTATCAACTCATCTTCCTTTCTGAATTTATGTAAAGTCACCATTGGTCCAAATATTTCTTCTTTAGAACATCTCGATTCATGATTCAAACCTTCAACTATTATAGGTGCAATCCAATTTCCTTTCTCAAGACCTTTCGGTAAACAAGGTACTCCTCCAGTAAGTAAAACTCCTCCTTCTTCAATAGCCAAATCAGAGTAATACTCTATTTTCCTAAGATGTTCTCTAGAAATCAATGCACCTAAATCAGTATCCTCATTGAGTGGATTTCCTATTTTCATATTTTCAACAGCATTTATCAGGCTATTCTTGAAATCATCATATATTTCTTCTTCAATAAATATTCGTGATCCGCACAAACAAATCTGCCCTTGATTTAGAAATCCAGATCTAACTACTCCTCTTACAGTTTTATCAAATTCACAATCTGCAAATATTATACTTGAATTCTTACCTCCTAACTCAAGACTGAGCTTTTTGAAAGAGGCAGCAGCAGATGAAGCTACTTTTGATCCAGTCACAGTACCTCCTGTGAATGAAACAAAATCAATGTCGGGGTTTTCAACTAATTGACTCCCAGTTTCTATTCCATTTCCATGGACTAAATTAATAACTCCTGGAGGCAAACCAATATCATTTAT
>CEOP01065574.1_pt1 | contig 72091 bp, 92 predicted proteins | sample 361301 | NCBI WGS metagenome assembly CEOP01 (sample SAMEA2619548, study PRJEB7988) | marine metagenome | biome: marine biome (ENVO:00000447); feature: deep chlorophyll maximum layer (ENVO:xxxxxxxx); material: "saline water (ENVO:00002010), including plankton (ENVO:xxxxxxxx)" | depth 55 m
TAAATATATTTTTTTTATAAAATAATTTACATTACCAAGGAATTTCTTCATTATTAATTAATTTATTTCTTAGAAATTTATTAATTTCAAACGGATTTATTTCGGATTGTAAAAGATCGTATACGTACTTATTATATTCTGGATGACCCCCATCATGAATTCTTCTAATTGTAGCAATGTTTTTCTTTCCGTTTGTCGAAGGCATAAATATAAGATTATAGCCTCCGTTTATATTATAATCATTTTTAATTAAATTTTTATGCCTTTTCCATTCAAGAGGGATTATATGATGTATCTGAACATGTTCTTGTAAGCCAAATCGGTGTTTATATTTTGTGAAATCTGATCTAAATATATTAGAAAATAATAACAGCAAAATTTTCATTTATAATTAATTTATAATTAATTTATATTTATATTTATATTTATAAATGAAAACATCTATTATTCTAACAAGACAAAGACTTATAAATTTAATAATCGTATTTTTAATAACTGGGTTATGGGATATAATCTTAAGAAACATGTCAGAAGGTAATATTTCTTTTTTCGGAATAGAAAATATGAAATGGGTTACAACTTTACGCGAATATTTTAAATATCACACAATTTTAGGAGCTGCTCTTATAGCAGCATTTGTAGGAGCTATAGCTTACGTTCTTATTATCTACACATTTGAAATATTTGATGTAAATAATGTATATTTACAATTAATCCTTGTATTTCTTATTTCAGGTCTTGTGGGATTTCCCATGAGATACTCGGGTTTATTTCCAATATTAGACGAATATTATTATAAACCTCTTGGTTTTACATATTCTTTTATAACAGATTCTATGTCGGGCGTTGTCGTGGCTGCCACGTTATTTTTTGTAGAAAAATTTATTAACTAATCAGTAAATGCGGAAAAAAAACTTAATAGAACACCTTAAATCAAAAGACTATTACGTTAGACTCATGGAAATACTTGTTGTCAATGGGTTATTAGATATATTCGAAGAAGAATTACAAGATGGAAAAATAGATTATTTACCTCTTACATTGAATTTGCTTGCATTTCTTAAAACAAATGCAAAACATTATAAAAATTTTACATCTGATAAATTCGAAAATATAATTATTTTGTCCATAGATGAAATCTTAACAAAAAAGTTTCAAATAGATTTAGACGAAAAACAATTAACTATGGCGTTACAATTAATTAAAAACTCTTATTTATTTAAGTCTTTTTGGACATTGACTAAAGATTTATTTATTAAACTTTATTATAAATGTAATTGTAAACCGTGTTATAAACCCGATAATGTAACGATAGAAATGGACAAATCTCGCAGAGGTAATATTTAATTTTTTGGGGCTAAACAGTACTTGATCTGTCCCAGGTTTGCTACATTGTACAATAACGTTAACGGATAACCAGTTTTTAAATATATCTCTACAGTTCCGCACAAATTTGTAGACTTAGTAAATAATTGAATATATTTTATATTATAAATACCGGTTTGTTCCTCTGTTAGTTTAATGTCGTTATTAGTTTCATTAATTTTAATGATTTGTTCTGCAAAATCACCGACGGTTTTAAGAGATAAGTTATTACAATTAGATCTAAATTCTATTTCAGACGAAATATTTGATAAATCTGAAATATAAGTTTGAAAATCTGAAGATGGCATAGTAATATAAGAATCAAATTCAATGTCCGGAATGTTATATATTTTTTCATCCATATCCAGAAGTTTAATTTTACTTGTTATAGTTGCCCTTTTATCACTGTTTTGTGATTCTATATACATACTATTTTCGTCTTTTTTATAAATAGTAAATGCAATAGTATCTGTATGTTTGATACCTTTCAAAATTTTAAATACGGATAATAAATTAAGTCCTATATTAACACTTCCGTTGCATATATATTCCTCAAATTTATCATGGACAAGAAATAAATTTACAATAGCGTTTTTAGTACCGTCTATAGTTGTGAGCTTAAGACCGGAAGAATCTGCTTTAAAATTAACGTCCGCTAAAATATTTTTCAATGATTCGAATAATATTCTTATAGCATTCGTTTGAACAGTTTTAAATCTAAATAGAATCTCTCCGTCAGACATTATTTAGATTTAAATCATTTTACTTTTTTAAGTTAATTTAAAATATTCTAAGATTCCTTGTCAACTAATTCAAATTGTTTAAGTTTGTCTTCGTCTCTTGGATCAACCGCTGCGTGACGTTTCCAGATCAAATTACATGGAAGTTCTCTTGCTATGATTTTTTTACCATTAATGGGAGTATTATTAGATATCATTAATAGGGTTCCTTTGTTAAAATCAAAATTATTAAAATCTGGATGATCAGACAATGCATCTTCTAACTTAATGGGAGCATGTCTATCGTTATAAAAATTACAGAGCGGTCCCAGATAAGGCGTGATATAACTAGTTACATCTACATTATTTAAAATAATAGTTTCTGGATAATAAAGAAACCTCGGCGGAGTAACATTAAATACGTAAAAAGGAAATGTAATATCTTTTTCGTATGTTATGTATTTCATAAACTGTCCATTAAACATGTAATCCATAGTGATGGATTTAATTTTATTTTCGGAATCTAATTTTTCCATTTCGTCATTAGAAAGTTCTAATACGTCTTCGTTTGTCCCATCTTCGTATTTAATATGAAAACACAATAATGTGTACTCGTCGTCTTCGTATACGTCATCAAAAGATTTTAATACAACCGGATATAACTTTCTATAAATTTTATTTAAAAAATATCCAATAAAACCAAGCGATGTTAAAGTATATAATGCCCACATTTTATATATTTATATAAAGATTCTTTAAATTTATTTATTAAATGGAAGAAACAGTTAAAAAAAGAGGCCGTAAAAAAACTGTTAAAGAACCCATTAAAGAAGTAATTGTACAAATAGAAGAAGAACCTGAAAAAAAGAAAAGAGGCCGTAAAAAAAAGTGGCAAACTACACCATTTAAAAATAACTACAACACAGAAGGAATTGAAAAAGTTAAATTTGAAGAGACCGAACCTTTAAATAAAGATAATTACACGACAAATGCTTTAAATTTTGGAAATTTATGTATCAAAGTTCATGATAAAGAACAGGAGGTAAATACAAATTTAGATAATTATTTCGTAGATAATAAAGCAGCAGCAGATTGTGAATTAACAATATCAAGCGACGAAGAAGATACATGTGATTTTAAAAAACCCATTTGTAAAACTACGAGACACTACATTAATGGATTAGATGAAAATATGAATAAACTTAAAATTACGAATACTAGATGTTTTAATTGTCATCATACATTTGATAACACTCCTTTTTTCTTGCCATATGATTATTCATCTATGTTAGACAGGTATAAACTATTTGGAAATTTTTGTTCTCCAAATTGTGTTAAAGCTTACGCATTAAATAATAAGACTTTTGAAAAAAAAAGTTACATTATTGGGCAGTATTATAGAAAACTTTTTGGTCCCAATTTTAGAATAATTCCTGCTGCCGATATTTTAAATTTAAAAGAGTATGGTGGTAAAATAACTATAGAAGAATTTAGAAAATCGTTCTATAAAAATACTAGATATACCATAAACAATATTAACACAAAGGTTGTATACATCAATTAGAATAAAGTTTTAATGCAATTATTACCAAAAGAGCCAAACACATTAATATGTAATTATTTGTTGTATTTGTTCTAAAAATAGACGCTTTATACATTATTATTAGTTTGTCGTCTAACGATAAACTATTAAAATTGTCCTCTAATAAACTATAATAAAGTTCTTTCCTGTCACTAAAAGGGGTTTTGTAAAGTTCATCAAATAGATCTTGATTTTCGGGTAATCTTCTATCATTTGAAACCCTTGGTATTTCAGGCTCTTGATATTTAGTTGTAATTGCTGGTATATTATATCTATGAGATATATCCTCTGGTTGTACATCTGGTATTAAAACTTCCTCTTCTGGTTCTTTTTTAATTTTTTTATAATACAATACCATTTATTATAATATAAACTATTTTTTTTTATTTTATGTTTTTTTACAAATTAATTGCTCTTTTTCCTTTTTGATTTATAGTTACTTCTTTAGACGTTTCGACGGATCCGCTAGATGTAGAATCGTCGTCTTTTAACATACTCGAAAGATTCATAGATGGACCAGATATTTCTTTAGATGAAACCCCTGCAACTAAAGGAGGTTGTGTATTAGTTTGGGCCATCGCGGCGGCTATGTTTTTCATTATTTCTGAATTTTGTACATTATTTAACCCACTTGGCATTGCCGAACTAAATAAAGTTTTAGTTATATGAAACATAAATGCTCCTCCGGCTAAAGTTACAAGTAGTTGTAACTCAGGGGGCAATTCTGCGCGGTTTTTGTATTTCTCGTGTAATTTTAAAAATATACTTTCATAGTCGTCTAAATTTTCCATTACAGATTCGGACCAACCATCTAGTTTTGCGCCGATTGGGTCAAATTTTTTATTGGCAAATTCAAGACCTGTTACCGCAGCCATTAAAACTTTTTGTTGAAATTTAACACTTACTTCTAATTCGGAATTGTTTTTATGTAATTCGAGTTCAAATCGAAGATCGGATAATTTAGAGGACATTGAATATTTTTTGGTGAGAGCAACACCTTTCTTCTCTAGCGCCAACAACTTTAATAAAATTTCCTGTTTTTCCTTTTTAGGATCCTTTTTTTGAGAAGATTCGGAACCAGAATCTGAATAACCATCAGAGTATTCTGAACCGTCTCCGGGTTCATCTGAATAATCACTTTCATCTGAATCGTCTCTGTCGTTCACCTGTTTAGTTTTTGAACTATTAACAAAATTTTGATAATCATCTGGATTAAATTTAGAGTTACTTTTCATATGAGACTCTCTGTGCTTCGATGATTTTTTCGGGACTCGCACATCCGGTTCAATTGTACTCCCGGACGCGATAGATTCGTTATCCGATTCCGGATCTCTTATGACATCTATGCCTCCGATACTAACAGGGTTTTTAATATTTACAGTCGGTCGCGAAGATTTTTCTGTTTCAACCTTGATTCTTGGTACAAAACCACTCATATTATAATCATTGGTTTCTTTTTTTTTACTTTTCTCCGAACGAGTAAATAATAAATTAATTGGACCTTTTATATGTTTTTTATTTAATATATTTTCCATATGTTCGTATCATTGTATTGTATTAATTATCTTAATTTTTAAATTAAAGAGTATAAAAGCAAAATTTATTCATTTTAAAATGATAACTAATAATATTATATATGCAGCAGGTGTACTTTTTTATTCTAAAACATTAGATCAAACCCCTTATTTTTTATTGGGACGTGATTGTGATAACAAATGGTCTAATTTCGGGGGTCGTTGTGAACTAAGTGACAAATCTGATTCAGAAGTTACTGCTGCTAGAGAAGGCTGGGAAGAAACACTGGGTGCTGTATACGACTACGACGGTCTTAAAAGTTTGATTAAAAACAAGAGTGTAAAATGTATAACTTCAAAGACTCCAAGTGGTCATCCTTATTATATGTTTTTGGTTAAAATACCGTTTTCAAATTCTTACAGAGATCGGTTTTTATCAACTAAAAAGTTTGTATCAAATATACAAATTGACAAAAAATTCTTAGAAATTAATGACATTAAATGGGTATCCATAGATACAATCAAATATTCTATAGAAAATAAAAGATCTTTTATTAAACTAAGGACAGTTTTTGAACAATGCCTTGTTACAAATACAAATATAGACGAACTAATTAAATTAATGAATTAGTGTTTAACTAAAATTTTAGTACGCATCTGAGATACAAGTTGAATGACGTCCGAGTGTCCATGTGTATCCCCGGGATTTGTTGTTATGTAATTCATCTTATTTTTATTAGAGACTGGATTTGAAACTGAAACGGGGTCAATTTTGCGATGCGTAATTTCTTTAGTCATAGTTCTATCGAATCCAAATTCGTTGCGTTTTTTAACCTGAGCAAATTCTCTTGGACGAGAATTTAAATCATTCGGAGTATCAGTAATTCCGGGTAAATAGTGACCTTCAATTTTACAATCACATACTCTAATCAATGCGGGCATTTCTTTAAAATAAGAATTAGGTAATTGACTAGATCTTGTTTTAAACTGTTCATCTACACCCTGTGCAAAATTTTTTGTAAGATTTTGTTTTTTAAAAGGATCTACATCTGGGATTGTTATTGGGGGATTGTCTTTTATTTTTTTAATTAAACCTTTCTGTGTTTCGTGAACATTGTCATCCATAAAATGTTTATTACTACCCACTTTATTTCCGTTTTCGTTGTACCATTCTGCTGGTAGATTGTTACTCATTTAATCTATAATAAATATTTTTTTATTTGAAATTATAATTGTTTTTCATTACATTCGTAAAATGAGACATCTCGTTATGTTTATTGTTTGATTTTTCATTCGAAATATTTTCATCTCTCTTGTTGTTAATATTCGTTAGATCTGGTTTATCTTTAATATCCATTTCATCTGATATAACTCTGTGAATTTTTTTGGAGCCTCTATTACTAATTTCTTTTTCGTTTATAGTATTATCAAGTAAATTCTTATTTTGATTGGCAATTTGATTTCTTATAACAGCATATGCCCTGTTTGTATAACTATAGCCTTCTTTGAATCTAGATTCGTCTTGCGGAAGTACCATTTCTCCTATATAAGGCGTACCTTTGGGATTTCTAGCGGCGCTATTTTGTATACTATTAGAGTTAGCACTTGCGCTTACATCTGTCAGATATTTTTCTTCATATGGGAAATTATTTTTATAAGACAGGTTTGATTTAGATAAACCATAAGGACCTATTACAGTTGAACTCGGTCTTGTACCAGCACCACTTGGTCTAGTATTTGGCGCAAAGCCTTTCTGAACTTTTAAGTTAATTAATTTTTCCCCTGGTGTTAAACCTTTCTTTTTATTATCTACTAAATTATTTCCAATAGCATCATATTTAGCCTTTGATACAGTTTGTTCTCTGCTGTTGTGTGAAATATCGTCAACTGACATGTCTTTATTGTTATGGTATACATTTTTATCTTCTAAACTATTATCTTCTAAACTATTATCTTCTAAACTTTTATTAAATTCTGGTACATTTAGTTCAGAAACTGTCCCCAAGTTTATATATACACCTATTAAAGACAACAGTATTATTACAATTACTAATGACTGCATTATTATTATAATTAAATATTTTAAATTATTTGATAATTTATGATATTTAAATTAAATTAAATTAAATTAAATTTCGACTCTGCAATTAGGACACGTATTAGATTTTTCTGTGAGCCACGTTTTAATACATCCTTTACAGAAAATATGTGCACATTTTAGTTTAACATTAGATTTTTTATTTTCCATACATATTGCACAATTTGTAATTTCACTACACGTTTCTAGGTTTTTAAATTCGTCTTCGGATAGTTTGTGTTTTTCTTCTTGTGTATCCATTGGAAAATCATCACCTAATATCAAAGAATGAGATAAAGCAATTAATAAGGGGTGTAAAAATACATCGTCTCTTATATTTTGCATAGGAGGGATTTCACTTTCATCTATTTCTGCTACAGAAATCTCTTGATTTTCTCCCCTGCGAATTAATATAGTTCTAATATTAGAAGTCATCCACATCTCTGACATTTACTATAATCATTTATTATTTTTTTAAACCTTTTTAACACTTGTTGCAGATCTCATAAGTCTGTTATTTGAGCTCGTTAAATTGTGTTCGTTTACAGGGCGATCACTTGGTAAGGCGCTTAATTTTACATTCGGTATCTTACGCTCAAATGGTTTTTCCCTTTGTTTCGTAGTAATAGATACAGGGCATAAATAATAAGTATCACTTATACTTTCATCTAAATCTCCTAATATATAATATCCGCATTTTTGAGGCAGGGGTTTATCTTTAAATATTGATAGACGTTCTTCGTCACTGTGCTCATTTAATAACGATTTAGTTCTATTTTTTTCGACCGCGTGTACTAGTCTTTTAGTGTGCTGGATATTGGGGGTATATGTAAGGTTACTCATTACTACGTCGTTTTTATTATTCGTATTTGGTAATTCCCCCGAGCGCATAAAACCATAATCTACGTCAGTCGGTGGTTTATTGTATCTAGTTGGATGAGATACAGAAATTAAAGGAGAGGTTTTACTAGGAGCATACTGATGATCAGTGCCTGTCATTATAGTTTAATAATAATATTATATTTTATTTTTAAATAATTATTTTAGATGGGACCAGATAAATTTTTACCAATTAAACTGTGTAATTGTTTTGCGGTTCTGGAAGTTACTTGTTTACCAGCTGATATATAGTCTTTTGGATTTCTCGGTTCATTTGTAACATTTGCAGGCATTTTGTTTCCCTCTAGAAACATGGCCGCCTTTATATTTTTAGTATTTCTTGGAACATAGTCAAGCGTTCCTTCGTTCTCAACATTTATTTTTTGATCTTCTAGTACAACTTCGTCCATTTTTGATAATCCATTTTTTAAGTTTTCGTCTTGGTCTTCAATTATTTTCTGAGAATCAACGTAAGATTTTAGTTCACCTGTAATTCTAGTAGACATTTCGGATGAATTGTAAGTTAACATATAAATAATCACGGACAAAAATATAGATATAGCCCCTCCTAAAAACATCTGGTTACTCGAGTCCGGAAATAATATAACACAAAGAAAAGTCATAAAAATTATAAGTCTCGTAAGAGAATTAAACTGGAAGTTCTTATCTGTTCCTACAAAAGGGTTTATATTAAGAGAATTAAACAATGAACAAAAGTCGCTCAACCAATAAGTTGTCATTTAATAGATACCTAAGAATTTAATTTTGTTAAAAAGTCCACTGAAAAATCTTTTGTATGCAAATTGCCGATTTCTTTTTTGTAATCAGACGCATACAATGAATTATATTTATTAAACATATCGGAGTTTTTATTAACTATTATTTCACCTAGAACAAACAAAGACTGAACATAGTCCCATACTGCTTTCTTTGTAGTAACACCTAATTCGTTCCAATATGAATCCAGACCACAGTCCTCTGTAAAATTACCAAACATGCCAGCCTTTTCAGATATAGTTTTATCTTTTAGGAAAAATGATTCGTTTCTTGCAATTATCTCCCTTTTATAATTTATACAACCTGCCATAAATAAATTAACAGGAACGGATACTGATGTAGTTTTTAACAATAAAAATCCTCGTCTGTATGTTTTGAGTTTATTATTTGGAAACGCGGTTATAATTTTCTCTAAAAATTCTTCAAATAAAACATTAAATTTTGTTACCTCCGATGACATTTTGTCTGTTATGTATATAACAGCATTTTTTTATATAGTTTTAAATTCGCAAATATTTATTATTTTAAAATATAAGACAAATAGTAAATATGTCCTCTGAAGTTAAAATTAATGGGATAAATATGTTTATTAACAAATTAGATTCTACAGAAGAAATAATAGATATAGACGCTCTAAAGAGTTCATTTGAACTTGATGAAGGAGAAACTGGTTTTTATAAACTCAGTTTATCGCAAAAAAAGATTTTTGGTAGCGAAACACTAAACGATACTTACAATCGCCCTCCGGTAGGACCTATTCAAGAAGGATTATACTGTAGTTATTGTGGTAAAATAGGTCCAGAAGATCATTCTGAAATCTGTGATTTCCCCGAAGACAACAGTTTATATCTATCTATGTCGGGTTTTAGTGATTATGTTCTATCTAAAGCCGATTATCAAGGGGATTATAAAAAATTAAAAGATGATATTACAACGAAAATGTTAACCCAAGAACAATTAAACGAAATTCTTTTAATTCCAGACGAAATAATAGTTGAAGACGGAACTTTTAATCTATCCGAAAATTCAAATGTCTTGACTAATATTTCTTATTTTGGAATATACAAAAAAAGAGGCCCCAAAAAATTAGCTTCAAAAACAACTACCACTCAGTTTTTAAATAATGTAATCATTTCTTATGAGAAAAATTTAAATAAAACCTCGATAAGAATAAGTAAAAATGGTCTTATTAACTTAATTAATATACCAAATGATAGATCCGAGATAAAAGAAATGATAGATACTTTGATAACCCGTATTAACAATTCTGGTTCTGTGAACAATGAAAATTTTAATAATTTAACCGGTCTTGATAGATACGCTTATATAGCAGATAAATCTTATATACATTCGATGTCTGGTCAATTTACACTAAATGTTCTAGAAAAACCAGGAAATCAAATTAATTTTGAAAACTTGGATAATATTATAAGCCCTTTTGATTCTTTGGGTAACTTAGTGGCGAGTGATTTTACAAGAATAGAAAGAACAACGGGAGGCGATAATATAATAAATTTCAACGGTATTAGAATAATAGAATGGGAATATTCTCTTGGAAGACTTACTAGAAACCAAGTAATGTCTAAAGAATTTATTAAGTTTGTTTGTATACCAGCAGACGGGGTTAAATTAACGGCTGTTGTAAATAAATTTGGAGTTATAATGATGACCCTATCTCTATGCAGTGATAAACAAATAAGAAAAGGACTATGTGGAGACAGTTTTACACCTTTGAATGAAAGTATGTTTAATAATGTAATTATAAACTTTAATAAATTATTTGATTCAGAATCAGATATTCTACTTAGAAAATCATTGAGCACGGCTGAAAAAACAACATCTGTTTTTAATACGATTTCTGGTTATGCACCAAGTGGTAAAATATGTAGACTTACTAGAACTCGAGACTCCGGAGACAAAACTTATAAAGAAGGAATGAGACCAGAACCATATTCGTGGAAAGGAACATGCCCGGATCCTAATTATCAATACTTAAAACCCGAAGGAGTTCAGGATACCGACGGTCTATGGTATCCATGTTGTGAAACTAAAACAAAAGAATCTGTCGAAATGATGAAAAGATATCTTTTAACCGGGTTTCCAAAAAATAAATCTCAAGCCGAGATTTATAATATAACAGATCGCGAAGATCTTGGTTCTGGGATTTTAATACCTGGTAGTAACGTTATAGGGGCATCCGCAAAAGTTAATATAGGAGACAGGATGCAAGACGTGACTATTATTAAAAAATTAAGCAAAAAATCAAATGAATACGTTGTCAAAACAAATGAAGGCAATAAAGTAACAGTTAAAGGTACGGATTTTGAAAGAGATTCAAGAGCGTTTCCGGGTTTAAATTCTTTTAGAAGGGAACAGTTATTAAATTGTATTCAGAAAAATTTATTTAAATTTGATTTAACTCTAAATCCAGATGGAAAATTAATTAAAAACGACGTGTCAATAATGAATGAAAGATACAGTAAATATAACGCAGATAAATTTATATCATTATTTAGTCTAAGTGACGTAATCACAGAAAATATGACTTATTATAATATCAAAAAATTTACAGATAATGTATATAACGTCAGAAAAGTGCCCGGGGGTGCTTTAAATTTCTTTTTGGTCTTGAGTCCGGATGGGAATTATTATATCGATGAAAAATTAAATTCAGTTGAGTGTCAAATTTCTAATAGATTTACAGACACTATCATATTAAATGGGTATCTTAGATTTAACGAGATTGAATTTAAAAATGAATACCACATAACAGATCTTTTATATTATAATGAACTTTTAACAAATAATAAGTTTCAGCAAAGGTATGCTATACTTTTTGATTTACAAAATTTAGTATTTACCAGTATTATAGATGAAATATTAATATACCCCGATGTATATTCAAATATAATAGAAGGTTCTTATGAAATAACAGAGGCCGATAAATATATTAAATTGGTTTTCGTAGATACTACTTGTTGTAATTATATAATATGGGGAAATAAAGATAAATATCCAGATATAATTCAATTACAAATTCTAGAAAAATCAAGACAAACAATTAAATTTGGTTACGACAATAAGGGTATACCCGAAGGTATAGGTTTAGATTTTTTAAACAGTTATACATTCAACAAAAGAGAGATACCAGATGATTTATTTGTAAATGAATATTTTAACATTAGAATAAACCGGGACGCAAGTGGAAAAGTTGTACCGAACAGAAAAATATCGATAGTTGATAAAACACAGATGTTAAATACATTCGACGAAACTATAAATATTTTACTTACAAAGTTTAACCCTCTAGAATATATATTTTTTAACAGTCCAGATGAATGGGACACAGAGAATGACACATATACGTTTTTAGATGGTCTATTATCAATTGCTTAACATATAATGACCGGGTCCAGTACTTTCTTCTAATAATTTTTTGGTTCTGCAATCATCATAATTAAATCTTGTAAATTCTATTATATAAAGAATAAATATAATAAAAATACTAAATAAAGTTATTCAAATGGTATTGGAATTAAATATCACTGAAAACCCCGTTTCGCAATTTAAGGTTGCCCTAAATATGATAGTAAAAAATGAATCTAAAGTTATTACTCGATTGTTAGATTCCGTTTTGCATATTGTTGATACATATTGTATCTGTGATACCGGATCTACGGATGATACAAAAGAAATTATTAAGGATTTTTTTGATGAACGAGGCATTGAGGGAATTATTTTTTCCGAAGAATTTATTAATTTTGAACATAATCGAAATATTTCTCTCCAAAAATGTCAAAAAATGGTTGAGTGTGATTATATATTACTATTAGATGCCGATATGGTATTAGAGATGGGCTATACATTTAATAAGGATGACTTGTTAAAGGGTGATTATTTTTATATATCACAGGGTTCTGATGATTTTGTATATCGAAACGTTCGCATTGTTAAAAATATTGATGGATTTAAATATATCGGAGTAACACATGAATATATAAGTGTTCCGTGGGGTTCGGAGAAACATTCATTTAATAAGGAACAACTCTTTATTCGAGATTTAGGTGACGGAGGATGTAAAGATAATAAATTTCAACGAGATATTGATTTATTACAAGCTAGAGTAGAAGAGTCGCCAAATGATCATCGCTCCTTTTTTTATCTAGCAAACTCGTTTTATGATGTTGGTAATTGGAAGGACGCAATTGAAAATTACAAAAAAAGAATTAAACTAGGAGGTTGGAAAGAGGAAATATTTTATTGTTGGTACCGTATAGGATTAGCATATAAACAACTGAACTTGAATGAAATGGCTATATATTATTTATCAGAAGCATACAATTGTAATCCAGGGCGCGCGGAATCATTATATGAAATAATTAAACATTATCGAATTACTGGTAAACACTCACTTGCAAATCTTTATTATCAGAAGGCAATTAAAATAGGACATCCATCGTCTGATGCACTTTTTGTTAAATCAGATATATATAATTATAGACTTGACTATGAATTTTTCATATTCTATTATTATCTGAATACATTGGATAAAGAAGAATATTTATCTTCAAAAATACATAAGATTTTTGTAAAATTAATGAATAATCAGTATTGTATTAATAATATATTGTGTAATTATAAGTTTTATAAGATTAATCTAAGAAATACTATTAATAATGTTTCTTCTAATGATGCATCAAAAATATTAGTTTTATCTGGTATGCATAATATAGAAAATAAAAATTTTAATTCTAGTACACCATCTATTACTCGTATAAATCCTACAAGCGGTAGATTCTTAATAAATATACGATACGTTAATTATTATATAGAAGGTGATGCGTATAAGTATCGTGAAGATATGGAAGCAACGCAAAACGTTTGTTTATTATTTGATAATTTTGATTCATTAATGAAACTTACACCGAGAGAAACATTCAATATAAATAGAGCAAATAAATTACAAGATGTATCCCGTAATTATCTGGAAGGAACGCAGGATGTACGTTTGATGTCAAGCGGTAATAAAGTGTATTTTATAGGAGCTGCTAAGTATGATGAACATTATGAAAAGAGAAGTTATCAAATTGAATTTGGACAATACGATTATTCAGGAAAAACTATGAAAAACCGTCTTATGATGTCCCCGAATAATAGATTTTGTGAAAAGAATTGGACCTTATTTCATCGTAATAATAAGGTATATACAGTATATGAGTGGAATCCGCTAACAATATACAATATATTTGAGGATAAACTCGTTTCTATTAAACAGGGATCTGTCCCACCATTTTTTAATAGGTTTAGTGGATCCAGCAATGGAATAACCATAGATAAAGAACTGTGGTTTGTATGTCATTTTATTTCACATGAAGATAGACGATACTATTATCATACATTAGTTGTTTTAGATATTGAATCATTGAACGTTAAACGCTACTCCATTCCTTTTACATTTAATGGTTCTAATGTGGAATATTGCTGTGGTTTAGAATCAGAGGGTGATTATTTACTCATGACATATTCTGTCAATGATTCGGATGCTAAATTAATAGTCATGAAAAAGGATCATTTTAATTTTATACAAAATTAACATAATTTATGAAAATGGACCAATCGGTCTTTGATTTTTTTCAATAACTAATGACTCAGGTGTTATAGCTTGTAATGTGTTAAAAATTTGACGTTTTTCATATACATTTTTAGATGGTCTATTATCAATTATTTAACATATTTGTTATAAATTTAAACAAATTATTAACATCAATGTCACTTTTCAAAAATTCAATTTCTATTTGAAATGATTCGATAGAATCCTTGTTCATTGTAAAGTTTCTATCGGAATATACACCTTCTGTTATAGCAGTAAAATCTATTCTAAAAAGTTCACTTGGTTCTGTATAAGATACGCGATATTTTCTGAATGTATCACCTTCTGTATTATATTTTTTAACCTTTACCTCAGATGACATTGCAACCCGAACATCAAAATTTATCACTTCTTGCATTGAGATGTCTACATTTGATATTCTATTTTTAACAATAGACTCTAATAAAATGTATTTTCCAAAATCTTTAGAGAAAATGTACCTAGTTCTAACGTTTTCTGCGTATATGTCTATAAAATCGTCTACACTTTTGGTAAATTTATAAGTTTCTACTTTTCTTAAGATGTCTAGAAAAGCCTGTTTTAAAATTTTGGGATTAAAACGTTGTTTTATAACTCCAAAACGTAATTCTACTTCTATTTCATTATTTAAATTAACGTTTTTAATCATATCGTTTATTGCAACCACTTCTTTAGGCTGTAGAAGATTTATAGTTTTATAATTCGCGACACATTGTAACAGTTTTGCTTTATTAGAATATTCTAATACCTTTTTAATCTCGGATTTTGTAGAATTCTCTGATAGATTTAAAAAATAATACAGATCGTTGATATTTACCGGGTTTTTAAAACTATTTATGACATTCAACACGGTTTTTAAAGCATTTGGGATTTTTTTGTCCTTCCTCAATTCTTTAAAAACAAAAACCCCAGAATTATCTATTGTAAATTCTGCAACATCATTATCTTTTATACTAACAGGAGTATCCACTATAACCTGTTTATAATTCATTTGATAAGGTTCTATATTTCCTCCTTTAGACACAAAAACTGCGGCCTTGGTTTCATTTACTTTTCTAACAAGTAGATCTACAGTTTGTTCATTAACTGGTTTCCATTTATATTGAGTATTTAACGCCTTATTCCAAGTTCCAATTGTATAAAGCGTGTCAGATGCCGTGAAAATCAAGCCGTCTAATTTTATGGTTCTTTTTATAAAAGTATTTATCTGTTTTTTATATTTTGACATCAGAAAATTATAAAAGTCTTTACGATTAGATGATAGGAGAGTCTGTAAATAACCAGTCCTAGATTCATTGTAAAGAACTCGGTGACTTTTTAAACTTTCTAGAAAATAAATAGGTTTAAGTTCTATGTTAAACCAGTTAACAGACTTAAAAGCTTCTATGAGAACGGGCTCTGATTTATTAAATTTAGATGGAATTATTAGTTTATGTAAAATATCGTACCTATTAATGTATGTCCACGGAAAGGTTTTAAGTTTACCATCTTCTGGTACCATCATAGAAAATTCTTGCCCCATTATTTTTGTATCATCAGTCGAGACATCTATATTTTCCGGTCCGAATAAGATATCAAAAGCCATAAAGGAAACACCTTTTACGTATCTGGATTCTAATTCTTTATGAGAATACCCTTCTTGGTCAAAGAAAACTATCTCTCCGTCGATCAACATTTCTCTTGAATTTACATACGGAAGTATATCTCGTGTATCATTTCTTACGGTGTAAATTTTCATATTTCTATCAACGAAACATACGGTCCTCTGTTTAATTGAAGCAGTTTCAGAATCGGGTCCTATATACATCAAAACTCTTGTTCCGTCTACTTTTTGTGTTACGGTATATTTACTTTTCCCATTTGTCATTAATTGTGATACATCTTTTTTCTCTAATGTAATAGGAAGTCCTCCTATAAATTTAGACATATCATAATTTTCATTTTTAGAAAGAAATTTTGTTACTAATTTTTGAAACTGTTGCTGAACTTTAGAATCTCGTAACAATTCCATTATATATATTATAATTATAATACATTTTATTTTAATATTGATTTTTTTCTGTAAATAAATAATACAAACAGGCTTGAAATAAATGCAATCAATACCCTATTAAAATTAATTTGCCCTTGTAGTTTACTTATCATATAAAGAGTCTCCCATCCCGATTTATTTTTATCTAGATCTACTATCTTAATTCCAAGTCTATATAACTTTTTATTACCGATCCAGTTGTTAAAATTTTCTGTTTCAGGATATAATTGGACTATTAGAGGATGTTTATAAACAACTACATTGTTTTTTAAATAAGTTGCGTCTATTTCTCCTATAAAATTACTGTTTTCCATATTGTGCATAATTTTAAGACGTTCGTTTTTGCTAAAAATCTGTGCATGCGCGCCATGTGCAACATCGACTTTGTAAAATGCGTCGTTCAATTTTGTAAATACACCATAAGCGGCGAAAGAAAAAACTTTAAAGTCGGTAGATATATAATCATCTACTATATAATAATGACTTTTTGTGTAATATAAAACTTCTGCGTCTTCTTCTAAGATCAATACATTATTATATCCTTTTGTGTACTCAAATGCAGTATAATAAGAGTGGACGATGTCGTTAGTTGTTTTCACAATTGTAGATGGTTTTTTACAGGCTCTAAAGCCTTTGTTATATTGAATTACAGTTTTTTTACTTAAATTTAATAAAAATGGATCTGGTTTAAACCTGTCTGAATTTTCCATTATTAAAATTATAGTAATGTCAACATTTTTAAGAATGGGGTTATCAGTTTCATTTATAGTTTTGTACGAATAACAGCTCATTTATTAATAACAAACATTTTATTATCTGTCTTTTGGCGAAAGATACTTAAATTTTAGGAAATCAAAAATATCTTTTTCTGTTTCAGGTTTCTGTTTTTTTATAACAGTGAGATATTCTTGGTCTGTAACGGGCGAACCACTCGGGGATCCATGAGTTAAGTTTCTTTCGTTTAATGAATATCCCATTTTAAGGGCATGCGATCGCATCGTTGTATTCAAATCTTTAGATCCTGTAGTAAAAAGAAGCGCAAATGGATAAACATCTGATGTGTAATAAAAAATATCAAGGTGTCTGTATATTTCATCTATACTTGAAACGGCCATAATTTTAATCGGACCCTTTGATAAAACGTTATCAGGGGATATTATTTGTTTTGTAATTAAATTATTGTAAAACTTATTCATTAGATCCTTATTATGAATATCTGTTGTGATTAATGCGTCTATGTCTCCCGAGTCTTGTTTTTCTCTGCGGTAAGACCCTGTTAGTACCAATTTACCGGTTTCTTTTAATTCGACAAGGGTTTCATTGAATGTTTCTTCGAGTATGTCTTTCCATTCATCCATTTCTGTTCTAGGAATTCTTTTCTGTAGATCTTCATAATGACGTAATCCAATCGCTTGCTTATCATTTATAATCTTTTTGTTTATAGAATAAGCTTCTCTTAATTGAGAAATGTTTGTGATTTCTTCTTCGTGGTACAGTTCAGACGCCTTTGCGGGTCCTATACCAGGAATCTTTGTTAAATTTTCAACTGCTTCTGATTCGAGATCAGAGGAGGTGTTATCTACCTCCCCGGTTTTTATTATTGTATCTATCTTTTGTAAAATAGTACTCTTCCATGTCCCATTCTTTGCCCTAAAATTTTCTTCATCTTTTAATTGCATCCCGTTTTCTCTAAATACTTTGATGTAATCTTCGACGGTTATTAAAGTCATTGAATCATTTAAAATTTCAATCGCCTGTCTGTAGTATTTCATCTTAAATTGCCAATTTTGTTCTTTTGTTGTGGCAAGTTTGTTCATTATTTTAGTGAGTATTTGTTTTACTTGTTTTACGGAAACGTCAGCTTTTGGTTTAGCAATGTCGTCTCGAATTCCGCGATAAACTGGATGTCTCGGGATTCCATCTTTAGTCATTTCCATGTAACTGAAAGATACAATACTTCCGATTGGAATAGACTCTGGATGACCTGATATAACGTAATTTTCTCTTTGAGAATCTGTTAGACCAGTTCCTATCTGAGTAAAAATTCCGGAAGGCTTTGAGTCTTTTATAATTTCGCAATTCAAAGATCCAAGAAGACCTTTAAGTCTTCCTTCTCCCATTGTGTACCCTCTTACAATACATTCTGCGTCTTCTTTGATCTTATATTTTAACATATATTTGCTTCTTTTGAGTTCATACGGAGACCCAGGGGCTCTTATCATTATACCTTCTGCCCCTTGTGATGTTAACCTTGAGTATAAATTTATAAGTTGTTCCATGGTTTTAATTTTAACCTGTTCTGTAAACTGAAGAGGGAATACCTTTTTCCCAGAATAAGTTAATTGTTCCCAACACGTTTTACGGTCTTTTACAACCGTTTGTAATAGTTTCATGCGTTGTTCGAAAGGTGATTTTTCAGTGGGTATATCAAATACTTTAAATATTACAGGAGGATCTTCTTTTCCAGCCCATATGTTATTTATTTGTTCCTCTGTATAACTTTTACCAGGTTTAAGAGTAGAAAGCCGGCTAGTTTTCTGGAAAAAACCTCTTCCAATCCAAATTTCCCCATCGAGTGCTATACCAGGTGGTAGCGTGAGTTTAAACCAATCCGGAATATAGGTATACACCTTTGGTTTACCTACTCCAGAACCCCGCGATATAATTTTTTCGCCGTCCCATAAAGCTCTTATTCCATCCCATTTTTCAGATGCCCACCAATCAATAGGTGGCTCTGAAATTTTAAGCTCCTTTGATAATTTATCTGTTAAGTTAATTATATTACCTGTTTTTGAATCGTATAAATTTTGCGCAGTCATAACTTTAAGATTATCTACATATGTCTTGTCGTCTACATTAGAAATAACTTGAACATCCGGATAAACAGCTTTATAACCCGTAAAACACATTTTGTTTTCTTTATATTTTCTAAATTTTTCAAAAGAATCGAACCCAGATTTTAAAGATAATTTATTAAGACACGTAAGTAATCGTTGTCTCTGTATGTCCGCGAGAGACATTTCTTATATATTATTATAATAAATAATTTTAAGTTTATTATTTTTTAGCAAAATTATATATAACTTCAATAATATTGACTTTATTGGATTCTTATCTTTAAGGGACTCGGGTTATAGGTAATATTGCTAATTATTGGCACATATTTGTAATTTTTTAGTTTTAATAATTGTATTGTTTGTATTCTACTCTTCTACGATGTCAACTAATTGGTCACCGCGTGATGAAGACGGAACCCCCTAAAGGATCTTCCGCGTGTAGTACACCAAAATCCCATTTTTTATTAATTCTAAGTGGTATAATACTCTGTGCCTATAACCAGTATTTATTTCAGTTGGACTCTCAGAGACAACAAGCTCTTTCAGACTATTCAAGGAGTTGGAACAGAAAGGGATATATTAAGCAGACTTATTTAAGGTTCTAGTTGTAATTCGTTTATAATCATGTTTATTTCGGGTAATTCAATTTCTGTAACATTTGATGTAATTTCTTCATTGGAAGGACGTCTTGAATACTTTTCTCTAAAGTTTGTTACAAATTCATATACTTTATTATAGTTTTGTCTATAATTGTCTCGTTCTATTATAAGTTTTTCTATTCTGGAACGGTCACCTTGTTCTATATCTAATCTTTTAGTAGATCTCTTAAACACTACATCTTTCAACGAAGAAATTTCGTTGAACAATTCTGGTTTGATTAATCTATTAAAGCTTTTGAGTTTTCTTACAACATCAGTTTTGTCAATGCCTGTTGTTAATTTTTTTCTAAACACTTCAACTATATCCTTGTCTATTTGAGGACATGTTTCCATAAGTCTATCATATTCGTCGCGGGCTGTTTTAATGAAATAATTTATATCTGGACGTTCTTCGGGGGATTTTATAAGTTCTATTCTTATACTTCTATGAAATTTATCCCATGCGATACTCGCAGTCCTGTGACTTTCTGTCAATTCGTTTAATTTTAAAAACTGCGCAACAGTAGTTATTATCCCCGCTAAAATATTAATACTTCCTATAACAACAGACGCAGTGTCTTGATATTCTGCCGGGATTCTTTCTAATGCAAAGTTAGCAGTACCAGTTAAAGTAGACATTATAATAACAGGTATTGTAAACATATTTCTTTTAGAAGAGTATTTAATGTAAGATTTATTGTGCATCCATTTATAACACGCGGCCTTGTCCGCCCAGTCAACAAATATAGTTTCGTGGTGATTTTCCCACGGTACAAATTCTCTTAACGCATCCGAACTCATTAATTATTATAATTAAATATAATAATATATAATATATATGTCTATGTCTATGTCTGACTCGCTTTCATTCATTGAAATTGAAGATTTTAAGAACGACATTCTTAGAATAATAAATGAAATCGATAATAAATGCGTCAGTCTCGAAAGTATATATAAACAATATTTACTTCAGGCTACTAAATCATCTGAGTATTTAATGTCGTTAGATACTTTATTTTTTCAAATTAATCTAACTAAAAAAGATATAGTAAATTATTCTGGTCTATTTAATTTGTTTATATATCAAATGTACGGTCAGTATTATAAATTATATAAAAAAATAATATACAATTTGAACAATGTTGATAAAGTAGAATTATTTAAAGATGTTGTATATGAAAAACATTTTACCCCATATGATGATCTTAATTTTCAAAACTACTCGTTTGAAGAAATACAGAGTATTCATAATATAATTATTTCTATAATGTCGTGTATAGATAACTATATACAAAAACAAAAATATGAAATAGAAGATGATAATGTAAGAGTAAACAAAGGTGTCAGTATAGATACTTTAGTATTTGAAAAAACCCATTTTACTCAAATATTATCAAATGAATACAATCTATTTAATTGTATACTCAAGAAGTATTATGATTATCAAAAAAAGATTCTTAAAAGAATTATGTTAAAATTAAAACTTCTTTATTTTCAAATAGACACAGACATTCAATTTGAAAGTTTTAATTATTCACCGAGACAGTCGGTAACTGCAAATATAGATGCAAAATTTAAAAAAATAGCAAAACAGGAAGATTTTGAATCTATACTTTTACAAGAATTTGATCCTAAGCCAGTAGTAGCAATTAATCCATTTATCAATTTTTTCAAAATGTATATATTTAAATTCTTTTCGAAATTCTGTGTATTCTAAATTTAATTGTATTTATCAAATGATTTAATAGTTTCTGGACAAAGATCTGTAATAAGTTCTTTCATAGAATCTGAATAATCTTTAATCTCAGACTGCGCATTATACGCTGAACGCAATTTAATAAAATTAAGTAAATTATGAAGGTCGATACACCAATAAAATTCGGTGTACATGTTCAGGGGTAGCCCTATTCTAGCCATTTCTCTCGAAACACCCCTATCTACCAACATTTTATAAGTATTGTACTGCTTGAAACTATTACTTATAAAATCGTTAAATAGCTGTTTTGTACGAGGATTCGTGATTTCATTACCAGACATTTGTTTATTCATTTTACCTTGATCATAAATCTTTTCTGGGATATAAAACTCTGGGTTCAAAACAGAGTAACGACCTGATATTTCATTTACATTAGCAGTCCTATGACGAATCCATTGTCTCTGTACAAAAATTGGACATTTAATATGAAATTTAAACTTAACCATTTCAAATGGACTTGTGTGTTTGTGTTTAACTAAAAAATCAATAAGTTTCGCGTCTTTTTCGTATGTTTTAATTCCGTCGTTTAGAGAAACCCTTGCTGCTTGTACAATAGCATGATCACACATAAGTTTTGCAGAACTGTTGGGAATAACCCTTGGCATACAATCTACGAGTTTTACAAATCCAGAATTTCCAAGATATTTAATTTTATTTGCAATATATATCATTTTAGAATTATTCATGCTGTGTAATTTTACATACAAAATATTCTTAAATACATTTAAAAAAATAACTCATTTACATTTAAAATGCCTCTTTTTCTTTCTATTGAACCAGAAAATGATTACTACTGGAAAACTCATCCTACATATAATAAGGCTGCAAAAAACGAAGACGTTGGTCTAGATATACCTATGCAAGAATCTGTTATCATCCCACCCAAAGCTCATTCGTTTAAGATCAATTTAAAATTTAAGGCATGTCCTACGCATGGTTACATGCTTATACCACGTAGTTCAATTTCAAAAACAAATGTTAGACTAGCAAATTCAATCGGAATCATTGATAAAAAATATAGAGGTGATGTGATGGTGGTTGTTGATAATATCGGAGATTCAGACGTGTTGTTTCAAGAAGGTTGTTGTTTTTTTCAAATTGTAGCGTTTGACGGAAATCTACCAAGGTATCAAATTGAAGAAATAGATCTTGCTACCTCTAGAGGTAGCGGTGGTTTTGGTAGCACAGGGGCAGTCTAATCTAATGCGTCTAATGTATGTTTGGAAGCATTTTGTTCAGATTCTTTTTTAGTATTTCCTGTGCCAGATTTGTATCTAATACCTTTTATTATAACAACCGATGTAAACACCTTTTTATGTGCAGGTCCTGTAGTAGAAATAAGTTCATATTCTGGGTTAATTTGCATCGTTTGCTGGCATTTTCTGAGTAATATGTCTTTAAAATTGTTGTCCTCTTCTAACAGGTTAAAATCGATGTATTTATTTATAAGTCTTAAAACAAAATTTTCAGCGTATTTATACCCTAAATCCGTATTAATAGAACATAGAAACGCTTCGAATACATCTTCTAGAATGCGATCATTGTTTCTGCCATTTATATTTTCGACATTTTTACTTATTATTAAAAATTGGTTAAGATTTATCTGTTTTGCTAAATAAGCCAGGGTTTTTCCATTTACGAGTTTAGTTCTAATTCTTGTTAAGTAACCTTCTTCTTTGTCTGGATATTTTAAGAAAATAAAATTTGCTATGATAAGATTGAGAACCGAATCACCTAAAAATTCATAACGCTCATAAGAGGAATTTAAATTTTCGTCGGTCAAAAATCTAAGTACACTTTTATGAATAAACGCTTTTTGATAGTATAAAACATTAATAGGATTAAACCCAGTAATCTTATTAATGTCTTCTCTTGTTATATATTTATTTACTTCATTAAACGTTGAGAACATATCTTCTTATACCTAAGATATTATCATTTATTTAAGTTAATTATTTTTTTGTAAAATTGTAAGAACTAGTTGTTCTTTTTTATCATTACAAACAGAGATTAAATCGCATATTTTCAATATACTAGAATGGGCAATATAGCTATCAGTATACCCTCTTGGTATATCAGGTATAATAGACGCGCCGTAAATGATTTCATTTAGATTAGAAACGCATTTACTTAATATGAATGTATGATTTTTCTTTTTATAGATATTTTCATTTAGTATGAATTCCCCTGAACTAAACAAAGGGGTGGTTTCTGCTGTAAGAATTATATCATATGGTCCATTTTCACATTTTATAATTAATGTATCTACTATTTTTTTGGGCTCATATTTAAATTTTTCATGATTCTTTTCGACGTTGGAGTCCCAAGAAGAACATTTATTTAATAGATTTAAAATATCGTTGTATTTTTCTTCATGAAATAGTTGTTTTTCAAATCCAAACATATCTGTGTATTTACCCAATGTAAATCTAAAGCATATAGAATTTATACATTTATATCTTTTAATGAAATCTGCTACCCTTGTTATTGATATCTCTATATCAGTCATTTAAAATAAATATCTTTGATTTCTTTTAATTATTTTAAGCAGATATATATATGTAAAAGTATTTAAAGAAAAGCGTCATTATTAATTATAATAATGACAACCGTTGAAGAGCCAGTTCCCACAACTTTCGAAAAGTTTGATCTACTTATTAGGGATTTTAACACCTTGATGGATGGTACCAAGAGTCTAAGTGCTCGTATGAAGGTTCTCCAGAAGGAAGTTAATAAGTCTTATCGAGGCAAGCGTGTTCGTAAGTCTCCAGTTGCAGACGCTGACCCAGACGCGCCAAAGCGCCCTTCTGCTCTACAGAAGCCTGTTGCTATTTCTAATGAACTATGCAAGTTTTTGGGTTTTGATGTAGACACGGAACATTCACGTCAGGAGGTTACTGCAACAATTAATGCTTACATTAAGACAAACGATCTTCAGGACCCAAAGAATCGTCGTTTTATTCTTCTCGAGGGTTCAGATGCTGCTGCTCGTCTAAAGGTCCTTTTGCGTGATCCAGATCAGCCGGTTACGTTTTTTAATATTCAGCGCTACCTAAAGCCGCATTATCCTATGTCGGAGAAGGAGAAGAAGGCTCTTGCGACAGCTGCAACCACGGAATCTACCCCGGTTGTTGTTCCAGATGCTGATGTAGTTACCGATTCTGTAGAGGATACCCCAAAGGCTCCGGCAAAGGCCCCCGCAAAGAAGCGGGTGGTTCGAAACCCAAAGAGTGCTTAGTAAGTTGTATAAATAAAGTTTGTAAAAAATACAGGGGAAATAAATATAATTATATTTTAGCAATGTATTACAAAGAAAATGTTAATTTACTTGGAGAATCACGGACTGTTGTATATGCAAATAAATATGTAAATTATATACAACTTGGCTGCAGATACACAGATCAAAATGAAGTAAATAAATTATGTCCGGAATACATCAAAAACATACAAAATATTCCCGATTTTTTCAAAAACATGATTTCTAACATTGAATAAAACAATAAAGAGCCCACGTGGCGCAATTGGATAGCGCGCAGGACTTCTAATCCTGAGGTTCGGGGTTCGATCCCCCGCGTGGGCTCTTTATTGTTAATGTTTTAAAATATTTCTTATATACTAAATGAAATTATTAGCATATTATTTCTTATGTAATATATGTTATTTTTGGAGATTCTATATACACTAGATTATTATTTCAAGAACGCATTAAATTCCCACCAGTTTTATCAGAAATTTTTAAAAGAAGTATATTTATATCTTATATTAGTTTAATACTTATAGCGATATTCTTGTTAAATAAAAGTATATTTATGTGGAATTTAGCATTCACGTTTTCATTATTCAGTCTAATAGGATTTATAATTAAACATTATGGGAAAGACTTAACTTTACCCCCAGATGGTAATTACTATCTGTCTGGTACTATTATGCATATGTTATACATGATACCTCTTTTTATGTATCCAGAATATTTTGATTTTAGTATAAATTTAAATGTAATTTTGTCACTATTTTTTTATTTGATTTTAGCAAATGAATTGAATATTTATATTTATTAAATTATCTTATACACGCAAAACCGTTTTTACAATACCATTTATTAATACCAGAAAATTCGCAGAATAAGTGTATTAACACCCCTGTTACAAATAAAGTTATTTCCATAGTATAAAATTTATTCCAAGTACTACAAACTTGTGGTAAATCTACTTTAAAAAGAGGACCGATTAATAATCCGGCTAAGTTTCCAAAAATTATAGTCATTACACCAACTACGACCGCTTCAATAAAAAGATTGGACATTTATAATATAATAAACATTAAAAATGCATTAATTAAAAATATTTATATATTATCAAATGTCAAAGCAGTTGACTGCATTACTTTTAAAGCAAAAAGTGGATGGTATTAAAAATGTTAAAGATAGAAAACAGTATTTGATAAATTGTTTACAAAACCAAGGTTTAGTTAAAGAACAAATCAGTATAGAACCAGTTAAATTAGATATCAGTCACGACACGTGCAGATTATGCAAATCAAGTTCAATAATTTTTTCTAATCACGAAAAAATATGCCAAGATTGTGGAATATCAGAAAGTAATGTAAATATAAATCCTTTTAAAAGTTATAAACAGGACGTAAATTTTTCTAAAAGTACATTTATAGAACCCGGCACTACTTTTGTTACAATAATAAAAGATGGAAAAGAAGTTAAACGAGATCTTGCTAAATTGAACACGTGGACAAATAGCGACCCAGAACAACTTAAAATGGCTAATAATCTCAAAAGAATAAATGATATATTAGACACTTTAGCTATAAACTACAATGCTATAATATTTGACCGTGTTAGAACAGTAATACTTTCAATGTTTTATAATTTGATCAATATTAAGCCAGACATCCGCGGTAAAGAAAAACAAGCATTAAGTCTTTGGTGTATATATTATCCTATGGTTTATAGTAAATTACAAATTAATATTCAAAAGCTCGTGTCTATGTTTGATATACAAATAGGCGAAGCTTATTCTTATAATTTTATAATGAAAGATGTATTTAATAATACTCCTTTTGAAAAATATATATCATTACCAATTGGTACAACGAGTGATATAATCATATCAGCTGAAATAACTAAGAAACTAAATAAAATCAAACGAGACTTAAAAGATTACCTAAGTAATCCATTAAAAGATAAAGAACTTTATGGCATAATTTACTATATATCTAAACAAACAAATGATAAAAAATTCACTCTTGTTTATTTATCAGAAAAATCAGGATTGAGTACCGTATTAATATCATCAGAGGCTTCAAAGATAGAAACATATTATAATAAAAATCTATCACTGAAGTCTAGACTATTTCAAACATAAATTCTATCGTAAATTTTTTCAAAAACTCTATTATAATATTCTAATGGATAAGATTGCCCAAAAATAGTAATTCCCAAATCATCAAACAATTCATATTGATAACAAGTAATTTGTTTTTTCGCCTTTTTATTTTTAGGATTTTTAAACATTTCTAGTAATTCAAATGACGATATACTATGTATTCCATAAAACTCGGGTTCTTTTATGATATAATCTTTAAAAAGACTTATACTTTTCAATTGAGAATTCTCCTGAAGTTCAAATAGAATTTCATTTGAAAATTCGGCGTAATCATCGGAGGTTTCACTGTCGTAGTCCATGGTTAATAACACTATTAAAGTAGTGTTATTTTTTAAATTGTTTATTTTTTAGTAATTTTCGTATGTTTTATTAAATTGTCGTATGTTTTAAAATAATTGTACCACGGTGAACATTTATTTTTTCCTAATTTTGTTTACTACACATTGGATATCATTAATATATTGATTTCATTCCATGTAAAATTATAACCGTCTGATAATGAACGGAGACTGCGTTTATTACAACGACCTCCATTATTACACGTCTTCTATATAATAATATAATATATTTTCTTCAGACATATTAACTATTTCTATCTCAAACGGAGTATCGATAGTGTAAATATAACCCTTTCTAACTAAAATATTATTAAATTCAGTGTTTATAAATAGGTTATAATCACTTTTTATCATTAACTTACCTGGACGGTGACGTATTTTTTTATCGTCTTTAACATTGTATTCGTTAAATAAAATTTTATCGTTATTTTTTTCCATTTCAATTTTCCTCAAAATTTTAGTTTTAGTCTCTAACATTGTATTCGTCAATAAACAATAAATTTCTAATGTGATTACAGATATTACGATTAAAATAATTATATACATTTCATTAATACAATTATATTTTTACTTAAAATTTTACCTTAAAATTGCAATAAAAAAATTAACTTAAAGACAATATGTATATAATAGTATCAAAGAAAACATAATGGCCCACACTATTGTACTACCGAACGAATTTGAAGCTGATGCGATTAACTTTTTGACCCCCAGACAGAATAAACTAGGTGGGCAGAGCGTTCTTGTAAACTATAACCCAACTGGAAGTGAGCGTAGCGGCGCGTTTATTCTTCAGACGTGTCGCGTTCGCATTCCCTTTGGTGTAGATTCATCTAAGCCGGAAAATGGCGGTCCAATTAAGTACCATATTTCGCTTTCTATGGCAAACGAGGAAACGCAGAATGAACAACTAATTCAGTTTACAAACAACGTTCGGTCTATCGACGCCAAAGCAAAGTTGCACCCCCAAGAAAATGCTACATGGTTTGGAAAGAAGCTCAGCGAAGAACTTGTAGGCGAATTCTATAAGTCTGCTGAGAAGTTTCCAAAGGATCCCAAGTGGCCCTCTAATCTTAAGGTAAAGCTTCCTTTTGATAAGAACGGAGCTCCGCAGTTTGTTCTTTATGATGAAAATAAGAAACCAATTGAAATTGTGGATTCGGACGGTAATGTAAACACGTCTGCTATTCCCAAGGGATGCGAAGCGGTATGCCTTGTACAGTCCACCGGAGTGTGGTTTGTAGGGAAGACCCAGTATGGAGTTGGTTATAAACTTCTCCAAGCCAAGATTTATAAGAGTAATAAGTTGTCTGGATATGCAATTGTAGACTCCGAGGATGAAGCCGAAGAAGAAGTAGCAGACGTAGAGTAAACATTCAACGAATACACACAATAAATGAATAAATAAAAATCACATGTTTAAAAGACCCATCGGGGTCACTAAAAATACATTTAATTAAACGCTTTTATAGCTTAATTGGTAAAGCGTCTATACATATACATACATACATATACATACATACATATACATAGAAGATAGGTTCAATTCCTACTAAAAGCGTTTAATTAATATACTCCTCCATAGCTCAGTTGGTTAGAGCGTGCGGCTGTTAACCGCAAGGCCACCGGTTCGAACCCGGTTGGAGGAGTATATTAATTTAAATTTATTTAATACGAGCTCCCATAGTGTAGTGGTAATCACTGTAGACTTTGAATCTACCAACCAGGGTTCGACTCCCTGTGGGAGCTCATATTAAATTATTTAGATACTGTTTTTGTGTTATTTTTTAAGAATGGAAAACGCGCTTAATAGAAAACTTATTTATATATTCTTCGCACTTGCAACATGGCCGCGAATTAAGACAACCCCCTTCCTTATTAATTCTAATTACTATAAGTTCGCATTTTTTAAGTTCTCCTTCGCTAACTCTTTTAAGAGCATCATTAATTGCGCTTACTTCTGCATGCAAAGAGACTTTATCACAGTAATTAGAGTTAATATATCTATTAAATCCTTTTCCTATTATCTTACCCCTGTGAATAACCACGGACCCATGGTTAAAATTCATATCAGACTTCAGCGCCTGATTAAAAGCCTCGTCGAAAAACAGTCGTTTTATCATTGTTATTACTGATAAATCAACTATTTTTTTAAATACATTATTTTTTTGTAAAATTATTTGACTATATCAAATGCATTACTTATATGATATTCTGGTTTCCCAAAAGAAAATGTCTGTCCAAGAATGTCATGCCCGTATTCACCGCACGCGAAAAGTAAATATAAAACAAAGATTATAGCTAATATTACCAGGGGATATACATATACAATCCAGTTTAAAGAATTATTCTCTTTTTCTTCTACCATTTACAATAATGTAAACATTTTATTTTAAATTACATAAACATAAAATACGCAATGAGAACCGCTATAAGTAAAAGGAAAAGTAATAGAATCTTCCGATTTGATCCGCCGTACGCGGCTTCGTGCGAATCAGCAGAATATGAAGTTACAGCCTTGCTGCTATCTTCGGCAGCCTTTGCTACATCTTTGTCGTCTGTTGTTTTAGCTACTAAAGCTGTTAAATTGTGATGATCTTCTACAGCCTTCTTTGCAACCTCTTCGCTAGATTTTACGGCGTCCTTCTTAACTTCCTTATTATTTGAAATTGCCGCTACATGAGCAGCCACTTTACTGTGTTGTTCTGCCGCTGCCTTAGCAATCTCTTCGCTAGATTTTACAGCGGCAGTTTCGACCGAGGCGGCCTCCGAGGGATTCTTATCCGAATCGACTTGTTCAACCGCTGTTTTACTATGTTCATTAATGCGATCAACGGCTGCAGTAGCAGTTGTAGTTAAGGTTTTATCTACATGGTCTGTTGACATATTTAATATAATTAGAATATAAAATTTTAAAAAAAATTACACAAAATAAATTATATTAAAAATATTTAGAATATACATTTTAAACTACGCAGTTAAATGTCCTATCGCCGAAACACTTTCAAAGAAAATGCAGCAAAATACATGCATCTCGAAACTGATGACCCGCTCATTTTAAATATGGAAAAAGGTGTTTTTAACAACGCTATCGAATATTGTAAAATTAATAACTTACCTTTAAAGTGGTCTAATAAAAATTTTGTTAGGAGTTATTCTATAAACGCAAGGCGAGTTTTAGCAAATATAAGTTATACTACAAACGCACCCGTTTTAAGAGAAAAAATCAAGGATGGGATTATACAATCATATAATTTGGTTAAAATGTCAAGAGAAGAGATGAACCCAGAAGTCTGGGAAGCACTTAAAGCTAAATCATTAAATCAAGTTATTTTTAAAAAGGAAGAACACGGGGATGGTATGTTTAAATGTAATAAATGTAAATCAATGAAAACGGTTTATTACCAGATGCAGACGCGTAGTGCAGATGAACCTATGACCACTTTTGTTACATGCACTGATTGTAGTTTTAAATGGAAATGTTAATTAAATGAGTTAATTAAATATAAATATATTTTAAATGGAATCCGAGACATCTTTGCTTTTCGAATGCGGTATTTGTATGGAAAATAAAAACTTAGATTGTATTAATTTTCTTCCATGTATACATTTTATATGTATAAATTGTCACGATAAACTTATTAAAAACGAGTGCCCTTTTTGTAGAAGTATAATATCACCTGAAAAAGAAGAGGATTCTTATGATTCCGCTGAAAACGAATATAATGACACCGAATTTGAAATGTTGGTATTAGAAGAAGAACGTCGCCCCAAGAGGAAAACTAAAAAATTTAAAAGACAAGAGAAAAGAATAATGAAATTAATGAATAATAACAAAGAAATATTTGTAACTATTAATCATAACACTTTTAGAGTTTTGTCTAATATAATAGAAAATTAAGATTCACAAAAAGTTTTACACCTTTTAACTCTCGGAGGCTGTTCATTCGTTGTTGAAAAACTTCTTTTCATTATAAGCGGGGTTACAGGATTTGGTTCAACTATCCCCTCAGGGATATATTGACTACCGTCGCGGCCACTAGACATGGTCCTAGATGCAATTCTTAAAGCATGTTGTATATTTCCAGAACAATCTACGCTCTGTGAAGCATGTGCATTAACCTCGTTTTCAGTTACACATGAAATATCCGCTCCAATAAAAACCATATTAAGTGTATACTTTTCATCTATCAATTTTTTCCTTTCGTTTAAGTTATCAATTGTATATTTTTTACTTGAATTTTCTTGACCATCTGTTATTATAGTGAGGGTAATATTTGTATAATTATCGTTATTAAGTATCATGTCATAAACTTCGCCCACGGCATCTAACAAGGCAGTTGAACCCGTTGTTATTATATCCGAATCTTCTATTTTTGATACATTCGGAAAGGTTTCTTCTTTGAATACCTCGACCCGATTATTGAACGTAATAACTGTAAGTAGATTTGTAGACTTTTCAGACTGTTGTTCTAATACCAATTTATTAAAACCGTCTATTAGGTCTTTTTTATTTTTCAACATAGACGCGGATTTATCGAGTACAAGTATATCCCAACTAGACATTTAACATTAAATAAGTAAAATCTTTAAATATAATTATAAAAAAATTTTATATCATCGTTTGTCAGATCATAATTTAGTAAATTTACCATAAATCTATAATTAAGAGGTAAATTTATATTTTTTTTGCATCTATTCATATAATAATAACATAGTCCTCCGTCTATTTCTCCTCCGTATGTAGAAATCAAAAGAGGTATATCAGTAGTTTTAATCAATAATATATTAAGTTGTCTTTTATTTTTAGGGGTTCTTTCTATACATGTGCCATATTTTGACATCGTAACAACCGTGATGTTTGGAATAAAATTTATTTCATTGACTAACGAACTTATAAAAAAGTTTTTCATTTCGGCAAGACTTCTGTTATAATTTTTGCTCAATGATGCAAATTTATAAACTTTATGTATATCTATATAATTAGAAATTACTGCTAGACAACCAGACGATGCACAATAATATTTTTCATTTTTTACTTTATCTTTTTTAAGTTTTGATATAGAGTACCAAAATCCTGAAAACCCACCAGGGGGGACTGATAAACACTCTTCTTTTTGATAACCCGGAATGCTAATTAATAAACAATATAAAAATAAAACACTAAGTGAATATTTGAAGTTCATTATTGAATAAATAGTTTTATGCTTTAAATTGTATAATAAAATATAAAACTATTTTAAACATGTCTTATATTTCCAGACATTCTGTAAATAATAAATTTGGTTACAAAGGGGCTACAAAAGAAGACCTTCCAAGAATAAAAAGTTTAAAAATACCACCTATGTGGACAAATGTAAAAATAGATAAATCTAGTAAAGCTAAAATTCAGGCGACTGGATATGATTCTAAAGGAAGAAAACAATACATATACAACAAGGATTTTATAGAAAGATCAAAAAAGACCAAGTTTAATAAAATGAACTCATTTGATTATAATAAATATTCTAGGATAATTAAACACTACATATCTAAAAGAGACCTGTCAAAAGAATGTGTTATGGCAAATGTAATTAAAATAATGGAAGAATTATGTATTCGAGTTGGAAATGAAAGTTATAAAAAAGAAAACGGAACTTACGGGATTTCTACACTATTAAAATCTCATTTCAATAATAATACATTATCTTTTGTAGGTAAAAAAGGCATATTACATAATAAAATAATAAATAATAATGAATGTATTTCTTTTATTCACAGGGTACTTAAAATCAAAGGTCCATATCTTTTTTATGACATTACCGGTTCGCGTATAACGTCGGGAAATCTAAATGCGTTTTTAAGAGAAAAAGTTCAATCTAATATAACATGTAAAGACATTAGGACTTATTGTGCAAATAAAATATTTAATAAATTTATGAACGGTATTAAAAAGGGAGATACAGAAAAACAGCGGAAAACAAATGTATTAAAAGGGATAGATCATACCGCAAACGAGCTAGGAAATACAAGAAAAGTATGCAAAGATTCTTATTTATGTCCAACTATTATAAATAAATATTTGTAATTTAAGTTATACATCGTAAAAATAAAAATATATAAATATATAAATGAACCTTATTAAGTGGTTTTTAATGTTAGTTTTAAGCTCTACAAATGCTTTCCATCTCCCGATAATTGACAATTTGTCTACCATTAAACAGGTGACTCAACATTTGCCGTATGATACCCGTATAAAAATAGTAGAAGAAGCTACAGGTGTTTTACCGAAGTTAGATTGGTTTGGACATATAGTCCTCACTAATAATGAAAAATTAATAGATAACGTAATTCATACAAATTTAACAGATGAACAAAAGAAAACTCTAATACTTAAAATAGTAGTTTTGACTAGACAAGGGGATCAAATGGGCGGTAAAATTCTACTAAATTATTATAATCTAATAGATAATATACTATGAAACCAAATTTACAACAATTTAAAGCAATCGTGTCTGGTACTGAAATGATAGTACCTGTAAATTTAATATCTGATATAATTCATGTAGCCGCATATGATGATCATATAAATCTAGAGAGTTTCGCTATAAATAGTCTATTGGCGTTTAGTATATATAAATTTGATAGGTATCGCGACGCTCAAGAGGCGAATACTGAAGATATTACAGAGTTTTACGATGCTATACTAAAAAATAAAAATAGCATAGAATTTTTACTATTTTCATCTTCAGTTTGTACAATTACTTTATTGATACATTATCAAATGTATATTATTTTACCGGTGTATTTATCGTCTTTCCTATATAAAAACATTAAAACTTTAAGTTTCCCCGTAAAACCATTTTATGTATCTAGTTTATGGACCATTTCTACATGTATAATCCCTGAATACACTGATGCAGACATTTTAGCATGTGTATCAGTTTTTATGTGTATATTTGCTCTTACGAATGTAGCGGACATATCGGACTACGAAGAAGACATGAAATACAACGTCTCTAGTTTACCAACTGAGATAGGCATGGATAACACTTTAAAAATTTGTTATTTATCTAGTTTATTATCTACATTATCTTTTATAAACTTAGAATATTTTTCAAATAGTGTTTATGAATATATATACATTTTATCTAATATAATACCTTACATTACTGGATAGAATATTCTATACCCGCGTCTACAAAGGTTGAATTAAGAGTTTCTTCATTTAAATTGTTATTAATAAAAAGATTTACAACTTCTACTATCTTTGATTTATACAAAGGAAGTAGTTCTCTATTTTCATTACCCTCTGAAAATGATGTATGCATATAATTATTGTAAGGTTGGTCTAGAATGTCACAGTGGCCAAAATCTTTAATAATTAACTCAGTTTTATTCTGAAAAACATCTGTGTCTAACTTACCAAGTGGAATAAACGGAATTTTAACACTCGGAATTAAAAGCATATTTTTCCGGAGTTTGTCGAATGACCACTTATAAGATTTTTCAGCCTTTATTACAAGTACATCCGAGAATTTATTAATATCTGGAAATTGTTTATTAACAAGTTTATTATTATCAACTGGATCTAGAAGAATTACTTTATCCACATTAAATCTAGAACAATGATTTAACAAGGTAGTAGCACCCGATGAATGACTAATGGCAAATGTACCCTTATTTGTAATGTCATTATCCAAAAGCTGCGTGACCATGTTATCATTTGGAAAATAACTAACTGAATTTTGAATAGGCTTAACATTTGCTACTTCGTTTAATTTTTCTATAAAACCTCCGTAAATTAAATTAGGCATTAGTGCATTTCCGCCTGAGAAGAAAAGAGCGTTAGGTTTTACGGTAAATGATAAAACAGTTAAAAGTGCGTTAATGATTGACATCTTATTTAATTAAATGAATATATTTTTTTAAATTAGTTTAAAACAAAGAATTAATAAATTATATAACAATAAATGTTTAACCTATTAAGTCTTACATTGGGATTTTTAGCTTCTTCTAATTTTGCTAGAAGAGTAAATAGTATTAATATGTTGGAACCTTATGATTTAGTAAGAAATGTTGCAAGACAGCCTATTCAACAGCTGTCTTATAATAAATTTATGGAAAATTTAAAGGATGTAGACGTTGCGGCAATAGTAGAAAACAAAAACGTAGCAATTTTACACGACAATTTGGACAATCTTAATCTTTATAAATATCTTCCGCAGAATACAGATGATGTTGTTGATACATTAATTAAAAATCATGTAGACTTTCAAGTTTTTGACCTAAGTAAACAAGGTATACAGGTCCCTTTTTTAGTTCAAATAATTGGATTAATTATTGTTTTTAATGTAATTTCATTCTTTATCCAAAGAAATTCTCCAGGAGGAGATGCTATGGCATTTATGAGAAAAAAAAACGATGTAAACATTAATTTGAGTGTAAATACTACATTTGCCGACGTCGCCGGAATTCCGGAAGCTAAAGAAGAACTTTATGAAATCGTAGACTTTCTTAAAAATCCTGAAAAGTATGTATCTGTTGGGGCTAAAGTTCCACGAGGGGTTCTTTTGGAAGGCGATCCCGGAACCGGTAAAACACTTCTAGCAAGAGCTGTCGCGGGGGAAGCAGACGTTAATTTTATTTCTGCAAGCGGTTCTGAATTTGTAGAAATGTTTGTTGGAGTAGGTGCACAGCGAGTAAGAGCTCTTTTTGATAACGCTAAACAAAATTCACCGTGTGTAATTTTTATAGATGAAATAGATGCAATTGGCGGAAAAAGAGGTTCTGGGTTTAATTCTGGGGGAAACGACGAAAGAGAACAAACGCTTAATCAAATTCTAACGAATATGGACGGATTTGAAAAAACAGAGGGTATTATAGTTTTGGCGGCCACTAACAGGGTCGATACATTAGATGCTGCTTTACTTAGATCGGGTCGCTTTGACAGAAAAGTTAAAGTTACTCTTCCAAATAATAACGAACGTAAAGACATCGCAAAGATTCATTTTAGGAATAAAAACGCTAATTTTAGTTATACAAAATTAGCAGATCTCACTTCGGGATTTTCCGGCGCGGATCTTGAAAATTTAGCAAATGAAGCGGCTATTCTTTCTATTAGAAATAATCAGACTGTTATCGATGATGATCTAATATTACAGAGTTTTGAAAAATCCACAATTGGTCTCCCAAAGAAATATGATACTCGGAGTCTTACGGTAAAAAGACTAATTGCTCTTCACGAGGCGGGTCATGCGTTAGTAATTAAGCAGTTTCCGGAGTACTTTAATCTTCAAAAAGTTACTATGAATGCAAATACCGCCGGGGCGGGAGGATATACCTTGTTTACTCCAACAGATTTTTACAATGAATATCCAACGAAAGGGTTTTATATGGCGCGTATTATAGCGGCACTTGGAGGAAGGGCTGCAGAAATGTTACATTCAGATGTACAACTAAAAGGAAGTCTAAAAATTGATTATTCGCATGTTACAACCGGTGCAAGTAATGATCTTATGCAAGCTACCAATATCGCAAATAAATACATTGATTTATTTGAGTCATATGTTATAAATGATATGTATTCACAGGATTGGCAATACAAGAGAGAAGTTCGTGTAAAAGAAATTATAGACGATTGTTTAGAACATGCTAGAGTTATACTTCAGAACAATCACATTGAATTACAATTACTTAGAAATCAATTACTTTCAAATAATACTGTTTCCTTTTAAATAATGAAGATTCATAATATAGTTAAAAACTTTATCTTATATAGATTATTTGATGTAGAAACTCTTATTTTTTTATTTATATGCAGAAGACTTAAATTCCAAGAGGAAAATATAGTATTAAATAAATTGGTATACTTCATGTAATTTTAAATAACTCCATTTAAAAAAATGTCAAATTATTATTTGTAGATGAATAGAGATAGTTTCCCCCGTATACAAAGACCCCCTTCTAAAAAATCGTATGTATTTTCTACCGAGAGAGACGCTCCTATGACATCTCTATTTGCTACACCTGAACAGATTAAACCTCCAAACGGTGATACTAATTTAGATTTTTTTAGTCAAATAAGGCGCATGTTAGTACACCGTGGATATGTATTAGTCACAAGTTCTTTGATAATATTTGTATCGACCTTCTTATTGTGCGTGATAAGCAATTTAATATTTAGATAAAACAATTTAAAAAAATTAATTATAATAAATCAAAATGTACAGAATTATTCCACTTAGGATGTTAAGAAGAACAAAAGGTGTTAAATTTGATGAAATGGTGCCATCTGATATCCCAAAGATTAGTGGAATAGACCGAGTTATACATGGACCCAATTCTATATCACCCGGACCAATTGAAGATCCGGATATTGGATCAGTACCTGTTAAACGACCTTGGTATATGCATCCAGGCCAAGATGATAATCTTTTAGTTTTACAAGGTACTCGATATATAGATATTTTCGATCCATCTACAAAAACTAAAGCTTCTTTTATAGTAACCCCTGATAAAGTATATAAAAATGATAAATTATACTATGACGGTCCCGCTATGGTTGTTTGGCCAGCTGGAATATTTCATAGAATTATAAGTGGAGTCGAAGGAAGTATTTCTGTAAATCTTTCATCTAGAACAGAAAAGTTTGACATTAAGGATAATTTTAATATTTACAATTTGTGTACAAATACCGGGGATTATACACTTTTAAAAGAAGGTCACGAAGATCAGCCAGATTTTGGATACATTTATCCTAATGATGAAATTAAAGCTCTTTTCAAAGATTCTTAAATAATATATAAAAATGTGTTTAATTTTACAAAAATTTATATATTATAAGTGTAAAATGTTAAGGACTTACGATAGCGCATTGATAATCGATAGTCAAAAATTTAATAAAGTTGTAAATAAACTAAGAGATTTTTTTAGGGGACGAGGGTTTATTGAAGTACATGCACAAAATAGGTTATCTATACTTGCAGCATGTGAAGATCCTTTTAATTTAAAAACTTTTGATTACGCTGGACAATTGTGGCCATTGCCTCAAACTTCACAGATGTGGTTAGAATACGAAATACTTAAAAATCCGGATGTCCCTGGTTATTTTTCAGTTTCGACTTCCTATAGAAGTGAACCCAATCCCGTCCCCGGAAGACATGATTTAATATTTCCAATGTTCGAGTTTGAATGTAAGGGAGATATGGATGATCTAGTAAATATTCAAAAAGATTTACTAACACATCTTGGTTATACTTGTGATTTTTATGAAAACGATTACACCGCGATTGCAGAAGAATTTGGTGTAACCGAGTTAGAGCATGAGCATGAGGAAAAGTTGTACACAGATAAGTCCCCTGTTGCATTCATTAAAAATTTTCCGGAATTTACATCTCCTTTTTGGAATATGAAAAGAAATACTGAAAACGACACTGGTAAGAAAGTAGACGTAATTCTTTCTGGTATGGAAACATTTGGATCCGCTGAAAGAGAATGTGATATAAATATTATGAGAAATCGTTTTAAGAATATTATGGACGGTGACTACCGGAAGAAATTAGTTCAATTATTCGGAGAAGAACGTGTAGAATCCGAATTAAAAGAATACTTTGAATTAAGTTTTGTTCCCCGGGTTGGTACAGGTATCGGAATAACTCGTTTAATCAAATCTATGGAAAAAGAGGGCCTTCTTTAAATAAATGGCATAATAGTCGCAAAATTCATGCAATGTTCATGCATAAATACATGTTCAGGGGTTTCTTCGCGATAATCTTTCCAAAAATCATTAGTTACATTTAATACTTCTAGTTTTCTGACAGGTTTCATTATTTCTTTTTCATTGAATTTTAATGAAATGGGTATAGAAGATTCTCTAAAAAAGCACATGTAATTAGACTTAACAGCAAAATCCTCTGTCATTTTAATTAAATTTAAAGGCGTTCCTGTAAATTTTAATACTTTATTCTTTTTTGAAATTATATCGTAATTAATTTTTTCCTGAATGTAATTAAATTTAATTTTTCCATTTGGTCCATTAATTCTATTTATCGGATCCCATTGTAACGTATTTGATATACATTCAAGTACTACAAAATGAAAGTTATTTTCATGTTTTGCAACAGTCATTATTTCAAGTCTGGAACCTCTCATCCAAAAAGAATCAATACTGTAACAATTAAATAGTAATTTTGGTTTTACACAATCGTTGTCGTCAGATACTCTAATATTGGCTAGTTCCATACCCGGTGGTAACATGTTTTGAATAACATTTGGATTTAAAATGTTGTAACTCAGCCATAATGAATATGGTTTAATTCGAAGATTTATATTTTTCATTTATTATTTAATAAAAAGATATATTTAAATCAATATTAATAATAATGTTAAACTTGCTAATAAATATTTTTGCCTTTTTAGTAGTCCCTAAAAATGTAATATTACATTTAGAAAAAATTCCAGATGGGATAACCCATACGGGAGTGTCTTTTCAAACCCCTCTTAAAACCAGGAGATATGATTTTAGAGCCTTTAATGAAAATTGTACATGTATGACAACAGGTTTAGACAGAATGGACCCGAAAGTTCTTTTTCCAAATATATACGACGAGGGATTTGATCCAAAAACAAAAGAGTACCTCGAAGATTTTTTTACACAAAAACCGGAAATTATATCATTAGACATAAAATTAGGGACTACATTAAAAACATTTGCTGAAATAGACGTGTATTCAAACGAGATAAATAAAAAATATATATTTTGTGTTTATGATTGTAGACATTACGTTGATAAAATGACGGTTTGGGCGGGGGTGGGTCACATACCTATATGGAGATTATCTAGATATTTTAAAGACTGATTTTTCCGCTAACAACGGCATTAAATATAATTAATGTTGATAATACCAATGAATTAAATAAAGAACCGATCCAATGTACTTTAAATAAATAAACTTGTATTACTTGAATCACAGCCGTAAATATTAATATACATAATAAAACAAGATCGAAGTGTGCAAATACTTTTTCAAAATATTGATTCATGATTGTATACAATTTATTTTTTTTTTCTTAAAATCTATTATAATATTAAATGATAAAAGTAATTAAATTTAGTAAACTTAAATCCGGTAAAAAAAAGTATGAAATAACGTTCGAAAAAAACGGCAAGACTTACATTCGTAAATTTGGTGCACGAGGCATGTCTGATTTTACTAAACACAAAGACCGCGCTCGCAGAGAAAGATACATTTCTCGTCATAAAAAAGATCTTCGTACAAATGATCCTATGAAACCAGGATACCTGAGTATGTACATTCTGTGGAATAAACCAACTTTAAAGACTAGTCTTGCTGATTACAAGCACAGACTTAGTGTTTACAATAGAACTGGTAAGTTTCCTAAAGGAATAAAAGGCAGTAAAAAGTTATCATTTGGAGTTATGATCCCATTCGAAGAAACTTCGATGAATATTTTACCAGGTGATGTTCAAAATTTAATTCAAAGAGACGTGTCTGCTACAGACGTACAAAGAATATATCGAGGGAGAAATGTCAGAAATATACCAAGTAATGTAATGACTAAAAGGGGTCTTAAAGAGCTTATTTGGAGAATGAATGCCGAATATGAAAGCCCCGAGTATGCCACGGAACAAATGAAACCTGGTTACGGAGAACCTTGGCTTGTTTTGAACCCCGCGCGGCGAGAAACTTCGCAGTGGCTTTACTACGCAGCTGATATATTAACTGCGCAAGATTTTGAAAATGATGATCTCTGGTACTTATGCATAGAGCACATCATTGATGAATTTGTAGATATGAACCCAGACGTTAATAGATACGAAGGTCAGGTAGCCTCAAATTTAACATTGTCCGAAGAAAATTTAGAAATTATCCTTGCTAAATTAGGACACGATGTAGATTTTGACATTCCGGGGTGGTACACACGAGCTCTTTATTGGCTTCAAGAAGAATACGCAACCGGGAACGCTTTTGGTAAAAAATACAGTGTACCGGATAATGTAGTTAACAAGACATTGTATGCGTCTATTAAGGCTAAAATTAAAAGATCAATTAAAGGTCGTAGATGGGGTGCTTATGATTCTGGACGTCTAGTAAGAGAATACAAGACAAAGGGAGGTAAATATCGTGGATCTAAAGGAAAAACTGATCTCGGAAGATGGTATAAAGAAAAATGGGTAGATGCATGCGCATGGCCAAAAAGAAAACCATGTGGGCGTAAGACAAAAGAAAAAATAGCTTATTGTCGTCCAAGTAAACGCGTAGATTCAAAAACTCCAAAACTTGTACAGAAGTTAACAAGGGCGCAAATTAAGTCAAGATGCGATAAGAAGAAAAGATCTCCCGTTAAAATAGTAACAAAATTTGGTTCAAATCAAGAAGTTACAGATAAAATGCGTAAACAAATGTTTAATCAAATAATGTCGGCAGACGACGTAGAAGATGGAATTAAGTCAACTATATCTAAACGTTGCAAAAGAAGATTTCAAGATTCTTTTTGTCAAAGTATATTTACAGACTTGCTTTTATCTATTTATTACACTATAGTCAAAAATTCTAATATTACGAATAATAGAAAGAAAAATATAACCAAAATGACCGAATTTATACCTAAAAATTTCAATCCAACTTTATTAAAAATAAATAAATCTCGATTTGATAAAATAAATACCATGTTATATTCTTTACAAGATCATGCATATGGTACATTTAAAAATGCTAGAGTAGCGAGTTTGATTTATGAATACATTCATATTAAATAAAGTTAAAATTTTATACAATATAAAAATATAATTTATTCATATTTAAATGAATGAAATTGTACCGGCTTTGGGAGCAGGGATAGTCTCTACATTTATTTGCAATCCTTTAGATACAATAAGAATTAACTATCAACTTAATAAACAAATAACTTATTCTATTCGTAATTTATACCGCGGGTTAAATTATGGAATTATAGCGGTGCCTTCTTTTTGGACGATTTACTTTCCATTGTATAAAAAAATAAAGGAAACAGGTGTACCGAACCCAATTGCCGCATACATTTCATGCTGTACAGCGAGTACATTTACTACCCCATTTTGGGTACTTCGTCAGAGGGTTCAGACCGGTAAAGAAATTATTAATATGTCCCTAATTAATTATTATAGAGGTCTTATACCTACTTATGTAGTCAATTTAAATTTTACAGTTCAGATACCGATGTATGAATATCTTAAAGATAAAACAAATAATTCCACCTTTAATACATTTTTAAATACATCAATTTCAAAAACAATCGCGACTTGTATTTTTTATCCATTTGATACAATTCGTGCAAAAATTAGAAATGGAGACTCTATTAAACAAATAAAATTCGTTGAATACTACAAAGGAATGACTATATATCTAATTAGAAGTATACCTTATCATGTATCAGTATTCTGTACATACGAGTTTGTAAAAAATTTAATATAACTTAGTGCTTGTAAAAAACAATCGGCTAAATCGTCTTTCTTTTTATGACTTTCAAAAAAATCCTGATGGCTATTAAGTAAATACCTCGTATGTGCGATACCTAGATTTTTATTTTGTCTGTATTTATCCTTTGATTTATGTTCTATTTTAACATCGCAACACTTTAATTTGTACTTCGCTGCGTAAAATTGAATTTTTGCCATCCTTTGTTGTTCGTGTTGTACTCTTAGTATAAAATAAACGTATATAGCAGTTGATATATTTCTCATTTTTGGATTAAAAGATGGTTGTTTTTCAAGAAGAATTATATCAGCTTCTCTTAAATATTCTAATTGATCCAATTCCTCAATTACTCGTAGAGTTTCGTTTGTTCCAGAACAGTCTAATACATCCCAATCAAGTATACATTTGTCTACTGAATCTATCAAACAATAGGCCAGGTTTTTTATTCCTATATCAAATGAAAGAATAATCATTATTTAACTTAATAAGTAATTATTATTTTAAATTACTTTAATCTCCAGTTGTTCTATGAAACCTATTAAAAACTCTTTCATTATAAGAAGGAGAATCACATGAATCAATGGAGTAATTATCAAAAGATCTTTCTTTTTTAATAAAAGGTTCATTGTATGATAAATAATCCGGGGTTGTTGGTTCTTCAACAACGGTATTTAAAAAAGAAAATAAACATCCCATTATTTATTAATATTAATCAAAGGTTTTATATCAAATAATTTATTCTTTTTCTTTTTAGTTGAGTTAGAAGTGTTAATATCATTAATATCCCATGAAATAAAAAGCTTATCATTTCCAAGCACAATAGTACAAAATCCTTCTTTCTTAAAAACGTAATATAGATACGTTGTTATTTCTACAACATTGTACCCAGGAGAACCAAATACATAACTCGGTACAGTATATACACATCTCATTTCCCCGTGTTTGGCTAAATGTGCTATTTTATCTGTTATTTTGTTAAGAATACCCTGTTTTAATTCATTGTATCTACTCTGTTGTCTTTTTTGAAGATTTATAACATCATTTAACGCAGACATTTATATTATAAACTATAGAATTTAAACTATAGAATTTAAACTTTCTAAAAAAGCGTGGGTTCTTGTTTAAGATTTTCAGTTTCCTCCTCTCCTTCGTCTTCATCCGAGAAATCGTCATCTGACGCATCATCTATGTTTTCTTGTTTATTAACTTTCACCGAATCATATTTGTTATTTTTAAGATCGTTAAACTCCTCTATCTCATCCGTCATTTTTTCTTGATTGGTCAATGGTTCTCCTCTATTAAACGGCATATCGTCTTTTAGAGTCCCGGGAATAATTTGTTTGTTAATTGGTTTTTGTATTGGAATAATAGGAATATTTTTCTTTTCGTCTGCGTCTACATCTACGTTTAATTCGTCGTCTGAAAAATCTTCATCTGGTTCTACTATATCATTATTTTCTGGATATCTAGTTTCTTCCTCGACAAAAGCCCCCGAAAGATATTCATTTAAAATATATTCTATGGGAATTTGATTGGCAATTGTATCATTTATAGATGTTACTATTATTTCTAATATCTTAACTTTATCATCTTGTATCATTTCCGGGTTATAATAAATACATTCGGAGCATTTTATTAATATTTTGTGTAAAAATGTATTTAGATTAGGTACTTTAATTTTAACAGATTTGTCTTCACTCTTTAATCTTACACATGCAAGTATTTTAACATGACTTACAAAAATCGCTGTAACAAGATCCATTAAATATGGAAATTTAGAATTAATACCATGAAGTCTTTCTTCTAATTTGAAACTCGTCCAATTTGGAACCCCTTTTAATTCTTTTTGGAAATTTGAATAAGAAATAGTTCTACGAATATTATTTTTTTGAGATTCCGTGTATACATTTTTAATAATATCATAAAAACCGGGTTTTATGGTGTTTATAAGTTGTTTTGTATACTCGTCTTTTGCTGCCACCAATACATTAACGTTAAGAGTTTCAGACATGGTTTACAATTTGTATTTTATTTTTAAATGTTATTTTAAACTACAAAAAAATAAGTACATAAATATATAAGTATGTGTACAATTTCTAAAAAAAGGGTTAAATGGAATATAGACCCAGACTTTATTAAAATGATAAAAACTTCATTAAACAACGACAAAAATGAAATAGCCGGCGCCTTGTTATTCACCGATGTAAACTGTAAAGATAAAATTTGTGATAAAAAAAGTACCAAATTTAAGATTAATAAAGGAAACGGGTCGAGTGTTTATACTCCGCAGGGAATAATAAATTTTCATACTCATCCAAGAAGTTGTTACATCTCAGAAGACGCAGTTTATGGCTGGCCCTCTGGAGAAGATATGGGTCAATGTATAAATTTTGCCAAAGACGGTACTCTTATTCATATAGTATTTTCTCTAGAGGGTGCGTATATAATAAAAGTTAATAAAATATTAAATAAAAAAGATACAACCGTTCTTGAAAACGTATTAAAGCAAACTCATGTATTTCGTAGTAAAAATCAATCTACGCAACTTAGGAATTTTAAACAAAAATTTAATGTATCTGGTCCAACTACGAAAGACATTTGGCTAACAGTCATAAACGGCTTGACATTAAATAAATTATACACATTACATAATTTAATTAATGATAAAAATGTAAAAGTACCTGATAATAAAGAAAATATATTTGAAGTTAATTTAGCACCTATTAATAAAACGTTAACATTTAATGCAAATTATATACCAGAGGCGTGTCACATCAAATCTTTCGGGAGGTCTCTTTAGTGACCTCCATTATTTCAAGAGTTTCAAAAAAATTAATTAATAGTCCTTTTTCGCAGTTCATATTTCTAAGATATTTTTTCAATTGATTTGTCTCTTTAGATGAAAGTCTAGAATTTTGCGACTTCAATTCAAGAATGTATGTAAACTCTGAATCGTAGATAACTATATCCGCTCTTTCAAACCCTACATAAACTCCCTTGTATAAAATAGGAATGATAACCTCTGTCTGAACAAGGAACCCTTTCAAATTTAATTCTACGTAAAGAGCATATTGGTATATATTTTCTTTATAGTAATTTCCCAGTTCAGCGTTAACTGTTTTTATACATTGTATAATTTTTTCCATAATAAATTAAATAAATTTTGTCTTTAAATTATTCTTTTTTACTTCTCTTTTACATTCATCCAGTGTTTTATTAAGAATCACAGGGTCTGTTATAATTTTTTAGAAAATGACCTTTAAGATAGTTACAAAATGTATACTTCCCTGATCCAATATTACCTCCGAATGAGAAAGTCATCTTTTATTTTAAAAAAGACAGATTTCATTTAATTTTTTAACGAGAGGATCACCGTCGAGAGGATTAGAATGATCTGGTAAATCTTTTATTATGTATTCTTTCATATAACACGGTTCTTCCAGAACTTTTTGTTTTTTTAATTTAAACTGCGAAACCTCCCATCTTATGAAAAACGAATTTTTTGTATAAACAACCGCGCTACATTTTAATAATGCTATACCTTCTAATTCAGTGGGGATATCTTCAATACTTACCTGAGCATTTTTTGTTTCGTAAAAATAAGTATCATCGTCGTAAAAACAATGTAATACATTGTCCTTGACTAGAGCTTCTTTATAAATACTTTCGCAGTCTTCTGTGTTTATTTTTTTACCAAAAAAGTGTTCACTCTTTTCAGATGTTATTTCTACGACCGCTGAAGATATTTCTCTCATAAATTCCGCCGTGGATTCATCAACTACAAGTTTGGCTTTTTGTTTTTCTTTGTTAAGAATTATAGACCCTTTGTTTATTTGTAAACTTATTTCACCGTGTTTATACATAACTTTAGAATAAAAGACATTTTTGTTCGTATTTATTGGATCGTAGACTTCGACGTCGTCCTTGAAAGTACCCATATTTTAATTAGTTTTAATATTTTAATTAAAATAATGGAACGAATCTTTATTTTATTAAAAGGATTTGGCTTAAATTAAACTCCCCGTTTTTACACGTAAACGAACAAACCATTTTACCCTCCTTTTTAAAATTACCTTTTGACGTTAATTTACTATTTTCATCATAAAATTTAGAAGTATCCGTAATGTTTACTATTATATTATTATCAATTATTAAATTAACAGGGATGTCTCTTATTTTAAAAAGTCTATCTATATACCCGCATATATTTAAAAATAAATTATGAGAATCAGAATTTTTATTAATTATAAGATGTATATACGCGTCTTTAATTTTATACATCATAATAGGACTTTTAACATAAAATTCTTTACCGTTATTGTTTAATATATATTCAGGTGTTACTATTAAATCTAATATGTTAATTTTTTTATATGATATCATCTTAATACACTAATACACTATTGTATTGATATATTTAAATATGGTATCACTAACGTATAATTAATTGTACATTCCGAATGGAGGGGAATCAACCCTATTTTTTTTATTTTCAATAAAAATTTCAAAGGCTTCTGTAAACTCTTTAATTGATATATTGTATAAATTTTCCCTACCAAAATTATTTCTAGTGTTAATAATTATCGCCTTTTCTATAATATTATTTATATCACCCCCGTTACCGCTAAATAATTTAATATTTTGATTTATAAGATTTATAATTTCGTCTTTTTTACAAGAAGTTTCCCATTCTTTTTCATCTATATTTTTAAAATAAATCTCTGTCAATTCAGATGCTGTATAATTTTCTATTGTAAATGTCCAAGGAAATCTTCTACGAAGACCTGGATTTAGTGAAAAAAAACAAGAATCTAATTCTTTTTTATAACCCGCAATGATACACACTATTTTATCAACATTCTCTGTCAAATATTGATTAATTGTATCCACACACTCTTTTGCATACATATCTTCTTGTCCAGAATTGGAACCCAGAGAATACGCTTCGTCTATTAACATAACGCCGTATTTACATCTATCTAAAGTCTCCGTAGTTTTAATAGTAGTGCCCCCCAAATACTCCGAAATCAAATCCGCTCTTCTTACAACGTTGAATTTAGTTTTTCTAAATATACCCAGTTTAGAATAAATTTTAGATAAAATATGCGAAACAGTCGTTTTACCTGTACCCGGAGGTCCTTCTAAAACAGTATGTAACATAACGGTTTCGTCTATACCCTGTATAAAATATAAAATTTGATCTATGATTTGCTTCTTAAGAACTCCAAGACCTATCATATTATTTAATTCTATAAGCTCTTGTAATATTTTGGGAAGGACGTCCATTTTACTAGGATAAAAATGTCTGTATTTTCTTTTTGGTATTTTTTTCTCAGAATAATCCGTTATCATTTCAATTAAATTATCTAAACTGTCTAGTTTATAGCCCGTTATATCGAACATATTTTCATCAGAATCAGAATGATGACCCAATCTCCTTTTCATGTTATAATTTAAAATATATTATTTTTTTAAAATACAATATATGACGTGTATTAATGATTACATATCAGAAATAAACGATAACGAAGACATTGATGTTAATAAAATTGTAAAATCTTTTGAAAAAAGACTCAAGAAATGTTTTAAACTATACGAAGATAACGCGGGGTTCGAAGATTATAAAATGACGGAATATGATTATATAGTTTTATATACTCTATGGAAATATACAAATAAAACATGCTGCATAGAGGAATTTTTAGTTGTAATGTACTCTTATTATAAAATAGAAGAATTTTACTTTCCTATAAACCTGTTTAAGACTTCGAATTGTGTAAATATACTTTTAGAAACCAATGCATGCATTATACTTGAAAAACTAATTAAAATAGATTAAAATATTTTTGTAATAATAAATGCCCTATCAATTAAGGTTTTATAGTGATAATATGCCTCCTGTATTAAGTAATGGGTTTCAAGATATACAAATTAATAATTATATAATCGGAGCCTCTAATGACCCACATTGGAAATTGTATCCAAAAGACCAATTTTTAAGTGCTAGAAATATGTATCCAATTGGATATGCATTTACTGACTATGTAGCTGATACAAATCATTATATATTTTACATGCCAGACAACACTGGCCCTACAATGGATTATTCAAGAAAATTAAGAGATCATTTTGAGACCATTCATAAATATAAACAACAATACAAAAAAGAAGAACTAGAAAAGTTATCAGACGAAAAAAAAGAAAAAACAACACAGATTAGAAAATTACTCTCTGAACAGAAAAAACAATTAAAACTGTATACAGAAGAAATTTCTAAACTAAGTTCAACCCGTGATCGCGCGATCAGGAACGCGGTAAGGTCGGGGGCGACAAAAAATGAGGCACAAGAATTATATGACAGGCAAAATCCAGCGTACGTTAACACTACCGGAAGTATAATAATCTTAAAATCGAATATTTCTACTCTTCAAAATGAACTTAAAAATTATACAGATTAATATTTAATTATGGAAAGTAATTGTTACTTTTCTGAAAATTTGATAATCCCAGAAAATGTAATAAATGTTTATACCACTCGTTCTCAGGCTATACAAATTAACAAGGTTATAAAAATGTTTATAAATTCCGATTCTATAATCACAGATGCTACAGCCGGGATTGGCGGAAATGCTATTCATTTCATAAAGCATTTTAAAAAAGTTAATTTAATTGAAAAAGATAGTTATATGTACGATATTCTTTGTAAGAATACAAAGGTCCCAAACTTTACGTACAATTGTTCATATAATTGGGTTAAGTTTATGTTAAAACAAGACATTGTTTATTTTGATCCACCATGGGGTGGCAATGATTATAAAAATAAGAAAAAGATAGATCTATATTTAGATGATATTAATATATTAGATATCATAAACGAAATTTATACTTTTACTAAAATAGCTGTTCTAAAGGTTCCCAATAATTTTAATGTATCTAAAATAGACAATTCTTTGTGGAATAATAAAATATTTAATATTACCAAAAACAAAAAATGTGTATACAGACTTATTATATTTTATAAACCGGTTTAAAGACAATTCATATTTAAATGTATAAGTAAAATACCTGTACGGTTGCCCGAGTGGTCTAAGGGGGCAGACTTAAGATCTGCTGGCGTAAGCCGCGTGGGTTCGAACCCCACACCGTACAGATATTTTACCAAATTAAAATATATTCGTTAATGTTGTATTATGAATATAGCTATTTCTGGATTTTCGGAATTACCCGAAGTTAAAAAAATACTTCAAAATAACTTTACAATATCCGAAGTTATAGACGATAATGTAAAATTTCTTTTAACGAAAAAGAATGTAAATGATATACAATATAAATCTTCAAAAATTAAACATGCTATCATTAAAAATTTGCCTATATTATGTTTCGAAGATCTTAAGAAAGACGATTTAATTAAACAACTTAAAACATTATAAAATAAAATAATGTAAATGGCCGTGTTTTTACCATTATATGAAAGAATTCATTTGAGTTATAATGAAAACGAAATTACTGATTTAATGTATGATCAATTAGACGACATTGTACAAAAGCATAATGTTAGAAATGTATGTTTTAATTTACATGGGGTCTTTATTTTGTCTAATTTTTTTTACGTTATGTACATAATTATATCTTATATCTTATATCTTAAATGTTAATTTTTAATAAGATAAATTAAAGTAATGAATATATTCTTTTTGTCTTTGAATCCCGAAATATGCGCAAAAAAATGCATCGTGTTGCACATGTTCGTAAAATAATACTCGAATATGCACAAATGTTATGTTCGGTGCATCACGTGTGTGGTAAATTTAAAAAACAATATAAAAACAATACCTAATTATATATATATGTTTGAATATATTTTCACAATTGGTTGTTTTGATAAATTACATAAAGGTCATATAAAATTATTAGAAGGTATGCAAAAACAGACTAAAAGAATTATTATAGGATTACATGATAATAATAGTATTGAAAAACTTAAAAATATTTCTGATATTGATTCTTATGATAATCGTAAAAAAAATTTAGAAAAATATGCATATGATATTTTTATGATTAACGATGTAGACCCAACAAAAGCTATACAAGAATATATATCAACTCATTTTGCGGATACGTCTATAAACTATAATGAAATTAGTAGTAGTTCTTTAATAGACCAAAATAAAGATAAAATAAAATTACCTACTGATAAGTTTCACTTATACGGAGTACGCGGAACGTATACAGCCGAAGATTTTCAAAAATATGAGGACAAGATTACAATATTGCCTATTGGACCATTAGCAAGACATTTTTATGAAGATAACGAATATCGTATTTATAATGAACGAGATAAAATAAAATATAGGAATTGTAAATATGGTACGTTAGTATATAGTAAAAATCATCTACCTTATCAACGTGAAGAATTTGACGGTATATTAAATAACAACACTAATTTTGGAGGCAGTGAAGATAATAGATATATTGTTTTTAAAAAAGAGCTATTTGTTGTATTTAATGGTATTAGTAAAAAAGATAATACAAGACAAATGTTTTTATATAATATAAAACAAAACAAACCTCGCCAATTATATATAAATAGCTATGATATAAGAAACTTAATGCAAAAAAACTGGATGCCTTATGTATACAAAGATAATCTATATTTTATATACTCTATTTGTGACTTGTGTGTTTTGAAACTTAATTCTTTTGATTCTGGAGAATGTGAAGTTGTTTTTGGACATCCATCTAAATTTACTAATAATACATTTATTGGTGGAACTAATTTATGTCATTGGAAACATAATTTATATATTGGTTTTGTGCATTCGAGAATGCCTTATTTATGTATGCCTTTTTTATACGATGCAAAAAACTATACATACATAACTACATACAGTTCTATAAACTTTAATATACCTATTTATATTCCCAACCCGTCTCACCTCGCACGGGATCGGACCGGTCTTGTAGAATTTCCTTATTATTTTGAAAAAATATCAAATAAATATAATTTATCTATATGCTATCAAGATGAATTATCAATTAAATTTGAAATTAGTACAAATGCCGTAGATGATTTATTTACTAATTTATTAAAATATGATAAACTTCAATCAATAACAATTGGTCCTTCACAAACCATTAGTAAAGTAATAAAAAGTGATTATACTGGAAATTTGTTTTTTATTAATGATTATAAAGATACATTTAAACATTCTCGTCAAAATAATGAAATAATTGTTACTAGAACAGATACAAACAGTGGATGGGGCCAAAATTTAATAGGATATAAAAAAAACTGGTGTTTTATGAGAGCAGATGATAACACAAATTTTCCGGCTATTGATTATATTAAAAGCATTATGCCTATAAAATATTTACCGTATTCGAAGGAAATATAACAAAATTACATCAAGCCGTGTAAGAAAGATGCAAACATACCCGTGACACCCAAGTATATTACAATATGGAAAAAACTTATTTTGCAAAATGGACGAATACAGACATTCCTTATTGGTACAAAAATTTAAATAAAATTTAAAATATGTTATAATTATTAAATATAAATGGAAAATACATTTTACCAATTTATAGTTGATAATTTTACACTTAGTGTGTTTATCTCTGTCATTGTATATAAAATATTCAGTAGTTTATTGGATGATATAATAACACCTATATTACTCAATATAATAGATCCGCACCACAAAATGACCCAAGTAAAAGTTGCACTCGGTGACTATTCAATTGAATGCGGAAAGTCTTTTAGAGACAGTGTCGTTTCATTTGTTATTTTATTTATTATTTACTTTGTCTCCAGTACTATGAAATAATTTGAATCTTCTTTGTACATATTAGAAACTTTGATATTATGTAATTTATAATAATTGTCGATATCTGATTTAATTTTTTTAAATTTTTTATCAAAAAATACACTTTTGCGAAACCTGTAGTCATATGTTTCTTCTAATTCTATATTATCACTCTCGCCTGAACAATTTATATAATACATAAATGTAGTATTTTCTGCGCAAAGTAAATCGTTAGGAGAAGGAATACATAATTGCCCAAGCAAACATTCGTAAGCCTTGTTGTACATATTGATGTATGTATCTTGGGTAGTTTGTTTTATATTTTCATCAAACGGGTTTAATATATAAAATTCCCAGCCATTGTTTAGCATTTTATATATTAAAATAAGTTTTGTTTTTAAATTAATTTTCATCGGAAGATTCTTCCGAGTAACTTTCATCTGAATAATCATCGTCGGAATCAGAATCTTCTAAAAATTCTAAATCAGTTTCGGTCACTGTTTCAAATTGCTTTTCATTTAATTCTTCATCTGGGATATCTGGTTTTTCTAGAAGGGGTGGGAATATTCTTGTTAGAACTTCTACTATTTCACCTGTTATTTTAGTTTTATTTACACACTTGAATCTTATAAAAAGATCTCCGTAAGAACCTGGTTCTCCTAAAACGGGCATCCCGCAACCACTGATCTTCTTTAGCATGTCGTCTTCGTCTCCAAAAATATCAAAAGGTTCGCCGGTTATTTTAAATGTTTCCCCATTTAAGTGTTTAAAATATAAGACAGGATTATACGCCTCTGCTAATGAAATCTCCTTTTCGAGTAGTAAATTATTTCCATCTCTAACGAATTCCGCGTGCTCTTCTACATCAAGTGTAACTACTACGTCACCTGTTTCGTAGCCTTGTTTTTCATCTGCCATATGATTAAATCTAATAGTTTGTTCATCTATCATACCAGGTTCAATCTTAATTGATAACTTCTTCTTTTCTTCTTCATAAGATCCGTCGGTATCGATTTTGTTTCTTCTTAAAGCTAACTTTTTCTTAGTACCACTGTACAATTCTTCTAAACTTACTGACAATGTAAATGCCATATCTTTTGTTCGAGGGGCTATTGGATCATTGTCGTCTGAGTCATCCGATTCAATTTCAACAACTCTCTTTTTCTTTTCCTTTCTACCACCGGGTTGAGGATCAGATACATCTAATGATATTTTTGATTCTTCTTTTTTAACTGGTACCAACGGAGAAACCTTTTGTTTCCCCATTTTTTTACTACTATTGGCCATTAACATATCTGGTTTAACGACTTCGGATACAGATTTTGTAATTTTAGAAATAGCGCTAGTCATTTCTTCTTCGGTAAGTGGTTTCTTTCCACTTCTCAATTCTTCGGGTGGTTCAATTTGGCTAGCCACTTTCTGTGCAAGTTTCATAATTTGACTAAAATCAGGGAGTTGCGGTTGCGCCATTTAATTTAATTAAATATTTAAAATAGTGATTATTACCGCGTTATTTATCTTTTACTTAGATCTATCTTTTCTTTTTTATCCCCTTCTTCTATAAAAGTGACATTTTTTGAGTACCGGTTACCAGAAGGTTTTTTAGAAGAAGGTTTTTCAGTAGTCAATAAGCTTTCAACTTTATCAAAAGCCTTTTTACCTTTAAATATTTTAGAAGGGTCATTATCTATAATAAGTAAAGGTACCACGTCGATATCTATACCCGTTTCAATTTTATCTTCTTTTACGTTAATGTATTCTATATCAGCCTCTTGTACTTTACTAACCTTTATCAAAAAATCTGTAGAAGCTTTACAGTTTGGATGATAAACCACAACTAAATTAAGAAAACTCATTTATTTAAAATTTTCATTTAAATTATTAATTGTAAACGTAATTATCTTCTACGTCTAGGAGCGGTATAAATGTTCCTGCTGATTTCAGGTTCTTTAGGAACTTCTTTAACGGGAGGTGGTTCTACTATTTTAACTTCTTCGGAGTCGGGCAATTCTTTTAATAATTTTTTGGCTTCTTTTAAAATTTCAGGATCTATTTTGGATTTTTTGGCGCGAACAAAATATTCCGCTATTTTAGCCTTATTCCTATTTTCAATAGCTTCTTGGATTATATTCGTAAGCTCTGTCTTAGACATTATCTTTTTAGGATTTATCTTTTCGTATTCTTCTATTACGTCTACGAGTGTTATTGTTCCGATTATTCTTGTAAACATTTCGTTAATGTCTATTTTATTCTTAACAGCAAATTCTACTGCATCTTTTTCGGCGTTTACTTTTTCTATAATGTCGTATATAAATCCTCCGTCTGTAGTTAATTTACTAAATGCTGTATTTGCCACTGCTTCTAATATATCAGCTCTGGTTACCAGGGGTTTTCCATTTAACAAAGAACTAGGTGTAATAAAATTTAAAGGGACATTGGTCATTTTAGAAATTTCTTCTTTCTTTATTATTTCGTCTTTCTCGGGTAAGTACACTGTTGTTTTAAGATAATAATAATAACCGGGTAAATTATTCATAAAAGGAAGATCTTCGTTTTTAATTAGACAGAAAAGAGGTACAGGTTTTGTAACAATTTCCCCTGTTTTTCTTCTAAACTCTTCTGCGTATAGAGTTATTATCTCTCCAGATTCTTTAATTTCACATATATAACTCCTATCATCTTTGTTATATTCCTTTGGAATAACTATGTTTCCATTAACTGTGTACTCTTTGCCCGGTATTATTTTTATAGGCGATTTCATAGTTGTAGATGTTAGATTATATATTGTAATAGATGTATAACCGTCAATAATAATCTTTTCTGGTTTTGTAACGTTATCTTTTGGTTTCAATAGGTCTTCAAATTGGTCGATTAATGAGTAAGATTTTACTTCTAGTTTTTCTTCTGGTATTGTTTGTAATAATTTTTTGTGTGTGTTTAGATTTTTATAATATTCTAATAATCTTATTTTTTGTTCTAGCGCGAGAGTATTTATTTCTGCCTGTGTTAATCCGTTTAATTTAGTAAGTTCTTCTACATATTTTATAGATTTATCTATAGCGGTAGTCCAAAGTTTATTTTTCGAATAATCTTTAAATTTGACTCTATTAATATCAAAATTCTTAAGTTCGTCAGATTCCACTATAATACCGTTGCATTTTTCGTTTAACCATTTACATTTAAATTTAAGACCGTTTACATCTAAAGAATAAGAATTTGAATCGTCGCACGCATCTTTTGTTATAAATCTATTACACGTATTCAAAGAATCCATTTTTTTCTTTAAAATTTTCTTGCTTGATACACCCTCTCTAAATAATTTACTTTTACCTCTGGTATCTTTATATTCTACATTGATATAACTATCGCTTGTACCTGTATTTTTTGAATCAGTTTTTTGAAATATACACGGTCCCTCTACTATTACATATCCGTTGTCAACACGCTCTTTCAATTCTTCGCTATAAATAGGTATGGTGTGTTCGTTAAATGAAAACGGTACCCCATAAATCTTAACCTGATCTTTTATAACAGTATAGACTTCGCCTGGTTCTTTGACACCAACCCGTGGTCTTATTGTATAATTTATTGTTTTTGTTGGAATTTTCAGATACTCATAGTACGTATTATACTCGATCGGATTAAAATTAATTTTGTTAACTATTATATCTTTTTTGTTGTATTTATAAATAAATTGCATTATACTTTTATAAAGTTCAAACGAGTCTTCTAAAAGATCTAAGTTATAAATACTAGCCAATTGTTCCAAATCATATCTTGTATAATTTTCCTTTATTATGTTTCCATCGTTTCCATACATGTTAAACATTGGGTAAAACCCTCCGTAAACATAATAATCCCCAACTTTGATATATTCAGGTGTATACTCTCGACCTTGTCTAAATTTAACAGGTTTTTCAACAACAACTATGGGAGGTTTGTAAGTATTATTCACAACATTTGCTAATTCATCTAATTGTTTTCTCATTTTAGCGGTTTTCATTATCCTGGCGGCTCTAAGATATATCTCATTTAAAGGGGTAGGATCTTGATTTACTTGTTCCATTATAGAACTATTATAAGAATCTATTTCATCTCCTCTAAGATTCTGAATATAAGAAATTACTTTAGAAGAATTTACATTTTCTGTAAAATTTTTAAGTCTTTGTATATCTACTATACTGAATTCGCCCTGTGTTATTAGAAATTCAGTTATAACAGGTGTAAGAACACTAGGTTCGAATGATAAGATACACTTAACCGTTCCGCTAGAATCTAATTGACATTTTAAATTAACTTTTGTAAAAAACTCGCATAGTTTCTTATATTCGCTATTAACTAAATTTATATAATAAGCGTATTCTTCTGGAGTTTTTGCTAAACCATATATTATTGTTTCAGTTAAAATAGAGTATTCTTTTGGTTCAGGGATTTTACATTTTGTAAATGTAGATAAAAATTGCTGCTGTGAATTTATTCGATCAGATATTGTAGCCAATGTGAATATTCTTCTAGAAGGAATTTTATTTCTCTGTTTAAGTAGATATCTAAGTCTATAATTTAATTCTATATAACCATCAGGTACTTCTAATTTTTTATAGTCGTCTAGAGATTTTTTCCATTGCAAATATTCAGAATATTGGCTCATTAGTTGCGAAATTTGCAAATTTGTCAATTCAGGGTGGTCTTTCTTAAACTTATAAAATCTATAGTTATTATTTTCTAATTCAGTCCTGTACGTGTCATAAAAAGAAGTATCGGGTCTCCAGTCTAACAATTTATTTATGTTTTCCTGTTTATCCCCTCTGATGTCAATGTCTTCATCTGGTAATGTTCTTGGTGTTTCATAAGTGAGTAAATTTATTATAGATTCATCTCCCGTAATTAAATCATTAAGTTTTTCTTGATAATTATTTATTAAAAATGTAATTTTAGATATATTAAATTTGTAATTTTTACTCGAATATTCGAATATATCGGTTTCTATTTTTTCAACTAATGTATCACACCCTGGATAATAAGTTGTAAAGAGATCTAATAATTTGTACAATCCCTCTTGACGCATCGAATAAATTTGAGTCCTATTTTTAAATAATTCAGAAACCGATATGTGACCAGTTGGTAAATAAGATTCGGGGTCTTCTTCGTACTTTAAATAATAATTTATCTTTCTTATTTTACTATTTAATATATCTCTCGATTTACCAGTTAACAATTTTGAATTAGCAACAAGAATTTCTCTAAAGTCTGTTAAGTAATCAGCGAATGATAAGTATCTTTTAACTATATTTTTTGTATTGCTACCAGGCAATGACATTCTTAATTCCCATGTCTGCGCAATCTCAGATTGATTTCCAGCGTCTGCGTTTATTTTAGTATAAAGTTCGTCTTGTAAAGGCAAAATTGTTACGAAATTTTCGAGGCCTTCTCCGAGATTTTTAAGATCTGCTCCTTCTTTTATAGCTAGATAACCGGTATTACCTTTTTCTAGATATTCTACAATGTCTGTTTCGGTTTCTTCAATGGGTGTTGCAAATATATCTGGTCGTGTATATACATATTGTCTAAACAATTGATCAGATGGTATATTATAATAGATGTTATCTTCTTCTATTATTTGTTGTAATAATTTATAATTCTCAGGATGATTTTTAAAGCGAATGACGTTTTGTTTATTTTCTTTAAGTCTTTCAATATACGACATGTATTTTAAAGTTCTTACGCCCGCGCATTTTAATAAATCCGTTCTAGACAATTGTCTGAGTTTGTTTTTAAGAATGTTTAATCTATCCGAATATACCTGTTCTTCGGGGTTTAATAAATTAGATCTTTTTTCTAAAACCGCTATATCACGGAGTTTATTACTCATTGGGGCGACCATTTTAAAATCATAATTTGAGGTTTTTGTTCCCGTGTTGTAAAAAATCTTAGTCACTTCATAAGATGACGTATAATAACCTATTAGTTGTTTTGTAGTCGCATATTTTCTCAAATAATCTTCTATTTCAGGGATATTATTTTCTATTTGCCCTGTAATTTTAAGATCGTAGTATTGATTAACCTGTTCCTTTGTAATTCCAAACGGTAAATTAGGAAATAATATACCGTGTTTTTTTGCTATTGCTTTATCATTTTTAATTTCTGCGTCGTGTAATTTTTGAAGTTTTTCGTTCATGGGTAGATCTAAAACGACAGGGAGTTTTTTAGATTCAGTTTCCTCGCTTTCTGACATTTTAAGTATATCATACTCTTTTCTTAGTATATTATTGTATTCCCGATTAAATTCTAATTCGTCTATTGTTCCATATTTATAATTTATTGTTAGAGTAGCCTTGTATTTTCTTAAATTTTCTATTATAACAGCGTCATCATCGTCTAAAACGTATGTTTTAGTTTTAATGTCTATATAATAACGAGTTTTTAACATTTCTGAATCAAATTCTTCTTGTGATATACTATTAGTCGTAATTAAATCAGATAACATATTTTGCCATTTTTCTAGATTTAAAATTTCATCATAGATGTCTCCGTCTACATCTTCTGGTTCTAAGGACTGAGCCATTTATTATATAATATTATATAATAAAAACTTAAAAAAAAAACTAATAAATTATTATTAAATATATTATACATGCAAACTGTATATTTACTAAAAGATTGTTATAAAAGTTATCTAGCATTAAAGAAGTTATACAATTTCCCAGATTTATCTACGATTTTAATTATAGTAGATAAAGAACAGGCTGAAATATTATTATTAGATAAAAGAGTCAAGAAATTCCCATTTATAATAAACACACTTCCAACTTCTATAGGATTAATACCAAAGATAGCAAAGGTTTTACCTCTTGAGATGTTTATGATGTTAAAAAAATTTCACGAAACAAATGTACATCAAAATAGAGTTTTAAATATACCAACTGTTACAAATACGTTTAGACAAAAACCCGTTCAAACTGCTATTCTAAACAGGTATACAAACGTATACAGACCTAGGAAAAATAATCAAATAATAAATAATACACACACCACACATAATACACATAAAAATAAACACAAGAACAGGCCTCCTTTGATAAGAACAGTAAAAGAAGACGATGGAAGTATTAATATTATTTTGAATAAATAATAACTGTTTTATAATAATAAATGATAATATGGAATTTTAATGAAAATAAAAACTACAAAAATGTAGGAAATTATAAAGTTTTAGATTTTAAAGACGCACAGAAAGCCGCGAAACTGTTAAACGACATCGATTTATTAATATTAAGAACGTTTATATCTATTCAATTTAAAGAAAAAAGAACTCCTGAAATAAATTTACTTTTAAGCACTCCATATGTTCTACAAGAAATGCAGTTAATAGAAGACCAGGGTTACATTAAATTCGAAGGTTTAAATAAACCAAAACAAGTAAGGAGAACTGGAAATATTAATATAGGTTCAGATGGTAAACTCAGAGCTAAATATCGTAAAATTTTTCTAAATATAAGAAAAGAGAATGGAAATCTAAAAAAAATAAATGATTTGAAGATTTTAATTGCCCACGAACTTACACATACCGCCATGAACCATGTTACTTGGAAAGATGATAATCATGGTAGTGAATTTAATAAATATAATAAATTAATATTGAGACATCTATTATTAAATTGATAATACAATGTCTATTATAACTATTGAAAATACAGATATTAAGGTAGATTCAGAAGATATAATATATTCAAAGGGTTACTCTAGACCTTCTAAATCAATAGTAGACCCAGAATTATATAGTAAATATAAATCTATAAAAGATTCCTTTAATTTATTCGAAGATTTGAAAAGTAATTTATTGTTAGAGTGTTTAAATTATATATTTTCATGCGTGGTTAATATAAATGAAAATTTGTACACGCTAGATTCTTTGTGTTATAAACTTGTAAGTTTTTACGAATCAAAATTTAACAATATAACACAGGAACTAAACAATAAATACACTAATTACATAATAGTTTTGAACGGCATATACAATTATCCGAAGATACAATACATTTACATTTTATCAAGTTACTTTGAGAAAATAGACATTATTATGTCTAAGATATCTAACTTTACAGTGATAATATGTTATAATAGGTTAAAATTGATAGATTTTAAATTTAAAAAAGAATTTTTTGTAAAGGATTTTAATATTAAAGTTGAGGAAAATATAATTAAATTCTTAAAACAAGATAACGACAGTTATTTTTCAAACATTATTAATTTAAATGATAAGGTAACTAAAATGTGTCAAAGTTTGTCACAGATATCAAATTTAAACAGGGAAATGTTTACAATCAGTAAGTATTACAGAGCTCTTATAAATAAGGAATGTAATATACACTGTAGTTGTAGACCAAATTATATATTTTATTCAGATCTGTTGGAATGTTATATATGCGAAAATTGTTTAGTATTAACAAGGTTTCTTACTTTTTGACCAAGCTTCTGCTCCACTCTTAAACGCTGCTTTATGATTATAGTCCGATCCTAGTTTTTGTTTCTGTTCTGCTATGTGATTTTTAATAAATGTATTATATTCAGAGGCCGCTCTTGGTTTTTTTTCTTTTTTAGGGTTTTCAGATCCCGAAAGTTTAACTTTAAGTTCAGTTAGTTCTTTCTCAAGACGGTCGATTCTTGATTCATCCATTTAGTATTTTAAAATATGAAATTAATTTTTTTTAAACGTATTATTTCGATGGCGTATACATAGCGGAAATTCTCCTTGATAATTTTTACTGTAAAAAAAATTATCACATTTTTTACATTTAAATTTTTTAGTAGAATTGTCCAACTCTGGATCTTTACTTAACTTTTTAATTTCTTCCCAATTTATATAACCATTTTCAAGATTAACGAGGGAATCCATTAGTCTATTTGAATACACTCAATATTAAAATTTCCTAAGAAATCTAAACCAGATGTATCTTTATATTTTTCCTTGTAAACAACTCTTTTAATACCCGATTGGATTATTAATTTTGAGCATTCTTTACAAGGAGAAAGAGTAATGTAAAGTGTTGCGCAATCGCAACTTATATTACATCTAGCCATTTTTGTAATAGCGTTTGCCTCTGCATGTAATACATACCACAGGGTTTTACCATTTTCATCTTCACAATTATTATCGAAACCGGCTGGTGTGCCATTATATCCATCTGAAATTATAGTATTATCTCTAACTATAACTGCGCCAACTTTTTTTCTGGTGGCTGATGACATCTCTGCATATTGTTTACAGATATTGATAAATAAATTGTCATATTTACTCATGTTTATATATTATAAATAGGGTTCTTAAACTATAATTACATAATTATCTTTAAATTTATCAAGGTCACTTTTAACAAAAATAGGACTTGATTTATATTCTGGATTATCTAGTTTAAATTTTTGATAAGCAGTTAATTGCCATGGCCACAGATACAGTGATTTGTGTTTTGATATAGGATAAATAAGTTTTTCATTATAAATCGAATGGAAAATTCTATTTACCAATCTTTCCCAATTTAAAATCTTTTTATTATTTTCATTTGAAATGGGAACTTCGGTAACAGTTTTGGGAAACACTTTTACAGACGAAGATGGTAAAAAATCTTCTTTATTGTATTTATTTTTATTATGAAAGATCGTGGGTTCTTCATATGGATCATCGAGGTTTTCTTTCCGCTTAAATTGGAATTGTTTTCGTCGTTCATGACATATACAACAATATAGACCAGGTTTTTTATTTGTAAATTGTATATAAGGTACGGTTTGAAATTGTTCACACGTAAAATTTTGTATTAATTTTACTTTTTTCCAAATGTGAATATGAACACAAGCTGGATCATAATAAGGTCCAGATTCTTTAGAACCAACCGAGTAAACAGGTTTATCTGGACCATTTCCCCTTTTTTTAATTTCAATAGCCTCTAAAGCTTCTATTGAACATTTTTTAGGATTATAAATATTATTCCATTCCTGTTCCGGGGTTAGTTTTAAATTACGATATTCTTCTATACTCATAGGCATAAAAGAAGGTTCTTCGTCTGGTATATCAGAGGAATTTTCGATTCTTGAAATATTTCCACGACCATCAATAACAGTAGTCATTTCTACACTTATTGATGATGTAAATTTTTAAGTTGATATTTTTTTTGTAATTTATTGCCCATGTCTTTGATTAGAGTTTCCAACTTTTTATAAAGTTCTCCAACCAGTTTAAATTCAGATGGTTTAAATTAATTAAAAATCGTCTATATATTCTAATTCTTTATCGTTTATTTGTTCGGGGCGATTATAATCACTAACTCTTTGTTCAAAAAAATTACTTTTCCCGTCTAAAGACATCGTATCCATAAAACTAAACGGACATTCTACATTATACATTTTGTCATACCCAAATTTTTGCATTAGTCTGTCAGCTTGAAATTCTATATATATTTTCATAGAATTCTTATTAATTCCTATAAGATTACATTCAAACGAATCACAAATGAATTCTTTTTCAATTTCTACTGCAGATTTCATCATATCTTTCATTTTTTCACTTGATAATTTATTAACTATATAAGAATACAAAAGTACTCCGAAATCGGTATGTAAAGATTCGTCTCTTGCTATAAGTTCATTACTTTTACCAAGAGCTTTTGTCATTAACTTTTTTACATATTTTAACCAGAAAATTGCACAAAACGAACCCGAGAAAAAGATACCTTCGACTATAGTAAACGCTACAAGTCTTTCCTGAAAAGGAAGGTCTTTATTCAACCACTTCTGAGTCCAATCGGCCTTCTTTTTAACACCGGATAATTCTTGAATACCGTTTAAAATTTTAGTTTTTTCATGTTGATCAGAGATATAAGTATCTATCATTAATGCATATGTTTCAGAGTGTATAGTTTCCATGGCCGCCTGCCAACCATAATAAGCTCTAATTTCGGGAACTTTGATCTCGTCTATAAAATTAATAGAAATATTCTCGAATATTATACCATCGGAGCCAGCAAAAAACGATAAAACATTAGATATAAAAAACTTTTCACTGTCGTTTAATTTTTCCCAATCTGATATATCAGCCGGAAAGTCTATTTCTTCCGCTGTCCAAAAAGCCTGTTGGTGTTTTTTGTAAGCCTCCCAAACTGATGTCCAAATTATAGGCTGTAAAACATATCTATTTGACGTTTCTGAAAGTATAGGCTCCATTATAATATTTTATAATTTATAACTTTATATCTTATATTTTATATTTTTTAAAATCATAAATTATAAATTATAAATTATAAATTATAATTTTTACACCAATTTAAATTAATTATTACATGTAAGGCACCTTCATGCGAGTTAGACGAAGCTTAAGCGCCTTAACAGTGAGCGGAGTACGAGTGAAGCCCATGTCGTCCTTGCGGCGCTTGTAGATCGAAACATCGTTTGCATACGCGAGAGACTGTAGCTGTTTAAGAGTTGGTTTAGCCTTCTTATCCTTAAGGCACTGGCGCTGACCGCGCTTACCTTTCCAACGCTTGTTAGCACTATAACCAGGGGGGCATACAGTTGCCATACCAAAATGCGCAACCTTCATCTTTGTTAGGCGGTACTTAAGAGCACGGGTCGATAAAGGTGTGCGAGTGAATCCCATATCATCTCTGCGACGCTTGTAGATCGAAACATCGTTCGCGGCCGCGATACTCTGTAACTCTTTAAGAGTCTTCTTTGGAGCGCCCTTAAGGCACTGGCGCTGTCCGCGCTTACGTCTCCAACGCTTGTTAGCTCTATAACCAGGAGGACATACAGTTGCCATACCAAAATACGAATCCATTTATTTTATTATATAATTTACATTTTTTTTTAAAATTAATTATTATATGAATTGCTTGATTTTTGATATTGTAAGATCAATGGCCGATTTTTTAAAATTTCAAGACATTTTAAATTTTTCTGTGACGTGTAAAAATACTAACGAAGCATTTGATAAAATTTTTTATAAAAATTTAGCTTATAAATTTTATGGGCGGTGTTTTTGGCTTAAAGCAAATTGCAGACCAGTTTGTAGAACAAAACCTCTTAAAAATTTTAAACTTGAAATAATAAGAATTGAAAATTTTATGAGGAATTTAGACAATTTAAATGCCACGCGATGGACTAAAAAAGATTTTTATAATTACTGGAAATACGATACTATCTAACGCACACAAACTTTGCATGTTCCAAACCCGCATCTGCGGCCACCGTATCTATGTCTTCCGTATCTTCCAAATGCTGCCATACCCGGAGGCATATATGTAGAGTCTCTGTAGTCAGATTGCGTCATCTGACCACCGACTAACAGAGGCTCTAGAATTGGAACCGGAGAATTTATTAAAAGAGGTTCCTCCCTAATTCGTCTACATCTTTTAGTGACGGGATCTCTGTATTGACCCGGTAGACAAACTTTTCTAAGACGCCCGGTCTCGGGATTGATTTCCATTCCAAGAGGTGTTATAATTTCAGCTTTAGGGGCAACACAACGCCCTTTAGTATTTCTCGTGTCCGGTGGCAGACAAACTTTTCTAAGGCGGCCCGTCTCCGGATTAATTTCCATTCCAACGGGGACCTGACGCTGAACCGGAGTCTTCTTGCATTTATTTGTGGTAGAATCTCTAAACATACCTGGATCACACATTTTAATACACTGTCGCTGCCCAGGTTTACCCGTCCACGTTACACTTGGTTCATATCCGTCTGGACAAACCGTGTCGCCGAACTTATTTACCTTTTTCCAAGCCTGTTTAAGTGTGATACCTTCCTTCCACTTAAGCTTCATAGCTTTCTTTGCCATGGCCTGAGCCTTTCTCTTTCTAGGAGACAAAGACTTCGAGGACTTTTTCTTAGATTCTTTGCCCTTTACGCGTTTCCACGCTTGTTTAAGAGTTATACCTTCTTTATGATGAAGTTTCATCGCCTTTTTCGCATCTCCTTTCTTACCGAAAAAGGAATAATCATCGTCCTCGGAGTCGTAGTCGGGGTCCCTTTTATATTTTTTTGGTCCTAGTTTTTTATTATTTCCTCGAATAACTACTTTCGCAGACCAGTCGGCGCCAACCGTTTGTCCTAGTTGATTATTTGACGAATATTCTATAGTATCCCCGGGTAATACACTAGACGATCTTAATAATTTGGTAGCCAGTTTATTATCTGATACACCGTGCGTTTCAAATATATAATGCGTTTGTGGCGCGTCGCGCCCTGGTTTTCTTATTAACCCCTTCCACAGAAAGGACGAGGATGCGCCACCTCTGGATTCCGCTCTCGATTTCACACCGAAATTCATTATTTACTTAATTATAAATATAATAATTTAAAGAGAAATTGTATTTATAATTAATTATGAACCCTGTATTTACTCTTCTAAATAACTCCCCAGGAATTAAACTCGGTGTTAAGAATATGTCAAAGACCTTAGGTCTTCGTAAGAAAGATATTTTTTATTATTGTCATAAAGATTCCCGTATTCGGAGAGTTAATGGACTAGAAGTTGGGTCAGGCAAACACGTTACATCCGTATTCACTATTGATCCTTAATTATATTTGGAAATATCTCAGTTAATGTTTTTTCATAATCAGTAAACTTTTTAAATGACCAAGCTGTCCTTTCTTTATCCCAACTTGCTCCTTTAAAAGTTGCTTTAATTATTTCACGATTATTATAAGTTTTTGTTCCAGAAATGTATACATTATCACCTTGTTCTCTATACATAAGTTCGACCGGTGGAGTATTTTCTTGTTCGGGTGTTTTACGTACATTTGCATTTGCATTTGCAAATGAATTTACAAGATTAGTTTTTATTACAGCCTGAAGAAGATCTAACAATGGTTCTAATTTTGCTTCAATAACTTGTTCGATATTTTGAAGTCGTAGTTCAATAGATTCTAAGCGTTGAGATATATCGTCCATTTAAATGTAAATGTAAATGTAAATGTATTAATACTTTATACCGTTTCTTTCATATTTTTATGACTCCTGTATAGAAATTTATATTTTTTAAATCCAAAGTTATCCGATTTTAATATATTTTCAATTGAAGATTTCCTTTCTTCTAAATCCACCCAAAATTCCATTCTATATAAAACACTGTCGTATTTTGTACAATCTACAATCCTGATACCGTTTATGAATTTGTAATTATCATCTTTATTAGAAATTAATTCTAGTATACTATTTAACCATTCATCTTGAAATTTATTAAAATTATTTCCATTTTTAATAGAAAATTCAAATCCCTCCTTGTTTTTTTCGTCTTCCCAACACGGAAAGACATCCTTTCTAAAGAAAGAATATGCACACGGGATTGCGTTATTTCTTTTCATTTTTTTAATAGTTTGTCCGTCTGAAAAGATTTCATAAATCTTGGGTATATTATTAAATGTTTGCCAAAAAGTTACTACATCGGAAATTTCTATAAGTTTTTCTACATTTTCATTATACAATTTACCTAAATCTTTATAATGCAAATATAATATCCACGTGTCATCGAGAGGATATTCCATGATAATATAATACGATACAATTTAGTATATTCGAAGTTTTTAAGTAAATAAAATATAAATATAAATATAATTGTAAATGAGTTTATCAGATAAGTCAAATATTAATCCAAAAGTCTGGGGACCTTATTTTTGGGAAACATTTCACTTCGTTGCATTTGGTTATCCAGAATCTCCAAACGAAAACGATAAAAATGCTTACAAAGAATTTTATGAAGCTTTTGTAAAAGTTTTACCATGTGATAAATGTTCGATTTCTTCACAAGAATATTTTAAGGAAAGTAATATAGATTCTTTTTTAAAATCTAGACAAAATTTAATTAAATGGACGTATGATTTCCATAAAAAAGTAAATAACAAATTGAACAAAAATTCTCCAACATTTGAAGAATTTGTATATAATTTTAAAAATAGAAATAATGCATTTAGTTCGACTAATATACTTATGGTTATAATTTTAATTATACTAATTGTAGTTATGTTTTTAATTTTTATGCACTGCACATCAGACAGTCTCTAGGTTCCGCGGAGGTTTCTTTTCCTACTTCAGTTGTAAAATTTTGATTTTCAAGAATAGACTTAGTCCTGATATAATAAGAACCAGTTTTAAGGCCGTGTTTCCACCCATACATGTGTATAGAATGAATTATCTTAGGTTGAGGGGGGTTTACAAAAAGATTTAAACTCTGACTTTGACAAATGAAAGCACCCCTGTCAATTGCCATATTAAGAATGGATTTTTGTGGAAGTTCCCATGCTGTTTTATAAACTTCTTTGATGTCTTGAGGAATATTTAATTTTTGAACAGAACCTTTATTAAGCATTATTTCTTCAACAATTTTCTTACTAAATAAATTACGTTCCCTAAGTTCATTAATAAGATGTTGGTTAACTATAATGTAATTTCCAGAAAGTACAGCCCTCGTGTAAATATTTGAAGTATATGGTTCAAATGATTCGTTATTTCCCATTATTTGTGCTGTAGACGCAGTTGGCATTGGGGCTAAAAGAAGACTATTACGAATACCGTGTTCTTTAATATCAGCTTTCAAAGAATCCCATTGTTCGGGTTTAATAAAGACGGGGATTGCTTCCCACATATCATATTGTAGTATTCCTTGACTAACAGGGGACCCCGGATAAGATTCGTAATATCCAAACTTTTTTGCTAAATTACACGACTCGACAAGTGAATTATAATACATACATTCGAATATACATTTATTTATAAAGCAGGCTTCGTCTGAGTTATAAGGTATTTTTAAAATCATTAAAACGTCTGCAAAACCCTGTACACCAATTCCAATTGGGCGGTGGCGTTTGTTTGATATTTCAGATTCTTGTGTAGGGTATTTATTGATGTCAATGATATTGTTTAGATTATGAACAAGTTCGCGTGTTTTTTCGCCCAATAAAACATAATCTACAGTACCATTTTTTACGAAGGTTGGCAAACAGAGACTTGCTAAATTACACACAGCGGTTTCTTTTGAATCAGAATATTCTACAATTTCTGTACACAAATTACTACTCTTAATCATTCCATAATTCTTTTGGTTAGACTTTCTATTAACAGCGTCTTTGTATAAAATGTATGGGGAACCGGTCTCAATCTGAGAATTAATAATTTTTTCCCAAAGTTCCAGGGCATTCACCTGTTTTCTATATTTCCCATTGGTTTCATATTCAATGTATAACTTTTCAAATTCTTTTCCCCAAGTGTCAGTTAAACATTTACATTCATTTGGACACATCAAAGACCACATTTCGTTATTTTCTACTCTTTTCATGAATAAATCGGGTATCCACAATCCGTAAAATAAATCACGTGCCCTCATTTCTTCAGCGCCATTATTTTTCTTTGCGTCTAAAAAGTCATGGATGTCTGGATGCCATGGTTCAATGTATATGGCAAACGAACCATTACGTTTTCCACTTTGATTGATATGTCGTGAAATATTATTATAAACTTTAAGAAGAGGCATTATACCATTGCTTTTACCACCCGTTTTATTAATGTATGAATCTTTTGCTCTAACATTTGAGATGTGTACGCCTATTCCACCAGCCCATTTTGAAATCTGAGCCATATCTGCCGCTGTCTTGTATAGACCCTCTACAGAATCTTCTGTTCCAAGAAGAAAACATGAACTCATTTGCTGATAATTGGTACCTGCGTTAAATAGTGTCGGAGTAGCGTGGGTGTAATATTTATGAGAGAATGAATTGTAAACTTTTTGAACCATCGTCATATCGTCTTGATGCATAGCTAAAGCAACTCTCATAAACAAATGCTGAGGTCTTTCAAGTACTACTTCATCTTGTTTTAGTAAATAAGCATTTTGAAGAGTCTTAAATCCGAAATAGGAAATATTATAATCTTTATTGTAATCGATTATACTATTAATAAAGTCTTCTTTTTCTTTTACGGTGGTCATAAAAGAATCTGAAATTATACCACATTCGTTAAGTCTAAGCATTACACTTTTAAAGCAAGATTCCGTATTTTTATGATGATTATTTATTGATATTCTACTTGCCAATATCAAATAATCTGGGTCATTTTTAAAAAGAGTTGCAGAAAAACTCGCAGCAAATTCGTCAAGTTCTGTTGTCGTGATACCATCATAAATTAAACTACAGATATTTTGAGCAACAAACACCGGGTCGGTGTTTAATTTCTTACCCCAGCGATCATCTGCGTCGGATAGATTTTTAATCTTGTCTGTTATCAAGTCAAATCTTACATCTTCTTTATTACCACTGCGAGTGATCACTTTCATTCTTATAATTACATATAAATTATTTCTTAAAATTAATTCGTATGTAATTCAAAAAAAAAATAATTACGAAGTTTTACCCGACTCCGTACGGCATTCACCCAGAACAACAGTCTCTGCCCCAATACCACCCGGGTATCTCTAAATTTTTAATTTCGTGTAGCATATGACCACCCCTAGAACCCTCTTTTTGAGAAGGTATATAAGGTACATGACTTGGTACTATTACAGAACCTTTTAGTTCGCGCGAAACAAGGAAATAAAATCCAATTAAAATCAAAAAAGCCCCAATAGTATATACTAATGTATTCATTTAATAAGATGTAATATATTATTTTTTTAAAAATTAATATCCAGTCGAAAAGCGAGGACGGTAGTAAGGGTGCTTTCCTCTTTTATACATGGTGCGAATAAATCCTAAACCATCTTGGAAAATATCTTTTTGCCTACTCTTCTTCGCCCTCCTCTTCAGACTTACCAAATGGCCAGAATCCGATAAAATATGCAAAGATTAAATACATTAATACAGCTATTAGAACATATTTGAGAGGACCAGGTGCAATTACTTTAGCAACCCCTGGGAAAAACATTAACACGGCAACTACTGCTATACCAAGCATTAACCATATGTTTCCAATCATAGAAAAAAATCCTTCAAAGAATTTATTTTGACCAGCATCTGAAATTTCAATCTGTTTTGCTAAACCGTCGTTAGCCTGCTTAATCATTTCGTCTAAACCGGGGTCTTTAGAATCTGCGCTAGTCGTAGACGCGATTTTATTTATAAGTTCAGCTGCGACCTGCTGACCAATTGTTACTGCACTTGTTATAACCTGATTAATCTGCATTTCCGCCTGCGAAGAAAGATTCGCAATGATAGTACTATTAACTATGGGACCAGCGTATGTCATATTTATGCTACCATCTGCGTCGAGTGACATGGTATTTTGAGATATTTGACTCTTAATATTATTTTGCTGGTTCTTAACTGCTTGAGTGACTTTATTTTGAAGGAACTGCTTAGAATTAGAAGTTAAAGAATTTACACCGGCTACCTGACTTACTTTATTAAAAGCCACCGCAGCCGCTATATTTCTTACGCTGTTTTGAATTCTAGTATGAACCTCTGAACTAACGCGTTGAGACGAAGACATTTTAATTGATTGTTTAAGTTTTAAATTTATGTTAGAACCAAAAACGCCAGCAGACGTAGGATTTTGTGTTATATATAAGCGCAGGCTTTCATTGGCTTGATCTATGCTATTCTGGATAAGTTTCATCTTTGTGTCGTACGCATTCTTCATATCTGCTTGGGAAGGTGGACCCCAGGATGCCTGCCATCCTTCTGGAACCCCCATTTTTGGCAGATTTTTTGGACTAGTCATATCAGCTATAATTGCCTTGCTTTTGGTTATATGATCAGTAATTTCTTTTATAGCATCCGGCGTAGGTCTTATTGTTTTAAGGTTAATCGAGGCGCCAACTTTAGCAGTCTGTGTTTGGCTACTGAACGTACTGTTTATATTACAAGTAATGTTATTGGTTTCATTCATCATAGTGTTAGCCGTTAAGGCGAACGCGCCACAACCAGATTGCGTCATTGAATTATCAAGTGAGTTATTAGTTGTCGTGTTAGATAATGCCCCGGCTCCAATCAGAACAACCATTGCAGCTTTAGTATTCATCATAAATTGATTGGAGTGCGTATGCGCGGCTTGTTGACATTTTTGTGTCATACCTACGTTTTTAGCGATCGCAGAAAGATTATTTGCCTTGTTATTTGAAGCAAGTGCTACGTTACGCGCTGGGTCGTTGGTTGGGCAACCCTTCCCAACGACAAAACTATTATTCGCCTTGATAGCCGGCAATGTTTCCACCGTCATTTAATTATTTATATATAAATATATTATTTTAATTTTATAAATATATCATTTTAATTTTGTGAATACATCATTTAATTTTGTGAATACATCATTTAA